>WNFI01041842.1_pt1 | contig 34850 bp, 35 predicted proteins | sample 5400471 | NCBI WGS metagenome assembly WNFI01 (sample SAMN13153348, study PRJNA577476) | soil metagenome | isolation source: 100 cm saprolite on Douglas fir-dominated hillslope | place: USA:California | collected 2013-09-17 | reverse complement strand
CTCGCGCCGGGTTGCACGTAGACGGCCGCGAAGGCCTGCCCGTAGAGTTTGTTGACCCACTGCGACATCTGCTCGACACCACCCGCCAAAATACGTCCCATGGCCTCGTTGCCCGAGATGCCGACGGTGCCGAGCGACCCGTTGCTGTTGCTGATGTAGGACACAGTGCCGTTGTCCTGCTTGATGAACGACGCGGCTCCGGCTCCGGCGGCCGTGATGAGTGCCTGCGAGCCCAAGTACTGCGCGGCATTACTGCGCCGCACGCCGCTCACGCAGGGGATGCCGTAGGGGTCGCTGATCCAGCCCACACCGCCCAGGGTCAGACTGTTACCGCTGTTCTGCAGGGCGCTGGCGCCCGAGCTCGCGTTGCCGCTGTCCCGTGGCACCGTACGGATGGTGCCATCGTGGAACACGAAGGTGATCGAGCGGATCTGCCCGCGCACGCACGACAGCGTCCAGTCGCCGGACGCCGTGCCGCTGACGACGGCGCCTGCCACATCGGGGATGTCGATGCCGTTGGCCGTGAGGTTATCGGCGCCGATCAGCACCTTGAACGGATACGGATCATTGACCGTCCCGTCGATCGGCACTCGCCCAATCAGGGCGGTCATCGCAATCGAGCCCATCAGCGTTGAGTTGGATGGCACGGTGTAGACCGGCCTGGCCGTGACGGGGCCAATTGGCTTGGCCCCTGCCTCGAAGATCGCTTCTCCGGTGGTCTCCAGTGGCTTCTGCGCGCGATCGGCCTCTGACTCAAAGCTGCTCGGGAATTGGAAGTCACCGCTCGATGCAGACGGGCCGGCTGGGGAGGAATGGCTCTTATCGTGGGAAGGCTTGACGTCTTGCGGTTCGACCCAATTCAGGCCACCTGCGCCGAAGCTGTGACCGTCGCCATCCTCGAGACCCAGGCCCACCGGCAGATCGGCATGACCACCCTTGTTGTCGAGCCCGTCGAGTCGGCGTTGCAGATCCTGCAGCAGGCTCATGGTCTGCTGATTGTCATTGGCGACTTGATCTCGGTCCTGTCGCAGCCGATCGCGCTCACCGCCCAGCGCCGCCTGGATGCGCTGGTCGATGTCGCTTTCGCGTTGGTGCAAGCGGTCGTTTTCAGCCTTCTGATTTTTGTTGTCGCCGAGCGCGGTTTGCAGTTCGTTGCGCAACTGTTTGACCTCTCCCACCAGCGTGGCGACGGTGTCGCGCGGCGTGTCGCCTTCGATGCCGAGCGCCTTCATCTCCGCGGAAGTGAGCCGGACGTCCGCCGTACTCGGTGCTGGTGTGCCGGTATGCCCGCCCGAGAATAGCTTGATGCCGACGAATACCACGAGCAGCCCCAAGGGAATCATTAGCCACTTGAGGAGGCCGTTACTTTTCATGGCTGCTTTTGTGCGTGATTCCTGCGGCCCGCCTGCGCCGGCAGGTTCACCGAAGCGTCGATGGGACTTAGCGCGGGCAGTAGCGATGCGGCGAGGCCGTGTCCGCGCGTAACGAGATAGAGCACGGTGGTGTCCGACGATTCACCGACCGGTCCCATGTTGGAGTGCTGGAAGGTTGCCGCAACGAAGTCGCCTTGCAAGGCGCGCGGGTCTAGGATGAGCCACTGCGCCGTGGTGTTGGTGAGCCGGACGGCGGTCACCCACTCATCGTCCAGTCTCCACGCCGCCAACGCCGTCGCGCGCACAGGCAACGACGGCAACAACGTGTCCAGCGCGAGGTCCCGCCGCAGATTGACAATGGAAAGTCCGTTCACCGCCTCGACAGTGCGCAGGGGCGCGTAGAGGCTCTGCGCCGCGTAGCGGGTCAGGACAACAGGAATCGGTGTTTCCGGGGCAGGGGAGACCGACGGTCTTATCGGGTCGCTCTCGAGTGTCGCGCCATCGCTCCGGCTGGGGCGTTTCGATGGACCCTTGTCCTCGACAATGCGCACCGGCTCCAGCGGCGCCTGATTCGGATCAGCGAGTTTGGCGGCTATATCGAGCAAGATGAGTGCGCCCGTGTTCGCGTCCTGCAATTGCAGCCGCGTGGGCTCGATCGGTGCGTTCGCACGCAAGTAAATGGCGCCACCTGCACTCTGCACCCGCAGGTGCTCGCGGAGCGAGGGCGGCACCCCGATGCGCACATTGCGATCGATAAATATCACCCGCTCCTCGCCGACGATCAGCGGGACGGCGAGGGGTAGCCGCTCCCAGTGCAGGATCTCTACCGCGTGGCCGGCGGATGCCAGGCCTAGCATCAATGCGACGTCTGCGAGGAACGGCAAGGCAAGCCGCTTCATGGTGACCCCCCCTGTGTGCCGGCCACGGAAGCGCGTGCTGGGGTCACTGTTGCTGGCGTCGCGATGTGCTGTGGTGGACTGCTGTAGCAGTCGAGCGCCAATCCGAAGGGGTTTTTCTCCGCGTTCACGTCCTCACGAGCGACTTTGAGCGGATAGCGGACCAGGGCGCGTTTGACCTGCTCTGAACCGTAATATTCGTCGGCTGTAATATCGAGCGTCACGACCCAGTCGCGGTCGGAAACGACTTTGACGCGCGCCGTCGGATCATCGCCGTAGCCGCGGCCGGGAATCTCATAGATGCCACGCACGCGTTGACGTAGCTCGCCGGTGTCGCGGCGAAACACAAAATCCTGTTGAAGGAAAGCCTGGCACGCGGGCGTGAGGTAGGCCGAGAGCGCGTGAATGTTGCGAGGGTAATCGTCCTCGCCGTTGGTCGGCCAGCGATTCAATTGCTGAAAGATGTAGAACGCAAACGCGTAAACGGATTCCGGCGGCACATCCCACCACTTTCGCACGCTACCCGAGCGCAGGTCCGGCGGCACGTGGATGGTCAAGTTGCGCGGCGCGCTCCACCAGCCGAAACTGACACCCAGAACCACGACGAGGAGTGCGGCTACACCTAAGCGCAGCGTCTTAACGTGATCCTCTAGGCGTGCCACCTCATTCTTGAACCGGCTCATGCAGTGACTCGACGCGTCGTCCAGAACCCTGAGCGGTTGATGAGGTCACCGCCTCCCAGGTAACGTGATAGTGCTGGGTATTGGCGCCGAATCCACCACTGGATCTGTCGGTACAACCAGGTGTCCGGGCGGCCGCGCTTGTGCCGCCGCAGCATGCCGCCTCCGAAGAAAACTCCGGCGGCGACACCAACCACGATCATCGTCGGTGCCATGGCGATGCTTCGGGTCACCCAGGCCACTGGAACGCCCAGCATCAAGCCGCTCGTGGCTGATAGCCCCACCGTGATCCACAGTTCGTCTGCGGTCAGCCCGCGCACGATAACGGGCTGTCGGTTCAGGCGATGCGGCAAGAACGTCACCGTGCCGTCGCGCTCAACGTCATTGCTCCGGGACATGGGCCGTATTCCTTCACAGGACGCCGGTGCCCTTGGTGAGCAGCCAGATGCCGACGACCAGGAGGAGGGCGCCGACCGCGACCGTTAGGCCAAAATTGCCCCACGTCTTGCGCCCTGTGTGAATCTCCGCATAGGTGGTGTAAGCGTGATAGCTCACTCCGATGAACATCGAGGTGATGACCAGCAGTGCCACCAGCAGTGTGATGTCATAGCCGTAGTTCTGCAGCGTCTGCAGAATCCCGGTGCCCTGGCCGCGCGACGGGTCTTCCAGGGTGGGTAAGGTGCCTGGGGCGGCATAACCTGATAATGGCAGACCCGCGGCCACCAGGCAGGCGATCGGTGCGCAGAGCCGCGATATGAAGCGATTCCGGAACAGTGGGTGTTTCATGGCGAATTGGCCTTTAGAGAGTTACGAGAGGAGTAAGAAAGTCAGCACCACATACATCGCCGCGAATCGCACGGTGACGCCCACAAACTGGCGCTGTGAGATACGTTGCTCAGACCAGCCGACGTAAGCGGTGCGCAATGCCCACACGCCCCAGAGCAGCAGTACGGCGAATACGCCGGCGATCAGTAAGGTGGCGCAGGCGGAGGGTGTGAACCCGCTGTTGCTCTGAAAGGCAGTGAGTTGGTCGGCGGACGGGCTCATGGCCGGGCCGCCGTTTTTTCCTGCGTAGCGCGGTAATCCCCAAGCAGAGTGTCGGGATCGCGCGGTTGCGCGCGTGGGGGACTTAAATAGTCGTGGATGCCGGCACGAATACGCTGTACATCCGCGTGCAGCCGCGCGTAGTCGAAGTGGTACCGTGCAATGCTCTCGTGCGGTAGTCGCTCGCTTTGCTCGGCCAGCCGGTCCAGCATGTCGAGTTGTCGCAAGAGGTTCGCCAGTTGCGCGCCCTCAGAGGCAGCGTCGGTGGCGAACGAGGGCTGAAAGTCCGCCACCTGCGAGAACAACGCCAAGCTCAGCGCGTAGCGCCAGACGATTGTTGATTTGCCAGTTGTGGTCATCACACCGTTCCCAAGGTCATGTGGGTGGTGCGATGCTGCGGCCCGATGAACAAGTGCGCCGCAATGAATGCGAATCGAGGAGTGACCCGTTTTGTGGGTAGTCGCAGACCGGTGCGAAATCGAGCGGCTTCGACCCTAGTGTCCCTAGTGTCGACCCCTCGACCGGGCAGCCGGTGGCCGGCTTCTAGTTCCTACCCTTTGCGGTTCGCGCGGTCAGTCGAGAAGTTTTTCGAAGAGTTGGCGGGGATCGTTCCCCATGACGCGTGCGATTTCGATGAATTCGACAACATCGATTCGCCGTTCGCCAGACTCATTGCGACCCACGAAGACGTGCGGTCGCTTGAGACGGGCAGCCAAGTCGCGCTGTGATAGCCCGGCTGCCTCACGGGCGGCTACCAAAACTTCAATTAACTTACGGTGTCCGCGGGTGCGAAGGGTCTTTCGAAGGGTACTGACCATGGCGCTCTGCTCCGGAAAATGGAGCGCTATAGATAAGTGACCAGGGGGCTTGCTCTCATAATGAGAGCAGAGCTAAGATAGGGACACCCGATTGATTAGCCGCACACGCAAAGGCGAAATCCTAAATGACACCACGCAGCCGTTAGAGACCGTGATCAGCAGCGACGCAACCCTCTCCGGGTGTTCGTTCCGACCTAGCTATTTGACCGTGCGGGCGAACGGCTCCTTTGGATCGGCCCCAAGTGCATCCTCCAGCTCGGTTACAGTGCCGCTGTCGTCCGCTTGGGTGACGCTTGGCGGATGAATGAACAGACGAAGCACCTGCGCGGTGGGCTCAAAGATCAACTCGCCCTTCTGCGGCGCCGGCTGCTTCAGCGTGGACGATCAAGCCGACGGGATCTTGATGAGCTGATTCAGGAGGGGTTTCTTCGACTCTGCCGCTATCAACAGACACAGAAAGCACCAATTCGTGACCCGGTCGCATTTCTCGTGGAGGCTGTCGAGAAGGTGCATATCGATCGCGCGCGTCGTGCTGTCCTTACCCAACGCATCTTCTCTGACCAGTCCGTTGAGGAACTCGATTGCGTAGACACGAACTCGCCTGAGCAGGACGCCGAAGCACACGAGCTGATTGAGCGGATTGAATGGAGCCTAGCCGCCGCCAATCCGCGCACGCGCGAAGCCTTCTTGTTGCACCGTTTCGACGGATTGAGTTCCGCGGAGATTGCCGAACAGCTAGGCATTTCCGCCCGAGCGGTAAGGGACCATATCGCCAAAGCGCTCCTTCTCATCGATAATGAACTGTTGCGCGAATGAACGGAACCCGACAACTGCAGGAGGAGTCTGTGTCGTCCGAGGAGGTGCGTGCTAAGGCAGCCGCCTGGGTTGCCCAGCTTCACGACGAGAAACGTAGTCCTGGCTTGGACGCGCGGGTCCGTGCTTGGCTTGGCGAGAGCGAGGACCATCGGCGCGCATTTAATCGCATGATGCTCGTATGGGAGCGGAGCGGGCTGATTTCGATGCGCGCGCGCAGTGGCATTTCAGCTACCGGGACGCGACGTCGTTTGCGATTCGCTCCTTGGGCCGCCGCGGTAGCTGCTACCCTGGTCCTGGCGGTAGTCACTGCGGTGTACAACTGGCGCGATAGCGCGCTTGTGACAGCGGTCGGGCAGCAGCAGATGCGGCTGTTGAGGGATGGTACGCGTGTCCGGCTGAATACGGACACACGTATTGAGGTGAACTACGACGAGCACGCACGTCGAGTGCGCTTGATCCGCGGTGAGGCGTGGTTTGACGTGTCCAAACGGCCGACTTGGCCCTTCCTCGTCACCGTGGACGGTCAGGAGATACGGGCGTTGGGTACCTCGTTCATCGTGCGCCACGACGACACGCAGGGTCTTTCGATCACTCTGGTCGAAGGAAAGATCAGTGTTGCGCCCACCGCCGGGGATGATCAGGCTACGCCGCCGGACACGCAAACCCTGACTCCCGGCCAACGACTCATCATCTCGCGAAATCACGCGAAAATCGTGGACCGGCCGGAACTGACCCGAATTACTGCATGGGAGCGCGGACGAGTGGAGTTTGATGAAACGCCACTCGCGACCGCGGTCAACGAGATGAATCGGTACAGCACGAATCATGTCGCCGTTGCGAATCCCGAAGTCGCTGAGCTGCGCATCGGAGGAGTCTTTCACGCGGGGAATTCCGAGGAATTCGTCAGGATCGTGACCGCAGCCTTCGGGTTGAGGGCCGTTCGAACTGGAAGCGAGATCCTCTTGTCCGAGTCCGCTGTGCCGCCTCCGCCTCCCGTGACCCCGTAACTCCGGCGGTCCACGCGGCGTTTTGCCGAATGTGGTCTAAACGCCAGTCATTGGCGGGTTCGCGCAGTCAGTCGAGAAGTTTTGCGAAGAGTTGGCGCGGATCGATCCCCATGACGCGTGCGATTTCAATGAATTCGATGACGTCGATTCGTCGCTCGCCAGCCTCATTGCGTCCGACGAATACGCGGGGTCGTTTGAGTCGGGCAGCCAAGTCACGCTGCGTTAGCCCTGCCGCTTCACGAGCGGCTACCAAAACTCCAACTAACTTGCGGTGTCCGCGGGTGCGAAGGGTCTTTCGAAGAGTACTGGCCATGGTGCTTTGCCCCGTAAAATGGAGCGACATACATAAGTGACCAGGGGTCTTGCTCTCATAATGAGAGCAGCGCTAAGATGGGGGTGCTTGATCGATTAGCCGCACACGCATAGAGGGAGAAACGCAAGATCACACTACGCGGTCGCTAGAATCTGAGATCAGAGGTTGATTCGGCGCTCCCCGGGGCGGCGTTGAAGTTCGATATCACGTGGCTATTCGACCTTGCCGGCGAACAGCTTCAGTGACCTTGCGATCACAGGCAATCAGGTTCGCATCGGGCCAACGAGCTGGAACGCGTCTACCGATGACCGTAAGAGCCGTCTAAAAGCGCGTCCAAGGCGAGCAGTGCCCGGTGCGTTCGACAAGCGTCTCGGAGGCGTTCGTCAATAGATAGGTGTTCACCCCGTACTGTCCAGACGCCCGTAGCGCCCGATGTGCGCTCCCACAAGGTTTCTCAAAGCCTTCGTCTGCGCTGCGTGTGATCGGCAACCTCCGCGTTTCGTAGCGATTCGGTCGCCTGTACAAGTAAATCTTATAACTATCTTCCGTTGCGCCCATCGAAATCGGCCTCCTCTCATTGGGATGCATTGCCAAATAAGAGGAGGTCTAGGTGCGTATAATTACAGATCGAATTCATTGTTCGTTGATCGCATTGCGTGTGGTAGCCGTATTCTGCTGTTCCGAGGTACAGGCTCAGATACTTGTACATTTCGACTTGCCGGAGCAGGCCTTAGCACAGTCGCTCAAGGCGATCGGTAGTGCGACGAATACAGACGTCGGATTTAGTGCTAGTCAAGTCGCGGGGCTTATCGCGCCGTTGCTCAAAGCAGACCTCACGGTGGATGGCGCGCTGGTACGTGTGCTGGCAGGGACAGGGTTGCGACCGCGGCACCTAGATAATCACACCATCGTGATTACCGTTATGGAATCGACCATGTCGGATTATGCGGAAAAGAAGCCGATGTTTGTGAAGGCATCCGCACTAGTAAAGGAAGACGATCAGATCGCGACGACACAAGATCCGAGGCAATCGGAATCGAGTGATAAGCCATCGTCGTCGAACACGACTAGTAAGGAGCTCGACGAGATCGTCGTAACCGGAACCAACATACGCGGAAACGGAGATACCGCCTCACCGCTCCGCACATACTCGCGCGCGGATATAGATCAGTCGGGCGCCGGAACTGTTCAAGAGTTTGTTCAGCGACTGACGCAAAATTTCAACGGGGGCGCGGCAGAGAACACGTTCTCAACCGGAAGCGGTACGGTAACAAATCTCGTAAATGGCTCTGGGATCAATCTCCGTGGACTGGGCAATAGCGCAACGCTGATTTTGGTCGATGGTCATCGAGTCGCCGCTGGGAACTATGATGGGGGATACGTAGATATTTCGATGATTCCACTTACGGCGGTCGAGCGCGTCGAAGTGCTCACAGACGGAGCCTCGGCAATTTACGGTGCGGATGCTGTCGGGGGTGTTGTCAATTTCATACTTCGTAAGAATGTCGATGGATTCGAAACGCGCGCTAGGTTTGGCGAGGTATCAAACGGCGGTACTCATGAATCCCAAATAGGTCAGACGATTGGACACGGTTGGAATTCAGGTTCTGCCCTCTTAAGTTACGAGTTCTATGATCGTACTCCACTGAGCGCTGCGAGCCGAACGTACTCAGATACTGCACCGCTACCTTTCAGTCTGCTACCCGAGCAAGTTCGCAATAGCTTCTTTGCGAACTTTGGGGAGCGGGCGACCAATGGGCTGGAGTTCTACGGCGACGGAAGTTACTCGCACCGAGGGTCGGAAAGCGACTACGCGTTTGCAACCACCGCGCAGCATTACCCCTCGACCGTGAGCGCGTACGGTGGCACAGGCGGTGCTTTGATCTCGTTGCCAAACGATATACGTGCGGACCTGAGCACGACCTATGACGCCAGTGACGTTCGAGCGCAACGCTACTTGCATGGACTGGTTGGTCCGCGATTGAATTACCGGTCAAGGTCTGAAGTATTGGATATCGACGCAAAGGTCGATGGATCGCTATTCTCATTACCCACAGGATCGGTGCGATTTGCAGTCGGCGCTCAGTTTCGGCGTGAAGAGTTCGCGTCGTCCGAGCTTGTCTCGAACTCGTCGTTTGGCACAAATCGGCGGATTGCAGCTGAGTTTGCCGAACTCCGGGTGCCCCTCGTGGGGTCCGTTTCTTCCGATTCGGCTGGCGACCGTCTTACTGCCACACTCGCGGTTCGTCATGAGAACTACAGCGACTTCGGATCTACGAACAATCCTCAATTTGGGCTTATTTGGCGTCCTTCTGCAGAGGTCAAGATACGAGCTACCTATGGCACGTCGTTTCGGGCACCTATATTAAGCAACCTAAATCCAATACCGTCGCAGGTGTTTCCTTTCGCGGAGCCCGATCCCAAATCGGGAACACAGAGTTGCGCCCCATTTGCGGCTACAAACACTTGCACGGATACACTCCTGGTTTTTGGCGGCAATCCTAATCTCGAACCTGAAAAGGCAAAAACGTGGACTGCGGGCTTTGAATTTACAACACCGATGGCTCCTGGATTGAAGCTGGAGGGCACCTACTACAATATTCGGTTCTCAGATCAGATCAGCGTACCGCAAAACGTCGCCAATGCGCTCAATGTATTTGCGTTTGAAGGGGTATTGGGACCTCAAATTATACAGCGTAATCCACCCGCATCACGGGTTCAGCAATACGCGTCAGCAGCAAGCTTTATCGATCCATTTGGCATTGGAACTAACTCGATTGGCGCGATTTTTGACGGTCGTTACCAGAACATTTCAATCGCTCGGACGAGTGGCATTGATCTTAATCTCTCGTATCAGAAAATCCTTGATTTTGCTGAAATTCTTGAGTCGATCGATGCGACAAGAATACTCAAGTTTGACAATCAATTCAGTCCCACGGCCCCGACTGCTTCGATACTTGACACTCCATACAATCCGACGCGCCTCCGACTCCGCTCTCAGACCACAGTAAAGCACGGGCCGATCTCGATCGCCCTATTTGCAAACTACATAGGTGGGTATTCTGATAATCAAGTTACTCCGTCGGTGCCCGTGGCGTCGTGGACCACATTGGATGCCACCGCGACGTACTCGTTTCGCGACAACAGCCCACTAAGCAAGACGCTTGTGACGATCGGAATAACCAATATCGGGAATAGGGCGCCTCCGTTTTTAGCAAATCAGACGGGCGTTCCCATTAACTATGACGGCGCTAACGCTAATCCGTTGGGTCGAGAGTTTTCGATTCAGGCGTCGAAGCAATGGTGAATCCGATAGTAAGTTGGAAAATTAATGCACCTTTTGCGTAAGCCGGAGAGACAGTGGCGCCTGGCGGTCGGAGGGCGACAAGTTGTTCAATGGTGCAAGGGCGCTACCGGGTGGCTGCAATCACGTTTCGAAGCGTACATCGCACTGGGCGCAATGTTTGTATGTGCCCAGCAATGCCTCGGAGGTGATTCTCATAAGATTTCGTTCGAGAATCTACCGTTGCTTGCGAACAACGTTAAGACGATCGACATTTCGTCTACCGGAAAATGGATAGCGGTCGAGACTTCATCGAACGTGGAGATTGTAGACAGCGGTAGCGGCCTGCGATTAAACAGCCTCGGAGAAGGCACGGCTCCCATTTGGTCTCCAGCGGGTACGGAATTGGCGTTCCTTTCAAGCCGCTCGGGTGATCTGCAACTGTGGGTGTGGAACTCCACCGACAGGCGGCTCACACGTGTCACGCACTTTGAAGGCGGGATAGACGCCGATCCGGTCACGCGAATCGCGGGCTATGTTAGTGATAGCCTCCCCATTAGTTGGTCTCCGGAGGGGTCACGTATTGTCTTTGCCTCGCGGGTTCCGGCGGCGAGGAAGCAGACGATGGGCGCGGATGGCGATTCCGAGGGCAGAACCGATAACAGCCCGCCGGGCCCACTTGTTCTGACGAACTCAACCCCAGCAGCCCGTACGCTGTCGGGAATCTTCGTTGAGCCGACCGGAGCATCCGGTGTACCGGAGGCGAGGGATGGCCGCTCATTTAGGCTACGCCACGCGTATGCGGGAGACGACCTCGTCAGTCAGTTATTTATAGTTGATCGACAGACGGGCGCTATCATCCAGATTACGCATGATCGCAGATCTTCTTTCCATCCGGCGTGGTCCCCGGATGGATTGAGTATCGCCTACGCCGCCACGGTTCAGGATGCCCTGCAGTGGAATACCGGCGCTGGTGAAATTGTTCTGCTTAACCTACAAACTGGGGTAGAGGAGTCCCTGGCAGGGGGTGAGGACGTCAAGTTCCGTCCACGCTGGTCTCCCAGCGGGCGGGCAGTCGCTTACTTGAGCAGTGCTACTATCCTGGGTTGGCCTTCACTCAATTACGTGAGTCTGGGTGCCTCTGTTCCCATCAGCCGGGTTCCCTTTGAAGATCGGTACATCGATAACTATGCTTGGACAACAGACGGCAAATCGTTTCTCATCCAGTACAAAGATGGTACGTCCGTTCGTATTGGGCGTCTTACCAACGATCTTCGGCGTATGGTCGATCTAACCGACCGGCGCAAGTACCCTATCGCCATATATGGGTTCAGTGAATCAAGAACGGGAGTGGTGGCGTGGTCACAGTACGATCCGCACGAGCTGTCAACGATACAGTGTGTATTTCTTGGAAGTCGGCAGGCGCGGGTTGTGGCGCGATTCAACACTGTTCCACACGACGTTTCGTTCGGTGATGTACAAACTGTCAAGTGGCACAACGAAAGGGGTGACGAATTGGAGGGCACCGTCTTGCTGCCGCCTGGATACCGCCACGGACAATCATATCCACTGATAGTAGACGCGTATCCTCTAATAGGCGGTGCCAATTGGGCTGATCCGATGACGAGCAATTTCGCGTGGTCATCCTCCGGTTACGTCGTTTTTCGTCCGAGTCCGCGGGCGCCTCATGTATGGATGAACCCATGGAAGGCGCAGATGTCATCGGCCGTCGCGAAGGGAGCAGGGGGGTGGGATCTCACTGTCGATGACGTTTTGAGCGGGACAAATGAACTGATTCGAGAAGGCATCGTGGATCGTAGCCGTATGTGTTTGTATGGGTGGAGCAACGGCGGCGGCGTCGTCGATTTCTTAATAACGCGTACGAACAGATTTGTCTGCGCGGTATCGGTGGCGCCGGCGCTTTCCGATTGGCTTCGTCCCTGGCTATTCAATATAAAACTCGACGCCACGATAGTGGGAGTCGCCCCGGATATAGAGATCCAAGAGTATATTGCGCTATCAGCAGTGTTTCATTTGCGTAGCGTCTCGACGCCGCTATTGCTCGCTGGTGGTGACGCCGACGTCGACTTTCTACTAGACGCGATCGAAATGTATAACGGGTTGAGAAGGCTCGGAAAGACCGTCACTCTGTTGCGGTATCCAAGACAACACCACGCATTTACGGAGAGTGCGATGGCAGATTTCTGGTCGCGTGAAATGTCTTTCTTCGCTCAATACCTTCGAGCGGATATTCCTCATAGATCAACCGACCAGACTCGAGCGGCAGAGGTTGGAAGTCCCGGGGATCGTTAGACTGCTTCTCAGTTGCCTGATAATGGCTCGAGCCCACCATGAAGTAACGGAGTTTAACTACGCGTCGATCATGCCGCAACTCTCGCGGAAGTGGAGAGCCATTGACGGAGCCACACCTCCGCCGCGAGACTAGATACAAGTGGCCAGCAATGCTCGGGTCGAAGTGGGGCATGCTTAGCTAGATAGGGTTCTAGCGAATGGCGATCCACGATGCGCTCCCGAACAAGGAACCCATCGAGAAGAGTTTCTTTAAGGAAGCGGTCGCTTTGGCGAAGCATGTCTATTATGCACCGAGTGGTGTCGCCTTTATCCTCTCGATCAATAATCTCCCTCGGTACCAAGGATCCGAATGCGTCTCGCGCTAGTGCGCGGGCACGGCCACCTTGCAGCAATCTATATGTTGGGATGCGAAAGCATAGCTCAATTAGCGGCTGAGCTAGTAGCGGCTGATGCTCATCGGCATAATCGAGCCCAGGATTAGGACGATGTCTATTCAGAACTTCAGCTACGACAGCAATCTGAAACTGTTTGCCCTTGGGAAGGTCTTCGGCATTTAAAGTCCAGGGATGCGAAACATAGCGGAGCACATGTTGTGGAAGTGCTTCCGGATTCACAAAATGCGCAGGGCGGTTAAGCTGACTGTTAGCAGTCCAGGGGTCATGGCTGCGTCCGACTGCCCAGGCGTGGCGAAGAACCCACCAATACGGCTGCCTCGCTAGCCGACCAGAGTCCATTACCGCCGATACAAGCCCGAGGTCTAATCCATTGTGCTGCAGGTAATCCGCAGCGCCTAGCTCCGTTTGAAATTTGAAAAATAAGTGGTCACCGCCTTCGCCAGCCCAAACGGAGTTTGCCGCATAACTCTCCGAGAAAATATTTCTTGCGTCAATGTCGAAAGTCGCGTAGATCGTCGCAGCTGTGGGTTTACATGACATCGGCGACTCGAATACCCGTTCATCGAAGACCGCGTGAGCGAGATTCCGCCGTTGTTCGACGAGCCGTAGATTTGCACGAGTGGCTGCGAGCCTTGCGAATCTGCGTTCGTCGTCCTGAGCGTACTCGCTATATTCGTTCACGCACGTTATTGTTGGCTGCACGTGGCTGGCCCGTAGGCAGCCCAACACAACGGCCGAATCAAATCCGCCGGACAATCGAAGGATAATTCTGTCGAAGACAGATCCCCAACAAGCTACACAATTCGCTGTGCAATCTCGGAGTGAATTCACAGCCTCATCGTAGTCCTCAACCGGTGCCTGCCGTGCGACATTTCGAGGATCCCAGAGCGCGAATTGTCGGAGCGGCCCCGGCGAAATCTCAATCGCTTCTCCGGCCAGCACTTCATGAATCTCGCGCAATCCGCATTCCTGTATTTGAAGTTGGCCCGAGTGAATAAATGCCGCAATGTATTGCCAGTTCAGAGTGAATGGTTGTAACGCGAGCGGCGTGAGGTCAGAAATGGCCGAGAAGGCAATTCGTATGCCAAATCGCTCGGTGTGGTAGCAAGGGATCTTACCGGAGCAATCCCTCAGAATCGTAAGCCGCTGTCCATTGGGATGTCTAAGAATAGCGATATAACTCCCCCAATACGCTGTCATGAGTAGCTGGCCGCCGCTGGCCACGAAGCCTTGCGCGTCTGCCGTCGTGAGTTTTGGTTCCCAGCTCGAATGCCATCGTTGAAAGTCTACGGGAAACAGGCGACCCAGAATCAGTCCGGAGCCATCGGGTAACACGTACGCCTTCATATCTCGACTGGTGGGAATCTTACTGAATACAACTACGTCGACGGCGCGGAAGGACTCGGTCCATCCGCAATTAACATCTTGAAGCCGAAGTGCGAGGCGTGTTACCTCCGCCGCAGCACGCTGATCAGCGTTGTTCCAAGTCATCGCGATATAGTGGTACACGATGTTCTGGGGTCAGACGGACAAGATCGGGGAAAAACCTGAAACGCGCGCTAGCGTGTCGTTTAAGACTGTCGAGTCGTGTTGTAACCAACAGTGCGCTTGAAAGGGTTCGGCCGTAACCCCGAATACAAGGTCCACCGACAAATTATTTAGAGCGAGAAAGCCGAGAAGGGCTAGCGAATCGAAAAGGCAAAGATATTCCCGAGGATAAAACCAACGAAGTGTCTCGAACTGAGCAATGACGCGTGATAGACGCGCTACGTCACAGTTGATACGCCATTTCGATTGAGCCTTTAGGCTGCGGACCAATTGTAACGTTGCATTGATTGAGTAACCTGCAAGATATTTGTCAGCCTTTCTTGCCGCGCGAAAAAAGGAAGGTGCGTAGACCAAGCTCGCGCGAAGCGGAGCGGAACCAGGATTCGATTGCAGTGACGCCACTGCCGCTTTCATTGGCATCGGTGCAAATGGCAATCCGTCCCGTGGATTTTCAGTCAAGATCTCGCCTTTGACGAGTTCCGACGCGAACTGCCTGATGGTTGACGATAGATCCGATAAGGAGTCAATACTACGGGAGGGCTCTTCCGAGGGGTTGAGGAGCCATGGCCGCAGTTGTTCCAGCTCCTCGGCATCAATACAACTGTAGCGGTCATGGTTTGCGTCGAGAACAACCCAATGTCTTCCAGACCGGCAAATGAAGACGTTTTTTCGGAGGCAATATGTGGGCGTCATTCTGGTGAGTCGCTACGCGCGGAATATTGATAAAAGCGGTGCGCCCGAATGCGCACCGCCAAGTGCTCTATCGGAGCGTTAGATCCCAACCCTCGGAGGATTGAGGCTCTCGAACGAATTCTGTCCGCCTTTTGTTTCTTCCGATACGCGCCCCATTTCGACCACCGTCGGTGACTTCTCTGCCACCCGTTGGGTCTCATCGACTTTGGTTGATTCCATGACAATCTCCTCGATTTAACTAAGTGAAGTGAACATGCACCACCCAGCGGGTGGCGCGATAGACGTGACTACGCTCTCAACGATTTGTCAACGAGCAATTTCCGGCTGAAGGGCAGGCGAAGACTCCATGCAGCTTTGCGCAAGGGGAAATGCCGTGCGAGTGGATGGGGGAATGCCGTAGTGCCTCGCCGTGAATTGCTCAATTGTGCGGAGTTCAAATAATGAAAGTAGCAGAATGGAAGTGTCGGAGTTTTTATAAACTAAACACTGAGTTGCAAGGCTAGTGGCGTCGTAATCGGAAAGGGTGGAGCATTTTGGCAAAGCGTGCTTGACGCACGAAGACGTTCGCCCGCGTGTGACCAGGAAGGTCATAGATGTGATCGAGAAAGTCACAGAAAAGAATCAGATTGGTACGCCGCACGCGCGCTAACAGACACCGCGACAAGGGCATAACTCAAGTAGCGGCGTGCCACGACACTTCAGACGCATCCTGTCCGACACTATCGAGGTGTCATAAGTGTGGCCCATTACTTTTGCCGATGACGACCATTCGTGGCCGGTCCATAATCGCTCTGCTTGCATCCGAGCGCCGACGGTTAGAAGTGTGCCGCGGGCGCTACGTAGTCGGGGCATTTGACTGACCAACATTGTGACGCAAGGAGAGCAGAATCATGTACCGTGTGAATCGCGTGGAACATGGGAGTGGTGTCGCTGTCAAGGGGAGAGGCTCATGCGGCTAATTCAAGGAGGATTCAGTCATGCCCCGTCCGCAACGGCTGCCACCTATTCCGTTCGGGTGGTACTACATCGCGTTGTCCGCTAGAGACGGACGTAGCCTGTTCAGAAACGCAACGGACGTTAAGATGTTGTTGAAGTTGTTGAGTGCAACGCTAGCAAGGAAAGGGGCACACCTTCACGCCGGTTGCGTGACACCGAGTGAGGTGCACCTTGCTATCCTGACTGGCGAAGCGCCCGTGAGCGCAATCACTCGTAGCTTCTGTCACGATTACGCAAACCGTTTCAACCGAAATCACCGTGAGAGCGGCCGGCTATTTCGGGCGCATCCTCATGTGTTGCTGATCCAACATCATTTGTGGCTTGTCCCTCTGGTTCATGTCATCCATTGGATTCCGCGGCTTCGACAGTCTCGGTGTGGGGCCTGTGAAAAATACTGGAGCAGCGACGCGGCGTACCGCGGACGCGCGCGGCGAGAAGGGCTCATCACTCACGCGGTGCTTCACATGGTATCCCGCGGCGCTCGACGTCGTGACGTACAACAGGACGCGTATCGCAAGCGGTTTGATCACGCGCCGGACGCTGAAGATATTAGGTTGCTTTCAGACGGATCGCCGCACGACCCCCGCATGCTGGGCGACGCGGAGTTCCTGGAGGAGACCTGGCTAGCCACGCATCAATCATCTCCTCGAAAAAGCCGGGTGGTGCTCTCTATCGGCGACTTTCGGCGCGAAGTCTTCGACGCATTGGAGGAATTCGGGGCGATGTGCGATTTGAGCTTGTCACGACGCCAAGCGGGAGCCTGGAAACGGGTTGTGACCCTGGAGCAACTGTGCTCGCATTCACGCAGGCGCCCACTGCCCACGATTCGGGCGGTGATCACGTCATACGTAATCTCGCGTCACATAGCAACTCGCGCTCAAGCGGCACGATTCTTTGGGTGCCGGCCGGAAACTCTATCCGTGGATCGACGCCGACACGCTGAGGCGGTCTTTGTCCAGTGGTTCGGCGTTGCATCCGACGCGCTGTTTTCTACCAAACGGGGCGGCGGCTAGAGTGCTGGATAGAGGCGAACGAGCGCGAGAACATCCTGAGTCGGACAGCGTTCCTCGGCGTCAGCCGTCGTGGAGAAGCGCTCGGGAGATCGTGGGCATCGTCTGGTGTGATGCCGACCGCCTCGTGAGGCGGCGTCTGGCGGCTGTTCTGCTTCTGGTCGTCACGGCCTCAGTGTTGACGGCGCTCGGACCGCTTGCCTTGAAGTGGCTAGTGGATGGATTCACGGGACAGGCGCGAAATCGGCTATCGCCTTCGACTCTCGTCGGGGCTTATGTCCTGAGCCAGTTTCTCGCACGAACCGTGGGCGAGATCCGTGGTCTCGTGTATGCGCGGGCGGAGCGGCGAATGTACCGGGTGCTGAGCGGTCGTCTCTTCGCCCACCTTTTGCGGCTGCCGTTGCCGTTTCATTTAGACCGCAAGACCGGCGGGATCAGCCAAAGTTTGGAGAACGGTCTGACGGGTTACCAGATGATCTTGCATCACCTCGTGTTTACATTGCTGCCGGTCACGGCCGAATTGGGAACGATCGTCGTTGTGTTCGCGCGTCTCGGACACCCCGCCTTCCTGTCGTTGTTCTGCGGTGCTCTCGTGTGCTATGCCGCGGTCTTCGCCTACGCCGCAAAGGCTATTGCAAGAGCAGCCAAGAGCGCGTCAGCTGCACACATCGATGCCGCCGCTCAAATGACGGATGCCCTGCTTAATGTGGAGTCAGTGAAGTACTTCGCCGCAGAAGCCACCGTCCAGGAGCGGGTAGGTCGTGCACTGTCGCACACGGAGGCGGGATGGGTGGGCTTTTATCGGCGGTATGCCGTCAACGGCGTCGCCGTATCAACGATCTTCGCCACCTTCCTGGCCGCCACCACGCTGCACGCCGTGCATGAGGTCGAGGGGGCCCGACTCACCGTGGGCGACTTTGTTCTGGTCACAACGTACATGTTGCAAGTCATTCGACCCGTCGAGGCGCTTGGGTACGCGATGCAGGGATTTTCACAGGGCGCTGCCATGCTGGAAAAAATGTTGGCGCTGTTCCATGAGAAATCCGAACCGCAGCAACCGGGTACGATCATCCCCCTCGAGGGTCCCGGGCAATTGGAATTTGAGAATGTGACGCTGTCCTACGAGCCTCACCGCGCGGCGCTCCAAGGTGTGAGCTTCCAGGTTCCCGCCGGCAAGACTGTGGGTATCGTTGGCGCGAGCGGGTCCGGTAAATCGACACTGGTACGACTACTAGTGCGCCTCCTCGAACCGGACGCCGGCCGAATTTTGTTGGACGGCGTCCCGATCTCTGCCCTCTCGCTGGCAACCTTGCGTCAATCAATTGCGGTCGTCCCACAGGACGCGGTGTTGTTCAACGATTCCGTTGGCGAGAACATCGCCTTTGGAAGGGCAGATTGCACACAGGAGGAGATTGAGCAAGCGGCGAGGCAGGCCCACCTTCACGAGTTGATCGCGAGCTTGCCCGACGCCTACGATACAAACGTCGGAGAAAGGGGGCTCAAGCTGTCGGGGGGAGAACGGCAGCGACTGTCGATTGCAAGGGCGGCGATCAAGCGCCCGCGAATCTATATTTTCGATGAGGCCACGTCGGCTCTCGATTCAGAAACTGAACTCGAGATCGTGCGAAACTTGCGGGAAATATCACAGTCCGTCACCACACTGGTGATCAGCCACCGGCTGTCAACCGTCGTACACGCGGACGAGATCATCGTACTGGAGACAGGAGCAGTGGTCGAGCGCGGCACGCACGCATCCTTGCTGCGACAACAAGGTCGGTATGCCGCGTTTTGGGCAGCTCAGCAAGCGGGGTCCGTGGCTGCCTAACAATCGCGACCTCAATACGCTGGTAGGATAGGTGCTGTTGAATAGTGCCGGGGGAGGGCAGATGGGTAGCGCAGAGTAGACGCCGATGAGGTGGCGCAACTTAAATGTAGTGCCCACCCCCGAAGCTCGCTGACAAACGACTGATTGGAGCGCCTGTAACAACGGGCGGCGAGGCCTTTTGTCCAGCTGAGACGGTTATCGGTGCCTGCTACAGATATTTCTTGAAACTCCCCGCCGCGATATCCGTCGCCACCCCCAGCAGAACGGCGCTCGGCAGCAGGATGAGCAACGGGCTCACGCTGACCGGAAGGGCGAGATAGAAACCCCAAGGCAACGCCGCCAGAGGCATGAGGCTCGCTTTGGCGCGGTGATAGACGAAGCCGGACTCCCGCCCGGCACCGAACCGCCGCACGTCACGGCGCACCAGCCCGTCGACTGTCCCGGCGAAGGCTGTCATCAAGAACAGCGGCAACATCAGACACAGCACCAGTAGGCGAACCAGGAAGGTGAGCAGACCGTAGATCGATGCCAGCACGTAGTCCTCCATCCGGAGGTAAATCTGGCCCAAGTAGTAACCGAAATCGCGGCTTTGACTATGGCGGTCGGCGGCGGTCCCGCCAGCGCGCGCGTGCGCGGAGATATCACGTACCCAGCCAAGCAGCCCTGTTCTGACGAATAGCCCCTCATAGGCCCCTTCGACCCATTGATGAACCGTGCGTCCCGGTTCCTGCACCAGCACGCTACGGGTGAAATACGAAGAGAGTTGGTCGAGCTCATAGTTCAGCATGCCCTGGGCGTGATGCCAGCGCTGCTCCGGCCAAAAGAAGTGCAGACCCACGCATTCGATGAGAATGCACAGCAGCAGTGATCCACACAGCACACCGAAGAGACGAAACGGCAGCGTGATCAGGGTCGCGATCAGTCCTTGCTCATGCGCTTGCTGATGTTGCGCAACGGCGGCCGGATCGTTCACTTCAACTCCCCGTCGTCGGCCGTAGTCAACTGTCTAAAATCGTCCAGCAGGTCATCGGGCAGCGGACTGTCTTGGAGGGAGGGGAGCGTCTGGTTTTCCCACCAGTCGCTAGCGTCGACGTAGTGCTGCCGCATATAACTTGCCAGTTCCTGCAGATCCTTCGGGATAATTTCATCGGGATCGGGCGCCGGCAGCGGCATGCGGATCTTCCACAAATGGCCTCCCTCGATGAGCCCGAAAGCCTGGCCCTTCGGCAGCGCTACCACGTGCGCGGGTTCGATCAGAGGCACGTTCGTCGTAGTGACGTGGTCCGCGGTGTTGGACGTAAACGCTGTGTTTCTCTTCGGATCAGAGCTGTCGGTTGCCCCGCTCGTCAGCGACGTGGAATAGACATCGACCTTGGGTAACTGTTTCGTCAAGAGTTCCGCCGTGGCGGTCTCGCGCACGCGCAGCATAAACAGATTGTTGAAGTTGCCGATGACCTGGCTCGCTTTGGCGCGATTGCCGAGCCGAGCTTCGATATCGCTCAAGGTCTGGGTGTAGGCCGTGACCTGAACCCCGGCGCCGCCGCCCTTGTTGACCATGGGGATGAACTCATCGCCCATCAGCTCGTTGAACTCATCCGCATGGACGTTGATTGGAATCTTGGCGTCGGCCGAGGAGTTGGGCAGGCCATGGATGATCTGCATCCAGTCGAAGATCGGCCGCGGGTCGTTGAGGTCGGAATAATTGGGCGCCAGCAGTTGTGCGATCTTGCCGGTCGTCAGCTTTTCCAAAAGGGGTAGCAGCGAGGCGACGATCTTGTCGAAGTAGGTGCGGTCATAGCGCACTGCCGACCGCAGGCCGTCGAGCACCGGGTCGTACAGGCGCACCTGCGACAGATACTGCTCGATCGCCACGACGCGTTTTTCACGGCCCATCATATGGCGTGGGATGTTCTTGTCGTTGAGCTTAGCTTCGAGCTGGACGATGACCTCCCAGGCCTTGGGTTCGGCCTTAGCGAAGAAATGCTGTGCGTACTCGATGAATAACGCATCGATGTTGATGACGTGTCGCTGAATCAGCAAGTAGTCCGGTCGCTGCCCCAATTCGACTAACGCGCGTGCGATAATGTTGACGAAGCGCCAGGCGAATTCGCGGAAGGCGGCGCTGTTGCCTTCGCCCGAGAGTTGTCCGGCTATACGAGTCGCCACTTCGGAAATCCGCCCGAAACGACCCACCGCGTTGTAGCGTGCCGAGATGTCCGGCCAGCCGAGATGGAACACATAGAACTCGCCGTCCCGACCCGCGCGCTTGGCCTCGACGTACATGCGTTTCAGCAGATCAGCATCGCCTTTGGGATCGAAAACGATGCACACCTCACCGCGCCGGATGTCCTGCGTGATGAAGAGTTCCGCCAAGCGCGTCTTGCCGACGCGGGTTGTGCCCAGCACCAGGGTGTGACCGACCCGTTCGCTCAAGGGGAGCGTCATGTCGCACTCCCTCGGCTCAATCCCATGTAGGCGCGGCAGGCCGCCGACCGGTGGCAGCGGCCGGACGGGATTGAGCGCGCTGTCCCAGGCGGTCGCACGCGTCAGATAGCTGAGCGGAACCGGTGCGAATTCCAGCCGCTCCTCCAGCCGGCGTGCCAGTCGATAAGACAGACTTGGCTCGACATAGTGGCGAAACTCAGACCGATAGGTTTGCATCAACCGATGCGTGTGGCGCTGATCCCAGCGAAAACCGCGCCCGACGAAAAGGCGCTGCTGGCTGACCGGCACGTCCTTGCTGGTCATGACATAGCGCGGAAGGCGCCGGATGTTGCGACGGTAACGCAGGATCACGCTGGCTTGAAGCAATCGAAAGGTGCCAAAGCCGAGAAACGCTACCGCGGCGGCGAGGCCCAGGATCGGGTTGAGGGCCAGGGACCAGGGAGCGGCGATACACAGAAAGGCAGCGCCCGCGCACACGGCGACGGTATACAGCTCGACGGCGGGGCGCAGCAGGACTTCGACCGCGTGCGCCATGTCATTGCTCGATGCCGGTGGCCGTGATCAGCGCGGGGTAATGACTCAACCCTAACCGTCGTGCGAGGTCGTCTGCAGGTGTAGGCGCGAGCCTCAAGCCCGGCGCAAAGCGGCGCAGCGCATCCAGCGCCGCTGACGATTCGACATTGACCACCAGTCCGATCGCACCCAGCTTGCGTAAGGTATCGATCCGTAGGCGCAGCCACGCCCGCGAGCGAGCATCGTCGCCGACCAAGAAGATCGGATTTAGTGTCGGTGCCTGAATCACCCGCCGCGTGACCTCGCCCGGCGTCAACAGCGGGGAGCGCACGGGAAGCATGTCGACGTCACTCCTGCGACCCGTAGGCGCCGGTGGCGTGGCGAGGGGAAGTCCTGGGGTGTCGCGCGTTGCGTTCGGCTGCAGGTTCAGCGTCTGGTAGTACGGCAACGCGGAGACGCCGCCACGGTCTTCGACGACGATGAGAGCGGAGGGCGCGCCCAAGGTGGGAAGTGTCGACAGGCTCGACAACACGCACACTATGAGGCGCGTGCAGATGTTCATGGAGAGTAGGAACGATCTGTCGTGGAGGAGACATTTTGCCCGAGCACGCGCGTCAGATGCTGGTGCACGCTGCGCTGATAGAGGATGGCAAGCGTACCGCCGGCCGGTCGGTGGTAGCGGCCAATGGCGAGCAGCCAATCCCCGCCCAGATCGTGATGTTCGCGCAGGATGTTAGCGGTAATCGCGAGATTGCGGTACGGGTTCAACAACTCGCAGGGCTGGCCGACACGGTGTCCTTGGTAGCCGACGTTGAGCTGGCCGAGGCCGGCGTCGACACGAGTCGATGGCACTTGGTTCAGTGCGCGACGCAAAGCGCCACAAGCCTCGTCGCGCGTGGCGTAGCGGTACGGAGCTCCGGCAATGTTCAAGGTCCACGGCCAGGGAATCAGACGCCCACGCAAAAAGGCACCACTCTCCTGCAGCGTCACGGCGAACAGCACGGCGGACGGGATGCCGGCATCGTGTGCCGCTAACTGATAGGCGGGCGGAGGCATCTCCTGCGCCTTGGCCAGCGGCGTGCAGGCCACGAGACACCAAGCGCAGGCCATGCCGGCGAGAATGATCCCTACTGACGCTGCCATTGCCCGTTGATCTCCCGGACGACGGCGGGCAATTCCCCTTGGCCACCGATCGACAGCCACCTCCCGGCATCGTGGTTGAGCGTGATGGTGCGGGCGCGAACCTTGCTCGGATCGATGCCCGCGAGCGTTGCCCACCGGCGAACCCGCGCGTCGTCCTGGCGGCTGCCAACGAGGTAGAGGTCGAACGTGCTGCCCGAAGCCTGCAGTTCCTTCACGCGTGCCTCACAGACAGCACAATTGTCTTTGACGAAGACGGCGAGGCGCCCCGCGTCGCCCACCGGTGCATCAGGAGCGTCCGCATCCGATAGAGTCACGGCCTGCATACCGGGATTCAGACGCTTCCACGCCTGGTCATAGGCGCGCTGGTAAGCCAACGTCTTTTCGACGCGACGAGCTTCGGCCTGCACCTGCAATTCCGCATAGTGTCGCCGTTCCTGGTCCGAGCGCGCTTCGATACCCAACGCTGTCAATGGATCGAGGTTGGGCGAGTAGATCCCGGTCGGCCCCTGCATCAGGCGTCGATAGCGCGCCCATTCCTCGGCTTGCAATCCCCAGTCTCGTGCCTGGTGTTCCTCGAGGCCGCTATCGGCGGCAGGACGCGCCTGGCTCTGAGCGATGCGCGATTCGGTCGCGGGGCTGTCCTGGGCGAGCGCTGGCAGGTTGACAGCGATGACGGCTGACCCTAGGACGATGGCCAAGCAGTGACTCGCGCGTGGGTTGCGAGTGTTCATCGACCGCTCTTAGGTCACCGTGATGTGCTGCACCTGGCCGTCCACCCGAAAGGTGGCGGTCTTGCCATCGAGCGCTTCAAGGCGCCAGTTGCCTTGCGATTCGCTGACGTGCAGTAGGCGCAGCTGTGCGAGTGATTGCGCATCGCTCGGTGCGATGGACAAAAAGGATTCACCCCCGCGAAGCTCCGTGCCGAGGATCAAAAAGGGGGGCTCAATGACCTTATGTTGGGCGGCTTCGGGCGCACGGCGGTGCGCCAGAGTTGGCGCGAGCAATGGCGTGTGGCGGGTTTTCTCCAGGCGGCCTTCGATCTGCTCCAGCCGGGCCTGCAAGAGTGCGAAGTCATTCGCGCGGGCGCGAGATTCAAGCCCCTGCTCGATCTTGTCCAACCGATCGTCCAGTGCTTGGCGCGCGGCGCTGAGGTTGGCTTGGGCTGCCGCCGTGGGCTGGCGCTTGATGGCGGTGAGCTGCTCTTCGACGGTGGACAGCCTGCGTTGCAGAGCCGTCACTTCCGAGCTCTGAGCGGTGTTCTCGGTTTTCTGGACTAAGTGGGAGAGCGCTACGTGATCGATCACAACGCCCGCGCTGACTAGGGTGAGCGTCACCGCGGCGATGACGCGCCGAAGTCTGGTGCGGGATTCGGGGGCGAGCGATGGAAGGTTGGTCATGGCTGCCCCGGTAGAGCGGTGGTTTTAGCCGAACTCTCGGGCTTCATGGACGCCTCGGGAGTGGAAGGGACTGGGGTGGTAAGGGTAGTGCCCGGTGTATTCTTAGGGCGCACGAAGCAGACTTGACGCACGACATCATCGACTTGGAGTTGCCACACGGGCCCCGCCAGCGTTTGCAACGCGTCGCGCAGGGACATGGGTCCCAAGTGCAGATGCGCAGCAGGAAGGGGCAAAGCGTAGAGCCTCGCCGAGTCATCGGGAGCCTCACAACGCTGATAGCCCGAGCGAAGCAAGACGTAACCCAGCGCATCGCCTACGGTGGCGGTCATCGTACCCGGTATCGAGATGTCGACGACTTGCTGCAGCAAATCCTGTTGCGCGGCATCCGGCCCGAGTTCAATGAGGGTATAGCGAGCATAGCGCACGACAGGGATCGAATTCGGCGGTGGTGCTATTGCAGGCGTCGGAATGTCGCGGGTCGCGGCACGGTGGTTCTCCAATGAAGTTGCACACCCGGCGCTCAAGCCGATCGCGGCCAAAAGAGTGGCCTTGTTTGCGCAGCGCCAAATGCCGGTATGTCGGACGGTGGATCGCATGCCTCAATTCCGTGGGATCGTCATGGCACCAGCATCGCCGGGGAAAGCGATAGCGTCAGCCGAGAACGCGATCGGGAGTTCGACCGTGTTATGGCCCAAAAGCGCGGACTGGGAGGGTTGACCCACGGCCTGCATGACATTGGGGTCCGCTAGAGACCTAGCCTCCCGTGACAAGGAAACGGCCCCACTGAAGGGGCCGTTAAGGTTTGCACCTATCTCATGGCGTGGAATTCGGTTCGCGATGCAGATCTGTGATGACTTGGCTGCAATCCCGGCACGCCTGCCGATAACGGGATCGACCCCTTAAGTAAATCCAAAGCCTAGCGTAACGCTTCGACTGCACGCTAAGTCACGCCCAGGAGCTTCCCTAGGTCGCGATAAATCGCCATCGCGCGATTGCGGTCAATCAGAATCGATTCGACGTATTCGCCCTCTACAAAGGTAGCAAATTCGATTCGACCGCTGGCGACGATACCCGCGTTGGTCTCTTCCTCGCGCACATCAATGTCATCGAGCACTCGACTGTGAAATGAAATGTTATTCATGATCGCGCCTCCTCGGCGTAGTGTTGTTGAGAAATTCCGTGAGCATTCCCGTCACAACATTCACGATATCGTGACAGAGCGAAAAATCGGCCCCCGAAGGGGCCGTCAAACTTGCAACCGTCTCAGTGCACCAGTTGCCGAGCCAATGCCACCTCCACCGAATCTCCATCCTGGTTCAGGACATCCAATCCGGATTCAGGCACATCTCCCGACGTGCTCTGTGACACCGTGATCTTCTTCGCCATCAGCTCGAGACACGTCATCTGCGACGTGGCGGCGTAGCCTAAGTAGATCACCTTGACCGGTCGTTTCTGGCCGATGCGCCAGGAGCGGCGCGCAGCCTGCTGGAGTGTGTACACGTTGTACCCCGACTGGGTGAAAACGATCGTCGGGAACTCCAATAGATCCAGCCCAGTTTTCACCAGCTCTGGATTGGTGATGATCAAATCGATGCCGCGATCGAGCTGCTCGGCAATCCAATCCTCACGCCGGGAAGCATCGACGCTCGCGCGCAATACCGCCGGCTTGAAGCCCTCCTGCTCGAGCAACACCTTCAATCGTGACGTGGTGTCCCGCGTTCCAGTGTAGACGCTGTAGACCAGCACCTTGCGACCCACGGCCTTCTCCTGTCGGCAGATCTCGAGGAGGTCCCGTTCCTTCGGCATGATCTCCAAATCGGAGAATAGCGATGGCACGAACGCCAGCAGATTGCGGGTGCGCGGATGTTTGACGGTCTCGGACCGAAAGCAAGTGTCCGGCCACGCCAATAGCACGTTGAGAACCACGCCCAGCAGCGTCGTGTCGCGGCGCGCTAAGGCTTGCTTCAGCTCCGCGGTCAACTGTCCCGCCAGACGTCCATAGGCCTGAGCCTGCTCCGGATTCATGGCCACTTCGCGGAATTCCTCATTGTACGGCGGCAGCACATTGCCACCGATGTCCTTCAATTTCAGAAAGACCGTGAACGGCAGAACACAACGCAAGACACCTTTCGGGCCAAACCCCGGTGCCTTGACCGTGCGCACCGTGACCTTGCTGCCGCGCGCCGTCTTGTGGGACGACCCGTTGCTCTCGGAGTAGATATCCTTGAGGACGCCGTGATCACGCATGAACGCCATCGCCGCAGGGGTCAGACTGCCTTGCTTGGTCGGCCGGTAGCCGTCTTCGATCATCCGCTGCGGAAGGGCACGGAACAGTAGATAAAACAAATCGTCGCCGTAGCCCCCCATCAACGTGCCCGTCAGCAACAGTGCCTTGCGAGCCTTAGCCGTCAGTACACCCATGGCCTGCCCCTGAGCGGAACCTGCGTTCTTGTACTCGTGGGCCTCGTCCGCGATGAGTAGGTCGAACGTGCCTTGTGGCAGGTAGCGTTTGATGTATTCCGAAGGCTGGTAGCCGCCTTCGCCGAAGCCGAATTCCATCGACGCCATCGCACGTTCCATGCGCTGCGCCTGCCGGTCGGAAAACACCAACTCGCCGTTATCGTCCATCAGGTTGATGAACTCAAACAAATTGTCGCCGAGCATGGACGCCAAGAACGACTCGCCGAACTTCTTCATCAGCTTCTGGGCGGTGACCTCGCCGATGGTCGGAATACGCTTGAGCGACTTGAGCACCGCTTGCGACTGGTCGTTCGCCGATAGGCTTCTCGGACGAATCAGCGTCCACAGCGGTGATGTGCAGTGGCCGCATTTGCGGCGGGACTCCTCCGCGTCGAGTGCGATTGTGCTAACCGGCTCGCCGCCGAGATCCGCGATAACTTGACCGCAATTCGGGCACGCCCCCACGTCACCCTGAGGGGTCCGACGACGCGCGAACACGGGTTTCCAGTGAAACCCCAGGCGCATACGCACACGCCCCAAGACGAAGAACTCCTGTCCCTGGGGCGGCACGCCCAGTTGCTCGCGCAGCTTGAGCAGCTTGACCAGTGTATCCGGGCCGTTGAGCACCCAGACTTTGGCACCGGCCACCGTCTCCTGGATTTCTCGCCGCCACTTGTAAACCAGATGGGGTGGCGAGAGTACCAGGGTACGACGGTAGCCTTCGGCGTTGAGCACGGCGGCCGTGGCGATACCGACGGTCGTCTTGCCGCAACCCATCTCGCCGTTGACGATCGCGGCACGTTCGCCACGATCGATCAACAGCTCGGTCACGGCATGGACCACGTCGGCTTGCGCAGGGAACAGTCGCCGCTTGAGGCTAGCGAGAATAAGCTGCCGGTGTGCGCGTGCCTGGCCGGTGTAGACCGGTGGATTGGCACGGTTGAGTGAGTCCAGCAGTTCGTCGCCGAATTCGGAGACGAAATCCGGCAGGCTGATGGTAAGAGGAGAACACGTCAGGTCCAGCAGGTCGTCCTGCGGAGAAATTTCAGAAACAGTGTCGAGTGACATAGTGAAGCTCCAAAGAAAAGGGGCATGCACCAACCCTTGCGGGGCGATACATGCCCCGTGGGTGGGAGGAACGTGACGGCGCGAAGTCGTCCGATGAAGATCAGTACTCGGATGGAAGCAGCAGCGTGGTGACGCTGCGATCCCACTCGGTAATGATCCAGAGCTTGAGGTCGTCTGCGACCTGGTAGGACGAGAACAGACGGTCTTCGCCAGACTGCAACGCGGCGTCGTTGGATCGCCGATCACGATCATCGAGATCGCCCCAGTCGGCACTGAGATGACGACGCAGGTACGAGGACGGGTTGAGTCGGCCCTGTCGGACCAGCTCATCGACGCCGGTTGTCATGACCAGTTGCCCGGTCGGAAAGCGCGGTTGCGCAACGACGCTGATGAAAAGCGCTTCGGTAGCCATGGTGATTTCTCCTTCAAGAAAGAAAAAGAGGCCACGGCACCCCATCGGGGTGACATGACCCCGGTGGGTGGATAAAGAGGGCGGCTAAGCACTGGCGGCTTGCCGTCATGGAACAACGATCAGCGAATGGTCAGTACCTGCCCTCGCGTGGAGGAGCCGGGTGTCATGTCCAACGCGCGAATGACCGGTACGAAGCGATCGGTGAGGATGCGGGTTTCGGCTATCGAGCCGTCATCGCTTTCCGTGTACTCGGTTTTCAAGGATTTCTCCTTGTAGGTATCGCCTTTGACCACAAGGATCTTGCCGGTCTTGGAGGTCACAACCCCCGAGATCGCGCCGGCCGCGAGGGCCAGTGCAAGATGCCAATGCGATAAAGCGCGCGCCGGCGGCCGCAGGGATTGCTGCGCGGCCCCGAGGTGCGAATCGATCGCAGGCCACAGCCCCTGCAGGCGGTGCACTTCAGCAGCGAACTGCTCGGGTTCGAGCGTCACTCGATAGAAATGCTCCGGCTCGGCCTGCGCCGCCGGAACGGCGTAAGGCAGAAACGGACATTTGGCCGGCAGCTCCTCCGCTTGCGTCTCGCCTTGTCCGACTTGCAGCAACAGCGTTCTTGCCGTGTGCGCCTGGTCCGATATTTGGTCTCGTTGGCGAGTTCGCTGGCCGAAGATCACCACCTGTTTGAACTGCGTCTCGACCGCGCGGAAGATTCGTAGATCAGTAAAGTGGCGCGTCAGCCAGCCCACCAACTCCTGATCGAGCGAGTAGGCTGGGATAATGAAGACCAGCACACCGCCGTATTGCAGAAACGGCAGCGAGCGCTGGTAGAACAGTTTCTCCAACCGAGCGCGGCCATGGCCCTGATAGGAAGCCGCCTGGTCACGGATCAGATCGCCATATGGCGGGTTGAGCCATAAGAGGCCAAAGGCTTGTCGACTAATCAGCGCATCCATCAGGTCGCTATGCAGACAACGATCAACGAGGCGACGTGCATGGGCTGCGCGCTCCGCGTCGTATTCGACTGCGTATGCCTTGACCTGCCCTCGCCCGAGGGCGTGGGCGGCTTCGGCAATCGCCACGCCTTCACCGGCGCAGGGATCGAGGATGCACAGGGCGCCGGGGGAAGGTACTAGTGCGCGCAAGGTGCGTTCCAAAGTGGGCTCGTCCGTTGGAAAGTACCCGTTCTTTACGAAATTGCGCGCAAGGCGCGGGAACATAAGTGCCACGACAGTCTCCTTAAATTAAAAGTGGTATGAAAGCGGGCACGCGCGATGCGCATGCCCGGTGGGGACGCTCAGGCCACAAGTCGCAGGGGCGCGCTCGCGATCCGTTCGACCGGCGAGACGCCGAGGCTTCCGTTGCAGATGAGATCGCCAAGCGCGGATGTCAGCGCCGGCACGTCCAAGGCCAGTCGGTAGCCTTGCAGCAGACCTAAGGCAAACGGTAAAGACGACAACATGGTTCGCGATTCCAATAGGTCTAGTACCGTGTCGCGCCAGTGATCGAGCAACGGTAGGGGGCAGGTTTCCTGCACCAGTGTCCATAGCCGCTGAGATCGGTTGGTCGACTCCTTGGGAAGAATCGCGAGCGCACTGGCGTTCGCCTTGTCCGGTTTGACGCAGCGCCTATCGAACAACCAAAGATGGATCATCGAGCCGAACAGAGTGCGCCGGAAGGCGCGCGTGGTTCGCTTTTCCAGCATCTCGACGTTACCGACAAAGACGGGAAGCGAACTGTCCTGCTCGGTGACGAGATGGAACTGATCCAATCCTTGCGGATCCGCACCCAATGTCAGTCGTGCGAGAAATTCCTGGACCGCGGTATCACGGCCCCAGAGAGACAGGAAGACAAGACGACCGTTTTCATCGCAGACGCAGCCGTCGGCCATGAGGTCGGGGCATTCTTCGATGCGATAGAGGGGTGCGGGAGACAATAACTTAGGCATAGTGAAGTCCTCTTGAAAGATAAGGAAAGAGGCAGCGCTGTCCGGTCAAAGACAGGTAATGCCCGGCTGGGTGGATGAAAACCCGTTAGACCGGCTCGAATTGCCGGCGGGTTGGATTGAAGCGAAGCGCCTGTTCACCCTTGAGGATCGGCGTGAAGCCGTCCAGGTAAATGTTGCGCAAGTATCGACTGCGATAGGTCAAAGCCTGCTGCGCTTGCGCATCGGTCAGACCATAGGCGATGAAGTCATCGAGAAGCTCTTGATCAGGTGAGAGGTCATTGTTCGTTAGTTGATCTTCGACCATGCGAAGCTGGTCGATTGTGATGGATGACAGGATGGGATCTATGTGCATTCTCCTATTAGAGACAGTCGGTCGGGGAGCGACCCCGGCCGCTGGTGGACGTCGCGCCACGCGACATTTCAGGAAGCAACGACGTGCCAGTCCTGGGACAGCGGAGCGAACTCGTAGCCCAGCGCACCGAGACGGTCGCGCTGCTGACGCAGCACGCGACGGTTCACCGTGGCATCGAGCTTGACGATTTCACTCAGCGGCCAGAGTGCACCGAACAACGTGGCATCGTCTTGGTCGGCAGATGCCTTGGACTTGGGCTTGGTATGCGCGGTTACAACGAACGGTGTCGTATCGATTAGTGGATCGACGGAGGCAGGTGCCTCTGCCGTGGCGGTTGCCGCGATGGTTGACGCCGGTAGAGGCATGGACGCCTCTTCATCGATCGGATCGACTTCCTGGGGAGTGAGGCGGGAGGCTTCGTCCTTGCTCAGACGATCGATGTTCGACAAGGTCATTCCGCCCAGGTGGGCGCGAATTTCAATGACCATGCGACCGCCGGTGTTGTAGGTCGACGGGCGGATTTCGGCGATAGCGAAGTCACCCTCGTACTTGCCTTCTGCGTACTGGTCGAGTTCCGCATTCTTGATGACGAACTCACCAATGGACGTGGCAAGGCGGCCGACATTGAAGTCGCCGTTCCTGCCGTGGATAGTCTTGATGGCCAGTTGGCCGGGGATAGTGATCATGGTGCAGCCCTCGTAAATGACGTAAGAAAGAGATCGAGAACGGTCGACGCGGGCAGGTCAGCCGTTCATCGATCCGAGAAATCAAAGGGAACAAGGCCCCGAATTGGGGCCTTGTCGATCAGGACGCCATGGCCAGCGCGGGCGCTTCGGTGGGAACGTCAGCGGCGACATTGGTCGGTTCGGATGCGGGCGCATCCTCGGAAGTGGCGGGACTTTCCTCGTTGGTCACACCATTGGCGACCTTCGATTCAGCCTTGTAGACCATGTCGCCATCGACCTTGATCCAGCTCACAAAGAGCAGGCGGGCCTTTAGGCTGACACCTGGCTTACCTTTATTGTCACCCTTGGTGTAGGTGAAGATATCGGTCCACAGGTCGCCGAGCCGGAACCCGATTAGCACTTTGCGTTCAGCTTTGACGGCTTCCTCGCATTTGCGAATCAGGTGTTGTGCATCGCGTCCGGACACCTTGACGTCGAAACGACGATATTCGGCCGCATTGCTGGGACCGGTGAGCGCCGCGATATCACAGGCGAGGAACGAAGTGCCTTTTCTTGGCTGCACTTCGCGAATACGATTGAGATAGCCGAGACCCGTGATGTGCAGGTCAAAGTAGGACTGAGAGGATGAAGTGGACACGGTGAATCTCCTTAACTTGTGTTGAGACAAGGAATGGCGGAGACACACCCACCCTGGCGGGGTTAGGCGTAACCCCCGCATGGGTTGAAGGATCGATTGATCCCAGAGACAACTACTGCGCATCCTTCATCACGGGCGTGATGAACGTTCGCGCGAGGGATGCTTCAAGCGAACTGGTTCGATCAACGCGGTCGAAAAACCACGTCGTAGCCTTGAGGACCGATGGCTACCTGGGCATGTTGCTGACAGGGTCAGCGGACATGCGGGCGAGGATGGAACTTAACGATAGGCGGTGTCTCGTGGAAATGCGTATCCTGGTGACTCCCGATTCCGACGGCTGCGGGTATCGCGGGCAAGATGTCCGCGTGCGTTTCAGCTCGACGCTTCGCGAGGCAGCTCTGATCGCGCCTTACCAGCCGCAGTAGTGCAAGATCAGCGCGCCGATGATCTTGCGCCGTTCCAAATCAAGGCCGTCTAAATCGGCCAGGCCGTGAATGCCAACACGCCGGAACAGTGCGCCGCCTTCCCGCGCGTTGTAGAAGCTGACCATGGCAGCGAGAAACACCTTCTCGCCCGAACTCATGACGCCGATGACGTCCTTGATCTCTACCAGATTCGGGCATAGATCCCACTTGTCGGCTGCATTATCCAGACCTTAGCGTGTGCCGTTGCCGAACAGACGCGGGCCGACCAGTTCGACACCGCGTTTCCAGGCGCGGAAGAACGCGGAAGGGGCTTTTGAAAAATGCGCTTCGGCCAGCGCGATTTCCTCGAATTGCGAATTACTGAATGAAGTGTTCATGGAAAATCTCCGATCGAAGGTGAAGGGCGGGGGATTACGGGGTCTGCCGCTGAGTCCATGCACCCGAGTCCAAGGCATGAAGCGCTGCAGCTTGAGTTGGAAAGTACTCGAGAGACTCGCGGGAAACCGGCCCCTCGCGGTCGGAGGTACCGATGTAGTGACCGGCGGCGCTGCACTAACTGCAAGACGATGCGCTTGCGGCTATAGGTCAGCGCCAGCAATCCCGTGGTAGAAAAGGCTAGCTGCTGAGTTGTGGCTGGAAATGGATGGCACATGGAAGGCTCCTTGGTTGACGTGGGAAGCACACCATCCCGATGGGACGAAGCGAATTCCCGTGGGTGATGAACAAAAGCATCGTCGCTAAATGGCGATCGTCCGCAGGGAGTCGATGCGAAGCGGACTGGATCGGTCGGTGCGGGAATCCGCGGCGCAGCCTTGAAGACCGGAGCTGCCTGGGCGAGCGCTGACGATGTCAGCAGCGCGTAGTGTCAGAATGGCGAGGGACTAGAACGCTGGCGAGCCAAAAATCGCATACCGGCCTCACCGTATTGCGGGGAGGTGAACAAGATGCCGAAGGCATGCGCCTTCGGCTGGGACAGCATCGCCACCTGTGATGTGCTGTACCGGACATGGCTGCGGTGAGAGCCTGCCGTTGCAGCAGCGATTGCACCCGACCCGTGTCGTGGCTGGAGCCGGCATGGTGTGGCACACATCCGCGCACAAAAGGAACCCGTTGTTTCACCGGCGGGCACCGGCACCGAATACCCACGACCCCGAAGGGTCTCCTCACGTCTCTGCAGGCAAGTCGTCAGGAGACCCTTCGAAGCCCAGGGGAAGCTCAAGCGAATAGAGCGGACCGCCATTGGAGGGCGCGATCGATGAAGAAACGCCTTCGCATGCCTTTGACGGGCCGCGGGGCTCGATGGCATGCACGCACAGTTGCAGAAGGATCGTGCGTTTAGGGTTACCCCAGAGGGATGGGGATTCGTGTATCGGCGGTCGTAATCGACGACGAAGCCGGGCCGACGGCGCTAGGTTGCGTGTGGGGTCCGCTGGTTGGAAGCTTTTCTCGTGCGTTGGGTGCTTCGGCCAATTACCACGGGCAGCGTGCTTTTGCAATCGGGATACCGGACGCAGGACCAGAAAACGCCCTGCTTGCCGGTGCGTTGCCGCATCGGCGAACCGCACAGGGGGCAGGCGGGAGCATCCAGCAGCTCGATCGACAACGTGTCGTGCGCATGTTGCTGCACCAGCCGCGAGACCCAGGCCGCTTGTTTGCCGACAAAGGCGTCGAGCGTCATTTGCCCGACGCAGATCTGATCGAGCGCCTGCTCCCAAATCGCCGTAGTGCCCGGGTCGGCAATTGCCGCGGGGACGGCATCGATCAGGGTGAACGCCGCGTCAGAGGCACGAATGGCGCGTCCCGTCTTTAGCAGATAGCCGCGGCCGATCAAGCCCTGGATGATGTTGGCGCGCGTCGCCTCCGTGCCAATGCCGGTGGTGTCCTTGAGGATCTGTTTTAGACGGGGATCGCTCACGAGCTTCGCGACGCTCTTCATGGCCTTGATCAATTCGCCCTGCGTGAAGGGTTTGGGTGGCAGGGTCTTAAGCGCCTTCAATTCGACACTCGTGACCGTGCAGCGCGTGCCGACGAAGAGCGGCGGCAGCACCTGACTGCGGTGCGGCGCCTCGCCCTCGGTGTCTTCCAGCGACACTTCATCCATGACGCTGCGCCAGCCCACGACGACGACCTGCTTGCCGATGGCTTCAAATGCTTGATCCGAACAAGTCAGCTGCGCCACGGTCCGGTCAAATTCATGATGCGGCAGGAACTGCGCCAGGTAATGGGCTCGGATGAGGCGGTAAACTGCCAACTCCTTCGCCGACATCTTCAAGAGCTTGACGGGTTCGAGGGTCGGAATAATGCCGTGATGGGCGGTCACCTTCGCGTCGTTCCAGGCACGCGAGCGTTGCCCACGATCG
>WNFI01013161.1_pt1 | contig 34866 bp, 31 predicted proteins | sample 5400471 | NCBI WGS metagenome assembly WNFI01 (sample SAMN13153348, study PRJNA577476) | soil metagenome | isolation source: 100 cm saprolite on Douglas fir-dominated hillslope | place: USA:California | collected 2013-09-17 | reverse complement strand
AGACATGCAAATGTTCGATCCGGAGTCCATGCGCGACACCATAGAATGGAGACCAGCCCGTCCCGAAGACGCTGCGATTTGGGTCTCGGTCACTCGAAGCAGCGCCGACCAGATGCACTTTGAAAGTGAAGATTCCCAGATTGCCCGCTACAAAGAAGAGGATCCTGGACAGCAAGCGCAACGCTACCTGCTCCGGCGGGGTGATACTCCTGTTGGCCGCTTACGCTTCTACGCACCAGGAGACACCGCCGAACTAGACGGGTTGGTACTCCTGCCTGAGGCAGGTGGTAGTGTAGCGGCCCAGGTAGTGACCGAAGCGCTTCTCAGAGCAGCGGCGCTCCAGGTGCGTCACCTCAAAGCAACCTACCCGGCTGCATACATTGCTTCATTTGCAGCAGCAGGCTTCCAAGAGCTGCGCAGCCGCACAGGTATGGTAGCATCAACTGACATATCAGTCCCGCAGCCCCCCTTGCCGAGCTCGCTGCGTATCCGATCAATGGGGGGAAATGATACCGAACAATTAGGCACGCTGCTTCAACACGCTTACGCCGGTGGTCCTGATGACTTACATCCAGACCTGGCCGGCTGGCGCGCCGAAGTTCGTGCCATTCAGGAGGGACGTTTTGGTCCATTTCTACCCGAAAGTTGCTTTATTGCTGAACATACCCTCGATCGCTTTCACCTGGCGGGAGCGATTTTGGTGCATGTAGAGCGAAATGTACCACGCATCCGGCATATGGCTGTCGCGCCCCCTTTCCGCCATGTCGGCCTTGGTCAGTTATTAGCGGTGAGAGCTATGCAGCGTCTGCACGAACTTGGCCATACGACCGTGATTCTCTATGTCACGCTGGGCATACCAGCCGTTAATCTCTATCATAGACTTGGTTTCGTTGAAGCAGGTCCGACTTATATCGAAGCGGAGCGAATGCTCACAAGATAAGAGCCTAAGGTTCGCGTGCGAAAGAGCGTAAAGCAAAGGTAATCTGCTCTTCCAGCGTCATGGGTCGATCTTGCGGAATCTTACTTAGTGCGGCCTGCGCTTCCGCTGCGGAAAACCCTAATCCCATCAGCGCTTCCAGTACCTCTGATTGTATCTTACCTGACGGCGAGAGCGCAGCAGCACCTCCCAGGGCAACCAGTGATGGAAGTTTCCCTTTCAGTTCAAGTACCAACTTGGCTGCGAGCCTCTTTCCGACGCCTGGAGCCAGCGCCAGGCGTTGCTGGTCCTCATCGGCAATCGCTTTGTAAAAAGTTCGTGCGTCCATCACCGATAACAACGCTAATGCGATCTTTGGGCCAACCCCGCTGATGCCGATAAGCTGCTCGAAAGCGTCTCGATCCTCTTCGCTTGAGAAACCATAGAGAGACATCCCATCCTCACGCACATGAAAATGTGTGTAAAGGGATACCTCTGAGCCAACATCCCCCAGGTGACTCAATGTGGAGGTGGGAGCGAAGACACGGATACTAAAGCCGCCGACCCGTATGATAGTGTGACCTGCACGGCGCGCTTCTAGAACACCGTGAATGCTGGTAATCATGAATACTTGCCTTACCCTTCAAAAAGATTAACATGTGATACGAAAATTCGTATCAACTTTAGGAGATTTGGGTGTGTGTCAGATACGAGGCGGTATGCAGATGGCAGATAGCTACCGCAGCAGCATCTGCTGCATCATCGGGGCGAGGAATTGCTTTAAGACGTAGAAGAATACGCACCATCTCCCCCACTTGCTCTTTATTGGCACTACCGTAACCAGTCACAGCCTGCTTGACCTGCTTAGGTGTATACTCAGCGACTGTAAGACCCCCATTTGCCAATGCCAGCATCGCTACTCCACGCGCCTGCCCCACTGATAATGCCGTGCGTGCATTTTTGGCGAAGAAGAGCTCTTCCATTGCCGCTTCGTTTGGGCAATACATAGAAACAATCTCGCTCAAACGATGATAGATGTGTTGCAAGCGCTCGGGCAGCGGCATACCTGCAGGTGTCGTAATCACATCGCAGGTAACCATACTCAACTCGCTCCCTTGCGCCGCAACTACCGCGTAGCCGACAATAGCTGTGCCAGGATCTATTCCCAGGGTTACACGGGGAGTTATAGCCGCAGATGATGGGCTGGTTAGAGCACCCATCACTCAACCCTCGTAAGAGGCCGCAAACGCCTCCGGGAAGTCGGCATTCGTATAGACATTCTGCACATCATCCAGGTCTTCGAGCCTTTCCACGAGGTGCATGACCTGGTGTGCTACCTTCTCATCGTTCAATTCGATCTTTGTCTTCGGCTGTAGAGTACTCTCAGCTTTCACTACCCTGTACTTTTTTGACTCCAAAGCCTGGCGAATTTTCTCAAGGTCCGAAGGATCGGTATAGATCGTAAGAACCTCGTCGTCAGGGTTTGCCGGATCGACATCATCTGCCCCCATGTCGATAGCCTCCAGGCTGAGTTCATCGGGATCATGCCCATTCAATTCCACCTCAATTATGCCCTTTGACTCGAAGAGCCAATCAACACAGCCATTTTCACCCATGTTTCCGCCATTGCGATGGAAGGCGTTACGTACCTCGGCAACAGTGCGGTTTCGGTTCTCCGTCAATGCCTGCACCAGTACAGCGGCGCCACCCGGTCCATACCCTTCGTAGGTGATCTCTTCAAGTGCCGCTCCTTCTGAGCCTCCCAGGGCGCGTTTGATTGTGCGCTCGATGTTCTCCATTGGCATGTTGGCATCACGAGCACGTTGTACAGCCAGACGTAGTCGGAAGTTTATATTGGGGTCTCCGCTGCCGCCTTCGCGTACAGCCACCACGATTTCACGCCCTAATCGCGTAAAGAGCTGGCCCCTTCTAGCGTCGTTGACACCTTTGGCACGGCGAATTTGTGCCCATTTTGAATGACCTGACATACCATCGCCCCCTAGTAGATTTTAAGGCTGAACAATCCCAAAAATGTGCATCTTCAATGCTTATGCGTTATGAGAAATCCTGTTGCTAGCATTGTAACATGAATGCCCTCGGAGCGTCGAGGGGGTACGAAACCTACCTGGGGCAATTTAAAGGTCCAGAGGGAGCATGGAGCTGCCAGGGCGACCGCAAGGGTCCCCACCCCGCTCCACACCGCCCCCGCCCTTACAATGAAGACGAAAGAGGCGTCACCCGCCAGGTATCATTGTAAGGGCGGGGGCGGTGTGGAGCGGGGTGGGGACCCTTGCGGTCGCCCTGCGGGGATGTAAAGTGTCATGGAGGCTCCACCTCTAAGAGAATTTCCCTCCACTAGATCGTCATAACTCTTGTAATCACGTGCGCTGTGATATATTCTTGACACAGACGCGAACAGATTACAGAAGTCCGAATTAGAAAGCCCCTGTGATTGATCCAGGGGATGAATGATCGTTCCTTATTCGGAGCCTGGGTGGAGTGGAAACACCTTGACAGGTGTATGGCGAATTGATATACTTCTCCCATGAAGAAAAAGACAACGATCTACCTTGATGAGCAGGACAGGGCTGCCATTGCTACGCTGAAAGAACGCTACGGTGTCACGAGTGATAGTGATACCATCCGGCTTGCCTTGCGTCTTCTCGCAAAGCAGGCGAAAGGAAGAAAAAAGCATGGGCAGGAAGCCGAAAGGACTCCAGAACACACTGCAAGTGCGCCTCTATCCGACTCCTGAGCAGTCTCACGTGCTGATGAGCCATTGCCGGGAATACATCAGCACCGTCAATGTGCTCGTCTCTGCTCTTGATGCTGATGTCATTGCTCATGATGACACTTTCAGCACCAAAGACTTTGTGACTGCTCTTCCCTCCTGTGTCAAAAATCAAGCCTTGCGGGATGCTCGTTCGGTTTTCAAGCGCGCTCTTAAGATTGACTGCATTCCTGTCCTCAAGAAGCCCATTTGCCAATGGAATAACCAGAACTGGAGTCTGGAGCAAGGCATTCTCACTGTGCCTGTATGGCTGGGTGGCAAGACGCAACAAATCCATATCCACTGTGCTGATGTGGCTCTAGAGGGACTTCCTGGTATCCTGCGTATTAAGAAGAAGCGTGGCAAGTGGATAGCCGATGTGACCATGACGATCGTCAAGCCCAAACCAGTGGAACAAGACGGCGTGATGGGCATCGATCTGGGTATGAAGGTGCCTGCTGTGGCCTATGTCAGTGGGAAAGGGGCTCGTTTCTTTGGCAATGGGCGCTATCAACGCTACATGCGTCGTCGCTTCTATGCCCGTCGCAAGTCTTTGCAGAAGGTCAAGAAAGTGCGCGCAGTGAAGAAGAGCCAGGGCAAAGAGGTGCGTTGGATGAAGAACATCAACCACAAGCTTTCTCGACAGATCGTCAATCATGCCGCTGAGCAAGGGGTGGGAACCATCAAGCTCGAATGCCTTGCAGGGATACGCAAGGGCACGACACGTACAAGTCGTGGGGCGAAAGCCCGCAAAAACAACCGGATGAAGAATACCTGGAGTTTCTCTCAACTGACCCATTTCATCTCCTACAAAGCAGAACGCTTAGGGATACGTGTTGAGGCAGTAGACCCCGCCTACACCTCCCAGGAGTGCCCTGCTTGTAGCACACACAATAAAGCACAGGATAGAACCTATGTCTGTGCTGCGTGTGGATGGATAGGACATAGGGACACTGTAGGGGCAATCATTATCAGCCGAAGGGCTGGCCTTGCTGGTGATAGGCGAGGTGCCACAGGAGCATGAGGCTCGGCCTGTGGACGGGCTACCTGAGATAGCCAGAACTGTGAAGCGATGACCCCGAAGGCGAAAGTGATTGAGGGCGAGCTAATCAGAACCCCCGCTCATGTATGGCGGGGAGTCTCAGAACTCATTTCCTAAAATAACGTATTTTCTAATGAGAGCATAGTTTTTTGAAGAAAAATATCGCCAGTACAGGTAACACAGGTAAGCCAAAGCAAGCTGCACGTCAAGGTCTGGGCCGCACAGGTGAGCGCCTTGCAGCGGAAGCGTTAATGAAAAAAGGATATCACATCCTGGAGCGCAACTTTCGTTGCCGTCATGGCGAAATTGACCTCGTGGCCGAAGATGAGCAGGATCTGATCTTTGTAGAAGTGAAGGCCCGCCGGGGTACCTCCTATGGCCTCCCCGAAGATGCGATCACGCTCTATAAACGTCGTAAGCTACAGGAAGTGGCATCTTATTACCTGGACCTTCATAGCTGCTCGGATCGTTCTTGGAGAATTGATGTCGTCGCTATACAGTTTAGTGGTGGCGGCAAGCTGGAAGAGATACGAATCTATCAGCATGCTGTCACTGATAACGAATAAGCAATCAAACGCGTAAAAGATGTATATATAAACTTGAATGGGAGGCAGTTCATGGCAGACTTTTTAGAATCCGCAAAAAGTATGGTGAGTGCTGCGGTAAGCCGCACAAGCTGGGAAGCTCAGAAGCAACTGCGCGTTCGCAGTAAGCAGGGCGAAATCGATCAACTTTTAGAGCAACGTCAGAATTTGCAAGACGAACTTGTGCAGATAGCAATGAACCTTTACCAGCAGGGAAGATTGTCCGATCAGCAACTCTCGCGCTTATGCGCCAGTATTCAAGAACTGGATCATGATGTGCAAAACCGCGAAGTTCAATTGCAGCAGATAAAGAGCGAAGCCTACCCTGCGAATCAATTTGCTCCGGCGTCAACTCCTGATTATACGCCGCCAGGCGCTCCGCCATCACCATCGGCATCTCAAGCCTCGCAAGCAGGAGTACTTCAGCAATGCCCAAACTGTGGCACTCCAGTGCGTTCCAATGCTCTTTATTGCCGTAGTTGTGGTACAAAATTACGTTGATTGCTGTAGAACTGTGTTATAATGGTTGTTACCTCTGAAGTCAATCGTGGCTCAAAGTCAATAGTTTATTGCGGAGCATGATAAGCATAATCATAGTGGAAAAGCAACGAGTGTGAAGGGTGTAATATTGATCAGGCGTTCTCAGGAAGACACGAGCTTAACCCTCGACAGCATCAGTCATAGCCCGGCTCAGACGCAGCGACTGGGTATGCGATTGGGAGAGCTACTGCAAGGAGGAGAACTTATCCTCCTCGATGGACAACTCGGAACAGGTAAAACGACCTTTACACAGGGGCTGGCACAGGGTATGGGTATAACTGGGAACGTCAATAGCCCAACCTTTACTCTGCTCAAGGAGCATACTGGTCAACTTCGCCCTGGAACATTACCAGGCGCTCCCCTACACAGAGGGCTTGCACTCTACCATTTTGATCTGTATCGACTGGATGATCCTGAAGAGATAATTGATCTCGGTTTTGAGGACTATTTTTTCGGTGACGGCGTTTGTGTAATTGAGTGGGCAGAGAAGGCTGACTCGTTCTGGCCTGCTGAGCATCTAAACATCTATATGAAAATAATGACTGAGACAAAACGAGGTCTGTTGTTCATCGCAACTGGGGAGCGCTACTGCGAACTACTGCGACAATTTCAGAAAAACACCTATGTTACTACTGGCTCTTGATACGTCTAGCCGCCAGGCGAGTGTTGCTCTCTGCGATGAGTATACACTTTATGGTGAATATACGTGGCAAATCGGCAACAATCACAGCGTAGAGTTGCTAGATCGCGTTCGGCTCCTGGTAGCTGAACGCGGTGAAAGCATGCAAGTTATCGATGCAGTGGCAGTTGCCACAGGGCCGGGATCTTTTAATGGAGTGCGTGTCGCAGTAGCAGCGGCCAAAGCGTTTGCGTTTGCGTTACAAAAGCCACTTGTAGGAGTGAGCACCCTTGAAATCATTGCCGCTCAGCAGCGGCAGTGGAGAGGCCCTATATGTTCTATCCTGGAAGCTGGCCGGTCCGATCTCTATGCCGCTTGCTATATTTTCGATGAGTTAAATAATAATGGCGAGATCACGTATCATGCACGTCAACTCAGTGATTACCTTATACTTCCACCACAACGTTTGATCAGCTATCTAAAGGACCATGTGAACCTTTGGGTTGGAGAACCTGGTGAGCGACAACTCCCACCATTTCTCTTTTGCGGGGAATTGAGCGAAGCAACTCGACAAGTGTTGTACGCACAAATGCCGGGAAGAAGTCTTTTTGCCAGTAACTTGCAAGCGATACGGCATGCTTCCCTCCTGGCTCAACTTGCGCTACAACGCTTGTATGAGGGTAGAGTTGACGATCCTATGTTACTTGAACCATTGTATTTAAGGCGACCTTCAATTACGACCAGTACTCGTAAACAGCCGCTCCTGGGGCAAAAACTGCATCGGTCGACTGATGCGAGTCAAACAGAAAGGGAAGAGGGTGCGTTACGTCATTGATCGCATGGCAATGTCAGACGTGCCTCGCGTCATCGAGATCGAGCGTCTAGCCTATCCATCGACCTGGCCTCCAAGTGCTTACCGTAAGGAGTTACAGGAAAATCGCTGGGCTCATTACATTGTATTGCGCGATAAAAAGATTGCCGAGGAGCAAATGACTGTTCCTGAGCAGGAGCCAGATCGACATCGTCGTTTCTTCCCGCTCACGCTTTTGCCCGGCCGCCCATCTACCACAACCTCGACTCCCAGCCTGGCCTCGATTATCGGTTTTGCTGGATTATGGTTAATGGTTGATGAGGCTCATATCACCACAATTGCTATGCATCCTGACTATCGTCGGCGGGGGTTAGGAGAGTTCATGCTGGTGAGCTTGATTGATATTGCTTTTAGCATCGGTGCGAAGTGGGTGACGCTTGAAGTACGTGTCTCCAACTACACTGCGCAAAATCTCTACCGCAAGTATGGCTTCCGCGAAGCCGGCTTGCGCCACCGCTATTATAGCGACAACCAGGAAGATGCGTTGATCATGTGGACGGATGAAATCAACACTCCCAGCTATAAGCAAAAATTCCAGGAATTGAAATTCGCACTCACGCGAAAACTCGAAGCACGGTAGGGATATATGCTGATACTAGGTATCGAAAGCTCATGCGATGAAACGGGGGCTGCTATCGTTAAAGATGGCCGCTATCTGCTCTCAAATGTGGTAGCTTCGCAAGCTGAAATTCATAACCGCTATGGAGGAGTGGTACCAGAAGTTGCCTCGCGTCAACAGCTTACCACCATCATTCCGGTAATAGAAATGACGCTTGACAAGGCTGCTTGCGGCTGGGAAAACATTGACGCTGTTGCCGCCACCTATGGTCCTGGACTGGCTGGATCTCTATTGGTAGGTCTGACTGTCGGTAAAGCCATAGCCCTGGCGCACAACCTCCCGTTTCTGGGCGTAAACCATCTTGAAGCGCATATTTATGCTAACTGGCTGCGTGGTCAAACGAAGTCAGTTTCGTCTCAAGAAATGGATGATGCTGACTGGGAATATCAAAAAGGTGACCCAATTTTTCCTTTGATCTGCCTGGTGATTTCAGGAGCGCATAGTGAACTTGTGCTTGTACGTGGTCATGGGCAATACGAATTATTGGGACGTACGCGCGATGATGCCGCCGGGGAAGCCTTTGACAAAGTAGCACGCATTCTGGGGCTCAGCTATCCAGGCGGGCCATCTGTCCAGCAAGCTGCTCAAAGTGCAGAAGAGGAACTGCAGCGTCAGGGTAAATCTCTCACGCTGGCGCGTAATGCCTATCGATTGCCACGCGCGTGGTTACGTGGTACCTATGACTTCAGTTTTAGTGGCTTAAAGACAGCCGTGCTTCACCTGGCTGAGGGCGCGAGCGAAGATAAGCATCAGCACGATGCATCTTCTTCGCGCAGCACGGGTGGAAAGCAAATCAGCCAGTACACACGAATGGGAGAGCAAGCGGCACAGAGGGGTGGCGCCAATGTTGGGTTACTTGCGGCGAGCTTTCAAGAAGCGGTCGTGGATGTATTGGCAGTCAAGACACGCCTTGCAGCACAGGAGTACCATGTCAAGCAGGTATTACTCGCGGGCGGAGTAGCCGCTAATATCAGCCTACGAACGCGCCTGGAGCAGGAATTACGCCCGCTTAATATCCGTCTCAGTTATCCGCCGATTGAGTTCTGTACCGATAACGCTGCAATGATTGCCAGCACTGCTTTCTTTCATCTCCTGAGAGGCGAACAGCATGGTTTTGACCTGGATGTTGAGCCAGGATTAAGCCTGCCATTTATTGAAAAAGTGAGGATGTAGTATGTCGAAGCAAAGAGCATATGCCCTGGGTATCGACCTGGGTGGAACTAAAATCCTGGCGGCAGTAGTGGATATCACAACTGGAGAAGTGATTGCTTCGACACGCAAACGCACGCGTGCCGAAAAAGGACAGAATTTTGTATCACAACGCGTCATAGAACTTTCAAGCGGTGCCCTAGAAGCTGCAAAGCTGCCGGTAGATTCCAATATAGTCGCGGTTGGTATTGGGGCGGCCGGGCAAATTGACCGTAAAGCTGGAATCATCCTGGATGCCCCAAACCTGGGGGTCAAAGATATGCAGATGCATAACATACTTACTAAGCAATTTGGCAAACCAGTTGCAGTCGGCAATGATGTCGAAGTGGCAGCTTTTGGAGAATACCTGTATGGTTCAGGGCAAGGATATACTACCTTCGTCGTTTTGTTTGTTGGCACGGGTATTGGCTCTGGCATCGTGCAGAATGGCCGTTTGTATGCCGGACTTACAGGTACTGCGGGTGAGGTTGGGCACATGACTATCCAGGCGGATGGGCGCTTGTGTCCTTGTGGCAGTCGTGGTTGTTTAGAGGCCTATGCCTCTCGCACCGCCATGACGAAAGCGATCATGGGAGAAATACACCATGGACGCGAATCGGTGCTGGCCAGGGATGCAGAGTTCCAACTAAAGGAAGGTGAAACGATCATTCGTTCCGGATTGCTGGCAAATGCCCTCAAACAAGGTGATGCGCTGGTTACTGAGATTATCACTGATTCGGCAGACTTCCTGGGGTATGGCCTGGCGTCGGTGATGAACTTCTATAATCCTGAGTGTATTATTTTAGGTGGGGGGGTTATTGAAGCCATTGATCTGCTCTATGAGCGTGCAGTCCATCGCGCTCGCGTGGTAGCATTATCGGAGCCTGCCCGCAAAACGAAGATTCTGCGAGCAAAGCTGGGAGATTTCTCTGGCGTCGTGGGCGCGGCATGTCTTGGAGCAGAGGCGGCGGGATTTACATTTCCCCTCCAATAAATAAATCGTTGCTTTCCGTCAGAGCGGAATGGGGGATGGTATGAATGGAGCAACACCCGCTATTGATGTGCGTTCTGTTACCATCATGGATGCGCCTGCTCTACACCAGCTTGATTACAGTTTCGAGACCGATCGAATTTACACCCTGCGCGTGGGTGGAGTATTGGCGCAGAGTGGTGATACCCCACATATAGAAGGTAGACCGGCGTTAGCTTTTGAACTATGGGAAACAATTGTCGAGCCGCCGCTTTATAAGAGCTACCATGAGTATAAACGTACCCTGGGCGAATTTGAGGCCAGGCTGAACAGCATCGATGGTGGGTATGTTGCCCTTGCAGATGAACAGGTTGCAGGCGTGATTTTGCTCAACGTGGAGAAATGGCGTTTGGTGACGCGAATTGAGGATATTATCGTTGGTCGTCAGTTCCGTCGCTATGGTATCGGCTCACTACTGCTCAAGTGCGCCTCGGATTGGGCGCGGAACCGTGGCTGCTGGGCAATCGTCTTAGAAACGCAAAATGTCAATTATCCCGCTATACAGTTTTATCTGCGCAATGGATTAGAGGTGTGGAGCATCAATCAACACTTCTATCCCCCTGGTTTGATTGAGCATGAGGTGGCAATTTTTATGGGGAAGCAGCTCAGGTGAGAACAAAGGAGCATCTATGAGAATTCTTGCGATCATCGTCAGCATAATTTTAATCATTGGAATCCTGCAAGACAGTTTTGAAGCAATCGTCCTGCCACGCAGGGTATCACGTCGCTTCAGACTATCTCGATGGTTTTACACCTCGACCTGGGTCTTATGGTCAAAGGTGGCACGTAAGATGCGTCCCGGGAATCGACGCGAGTTTTATCTGAGTTACTATGGCCCGCTCTCGCTTATTGGCATTCTTGTTATCTGGGCAGCAATGATTATTGTCGGTTTCGCACTTTTCCAATGGGGAATAAGTGACCCATTGAAAGCACCAGAGAAGCTGTTGTCGTTTGGGACCTACCTCTACATGAGTGGGACGACATTCGTCACACTCGGATACGGTGATGTCGTACCACTGACAGGGTTGGGACGCTTTCTCGCCGTTGCAGAGGCTGGTATGGGTTTTCTCTTTCTTGCCTTGATTATTGGCTATGTCCCCGTGATCTACCAGGCGTTTTCGCGCCGTGAGATCAATATCTCTCTCCTTGATTCGCGTGCTGGCTCACCACCAAGCGCAGCCGAATTGTTGCGCCGGAGTTATCGAGACCGGAAAATGGATGAACTTGTCCAGTTTATGCGTGAATGGGAAAGATGGTGCGCGGAGTTGCTGGAGAGCCACCTCTCCTATCCGGTCCTGACCTACTACCGCTCCCAGCATGAACGCCAGTCCTGGCTGGCAGCGCTGACATGTATCCTGGACACCTGCGCGTTACTCATAGTCGGGTTCGAGGATGTATCAACCCCAACCGTGCGATTCACTTACGCGCTAGCGCGTCACGCCGCCGTAGATCTTGCGCAGGTCTACGGGACACCGCCGCTGAATCCTAAACTCAGTCGCCTCTCAACCGATGACTATACACGGATGCGCGACTCGCTAGCTGAAGTAGGATTAGTATTTCAACATGAAGAGGATGCTGAACAGCGTCTCTATAATACACGGCGGTTTTATGAACCGTTTGTCAATGCAATAGCTCAGCACCTACTGCTGGACCTCCCACCCTGGATTCCGGCGACAAAGACAGTCGATGATTGGCAGACGAGTGCCTGGGATCACTTTGCAGAATGGTCCCCTGAAAAACTCGACGAGATCACGCATATCATTACCGATCATAAAAAGAAGATGCCTGTGCCCCACAGTCACCCACATACTCAAGAGGCGCAAGCTCACCAGCACTCCTCAGATGGTAGTGGACGAGAGGCATCATAAGGTCCGGGCGGACACAGATTGGGCGAGCACCCACCCAGCACCCACCCAGCGGGCGACCACAAGGGTTGCCCCTACTATGGACGGGCTGGGGAGCCACTTCATTCACACGTAGCATAGTAGGGGCGACCCTTGTGGTCGCCCGCTGGGTGGGTGCTGGGTGGAGAAGGAGATCAGTTTACTTGACGACTGCCAACTCTTCCAGCTTCGGGAACAGTGGCGTAGGCACAGGCAGTTTAATGCCCTCTGGTACCGTAGCAAGGCGCCAGCTTACAGCGCTTACATCGCCCTCAAACCCCAGGAAATTGTGCAGCTTTTGTGAAGAGAACGGCAGATAAGGGCAGAAAAGGATTCTCAGACCACTCAGCACTTGCAGCATAACATAGATCGTCGTCCCGGCTGCCTCGCGGTCCACCTTTATCTGTTTCCACGGCGCCTGCTCGTCAAGGTAACGGTTTGCCGCTCGCGCAACAGCCATAGCCGCATTGATGCCATCTTTAAAGTGGCAATTGGCTATGTTATGTCCTACCACTGCAAATCCTCCTTCCACCTCGGCCAGAATCTCGCGATCGGCCTCCCGCAGGACTTGAGGATGTGGCACAGTGCCTCCAAACCTGCTTTGCAAGAATGTCAGAGTACGGTGTACCGCGTTTCCGTATGTTGCTACCAGTTCGTCATTATTGCGCCGGATCAGCTCCTCAAATGTAAAGTCGGTATCGCGGCCCTCGGGAGCAGTCACCGAGAGGTAGTAGCGTAGTGTATCGGCGCTAAAACGATCTAATACGTCGCGTGTCAAGATAACATTGCCACGACTGCTCGAAGCCTTTGCCCCGCTCATCGTCATAAACTCATTCGCTGGCACATCATAGGGCAGGTTGCGATTGCCGTAACCAATCAGCATCGCAGGCCAGATAATGGCATGAAACGGAATGTTGTCTTTCCCAATAAAGTAGTATGATTTTACTGGAGGCTCCGCCTGGCCAGGTACCCACCAGGTTTTCCATGCCTCGGGCGTACCGCGCCTTTCGGCCCATTCGACCGATGCAGAAAAGTAGCCAATTACTGCATCAAACCACACATAGATGCGCTTATCCTCGTAGCCCTCAATTGGAATAGGAACACCCCAATCCAGGTCACGCGTAATCGCTCGTGGCCGGAGTCCCTCTTTGAGCCAGTTCATGGCGAATGCCAGCGTATTGGGACGCCAGAAATCCTTGCCTTCGGATAACCATGCCATCAACGGCTCTTGCAACTTGGGCAAGTCCAGGAAAAAATGCTCCGTTGAGAGAATTTGCAGGCTGGCTTCCCTGCTACCACAGATGCGGCAGCGGGGATTGATCAAATCGATCGGGTCAAGTGTCCGACCACAATTGTCGCACTGGTCCCCGCGAGCCGATGTATAGCCACAATGTGGGCAGGTGCCCTCAACATAGCGGTCAGGCAAAAAGCGACGATCCGTTGGGCAATAGGGAGATTCCATTGAATCTTTGAAGATATAACCCTTATCGTAGAGCGTAAGAAAGAAATCTTGAGTAATGCGATAGTGGTTTTCTGTTCCTGTTTCAGTATATAAATCCCAGGACATACCCAATCTATCCCACACTTCTAAAATTTGCCGGTGATAACGTGCGACAAGTTCACGCGGACTGATGCCCTCCTGTTCAGCATCAACGAGGATGGGCGTGCCGTGTTCATCGCTGCCAGAAACCATCAGTACATGGTTCCCCGCCATACGATGGTAGCGTGCGAAGGTGTCGGCAGGCAAATAGGCGCCGACAATTTGACCCACATGAGTGGAGCTTTTCGCATACGGCCACGCCACACAAACAAGAATATGTTCATTCATGCGATATGAATCTCCCTATATGTAAAGAGGTGAAGATAGGTTTCAAGCTAACCTTGCGTATTATAACATAGGTTATGAGGAGACTCTATCCATCACATCCCAATATACCTTGCGTACACTGACCGCGCGACCTGTTCATCGTCGGTCCCCTTGATAATCGCACGTGCATCGGGAAACACGGTCAGTTCATAGCTATCTACCATGAAGCGCAGGAGGAACTCATTGAAGGATACCTGCCCAACAGGACGTAGCCGCTCAGCAAGGTCCGGCAAATTAATCTTCTCTCCCCTTCTTCCGCCTCGCACTTGTACTGCGTTGCGTCCACAGAGGCTCGTACTCCTGGTTCCACTGAGCGAATCGAGGAATTCGTAGTGATGCTGCCCGCAGACGGGACAATCTGGCTGACGCGGTAACTCTATACGCTCGCTCGTGTTTTCCCATACATCCATCCAAAACATTGCGCGACTCACCTTTTCACTTTTCAGCAGCAGTTTGAGAGCCTCAGTGGATGCGACACCAGCGATTGCCCCTACGATGCCGTTGAGTACGCCGGCCGTATCGCAGGTAGGGGTAGTACCAGGTAGGGGCATATCAGGAAAAATGCAGCGCAGGCAGGGCGTATCTCCAGGCACAATGTTCATCGTTACCCCGTATGATGCAATTACACCACTGTAGATCCATGGACGCGCATATTTCACACATACATCATTGAGCAAGTAACGCGTCTCAAAATTATCTGTGGCATCAAGTACCAGGTCTACATCCTGTACCAGGGACTCTATACCGTCGGCGTTGATGTCTTCCACCAGCGCCTCTATCTTCGTTGCACTATTCACACGATGAAGCTTTTCAGCGGCTGCGATAGCTTTTGGTAGTCGTCGCACAATATCATCCTCATCGAAAAGAATCTGCCGCTGTAGATTATTCAATTCAATATAATCACGGTCAGCAATCACCAGCCGTCCAATACCAGCACGACAGAGGTTGTTGGCAAGTACAGTTCCCAATGCTCCACAGCCGATAATGGCGACCGATGAGCGTCCTAACCGCTCTTGTCCCTCTTTACCGATGGGTCCGAATAGTGTTTGCCTTGAATAGCGGTCAAGTGCGGGCATCCCAGGCATCAAATTAGCTCCTTGCTTTGACGTTCAGATCCTTCTTCTCATGCGTTTCTTGCTCCATTCTAGCACAAAACGCTTATGAGGTTGGCAGTTACACAATACTGTGTTACAATGCAAAAAGGATCAAACCTTTCAGAACAGTAGTACGTTCTACAATATAGCTTCGATGCAAGGAACCAATGAAAAAAGTATTAGTTATTGATGACAATCCGACAATTGTAGAATTGATAAAATATGCTGTGAACTTGCAGGGCACATGCCAGGTTATCGTCGCCTATGACGGGGAACAAGGATTACAGTGTGTTTATTCCGATAATCCCGATTGCGTTATTATCGATGTGAAGATGCCCCGCATGGATGGATATAAGCTGGTTCGTTGCTTACGTGGTGATGCTCACACTGCGAATATTCCCATGATCATCTTAAGCGCAATGACGCGTGAGGAAGATCAGATGACAGGCCTGCTCTCAGGTGTCGATGAGTACCTCACGAAGCCATTTAAACCAAGTGCGCTTAATGCGGCTATAGAACGAGTTTTACACCTGACTCCGGCGGAGAGACAACGTCGAATGGATTACCTATTAAAGACGTATGCTGAACGAGAATAGTTGTGCATGAACTACAAAGATTGCGCAGATTACACATTCTTTTGGTAGACAATGATCCAGGGGCATGTGATAGGATGCAGCGGGCTTTGGGAAGCGGAATTTCTCTAAGTAGTGCGCTCTCTGTAATAGAGGCCAGGCATCAGCTCTCTGAGTATATGCCCGATATCATAATCTGTGAAGCCTCACTTGGTCAGGAAAGTGGTTTGGACCTTTGTCGCATTATTCGAAGCACACCTTCGCTTCGACATATTCCCATTATGCTACTTACTTCTCTTACAACGCTCCAGGATAAAATTGCAGGATTCGATGCTGGCGCTGATGATTACGTGATAAAACCATTTGATGCGACCCATTTAATGGCGCGCATCAGGTTATTGGCGCGTATGAAGCGCCTTGAAACACAGTATGACTGAGCAATCCGCCATATTCTTCACTCCGCTCACTAATCTTTTGATCGAGGGTCAAATGCATCGCGCAAACCATCGCCGAAGAAGGAGAATGCCAGTACGATGATTGCCAGCACAATCGATGGAACGAGCACCTCCCAGGGGTGGGTGTCTATTAGACCCGCGGCATTCGAAATCATGAGACCGATGCTCGAGCCTGGAGGCTGTACCCCAAGACCCAGCAGGCTGATACCTGCCTCACTGATAATGGTATTCGCTATGTTCAGTGTCGATGCAACGACCACGATGCTGAACAGGTTCGGGATGATATGGCGCAAAATGATGCGCGTATTCGTGGTACCCGATGTACGAGCAGCTTCCACAAACTGTTGCTCTTTCAGTTGCAGCGTCTGCCCGCGTACATAGCGTGCCATGAGTGGCCAGATCGTGAATGCCAGCGCAAGTGAGACAAGCAGCAAGCGCGCGTTTCCATTTGGTCCAATGACCGGTACGTGGCTCAGAGCATTATCGGCAACAGGACCCCAGATACCGGTGATCAGAATAACGAAGAGCAGTCCAGGGAAAGCGAACATCAGATCGGTGAAACGTGCCAGGAACTGGTCAATCCACCCTCCGTAGAAGCCTGCCAATACCCCAATGAGAAGACCAAGTACAATATCCACTACCTCAACGAGAATGGCCACCGCCAGGGAAATGAGCATACCCTGCATGAGGCGGGCTAAAATATCGCGTCCAAGATAATCTGTGCCCAGCCAGTATTGGCCTGATGGCAGTTCATCCTGGCGAGTTAGTTCCTGCCAGGAGAACGTGTGGTAGACACCTGGACCTATCTTCCCATTCAGTGGGCTATTGTACAGGGAGCCAATATGCTGGTAAATAGGAGGGCCAACGATGGCAATCAACACAAAGAGCCCAATGATTAGCACGCTAGCCATGGCACGCTTATCGCGTCGCAGCCGCTGCAGCGATTCTTGAAAAGGAGTTAGCGATTTCTCTTGTTTCTCCCCGGGCGCTGGCGCTGTCATCTCTACTCCTGCTGCATCAGCTACAAATTTTGTCATTTCAGGTGGTGGCGGAATAATAGTGCTGTCTGGAGCCATAACCTCTGGAAAGGAGGTAATTTCTGTACACTTATCTTTCGTATCCATGTATGTATCCGCCTCCTATTGGACTTTGATGCGTGGATCAAAAACACCGTAGAGGATATCCGACAGCAGATTGCCTAGCACCACGAAGACTGCTAACAAAACCGTGGTTGCCTGAATGACCGGATAGTCCCGGAAGCTGATAGATGTGATTGTAATGTTTGCAATACCAGGGATGTTGAAGATAGTTTCGATGAAGAATGAGCCGGTGACAAGGAAGCCGATGGAGTATCCAAACACCGTAATTAGCGGAATCATCGCGTTGCGCAGTGCGTGGCGATAAATGACGGTACGTTCTTGCATCCCTTTGGCGCGTGCAGTGCGTACATAATCCTGCCGCAGGATTTCCAGCATACTCGTACGGGAGAGCCGAGCGAAATAGGCAAAGCCTGTTGCCGCGAACACGAGGATCGGCACTAACTTGAACTGGATGTCGGACCAGGTGTATTGCCATGTATTGCCCCAGTTCGCAACGGGCCAGCTTAGGCCGGTATGCTGATCTATCCAGACGAGGACAACCTGGGCCAGAATCCCAATTACGAAGACGGGGATTGCATAAATTGTCAGCATTATAGCCATGTTGGTGATATCAACCCAGGTGTTTGCTTTGAGTGCTGAGAGGATGCCCAGCGGTACACCCAGGAACAACTCTATAACCAATGCCCAGAAACCCAGTTCAAGCGTAACTGGCACGCCATCTTTGAGGATATCCCAGACCGCGCGGCTTTTGAATTCGAACGAATAGCCTAAATTGAACGTGGCTAGATTCTTCAAAAAGTTTAAATATTGCTGATACCAGGGAAGATCCAAACCGTAAAAATGCCTTAACCGCACGTATTCTACCGGATTAGGATGCAGGCCTAGCATAATTCGAATTGGATCGCCTGGGGCAAAATATCCCATGATGAACGTAATGAAGGTTACACCGATGACCACAAACACCAGGCCGGTGAGTCTTTTGACCAAAAACTGGACCATACTGTACCCCTTATTCTTTTGTTCGTTCGTTCGAGGTTACACCTGCGCAACTCTTAATAAAGAGCAGCATAATACTGACTACAACTAGTGAGCTGCAATATAGACATTAGTCCAGTCATTGGGAGGCCGCAGGTCAGCACCGTTGAACGTGAGACCAACAACATAGGGCTTAACCAGGCGGGTTGCAGCTTCCTGGAAAATTGGCAGCCAGGCGACATCGTTGACCAGCTGTTGCTCAGCTTGATTGTACAGTTGGAAGCGCTGAGCCTGGTTAGTCGCGACATCAGCCTGCTCCAACTGCTGCTGGATCTGCTGCTGCGTTGCCGCGTCGGTAGCACCGTTCTGACCGTAATTCGTGGAGTTGTTGGGCGAGCCCTTGTCGAACTGAAGCGTCGTCCAGTCCTGCGGGTCGGGATAGTCGGCGATCCAACCGATTTGCCACATCTGCAACCCCTTGGGATTGTTGATCGTGGTGTTCAGATCTGTCACCAGTTGGTTGTAGTCGATGGCATTTGGCTTAATATCAACGCCCAGGATTGTCTGCCACATCTGTCGGGAGGCCGTAATGAAATTATCTGTATCTGGATCACCGTTAGCATAGGTTAAGGTGATGGTTGGGAAAGTGGTTAACCCCTCCTCCTGCATCCCCTGCTGGAATAGTTGCCTGGCTTTGGTCTGGTCGCCTGATGTGGGGGCGCCTCCAGGGCAGGTCAGGTTGGGATTATAGCCAGGCATGCCGTTAGGCACGATATGGCAGGAGGGCACATAGGCTCCCTTAAAGATGGCCGAGTTAATGACGTCCCTGTTAAGTGCTAATGAGAACGCCTGGCGAATGTGGATGTTGTCGAACGGTTTCACCAGGTAGTTCATGGCGAAGTATTGAATCGAAAGCTGGGGCACCTTGACGAACTCTTTGCTTTGTTCGGCTTGCTGGAGGTTCTCGGCAGGAATATTATTCGTCGCATCGAGCTGATTGGCCTGGTACACCTCGTATTGTGTCTTGGTCGACTTATAGAAGACGAATTGCAGTTGCGACAACTGGGGCTTTTGGCCATAGTACTTGGGGTCAGGTACGAAGGTGATGTTCTTGTTGTGATTCCAGCTTTGCAAGACAAAGGGGCCATCGGTGCCTTGCCCGCCGTTATCAGCCAGGTGATCGGTAAATTTCAAGCCATACTGGTCTGCGACGCGCTTATCGGAGTCTTTGAGGAGACCCAGGTAGGTGAGAGAAACACCGTTCAGCGAGGAGACCTGGGGCGACAGCGCGCGGTCGATACTATAAACGACATCGTGAGAGGTGATCGGCGTGCCGTCGCTGAACGTCAGGTCCTGTCTCAAGGTGAACGTCCAGGTCAGGCCATCAGCAGAATGCGTGTAGCTGGCAGCCATCTGTGGCACGACCTCGAGCTTGTCATTCAACTCCACCAGCCCGGTGTAGAGTGTGTTAATAGCTTGGGCGGAATAGATGTCCGTTGCCTGCGCAGGATCGAGGGTCGCAAGGTCCGAAACCGGCTGGGCCAAGCGAAAAATCTGCTGGGATGCTGGCGCTTTTGCCACAGCGGTTGGCATGGCGGTTGAAGACCCGCCACCGCTACCCTTACCATTCTTAGAGAAAGGGAAAATACCGTTCGTGTAAAAGATACTACAACCAAGCAGAGCGAGCAGTAGAAGAGAGATACCAATGACCAGTCCAAATTTTGGACTTTTCTGTTTTCGCGAGATCTGTGTAAACCCGCTTATTTGATCCACTAATTTAGTGATATACTTCAGCAAAGCCACCCTCCCCTAGCAAACGGACCAGGCGATAGTTACCTAACTGTTGCCCAACGCGATCTATCATACTTCCCTCCCTTCCCTCCATATGAGTATTTTTTTCCTATTCACTTAATGCAAGCATAAGTATAGAATCATGCATAGACAATTTCAACTAGACCATTCTCGGGGAATCACCCCATCACTTCGTCAGCTCCCCATTATGCTACTTACCTCTCATATAACGCTCCAGGATAAAATTGCAGGATTCGATGCTGGCGCAGATGATCACGTAGTAAAACCATTTGATGCGCGCCATTTAATGGCATACATCAGGTTATTGGCTCGTATGAAGCACTTTGAACCATAGTATGACTGAGCAATCCGTCCTATCCTGGAAAGTGGCAGGCTGCCCAGTGATTTCGCTGCTTCTCCTCCAGGGGTGGGCTGACCTCGCGGCAGATCTCTTGCGCTTTCCAGCAGCGTGGATGGAAAGTGCAGCCGGGGGGCGGATTTACCGGACTTGGTACGTCACCTTCAAGGATGATACGCCTACGTCGCTCTTCTTTCTCAGGATCAGGAACTGGAATGGCCGAAAGTAGCGCCTGGGTATATGGATGTAACGGAATCTCGTACAACTCTTCGCTTTTTGCCAGTTCTACAACCCGTCCAAGGTACATCACTGCTACACGGTCACTAATGTGTTTCACTACCGAGAGGTTATGTGCCACAAACAGGTAGGTCAGACCGAACCGTTCCTGCAGGTCTTCCATCAGGTTCAGTACCTGTGCTTGTATCGACACATCGAGCGCTGAGACAGGCTCATCAGCTACAATGAATGAAGGTCGAAGTGCCAGGGCTCGTGCGATACCAATACGCTGGCGTTGGCCTCCACTAAACTCGTGAGGAAATCGGTTGACAAAGAACGGGTTGAGGCCCACCACTTCCAACAAATGGGCTACCTCTTCCGTAATTTCTTTCGGGCTGCCCTTCTTGAAGTTCTCTAATGGCTCCGCTATGATCTGGCCGACAGTAAACCGTGGACTGAGCGAGCCGTATGGATCCTGGAAAACCATCTGCATTTCTGCCCGCTTTTTACGCATTTCTCCGGGTGGCAGTTTCGTCAGCTCAACACCATTGAGTTTAACGCTGCCCTCCGTCGGATTAATCAACTGTAAAATTGCGCGACCTGTGGTCGATTTGCCGCAGCCGCTTTCTCCCACCAGGCCCAATGTCTCACCGCGACGGACAAACAGATCAACACCATCGACGGCCTTGACATGTGCCAGTGTGCGGCTTAAGATTCCCCCTTTAATCGGGAAATGGACTTTTAAGCCTTTGACCTCAACCAGGGTGGTTCCGGTTGTCCCGGGCGTCTGTACTTCTTGTGCCATGCTATTCCTTGCCCCTCCCCTTTAGTCTGGATAGAAGCAGGCCGCTACTTGTTCGCCACGACCCACTGGCATCAATTCCGGGCGTTCCTGCCGGCAACGACTTTGTACTTTGGGACAACGTGGAGCATAGGGGCAGCCAACAGGCGGATTTAGTAAGTCTGGCGGTTGGCCTGCAATCGGCGTCAGCTTGATGCCCCGTTGATCGTCCAGACGCGGAATAGAGTGCAGCAGGCCCACGGTATAGGGATGTGCGGGAGTCTCAAACACTTGTTTCACAGGAGCAGACTCCACTATATGCCCCGCATACATCACGTTGACGCGCTCACAAGACCCGGCCACTACTCCCAGGTCGTGAGTAATGAGCATCACCGCGGTGTTGAATTCTTTTGATAGGCCCTTCATCAATTCAAGAATCTGAGCCTGGATCGTCACGTCCAGCGCCGTAGTTGGCTCATCTGCGATCAAGAGTTTCGGATTGCACGCCAGGGCTATAGCAATCATAACGCGCTGGCGCATCCCGCCGCTGAACTCGTGTGGGTAGTTCTTAGCACGCCGTTTGGCATCGGAAATACGTACCAGGTCAAGCATCTCGATAGCGCGTTTCCAGGCCTGGTCCTTGCTAACCTCTTTGCGATGCCGTTGGACAGTTTCCGCTATTTGATAGCCAACGGTAAATACCGGGTTAAGCGAAGTCATAGGATCCTGGAAGATCATCGAGATCTGGCTTCCACGCAGCTCAGTCAGTTCTTCCTGACTCATCTCCAGGATATTCTCACCGTTCAGGTTGATTTCGCCGCCGACAATCTTACCGGGTGGATTTGCTACCAGTCGCATCACGGAAAGCGCGGTTACACTCTTGCCACAACCACTTTCTCCTACTACTCCAAGAGTCTCACCTGGCTTGATTGTCAGAGAAACATCATCCACGGCCTTCACCACGCCGCCGCGGGTGAAAAAGTAGGTTTTGAGGTTATTTACCTCGAGCAGGTTCTCTGCCATATTGGTCACTCCGCTCACTAATCTTTTGATCGAGGGTCAAAGGCATCGCGCAGGCCATCTCCCAGGAACGAGAATGCCAGCACAAAAATGGCCAGCACGCAGGAGGGCAGCAGAATTTCCCAGGGATGAGAATCAACTAGAGGCTCTGCCTGGGCAATCATCAGGCCGATACTGGAGCCTGGGGGCTGTACGCCAAGGCCGAGCAGGCTGATACCGGCCTCGCCAATGATGGTACCCACGATGTTCAGTGTTGATGCGACTATCACGATGCTGAACAGGTTGGGGATAATATGGCGTATGATAATGCGGGTATCATTGGTACCCGCCGTACGCGCAGCCTCGATAAATTGTTGCTCTTTGAGCTGTAGCGTCTGGCCTCGCACATAGCGGGCCATCAATGGCCATGCCACGAAAGCAAGGGCCAGCGAGACCACTAACAGGCGAGCATTGCCATTCGCTCCAATAATGGGGATGTTGCTCAAGGTGGTATCGGCCCATCCACCCCAGATTCCAGCCACCAGGATGATAAACAGCAAGCCGGGGAAGGCAAAAATGATGTCGGTAAAACGCGCCAGCACCTGGTCAATTGCCCCACCATGGAAGCCAGCGAGCACTCCCACGGTGATACCCATGCCGATATCTACCACCTCCACCAGCAGGGCGACAGTTATCGATATCAGTATTCCCTGCATCAGGCGTGCCAGCAAATCACGACCAAGGTCATCTGTTCCCAACCAGTACTGGAATGAAGGTAATTGCCGGGATTGCATATCAGCTTTGCTCATATCTGAATAGAAATAGTACACCCAGGATGGCAATTCATCCTGCCGGTTGAGTTCCTGGTGATAGAACGTGTGGTATACTTGTGGCCCTATTGGTCCGTCGAGTGGACTTTGATAAATACCTCCGATGCGTTGGTAGATGGGCGGACCAAAAATCGCCAGTAACACAAAGAAGACAATAATACCAACACTTGCCATGGCGCGTTTATCGCGCCTCAGCCTTCGCATCGAGTCCTGGAATGGTGTTGCTGGCTTCTTCTTCTTTTCCTGCAGGTCTTTCAGTTCGTTCTCGCCGAGCGTGGTGGCAAGGTCATTGTCTGTGAGCAACGCAAAGTCTGGGTCAAATTGTGCCGGGCTCATCCCCGCATCAGGGGTCATAAATCCTTCGGCAGCTACTTCCTGGTTCTTATCCCTCATATCCATCTCTTTGTCAACCTCTTATACAGCTTTGATGCGCGGGTCTACCAGCGTATATAAAATATCCGATATCAAGTTGCCCAGGACAACCGCTACCGCGAGAAGGACCACCGTAGCCTGGATGACGGGATAGTCTCGGTACTGCGTCGCCTGGAGCGTCGCCTGACCGATGCCAGGAATGTTGAAGATGTCTTCGAGGAAAAATGTCCCTGTGACAATCAGACCAAGTGAGAGACCGAGGATAGTGACCAGGGGAATGAGTGCATTGCGTAACGTGTGACGGTAGATGACGGCTCGTTCGCGCAAACCCTTTGCACGTGCAGTGCGTACGAAATCCTGGCGCAGCACCTCGAGCATACTTGTACGCGTCAAGCGTGCCAGATATGCCAGGCCGGCCAGCGCCAGTATCACAATCGGCCCAATTTTGAACTGCAGATCAGACCAGGTATACTGCCATGCGTTGCCCCAGTTGGCTACCGGCCATTGAGCGCCGGTATGGATATCAATCCATACAATAATGACCTGGAAAAATACAGCGAAGACAAATACCGGCAGCGAATACATCACCAGCACGATACCCATATTGATCGTATCAATCCAGCTATTCGCTTTCATTGCACTGAGTATGCCTATGGGGATGCCTACCAAAACTTCCAGAACCAGCGCCCAGAATCCAAGTTCCGCCGAGATCGGTACCCCATCTTTAAGAATGTCCCAGACCGGCCGGTTCTGGTATTCAAAAGAGAGTCCAAAGTCAAACCTGAACAGGCCCGTTAAAAAATGCCAGTACTGCACAAAGAAAGGTTGGTCCAGCCCATACACGTGCTTCAGTTGCGCATAGGTCACTGGATCAAAATGGCTCCCCATCATCGTGCGGATTGGATCTCCAGGGGCAAAATACCCCATTACGAAGGTGATGAAAGTTACACCGATGACAACGAAGATGAGGCCGATGAACCTTTTGATCAAGAATTGAACCATAGTATACCCCTTGCTCCCTTGTAAGAGGTTGTAACGTTTTCGAGACAGCCTGGTCAGCCATCTCAATCCAATGTTTCATCGCTCATCTATCGTCTCTGTTATAAAAGAAGCGTCCGTGAAACGGCACCTTTTCACAGACAAAAACCGATAAATGGGAATAACAGGCGTTACATAAATGAACTTTTACTAATTTTAAGTGACATTTCTGCCATTGTCAAGCAAAACAGGCTTGTATTCACGTATGAACCCACCCTCTACTTGCTTCTGGCCCGTGTCAATGATGAGTTTCATTCCATTATCCACATTACACAAAAACCTTGCTCATCGTAACGTCAAATGAACTGCCTCTGTAATCTATAGTGGGTTGTCAATAAATCGGAGATACAAAGCTGAATGTTCAGAAGGAGGGACAGCGATCACAGTGATCGCTGTCCCTCCTTTCGTTACCGTTGCTACATTTGTAGCAGCCGTTTCCCTACATTAGTGAGATGCGATGTAGATGTTGCCCCAGTCATTGGGTGGAATGAGCAACTGTGGATTGAAGACCATGCCCTTGACATAAGGTTTGAGCACTATGCTGATAGCCACCTGTTCCATTGGCAACCAGGCGACATCGTTGACCAATTGCTGCTCGGCTTGCATATACGCCTGTAAGCGAGCATTCTGGTCGGGATTCACGTCAGCCGCTTCCAGCTCCTGCTGGACTTGCTGCTGTTGGGCCGCGTCAGCTGAATTGTTCTGACCGTAGTTAATCTGGTTGTACTGTGCGCCTTTGTCGAACTGCAGCGTGGTCCAGTCCTGCGGGTCGGGATAGTCGGCAATCCAGGCGATACCCCAGAACTGCAGGCCATTTGGATTGTTCAGCGCTGCCTCAGAATCCGTGAGCAGCTTGTTGAAATCCTCGGGATTCGCCTTGACACTGACGCCCAGCGTTGTCTGCCACATCTGTTGCAGGGCGGCAACTTCGTTGTCTTGGTCTGGATTACCACTTGGATAGGTGAGCTTGATCGCGGGGAGCTGTGAGACGCTCGTCCATCCCTCTTCCGTCAAGCCCTGCTGGAGGAGCGCCTTGGCCTTGGTCGTATCGCCACTGGTACTCGCCACGCCGTCAGGGCCTGTCAGATTCGGGTTGTAGCCAGGCATGCCTTTCGGCACGATATGGTTCGAGGGGTAAACGGTGTTCTTCCACACGCTTTGGGCAATCAGGTCCTTGTTAATGGCGAGGGCGAACGCCTGCCGAATGTGGATATTGTCGAACGGCTTCACCAGGTAATTCATGGTGTAGTAGTTGAGATACAACTCCGGCACCAGCTGGTACTGGTTGTTCGGCAGCGCCTTCGCCGTCGCGATGTCGGCGGTAGGAATATTAAAAGCAAAGTCGGTCTGGCCCGCCTGGTACGCTTTGAAATTCGTGTCCGACTGTTTGTAGAACGGGTAAATCAGCTTCGTCAACTGTGGCTTGGGACCGTAGTAGTACGGGTTCGGCACTAAGACGATATTCGTGCCGTGGTTCCACGATTGGACCTCAAATGGGCCATCGCCGCCGCCCTCGTTCAGGTGGTCGGTGAAGTTTAAGCCATACTTGTCAATCAAGCTCTTCTCAACAACGTAAGAAGTCGAGTAAACCAATGCATCAAGGAAGTAAGCAGCTTTCTTGTTGGCGATAATGACGATAGTGTTGGGATCGGGTGTCAACAGACTGTCCCCGATAATGCTGTTGATCTTGCCCGCATTCAGCTTATCTGAGTCTTTGATCAGGGCCAGGTAGAGCGGAGCGACCACAGACTTTGTAGCGGGCAGCAGGGCGCGGTTAATACTGTAGGCGACGTCCGCTGAGGTCAACGGGGTGCCATCACTGAACTTCAGGTTGGGTCTTAGATGGAACGTCCATGTCAGGCCGTCAGAGGCCAACTGATAGGTCGATGCAAGTTGCGGCTGGACTTTCAGATTGTCGTCTAACTGCACCAGGCCGGTAAATACCAGGTCGATAGCAGCGATGGAATTTGCGTCCGTCGACAGAGCCGGATCGAACGTCTTATTGTCCGAAACTAAATTTTCAAAAGGCATATTCAATACTTGCTGGTTTGCGGGAGCTTTTGCGGTGGTGATGGTTGTTGTTGTCGTTGAACCACCACCACAAGCCACCAGCAGCATGGCCATCAAGGCCAGACAAGTCGGCAGAAGCCTTGTAATTAACTTCTTTCCAGGTCGCATTCGTGACTTCTCCTTATTCATTTCAAATAATTTGTACGATATTTACCCTCAATGTAATGAGGGAGGGTTGGCTTGAAATGAACCGATTCCCGTACTAACGAGGTTGTCACAACCTCTTTGTTTCCTCCTGCTGAAGGAGTTATCGTATTTGCCAGCTTTTCTTGATCAACCCTCCTTTCACAGAGCATGATGTCTGGCGATTGGTCAGCTCGAAGCTTGCATACACAAGCTTCTGCCTTCAGGCGTATGTCCTGTGTTTATACACACATAAAAAGTGCCACAATTTAGGGTGGATACTGGAAAACCGTCTGCAAGTGTAAATTGCTTCGAACGGTGGCTTGTAATTACTACGTTGGGGGATATTTGAATCTCACACAACAATCGACTACGTAAGCGCCTCGAAGTCAGTTGTCAGTGTTGCACAATATAAATATTGGCCCAATCGTCGGGAGGATTGAGCCCTAGCTGGTTGTTAGCCATGCCAATCACATAAGGTTTGAGTAAGTAAACATTCGTTACCTGCTCGATTGGCATCCAGGCTACGTCGTTAACCAGTTGCTGCTCTGCCTTCTGGTATGTCTGAATTCGGGCATCCGGTTGAAAGTTGGCGTCGGCGTTTTCCAACAACGTCTGCGTGGCCTGCTGCTGTGCAGCATTCTTACTGTTGTTTTCACCATAATTCATGCTGTTATTCGGCACTCCCCTATCAAACTGGCGCGTTAGCCAATCTTGTGGATCGGGATATTCGGCGACCCAGGCCAGACCCCAGAATTGTATGCCTTGTGGATTGTTCGTCGCCGCTGTGACCTGGTCGAGGAGTGTGTTATAGTCTACAGGATTGGGCGTAACCGCTACGCCCAGGACACTGTGCCACATCCCAGTCAACACTTTGACCTCTTGATCAAAGTTGCTCACGCCGGTCGCATAGGTCAATTTGATTGGTGGTAGCTGCGAAATATTTGACCAGCCCTCTTCCTGTAACCCTTGATTGAGCAAAGTCCTGGCCTCGTCCGGGTTCCCTTTCAGTGATCGTGTTCCGTCAGGGCCTATTAGACCTGGATTATAGCCGGGCATGCCCTGGGGCACAATATGGTTTGTTGGTATCACTGTTCCTCGCCAGACATTGTTCGCGATGGCGGTTTTATCAATAGCCAGGGCGAATGCCTCGCGGATGTGGATGTTATCAAATGGCTTGACCAGGTAATTCATAGTGTAGTAATTGATCCACAATTGGGGAACCTGGTGGAAATCCGAACGCTGCTTATCAGTAGCTAAGTTAGCAATGGGTACACCGGTAACATCGACCCGACCATCTTGATAGGCCTGGTAAGCTGCCTGCGCCTGCGGATAGAATGGAAAAGCCACTCTTTGTAGTTGAGGTAACGGATGGTAATAGTTGGGATTAGGTGCAAAGTCGATTTCTTTGCCATGCGCATACTTTGTTACCCTGAAAGGCCCGGCACCTCCACCTAGTACCAGGTGATCGGTGAAATTCGCTCCATACGTGTCAATCAACTTCTTCTCGACGACATAGGAGCATGGGTACGTGAGCATGGCCAGGAAGTATGCAGCCTTCTTTTTTATTTGTATCACGACAGTGTTTGGGTCGGGAGCCATCAAGCTATCATTGATCAGGGTTTGAATTCTGCCTCCTAATAACTTGTCAGAATCTTTTATCAGATCCAGGTAGATCGGGGCAACTGTGGACTTGGTGGCTGGCTGTAATGCACGATCAATACTGTAGATCACATCTGCTGAAGTCAGCGGACTGCCGTCACTAAACTTGAGGTGAGGTTTCAAGTGAAATGTCCAGGTCAGCCCATCGGAAGTTTGTTGCCAGTTTTGTGCAAGCTGTGGCTTAATCTGGAATTTGTCATCGAGTTGCACGAGTCCTGTGAAGACCATTTGAACGGCTGAAATGGATGAGGTATCATATGCGAGTGCCGGGTCGAAAGTAGTAATATCCGAAGTGCCCAGGATGGGATCGGTGAATACCTGTTGCTTGGCTGGAGCTTTCACGGGCCTGGTAGGTAAGTTGTTGCCTCCAAATAGATCACAAGAGGACAGAAGTAGGGCAAACAGGCACAATAGAAGCGGCGAAAAACGAGTAGTATATTTCTTCATAAATTGCTGACCAACGTATTGCGTTTGGCAAATGCGGCGGCACGCAACGCTACATGCAAAAATCCCTCGATGTTGATACTTGTGAGAGTTGCAGGCCAGGCCGAGTATTCTTCACCTGCCGCCTGTACAATTTGCATTGTATGTCCCTGGTCAGCAGCGGCATCCGCTTGAGCAGAGACGAGGCCAATAATGGCGAACAGGGAGCGAACGTCATATCCCAGTTGAATATAACGGCGGACCGTCGAGAATGCTCCGGTCAGATCACGTTCCTCTAGTTGTTCGCGCAATGTATCCAACAATGCTGGGGCAATCAAGCCCCCGCCCAGCACAGGAGATTGCGTACCAGTTGGCTGTGCCGTTGGTGTCTGTTCTGCCAGTTCCTTATGGGAGGCGTTCACGTATGACGCGGCTGTGAACAAGAGAGGTAGAGCTTCCACTTCCTGTGTTTCCACAAACACCAGTCGTACGGCGGCAGAGAAAAGCAGGCAATGCGCTGCGCGTACAAAAGCCTCGCGGTCGCCATCGCCGACTCTTTGCATCAAGTCGGTTGCGGTGAGAGCAATCACAGAACCGATGCCGCGAGAAGATGCCCCGTCCTTGATAAGTGCGTTGTATACTCCCTGGCAAATCTGCGACGTATCAGCGTCGCTAAGGATAAGACGACGTAGGGGCAGTGCGTTCTCCTCTTTCGGTGCGGCCAGGCGTATACGGTAACTGTCAAGGCTGTGATTTGAGTCGGAAAGAAAGGAGCGTACTGTATTGACCCAGTCTGGTTCGGCAGACTGCATCGGCAGGTGTGGTGCAAGCCAGTGAATGATATTGGGCGTTCGTTCCTCCCACTCTACCGCATCTAACAATTGTGTGCCTCTTACCGCAAACATCAAGGGGTGCCCGGCATTTTGGAACGTAGTCGAAATACTATCGTATAGACGTATCTGCAAAGTACGGTAATCCGCGCCTGTACCATAAAGACCTAAGAGCAAACGTTCAGTCATGGTAGCATCATTGCCAAAGACGGCATCATGTAACGCTGAATTGACAGTTTGACCTTCCCGCAGGCCGCTTGGAAATAGTGGCGCTGGATAACTTACCCGCGCTTGCTTTTCCTTGCCCTCACGTACCGCTGGCACAGCGGCAGCCAATGCCTGTACGAGAAATGGCAAACCTCGTGTAAGGTCAAGTGTCTCCTCCGCGAGGGTATAGCGGAGTGGTATGAGCCAGCGGCACATCATGCTTGCGGCATCGAGTGTGAGAATCGTATGACCATCACTATCTCCATGCGCGGCAGTCATCCCTATGCGTCCTATCAATTCAGAAGCATCCGCGCCGCGTTGCGTCATTTCGTGTGCAACAACAATGATCTGGTCGATGTTACCGGAAATGGTGGCATCGACTAGAGGCGAAATATCGATATACATTCCAACTGTTGGCATAAGTCTTCCAACCCTCCAATGGGCAAAATAATTAACATTGAGAGACAAAGAGCTACATTAAAATTTGTAAAAGTTCAAATCGGCCTTAAGATTGTAATTCTCGAATAGCTCGCTCGATGCGTGGAATATCTGCGTATTCCTCGTCAAGCAATTTGTATGCTCGTTCTAAGTACAGCTGAGCAATTCTAGCTCCACGCTCGCTTGGATCGAATGCCGCCGCTATTAATTCATCGGTGCGGTATTTTTCTGCCAGCGGCTCTGCAGTTCGCCGCATGCGTAGTTTGGTTTCCTGTACCTGGGTTGTATCGTGTCCTTCGATGGCGTAACGAGCTACTCCCACTAGCTTACCCAGTTCTGCCAGGCGCTGCCGGTCTGTCATCGTTTGTAACAGTAGTTCTTCAGCGTCCAGGTCATCCAGCGCGAGTGGCGCTTCTTCCTCGGCTGATTCGATAGATGGAACCTGAGCAAAAGTAGAGGCATAGTTCACGTAGAATTGTCCGTACTCCTGGCATCCTTGCGCAACTAATTGCATGCGTGCCCCTTCATCTTTCGGATTGACGGTGCCAATATCACACACATCATCATCACGTCGCTGCGCTAGCATTTGGAGACGTTCAAGTGTGCTTCCTTCCTCTAGCATCGGCGGGATGGGCATGACAGGCACATTTGTCGCGTCCTGTAAGTCCTCTGGGGATAGCTGAGAAGCTAAAAAAGAGGGGAGATACTTCGCCAGGGAAAGAGGCATTGGGGGTACTACGCAGTATGTAGCTAAGACGGTGTGAGTATCGGTAGTACTGCGTGCAATAAAAATGGCATGCCCTTTTGGTGTTTGTGGATCGCCACGCAAAAAACGTATTGTCATAGCGAAGAATCCTCTCTGCTATAGTAATGCTTTCATAATTAAGTTCCATTCAGAGTCGGCAAAACTTTCTCTAGCCTAATAATAAGCCCTTTGGTCTCACATAGCAAGCGTCACATCTAAAATCTAGACATTTGGAGAGAAGACCCCCCGTGAGCGGACGTGCGTGCTATCCGGCCTGTCATCCTGAGCGCAGCGAAGGATCTCGTTCCCCGGACGCGGAGATCCTTCGCTGCGCTCAGGATGACAGGCCTTATCTCCAAATGTCTGTCTAAAATCCTTGGTGTGTTAGTTCTCGAATGAGAAACCTGGCGAGATAGAATATGGGCCCTTCACAGGCTTCTACGCAATTCGCGTATCCTCCTTATCAGGTCTCTGTTGGCGCGTTTCTCGTCCTCAGTTAAATCTTCACCTTTCGTAGGAACGGATTCCTCGTAGGTTTTCAGATGCTGCGTTATTGCAGCGTTACCGGCAATGCGGACAAAGGAAGAAAGTATCTCTTTGGCCTTGCTATCCTGGTTTCGCCTGGCTTCAGTAATAGCAGCTTGTGCGTAAAGGTCCGCATATTGATTCAGGAATGGACTCCATTGCTCTGGTGTACTTAACGTATTCATTACTCGCTCAACTAACGCGATAGCCTGGGATAAATCGTTTATCGCGAGATCTAATGGTCCACGAGCCAGGAACACCCCTGCCCGCTCATAACGAGCGTCAGCCTCACCTAAGGGTCGGTGTTGCTGCTGGTACAACATTACTGCTTGCTCGAATCTGGATGCAGCCTCATCCAGATTATCTTTGCCTCGTTGCGCCAGCCCCAGGGCAAGGATAGTATCGGCCTGTCCAACCAGGTCACCAGTCTGGTTAAAACGTGTAAATGCTCCTTCGCCGTTTTCAATTGCTTCATCCCAAAGTTCTTGACCAATGAGTGTTTGAGCAAGGCCAAGCATAGCCCAGCCATCTCCGTCTGTACTCTCCAGCAGCTGATACTGTCGTCCCGCCTCAAGAAAAGTCGAAGATGCTGCATCCAGTTCGCTTCGAGAGAGTCGCGTCTGTGCCAATCCCAGTAACGCTTCGGCGGCAAGTAGCGGCTCTTGCAAAGCCTCAGCCTGGTTGTGGGAATCGCTAAAACGGGCCTCAGCCTGCGAAAAATCTCCCTCTGTCAACAAGAGTTGTCCTTGTACTAATAATGCCATAGGCCTCACCTGCGAAGCATAGTCATTCTCCTCTATTATTGTATACGCGGATGCACCGATTGATGCCGCTTCGTCCAGTCGTCCCGTAAACACCGCCAATCGTGTCCTGCGTACCAGGGCTTCCGCTGTCAAAGTGCGATTCACAGGATCGAGAGGTCGCTCCTCCGTAAGCATTTGGGCATCGTAATAGTAGTTTCCTGCTTGAATAGTCTGACCTTGCTGGCTGTAAATATCGCCAAGGCCCAGCAATGCCTGGCTTTCAACTTTATCGTTGCTTAGGGAGTGTGCCAGCTTTCGTGCCTCTTCGAAGGTTTGCGAAGCACGATCGAGGAATCCTCGCAAACGTTGAATTTCTCCCAGTCCTGCTGCTGACTCCGCCTGCCCTATGCGGTATGAGACTGCTCTATAGGTGCGAATAGCACGCTCCATCAAGCCATTGGCATAAGAAAGCTGACCGCGGCGCGTGTTAATCTCACCGAGTAATCGGCTTGAGTTGGCAGTACCCAGTGCATAGTGCAAATCTGAATACATTTGTTGCGCTTCTTGCGCGCTTAACAGGGCCTGGTCAGCACGGTTGCTCAGCAGGGAAACCTCGGCCAGGCCCAGGTTGCTGTCAGCCTCGCCCAAGTCGTATTCAATTGTACGTGCCAGGTCGAGGGCTTCTGCGAACGAATCCGCCGCCTTATCGAGCTGTCGCTGATCCAGGTAAACATGCCCCAGGCCTAAAAGTGCATCAACGACCCCGAAATTATCTCTACTTGCGCGATAGACTTCCAGAACCCGCTGGTAATTGGCGATGGCTTCGTCAAAGTTTCTTGCAAGTCGCTGTACATCAGCAAGGCTGCGCAGCGCATCAGCTTCGTTGGTGCTGTCACTGGCGTTCACGAAGAATGAAATGGCTCGTTTATAGTTTTCAGTAGCAAGATCGGTTCTACCGTGCTGCAACTCTATGTGCCCTAATGCCAGAGCCACATTGCCCTGTCCCTGCTGATTGCCCAGGCTTGCATAGAGATTCCAGGCATTTTGGTAAGCCTCCTGCGCGCGGTCGAGGTGTGCTAATTGTCGTTCGACGTGACCCAATGCGAGAGCGCTTCCGGCTTCATTCAATGGGCGGTCCGCGTCTCGATAGAGCCGCATCGCTCTTTGATAGCTGTTTGCCGCCTGTTCAAGCTGATTGTTCTGGCGTTGCACATCTGCTAGTATCGAGCGGCTATCTCCAGCCCGCTTGAAATCACCAAGCAATCGAAATCGTATTTCCGCATCTGAAAGGGCTTCCGCTGCAACATCAAATTTACTGTCGTGAAAGGCATCAATGCCTACTTGTAGGCGTTTCTCGGCTGCTTTCTCATCTTGTGTCTGCATGAGCATCTAACCCCTGGTTTCTATGACTATCTATCTGCTTTGTTGCGAGGTATCATGCTTGTTGGATTCATTGTAGTCCCTGTGAGATAGAAAGTCAAAAACTGGCTGCTGCTAGGCTTGACGTAGCAATTGTGGTAAGATAAGCTCTATGGACGAAATAGCGTGGCGGTTCGATCCAGGTACATATAACTTGGTGAAGGAGTTAACCTCATGCACGAAGACACTCTAGGACACATAGATCTTTTTGCTGGCTTGGACAAGAAAGATTTACAGCTGATTGCGGTCGCTTGCCAGGAGCGCAAGTATAGCGCAGGGTCAACGCTTATCAAACAAGGCGATACAGGGGTTGGACTTTATGTTATTACCAATGGCACTGTACGAATCACGAGGGCGACTGATCCTGACAGAGCGGAAACTGATCTAGGCACCGCTGGCCCAGGAAGTATACTTGGGGAAATGTCGCTACTGGACGATTTGCCACGTTCCGCTACTGTCACTGCGATAAATGATGTCACTGCCCTACTCCTGCCAGTCTGGGAATTCCGCACCATCCTACGTAATCATCCCGATATTGCTCTAAGACTTCTTGGCGTCCTCAGTCGCCGCCTGCGCAAGGTCGAAAGTCATCTCAGCGATCGCTAGATTGCCTCGTTGCATGTCATCGACAAGCAGGTGTAGGGAAGGACTACCGCGCTTCCCTATGCTTCGTTGTCCGTTTGGTGTGCTATCCCTTGTACGGGTCCTGTCGGTTCAGCCTTCTTTCGATTCAGGAGATCTTGCAGTTCCTCAAGCATAGTTTCAACATCATTGAACGAGCGGTAAACGCTTGCAAAGCGTATATAGGCTATTTTGTCCATCTGTCGCAGCCGTTCCATAACAAGTTCCCCAATCACGCTACTCTGGACTTCTTGCTTCCCTAGCCTGTACACTTCCTGCTCGATTTCTTCGACAGCGTTTTCAATCTCTCCAACCGGCAATGGACGTTTCTCGCAGGCTTTGCTGATACCTACAAAAAGCTTCTGCCTGTCAAAAGCTTCCCGTCGCTGATCACGCTTGATGACCATGAGCACGGATTTCTCGACTCGTTCGTATGTACTGAAGCGTCCTTTGCACCGCTCACATTCGCGTCGTCGATGAATGGCATCACCCACATCCCGCGAATCTTTCACCCGCGATTCCGTACCACCGCAAAATGGACATTTCATGT
>WNFI01058256.1_pt1 | contig 34873 bp, 41 predicted proteins | sample 5400471 | NCBI WGS metagenome assembly WNFI01 (sample SAMN13153348, study PRJNA577476) | soil metagenome | isolation source: 100 cm saprolite on Douglas fir-dominated hillslope | place: USA:California | collected 2013-09-17 | reverse complement strand
AAGACTATAGAGTCTATCGCCGAGTCTATTAACTGGAGTCGAGCCCTCACTGAGGTATTCCATAGATAGATACTATATCATCACTTGCTCACGCCTTCAATCAGCATGATGATGACTTCAAGTCCGAGCATGATGCCGCTCTTGCCATTCTCTACGTCTTGACCGTCAGGCTAAATCAAGGGACTCCTAACAAGCATCTGCCTCTGTATAGATCCCTGCAGAAGTAAGCTGATTTTATGGTTGATGAAGGCTAACACGTACTCAACGTGCTGCAGGACAGTCAGGTCGCTCACGAAGTGGTGTCAAGAAGTCATCGCCCATCGCACAGATTGGGAGTGGCCAATGGTTTCCGTTACTCTTCGTGGGTACATTCAAAAGCTCAGAGATATTCATGCGGCTTTGGAGGTAAGGTTCTCTTACCCTTCCCGACATTGTACTCATTCCTACTTTCAAGATCGATTCTGACCCCAGTGCATTAGCAAAGAAGCTCAACGCAAGGATCGAGGCGCATGACGCTAATCGTATTGAAGCTGAGGCAATTCGGCAAGCTCGCAAGCAAAAGGAGATGGAAGACAAAGCGACAAGAAAGCGGGCTCGCGCTGAGATCCGTGTTCTTCATCAGCAATTTGTGACTATGAAACGGGCCCAGGCGGATGGGGTTGAGGTAACTGACTACTTGGAAGATGACGCCTCTTCTCGCCGTCAAATTCAAGACGGTGAGTCTGAGGGTGGATCTCGGTCCGGACACTCCGTAGGGTCCACTCATACCCTCCGATCTGGAGCTATTGGTCCCCCTCCGCAATCACCTACCACTACCTCTGACAGACCGTCAATGTCGTCTCTTGGAAATTTCCTGCATCGTGAGCAGATCTTAACAGCCTCGCCTCCAAACTCCGCAGGTTCTAAGGATTGGTCTGGTGAGCACTCAGCCACCTCATCGCCGAGAAATCCACCTGTGACTCCAGTCACCCCCCCCGCACGGCGAGAGAAGACTGGTTCTTTACTGTCCATTCCGTCATCCAAGCCCCTGCCTCACCGCCCGATTTCAATGTCAGACATCAATGGCTCCACACCATTCTCTCCTCCCGGAATCTACCACAACTATGCTCGACCTGGATCCATTACATCCCAAAGTCATCATGAAGACGAACTCTGGGTTCAGGACGGAACACCCGACGCACCTGCATCACTGGCAAGATCAAGCTCGGCTAAATCATCCATTCCACCGATTCACGTTACACCCGGTGCGAGTTCTGGATGCTCCACCTTGCCCAAATCAGACCTCCAACCTCATAAGTCTCCTTTGGGGAGCGGTAACGCGGTCCCTTCTATTCCCACAGAATACGAGTACTCTACTATATCCCCACCTGCTCATTCTGATCCTTACTATGTTGCCCACTCTCCAAGGGGCGCAAAGAGTTCGAGTAGTGGAGACGACCTTGTAGCCATGCTTGATCGGGTCTCGAACAAGCCTGGACCGATTATTGCTCCCACTGCCGCCCACACAACGATAGCTGGAAATGATTCGGAAAAATATCCTGGTTCCCTTCGCGCCGGGGTGCGACTACATACGGCGGGACCTGATGAGGACAATAGCCGTCATGGCGATTCAGGCTTGAAGAATACAAGTATCAAAAGCCCGCTTTCGGAATCATACTTACTGACCGAGGATACTGACCTCAAAACGCAGACTTCGCTGGTAGGGATTTTCCTTTCCCACTTCACGGGCACATGGCTGACTTTAGTCTTGCCTCTTAGAATCCGCCCTTCAATGAGCATGATTGGTTGAAGTCCAACCACGGCAATGGATTTCGCTCCCAAGGTCAGATGCCAGGTGTACACGTCAGACTCTACGAGTCTGCGTTCCCTCCCGGGATTAATGAGGCGCTCGAAACGATGGAAGGACCATTACACCCTCACATTGCCGAGACTATCAATCGTTCCCGCGCTGATCCGTCTCGTGTTGGTGATAACCCCAATCGTCCTACCAAACATCCTAATCCGCCTTCTGTATATGAACCAAGTGTCGATACTCAAGGAACCGTGAGGGGTAATTCTGAGAAAGCGAGAAATTCTGGTGGTGGATCCCATAAAAGCGGGAAGCATGGATATAACAGTAGGAACGCGTCCATAGTGTGACCTGAGGTGGAAAAACGAGAAGTAGGACTGAATGAGGCTTGATTGATGACCTATTTTATTAGTCTCCATTGAATCCATAGATGCTCATATTTGCTGCTTATATGCCTTGGGGTTGCCTACACATATGGCATGAACCCTAAGTGTTCTGTGCCGGTGCCGCATCTTAATGCATTTCATCATCTTGTATTATGGATCGAGCTTGATCCGTGAATGTACCTTATGTATAGTTCGTACCCAACTCAACAACAATGCCTTGATGGCACATCGTCTGATCAATCAGAAGTGGATTTCCTCCTAATCGAGACATATTTGCACGCAAGCGCTAGGCAGCAAGTCCGTTCCTGAAGATCAAACTTCTTGCAGATCGGTGATACATCCCCAGCATTTTCTGGTTGCCAATTCGATTCAGTGAAGCGGTTTCTCACTCGCGACGGGAAACAACTAACCATGCTAATGGAACCCACTAATCATCCCCAAGGAGATCCTCAAGTATTCCCATTTCGTGCTTCTCTTTTAGTCCTGCGATCAACTCTTCAAGGCCCTCACCCTCTAATATATCTGGTAGATTACTAAGGGAATGTCCTATCCGATGGTCGGTCAGGCGGTCCTGGGGTAGGGAGTGGGCTCAGTTTTAATTCTTAGTCCCAAAGCGAAGAGGTACCTGAGGAAAATTGTAGGTTCTTATTTTCTGACTTCTATCTGCGTTCTTGACGAGGGCCCTGCGGGTGTCACGCTGTTGCCGAGATTCTTCTTGCATTTTAAGGTCAAGCAATCGTGCCCTCAGGATTTGCCAAGCCTTGGTTCGGTTCTATGTATCGGGAGGTTGTAAGCTTCAAAAAGTGGTGTGAATCAAGACATTTCGGCTAACTTGGTGCTGAGAGCGCGAATCTTGCATGGAAACAGTGATGCCCGTTGGTTCATGGGTTAGCCGCACTGCTGACTCTGTCCGGTTGACATGCTATCCCGAAAAATGGGTCTTTGGCACGGTTGAGTCCATTGACATGTATTCACCTGCCCTCCAGCTCCTCTTGCTCTCATCACCTCCACTTTTACGTCTCTCGGGTCCACGATGGCGTCCCCATCCATGGCGTTGGATTCATCCGAACTTGGAAGAACCTACAAATAATCATGATGACCTAAATCATACCCAAACAAAATGCCCCGTACCACCAACGCCACGGTACTCGTGTGTACTCTTCCCTGGGTTTCAGTGGCAGGCACCCGTTGTACCCTATGTACACCGCTCTCCCACCTCAGGAAGTCGTACGCTCCATCGCCTTTGACTTCCAAGATAGCATCTTTTAGCCCTCCACTAGATCCTTTGGAACCGCCCGTACTCGTCGAACTAACAAGAGCGGGCAAGAAACCATTCGATACCGCCATTTTGGTGTACATACGTACTAACTCCGCCAAGAAGAGTGTTGCCTCATCTCCGCCAGCTCCGGCTTTGAACTCCATGATAGCGGACATGTCGCCAGTGGAAGATGGAGGGATGAGAAGACGGGGGAAGGTCTGTGAGAGGGACTCGGAGAGCGATGCGAGGAGGGTGTCGCGTTCTTCTATGAGCAGGTTACGCATATCCAGATCTGTCTCATCAGGAAGCGCAGAAACTGTATAGCGAAGGCTCTTGAGAGACTAAGACGTGTATCAAATAAATAAAGACCCCCAGATGCTCACTTCCATTGATTTAGTCCACTTATCCCATTCGTGATGTAACTGCTCGAGCCCCTTGAGAATAGATAAAGTCTTCACTTGATCCGGGGAGAAAACCTCGTTCACGTTGGAAAAGCGCTGAAAAAGGTCAGCTTAAGCCAATATCCGAAAAATCGGCTGATGCTCACCTGCTCCCCTAGTAGTCGTTCGCGCTCCTCCATTTTTGCTCGGACGACGGCCAAAACGCGAGAGTCCTCTAGCTGAGTTATGAAGTTTATGGAGGCCGCCGTTTTGGTTCTGTGGACAAGATGCTGCCACATTTGGTAAGCATTGTTTGCACCCGGCTGCCTTGACGCGTGTTGGAAGGATCCATTCGTCATTAATCGCTGGTGAGGCTCTTCCTCGGGAGAAGTGGGTCCAAAGACCTAGCATATGTGCTCTGAGTTCTTAGTATCATCTTACAAACATGGGCGAGACAGGGGCTATCGCCGCATACGGCTTCTTACGGTCGATGGTCAATGTCGACAGCGATGGGTCTCATCTTCCACCCGGTACTCCCCCAACGCGTCAGTAATGAAAGTTAATCCATGGTACACTGATGGTGATTGTCTTCCGCAGGCGAGTTTAAGGGACCATGGCTGTCGACTCAACTGTCCTTGGCATGCACGATCGGTATCGTGTCCTTCTTAGTGTTCTGCTACTGTCGAACACGATGGCCCCTAATTTATGCCCCACGGACAAAGCTTAAAGGTTGTTCCATTTTCTCTTTTTCAGCTGGCATCTGTCGCTTAACCAACCATACAGGATTCTCACCTCACGACGCACATGCACACACTTCCTTCTTTGCGTGGATTCTCCCGACCATCCGTACGTCCGAGTTTACTGTTCTGCAGACTGTTGGTCTCGATGCAGCTGTCGTGAGTTAGGCCCAAATGAACGCCTCTTCGCTTCCTTGACGTCTCTCTGTTTAGTTGCTTAATTTCCTCAAAATGTCATTCCAGCTCTTCACATCAGCATCAATACTGGCACTCTGTATTCTAATGCCCATCAACTATCGTGTAAGTCGATATCTCTCTATTTCTTCTGAGCTTCATAGTTTCGTTCAGAACAATATAGGTTTTGACGACGACGACGACGACGACCATAACAATAACAATGACGGTGAAGATTTATCTTCCATCAAGCTCTTTAGTCTTCTTCAGGATCCTCAGAAGAACATTCCACCCGGTGATGACTGGATTGGTCGCCTGAACGATGCAAACTCCATCCAGACTCTCCATCTTATCTTCACCTACATATTCACATTCCTGGCCCTTTGGTTCATTCATCGAGCATATCAGAACTTCATCCGCTCGCGTCAGATCTTTTGTCTACAGCTTGCTCACTCGGTGCCAGCTCGAACCGTCATGATCACTAATCTTCCCGAACATCTCAGGGGTGAGCGGGCACTAGCTGAATTTTTTGAGAACATGGAGCTTGGTGTGGAGACTGTTAGCCTCGTGCGTGAATATGGTGCTCTTCAGGAGCTCATTGGAAAACGCACAGATGCATTGCTGAGGCTAGAAGCGGCATGGACGAATTATGTCGGTAACCCGAGTGTCGTGGAGGCCTATGATCCTTCAACGAATGTACGGTCGGATCCTGTTACGCCCGACCGCCATGATGGGAACATGGAGGATGAAGAGTCACAGCGGACGCGGCTTGTCGTTCCCCATCGTCGGAGGCCGACGATGCGACCCACATGGTTCGGCCGTAAACGAGATGCACTCCAGTATCTTGAGCAGCGATTCCAGCAAACTGACGAAGCTGTTCGAACGAAGCGGCGCTCAGCAAAGTTGAGAACAACTCCAGTTGCTTTTGTAACTTTTGAGACCATGTCCAGTGCTGTACGTCCAAAATGAGACTTTGAGGGGAACGGGCTGACTATATCATTGTCCATAGCAAGTGGCTGCTCAAGTAGCCACATCTGCTGGTACGACCTTATTGGCGCCTGAACCTCGTGATGTTGTTTGGCAGAATATATATATACCGCCGTTCTCCTCCTTCACACGGCGTGTAATGGTATATGCTTTCCTCACCCTTCTCTTTCTGTTCTGGGTCATCCCAGTGACAACATTGAGCACCCTTCTCAACTATGAAGAGATCAAGAAGGTGGCTCCATGGCTGGGAGAAATACTTGATCTCAGTCCCAGTATGAGATCCTTGGTACAAACCACGCTGCCTAGTGCGGCAGTCATTGCCTTGAATGGACTGCTTCCATTCTTTCTCGAAGGTATGATCCAGCATGTTTTTGTTCCGAGCTTCTCTAGTAACGTGGATAATTAGCCGCCTCCTACCTGCAGGGGGAACGGTCGCGTAGCTTGGTTGAATACTCGTTGCTCAAGAAGTGAGTTCTAGCTAGCACAGGTTCTTGTGTTCCACTAATGCGCTAGCGTTTAGATACTTTTTGTTCCTCCTCGTCAATGTTGTCTTCATATTCCTCTTCACAAGCACGTATCTAGCCTTGATTCGTGACCTCGCGAACTCGCCAGCAAAAGTCCCGACAAAAATTGCTCAAGCTTTGAGGAAGAGCGATGCAAAGCGTTTCTTCGTGTCCTACGTAATTCTACAGGGTAGAGATCTGTCGCCTTGAATGCCGTATAATTGCTGAGACCTAATCCAGGTCTGGGAATCATGCCATTACAACTCCTCAATTTGGGAACCATCATACCTCGGGTGATTTACCGTATTTTCTGGACCCGAACCCCTAGAGGTACAGCTGGTTCTCAGAAGCGAAATATTGGCTGCTAACAACTTCTTACTCAGACTTCGCGGAACTCAATGCCCCGCCAATGATTAACTACGGGGCCGTTTACCCCCAAGCAATTCTCATTTTTGTTGTCACAATGATGTATAGCGTTATCCAGCCGCTTATATTGATTTTCGGGGCCGTCTATTTCGGTATTGCATATGTGGTCTACAAGTACAAAGTTCTGTTCGGTACGTGGTAACTATCCGAATCACAACCAAATGACCCATCTCTGGCGTAGTCTTCTACAAACCATACGAATCGAGAGGGGAGGCGTGGCCGATAACCTTCGCCCGGCTCATGTGGGGAACGGTGCTCTTCCAAGTTCTAATGATTGGGATTTTGACCCTATCCAATTCTACTGTTCTTTCTACTCTGATGCTCCCACTCTTAGCCATCACAGTGTATTGGGGATGGTGCATGCACCGTGAATGTCGACCATATACAAAGTTCGTTGAATTGGATAATGTCTTCGAGGCTCAACGGAACGGGGCAGATGCTATAACACGTCCGCAAGGCGAAGAGCATATCACTGCGTCTCATACGTATGAGCCCGGTGTTTTCCATGATTCCAACTGCTAACTTCGTCTGTCAGGCATTTGAACCGAATACGCTATGCCCAGAATGATGAGACCTTGTATGTTGCTCCAGAAGACAGTCGCACCGACTATGTGAGTCCCATTGACATTAGGCGAACGAGACTCTGAACTTGTCATACATCAGTCTCAGCCACCTATGACTAACTTCTACTATGGGGTCCTCAAGTATGTCGATGTTCGGCCGTCCCGCTCACTTTCTGACCTTGCTGTTTTAAGCACTGGAAAACGTCGCTATGGGCATCCTGCTTTGAATGGCCCTTTACCTCAGCCCTGGCTTCCCCTGAAGAAAGGTCAAACCCTAGCAAATTTCGTCGACCGTGATCACGGAGAAGGCAATGGTTCAAGCTCTGTGTCGGACAGCCATGCACAAGCGGTTGTTCTGACACTTCGGCGTCGCTACAATACAATACGGGAGGACGCTGGGGACTTGGCGGGTCGACTGATTCGGAAGGCTAAGCACCAGCCCAAACGAGACAGCTCTCTTACTCCTGACACTACAGTGACTGGGGATCAGGATGGGGCAGAGCAGGAGCACTCGCCATCGAAAGCACCATCTGACACTGCGTCCAATCCATGGCGTGATGTCGTTCCCGGACCTTCCCAACCAGTGGATCGTTTGCGTCCGTATACTCATGTCAGGCGTTTGAGCTTCGACCTGTGAGTTTTGTTATGTTTTGTTGTGTTTAGCTTAGTCTCAGGACTGCTTTCACAGCGCTACTGGGGTGATAAACCTTCCAGATGATGACGGTACATGGCTAGAGGGCGCAGACTTAGATGATAGCGACTCCGAGCGTGAGGACGGTGGCGTATCAAGTCCAAACGGAGAGATGGACGGGGACACCTCCGGAAACGGAGTCCGTCGGCGCCGTTCCGTATATTGGCACCATCCCGAGAAACGGAGACTTAGTGGTAACTTGAGTCAGACGCGGCAATAAATAAATATTGTCATGCATGATCGTAGAATGTTCATATCCGCCTAAGATATATAGACTCTGACTAGATCTTCTCAACGAATACCATGCATGCAAAAAGGGGCCTCAGTGGGAATCGAACCCACGACCACTCCGAGCCTTTTATCCGAACGGATCCCAAACGGAGTATCGTACCTCTAGACCATAAGGCCGTCGTAGAGGACTCTACGCATTCCCTTATTGTTTTATGATGGTGATATGGAATTCATTTGAGTAATTTATGAAGGTCCTAGAACCTGCCACAACGCAGACGCAGACTCCAAGGCAAAATCACTTTCTGAGGGAATGTCGAGATTTTGGACTCAACAATTGACCTGAATGCTCAGTGTTATCTGCATGGGGTATCGTGATTACTGGAAACACCATTCCATTTTAAGTTTCACCTCAGAGGGACAAGATAAATTCGGATGTCTTGGGGGTTGTTTAGTACGCATGTGATACTTAGACTACTGAAATTTACGAAATATCTGCATACACGAGACGCGTGACATACATTACTGGGGCGACTCTAGATGTCAATAAAACGATTGGGATGTTGAGGGTGGTTTCGTAGTCGATTATCTGAACGACGCAGAGAAGGAAGGCAACTAGACTTAAAATCGCAGTAGGTTTTACTGCACAATTCTCTATGTGATAGGAGCCAAAACCTTGAGTAGCCATGGGCTGTTAACAGGAAACATCATTCCTCTGGAACCGGGAGGCGCGCGGCTTTCGCTTTCTCTACAATTCTTTTTGCCTTGGCACGAAATGCAACCTGAGCATGCCGAGAAGCCCTATGGGGCGAGAAGTAGCACGTACTTGTTTGACCATTGGTTCGTCTATCATCTCCTTTCCTCCACGCTCGAGTTCAAGCCCAAACGCGCCGCGCAGTTCCATCTTCTGCGCCCGCTCCATTCCATGTAGGATCCTTGCGGCCCGGGAAATTTCTATGAGAGAATGGCGGATGATAGATCTCTGTGTGCTAATTGTTACAACAAGATTCGTACCTTTTTCAGAAGGTACGAATGCCGACTGTATCGTCTCCACTTGTATTGGGTGAATGGCTTGCTGCAGAGAATAAGTTACTTTCAGGAAGGAGGGTAGCCAGGGGAATTACCACTTACTTTGCCATCGTAGCCGAGAGTTCGACCATCCAGACATTCTTCTAGAAGGTATTCAGGATCTTTGTAGTTCACACAGACCTACATGAGGTGTGAGCTATCAGCTACAGTGTCCAAAACCAGGAGAAAGGGGTGGTCTGTTATCTAAGGCATACCATGTCAATGGATAGCAAACCGAATGCCTTGGCAGCCGAGACAATCTTCGATCGGGCATAAAGTAGTTCACTTCGGTCTCTGGAGCGAAGTATGGAGGCATCGGCACAGTCTAGTGCGCGGATGTCTTAGTATTGGGGTTGTGCCATGGCACATCCTTAGGCTTACAGTCTTCTGCAGCAAACTGAGTTTGGATTAATCCGAGAGCGGAGATCGAGATGGAATACGACGTACTAACAACGCAATAACGCGCACACCTGGGTGCTTCCAGCCAGCGATCTCCCCAATGGCCCATAGCGATTGAGCACTTTCGATGCTCGCTACAACATCCAACTTGAGTCCATCAGGGACGTGATTCGCTACGTTGGTTAGGTGTAGTGCAGAGTGCACTTTGGGGAGGACCAATGTGTTCACTTGAGATCCATTTTTCGCATTTGTCTATTGAAAGAACGGCATGTAATGGCCCGCGATGCTGGCTGGTTGGAAGGGAAAGGGCCTACGACGGCATGAATATCCTGAGCAAAGAACTCAGTGTCCACAGCGTTGATCCGAACAGCTCTTCGCTCCGGGGCTACTTTCTTATCGCGCTGTTAACTTGGATATGTTAGGCCAGATTAGCCATGATCATCATGTAGAAGATGAATCCCTACGACGAAGAAGTCAAAAAGTTGGTTGAGCGCAATTTGTTTTTGGTCTCGAGCAACGCTGTCTTCTAAGTCATAAATGATCATATCTGAAGCAATGGCTGTTGATTTCTCAAGCATTCGGGGATTTGAAGATGGTACTGAAGAAGATAATTCACACCTATGGGAGCTGCATCTCGAAAGGGGATTGCTGACCATATAGCCATGATCGTCTCAGCGCCGCAGGCACAGTAGACAGCATTCTGTGAGGCACTCTGAAGCGGAGCGGTACCGAAACTGCCATCGGCCTCAGCATCCTTGCAAGTTCAACTAGGGACGCAACTTGCCGCATATTTGAATTTGAGAACCGAAACGACAATTACTCTTCCCGTTCATGCGATGCCTACTTCCCTCAAGCGCAAATCTACAACGCCGGAACTCAGTCTTGACGCGTTATTTGATGATATCAACCCAGCTGCTGGCCAGCCTATCTCTCAGGTGAAGAAGAGGTCCCCGAAGACGCGTCGGTTGTCGAGGACGCCCACGCGTGTCGTGGCGGGGGAGCTTACGACTAGTGACTCTGTAGAGGAACTTCTTGGTGAAACCACCTCAAATCAGAAGAATAAGCAGAGGGATAGGGAAAAGCAGCTTCAAGTGCTATGCGATGGATTGAGTGACAAGGAAAATAACGTCCCTTTCCGGTTTCCGGCACCATGCCCCGGGAATCAAGTACGCGTGTCGATCCTCAACGACCTGTGTGGATATTGATTTCTGGATGTTAGGTCACTCCGTCAAAAGGAAGTGAGAGACAAGAGTATGATTTGGATGCGCTAATCGACGGGATTGACTGGGATGAAGAGATCGTGCTGACTCCCGTAAAAACTACAAAGATGACTCCAAAGACGCCAAAAAGAATGTCTTCATCGCTTGTTAAGGTAATTCAGGTATGGGGCCAATACTATGAAAGAAAAGTGTGGCTTATTATTCACCAGTCCCCACTTCTTGGCAAACTTCCGGTATCAAGAATCCCAAAATCACCACTCGTTCGTCCTTCGTTCTTTTGGCATATCTATGATTTTAACTCAGAGCCGCACGTTAGAAAGATATCTCAACACATTCATATGATTTGGAATACCTCTGTGATGGGATGGAAAATTGGTCAGAAGGTCTTACTAGCGAGGATGAGCTTAAACCAAAATCTAGTCGCGCCGTAAGCCACTGGTATTTCTTACGAGTGACTATGTTGAGCTCTAGCCAAAGGACAAGTCTACCTTCTTCTCACCGAAGGAGCAAGTTCGTGACTCTTGCACGCGGTGCGTCGTCCTGAAAGTGATGGAGACGCGGAATGCTGGTCGATTAGAGAAGGTATGTTTTTCCTGGTGATCATTGCTGCATGGAACAAATTTGCTTGCAGGTTCTGGACGTCCAGGATGACAATGGCAGCATTCAGCGGAAGGTCATTCTCAAAGATGATTGGGCATATTCTGACGTTAGTCCAGGAGACGTCGTGAATCTCATCGGAGAGTATGCATTCAGCTACTCTAAAATTCAGCCCACAATGACCATTTCATCCACGCGAAACCTCATCATTCTTCACCCTGACCTTCTCATCCCCGCCACATACGTTTCTGAAGCACCACGATGCATTCGCAAGCCCATACTTTCCAGTATGATCAAGTCACCTTTGGACGTTACGCCTTCAACCGTTTTCGGAAATATGCTTCACGAAGTCATGCAATCATGCCTGGCTTCAGCGGAATGGGGAAATGCATTTATAGAAGAGAAGATAACCCATACCGTGCGATCAAGTCTTGACCGTTTGATGCGCGTGAACGTTGGTATTGAAGAGGCTCGCGTAGAGATGCGGATAAGAGCACGAGGGCTAGCAGAGTTCAGTAAGCAATTCATTGCAGATAAACCCAAGGTACGTTGATCTCGGGGTTACATGAGGTGGGACTAATGAAGTTGTTGAATTAGCCCGACGCATTCGTAACTGAGCGCAGGTCTACTGCCTCTGCACCGGCACGAATTGCATTGACGGGGCTGCACGACGTGGAAGAGACCATCTGGTCCCCTACGTACGGCCTTAAAGGTGTTGTTGATGCTTCCATGCAAGCGCATGTCATCGAGGAAGAAAAGCTTTGGCCAGTTGACCGTTCTTGGACTCTCCCGCTCGAAATTAAGACTGGTCGATCTACGGCTGAACTGGCGCACCGCGCACAGACCATTCTCTACACTTTGTTGATGTCTGAGCGATATGGTAAGTAACGTCTTTCGTTGGGATGAATCTAACTGAACAAAAGCCAGGTGTCCAAGTCCCTGCTGGGTTGCTTTACTACACGCATTCTAAAGAGATCCTCCGTGTTTCTGCTGCCAGGAATGAGGTACGAGGCCTGATGGTTGCTCGGAATGAGATGGCCTCGTACATGGTGCGACGGAGCAACCATGTGAAGCCGAAGCGACAAGAAGTGTCGATAGAGTCTCTAGGAACTGAGGTCGCGAAGCCCTTCTTGCCCGAAACTATTAATGATGACTGGACGTGTTCGAAGTGTTATGCTGTCGATAGTTGTATGCTGTATCGGAAGGTGCGCTGTTTGGGCCAGATCAACTCCACTAATGAACTAAAGCGTGGCCAGGCAATTGATCGCGTTGTTGACGAGAGTTCCCCTATCGCTGAAATCTACCAACGCAAGACTGGACATCTCACGGCGAAGCATCTGGAGTTCTTTCGGCATTGGGAATCCCTTATCTCCCTGGAGGAGAGCGACCTGAACCGATTCCGTCGAGAGCTTTGGACCATGACAGCTGAAGCTCGTCAGATGAGCGGAAGGTGTTTTGCAAATATGGTCATCTCAGGCTACCGCGTCGTTCCTCTTGAAGAGACTGAGTACCTGACAGAGAGTCAACGACACATCTACGAGTTTGTACGACCCCGCAGGGCCGCCGAGGACGGCGAACCTGATGCGTCGCTCCTGGATGGCTTTATGTCTGTCAATGATGCTGTATCGGTCTCGGTCGAACCTAATCTCCTCGCCTTCGCCCGTGGGTTCATTATTATGCTGCAGCCAGCGTGTGTGACTGTAGCACTGGATCGCGAGATTAACCCAGGAATAGTGGAACGCGGATTAACGGAAGAGCAACGGCAGAAGCGAAGTCTCGAAGGCGTCGTGTATCGCATTGACCGTGATGAGCTGTCGACGAGTATGAATCGCATTCGTGATAATCTGGCGCAGTTGTTCTACGAAAAGGGGGACACGAAGCGTCGTTCCCTGATCGTTGATTTGGCGCCTCCCGTTTTTGACCAATTGCGCATCCCTGCTGACGCTGACCTTCCATCTGGGCTTAATGAGAGTCAGCTCGCCGCAATACGGAAGGTGATGTCCGCGAAGGATTACGCTCTCATACTTGGTATGCCTGGAACCGGAAAAACCACAACCATTGCGGAGCTCATCAAAAGTTACGTGGAGCAGGGTAAATCCGTCTTGCTCACGTCGTACACGCACTCGGCAGTCGACACCATTCTACTAAAACTTGTCGAAACGGACATCCAAGTGCTGCGGCTTGGGAATGTTGACAAAGTGAGCCATTGTCAATCACCAAATCAAGTCGCTCACGTCTTTCAGGTCCATCCCGATGTTAGGCATTACAGCGTGTCTGAATACAATAAAGCGACCAGCATCGAACAACTGGAACAACAACTTTTAGTGCCGCCCGTTGTAGCCACCACATGCTTGTCGACAGATCAGTACGTTATCTGATCTAACCGTTTCAATCATACACATGCTCAACTTTAGATAGTTCCTTATTTTCGCGCCGTAAATTCGACGTTTGCATAGTTGATGAAGCCTCACAAATTACTCTGCCTACCTGTATGGGCCCACTACGATTTGCTGACACTTTCGTCCTCGCGGGTGATCACTACCAACTACCTCCGCTGGTCAGGAACATGGAGGCTCGGAAGCGAGGACTTGAGAACTCACTCTTTCGAATTCTTTGCGACGCTCACCCCGAGGCTACTGTCGATCTTGTACATCAGTATCGTATGAATGAGGATATCATGGTTCTCTGCAATACTCTAATCTACAACAATCGACTGCGGTGCGGCTCTGACCGCGTCGCGAAACAAGCCCTTGTTATCCACGATCGGAGTTTCGTTGAAGGACTGCATGAGATATCTGGCTCTTGTACCTCAGATATTTGCTGGTTATCAGAGGTTCTAGATGAGAGGTCAGCAACTGTCGCGTTAATTGCATCACCGGAAGTCATTAACTACGCCTAGGCGTAAAGTAATATTTCTTGATACAGATAATCTTCCAGCTGAGGAGTCCCGTGTCGGCGATTTAGTGCAGAACGAGGTTGAATCAAGTCTGACGTACCAAGTGAGCATTGCTACCCGCAGGGTCAGGGGTGGACGCTCATATATCAATAAAGATTGCGGAGACTATGTTTGCTTCAGGAATTGCCGAGACCCAGGTCGGCATTATATCACTATATCGACAACAGAACAAGTTGCTCTCCCTTGCTCTTTCTCAACATCCCGACGTGGAAGTTATGACTGTCGATCGGAGTCAAGGTCGCGACAAAGACTGCATTATAATGTCGATGGTCAGATCAAACGAGCAAGGAAATGTGAGCATCTTAGCCCCTTTCGGCTCCCTTTTCTATGGTACTCACACCAAACAGACGGGTGACTTATTGAAAGATTGGCGTCGGATTAATGTTGCACTCACTCGCGCCCGATCCAAACTTATCATCATTGGGTCGCGAAGGACGCTTCGCGCCGAACCCTTGCTTTCCAAGTTCCTCTCATTAGTGGACGGAAAAGGTTGGATACTTCAGTTGCCAAAGGGCGCTCACACATTCCACAATAATTGTGGCGATAGTTCGAACAAGACCAAAATAACGCGAAAACAAAGCCATGAACCTTCAACTTGTAATAAGGTCGGGGCTCTTCTGAAAGGAAGAGGACTACTTCGTGATGTGATCAATGGATTGTGTTAGACCGCCAGTCGGCATCTCAACTCCATCTCCATCCAAGTGCAGATGGCGTGCGCGGACGAGCGGTGCCTGGCGCTCTGTTGTTTGGACATCAGTTCGGTCTTTTTTAACTCTGCACAGCAGCGTGGTCATTTCCTAATTTTTAGGCCGCAATCTCCCCATTTATAGCGTAGATAGATCGTGTGCTTGGGTTCCAATCGTTACATGTACAGTACAGGATTGAAATGTGAGCCTCTGAACCCGGAGAAATTTTCAAGAAGTTGTTACGGTTCAGCCGTAACACCGATAGATTTGCGGACACCAACGGAGTTACGAGTTTTGGACCGCTTTCGGTTTTAGTCCATGTTCCGATTTTCTGTCTGGCCCTTGATGGTCCAATTCGCGTTTAGACCAGATTGTTTCACATCGTGTATATAAGCGGCTGTTGACCAGTGAAGACCGACTCTTCAGCTGGTCAACACAGGTCGCCCACCTCTATTGATCTCAGTCTTGTGCTTGATTCTTGTCCCCGCTTGTTCTCTTTAGTTCCGTTCAAACCCGTTCCCACGTTCCAGTTCCAAGAGGTCCGTAACAGAAGTCTCTAAGTACTAGGCAGGTCCCAGCTCTCTATTGGTGGATAGGAGCTCGATAAACAAACTAGCATCGATAAGGAATAAATTATGAAGCTTCTGTTGTCGCAACTGGAAGATGGCCACAAAGATCGATAAAGCATAAATGTGACTCGTAGCTACGTAGGGCTCCGAACGGCGGTTCGGTTTCCTTTGGTAGTCGTACGGTTGGGTGGTTCAAGCCTCCAAACCGAGCGGCTCCTTTGCAACCGCGGTTGGTAATGTCAAGTAGGCAGCAACGGACGCTTGTGACAACGAGTGGGGAATAATTTTGTCCATTCTCGGTATCTTGATCAGAAAACTATATGTACAAACAAAAGGACATATTTTGTGGTTTCATCGAGGTATCTATATAACTCCAGACCAAGTGGTCGAAATTGCGGATGAGTCTGGACCAGACAGACTCAGTCACTCACTTAATCGACGTCGGTTCCTGGATGTGATCTCCGATCCAACACAAAACACTTCCCTTCCGTTAGCTCATAATGACCTCAAAACAGAACATGCCATTCTGTACAACCAATCTTGACCTGATACATAGGCAACAAATTACGACCAGATAGAAAATACAAGCAATAAGTCAACAACTAATTAAAACGGCACCTCAATCGTTTGATGGTTGTGCTCCAGGATAGCTTCGTTTCGCAACAATCATTCGGGCTGATCACCAGAGTCAGATACATCTGGTAGGGAACCATGGCCGTCTACGTTTTCGGATGGATCTTCACGTTCTGCTGTTGCTTCTTTGTAGGTCTGGTCGGCATCTACCGCTGTCTCAGGCTCATTGTCAGCGTCGGACTCATCAAAGATGCGGTGGAACTTCAATATTAGGGTCAGAATAGCGATATGAAAAGTCGCGTAATGTATATCTACCTGCAGAATGAGACCCTTTGTGAAAATCATGGCTGGTCCCATATTCCCGATACCGAGCGCAAACGAAGCAGGGCTGGGAGGAGGTTGCAGGAGAGAAGGACTGAAACAGATTGCAAGGGATTCCGCAGCCATCTGGTTCGATTCCTCGTAATCTGTCACCCTATGAAAGCTCAATAACTCTCGAAAAGCGCTTCTACAACATTAGGGCCTACCTGTCGAGATGCTCTATAAGCCTGCGGAGTGTCGAAAAATGAACTGGCGGCAACGAATGTACTAGCTCGCGGATCCGTAGGGATCGCTGGTTGTAGTCGGTGAGACCTGAAAGAAGTTAGAACACATACATAATGCATGTTTCGTCGCTAGGCGCTTACGGCTCGAAGCAATGGCGTCAGAATATAAAGAAAACGGAATAAGCGGCTCAGGAAGTTGCCGTAGGAATAGTTTCACCGCGCCGCAAATGCAGTGGATGTCCACGAAACGTTCATCATTCCGCAAATCAGGGGCGAAGCCTAGGCTAAGACTAAGCATGATGACCTTGAGGTTAATGTCATTTCTCACCTTCATCATACAGTCTCTTGAGAGTGTTGATGGCTCCAACTCCCCCAGATATCCGGTCTAAAGGACCTTAGTAGGCATGGCGCCACGAAAACAAACACACCTACAAATTCCCACTTCCGTCAGACCACGATATTCAACCTCGTTGATAAGCCGTTGTAGCGTTGCAGGCACGCCCTCCTCACCAACAGGTGAGGAAGATTCACGAGAGACAAGTGATTCAAGAGATGCTCCGAAAACTACGTGGATGTGAGTAAATGTGGCACGCTAAAAACTTCCGATGGGCTCACCTGCATCATGTCTAACATGTCCGTGAATTCTCGACATGTCACCAACAATATCACTTAGTTGAGGCTGATCACTACCGATGTAGGTCAACCGCTTTTTCGAAGCGGCGCTTATTGCATCGGTCCATCGGACAAGCTCGATGTGTGAAGTTGTTTGAAACAACCACTTGCCTCCATCTTCAGTCGTGAGACCAAACGTGTAGGGACGCTCCTCATTATGAAAGATAGACGAAGTGGCGCCTGTGAGACTAAGCACAAGGGAAGGCTTGCCGATGGGTTGGAAATCCAGTTCAGAGAAACGACGTCGCTTGACATCAGCCTGAACATTTGCTCGATCGGAGATGAAGGCAGTAGATATCGGTCGCACTACTCGGAACAACGCCGCCGACATGCTCCGTTTACCTCGTTCATGCTTCGGGGTTAGATTGAGAGAGGACCGGCTACTGGGCTGCATGGCACGGTTCATCTCGCTCTCGAAACGGTCACTCCGTTGTTGCTCTTGTCGCTTCTCTTTGCTGAGGCGCTCCCTGGCCTGGCGGTCCCTGCGCATCTTTTCCACCTGGGCTGTGATAAGAGATTGAAACGGCCGAATATTGCGTCTTCCAATGTAAGATGGCGAGAGTTGCCCTGATTCACGCTGAGCATCTTCTTTCACAAGACGATAGCTTCTTTCGGAGGCCACCACCTCCTTTAGCATGTTATTCATTCGATCAATGCCTGCTCGATCAGTGCATGCATTTCGACTTATCATAATAGGTATGTAACTTGCCATCGTGGAGATATACCTGAGCGTAGAATGATCAGTTGCCAGCACCGGGAGATGGTTGAAGCACCCAACCGTCTCTTATCAAAATTGATTAGCGTATGTTCACCGGCCATTGTGTCCGGTAGGGAACCGAGTTCCACCAATCGCTCAAGAATCCAGCCAACGTCTGGAGTGAGTGATCGCAGACTAGATTGCATCGACACAAAGTCTTGTGAGAGAAGAAGATGTAGAGAGTCGAGACTTCGCCCCTTTGCTGAAGCAACGTTTTGCCATGCACGAGCAAACAGACGGCTTTCGGGGCTGAGGACGGCAGCGCAAAGTACAGACTCTACGAATTTTCGCTGCTGTGTATCATGGGCGAATGAATCCAGGCCATTAGAACCATCTTCGGTCCTCTTCATGCCTAGTCGACAAAACTCGACGGCGCAAAGGATAGTTTGCATTCGCTCCTCCCGGGTACCCGAGCTAATCCCGGTTTCGGTTAATTTAGCGATGAGCCACTTCCGAATGACAGCTTGGCAGCGTAAGGCCATGCGAATGCTGGGTGGGAAAGCCTTCTGCAACGTGTCTTGGGAGGACAATCCAGCCGAGAGAGAAGAAGGTTGAACAAGCTGAATGAGCGAGTACATATTACTTATCACGACCTCGTCAGAAGCCATTGATGGTTCCTTCAGGGGATACCAGCCAAGGCGGTCGGCTGTCTGTACTTCTAATATGTCGTACGTCACTAAGATATCATCCGATGTTACAGCAGCCATGACGGCAGAAGCAATAGCATCAAGGTTAGCTACGAACTCCTCAGGTCTGAGATCATCGATGGATGGAGGCAATGCACCAAAAACGTCCGGGGATTGAGTGAGAGAGGGTTTGGTGGACTCCTCCAAAAGCCCAGGTCGTTGGGACTGTTCGGTAAAAATGGAAGCTAAATGCCTTCGCGCATTGTTTAGCTCACCCTCTTTGCCATTGTCCTGAGCAGCCTCTTCCGTAAGTCTGATTGTGAAATTATTGAAAGAATGGAAGAGCTGAGGTTCGTCCAGCACGTCAGATGATCCACCACCAACTTCCATCCAGTCCTTCAGAACAGTGAGAACCTCCATCTGCCTGTTCTTAAAAGGCCTGCCTTCCTCCGCGATCGATGGAGGTTCGAAATTGATGTTCTTACTGGAATATCGCTTTAACATAAGCTATAGCAGTGAAAGTCAGCCAACTTGCGTCGGATTCCCGTATGTGTTAAGACGTCACCTCAAAAAATACCATTGGTGTAACAAAACTCCTAAAGGTATGCCACCAACTCTTCGAAAAATCTGTTAGATCTACAATCAGAGAGCGAGATCTCCGGGAACTCAGGCCAGTATCATCGGTAGATGTCACGGACACCTCCAGCCCTTCAATCAGGGTATCCACCAGTCGATCGAGTGTGCCGGCACTCACGGTTGCCCTAAGAGGAGATTCAGTTTTCTTCTCGGGAACAACGACGCTGGACGCTCGGGACAAGCTAGGCAAAGATGACCGGCGCTCTTGTCGAATGGAGGACTGTCTACCCATTCCTGAAGATCCAGCGGCTGCTCGAAAAGAAGGGGCCAAGCTGGGTTTCCGTTTAAGAGATGTAACCGCATTTCCGCCAAGCAGTTGATTATTGGATGTCGGGGCCGCGAGTAGTCTAGAGTTCAGGTTCTGCGAATTCAGGATACTCGAGAAGGGAAGGACTTTCAGGATGAGTTCACCTCCATATGCAGAAATGAACGTATTGCCAACATCGTGCCCATTGGAATGCGCAAAAGAATGACCGTCGTCGCTGTGAAACGATGTGTCCAAAGATTGATCCTGGCCCATAATCCCCATTACAGATCTGAAACGAGTCTCGGGGAGCGAACCCAATACCTCCTCCGGCTGTAGCACTCGATTCCGTTCCATATTATCCTGCTTGACCGCCGGAGGAATAGAAGACTTATCGAGGAAAGTAGAACAGGGAAGCGGCTCGGGAAAGAGAAGAGGGAGACACGGATGAATGGATGTAGCATGAGACGGTGCCCAGAAGTGAGGATTGAAACGCAATTTCTGGCGAGGTTCGGCAGCATATGAAAATTCTAGGAATTGGTCGATCCTGGACGAGAATGAGGTATATCAACGACCCTAGCAAAAGTAAAGGGACTTACTCCCAGGCATTTTCCGGGGGTTTGGAGCTGAGATTATCCCACAGCTTTGCGAGCGCCGCGGCCTCACCTTCAAGACTATCGTTCACAACTCTGGAGCAAATATGTATCTGCTTGTTGAACTCCGTGAACAATGAAGATGCTTGACGATGTACTTTGAAGAAAGACGATAGGAAATAACTCTTATCGATTTCATCCAAATGTATTGATTTAAGGAGCCGTGAGACAGCCTCAATGCTATCTCCAAGCCAGGGAACTTGATTCCCTTCTTCGCCCTCGGCAGGTGCTGAAAATTGAGAAAGAAATTAGTGCAAGCCTCAATATCCTGAGCAATCACTCACGTCTTCGCACCCAATGCTCAACGCATTTGCGCTCACGATGTGAAACCCGCTTCCAGACTTTCTCAAGCCTTGCTACCGCCTTGCAACACACTGCATTCTTGATGGCACCCCATGTACAGAAATCACCGCCTAATCGTGCGCTTTCACCCACAGCAATCCACCGCCCAAGTAAATCCGCTCGAGTATGTGTCCGAGTAAGCGTCCGAGTTTGTCCTTCGACATCTCCCTCACCAGTGGAGGATTTTTCGCCCAAGAGATGATAGAGTATGGTATATGTGAGCCAATGAGGAGCTACGTCACTTCCAGTGAAAAGATCCGACGCGCTTCCCGAGCTGCTATCGTGACTCCGTTCGAAAAACCGTCCCACAAGCAATTTGGCTCTCTGCATCTCCTGTACCTTCGAATTGCCCCATACCTTCAGACTATATGCAACTTTGGCATGATCCAATCGACTGAATATCTCAGCGCTAAATCCTTCCTTTTCAAGCGCGGTCCACAGCCGAGCATGTGAACGAGCCTTTGCAGCGATGCGAGCAAGATTCTGAACCGTACTTGATTCATTAGCTGTAGGATGACCAGGAGAGCGAGGTCCAGAGCCAGGAGAGGCGGGTAAGGGAAAATCCGCTGGGGAGCGCACTGATGTACTAGGCCTTCGATTTGTAGTGGCCGAGTGCGGAATCAAAGAATGCCGTGTTCTGAAAGCTACAACATCCTCGAACTCGAACTCTCCCCATATTGATCCGTACAGTTCTAATAGTTTCCTCGAGTGTTCTCGTGCTACACGAATGTCATCCCCTCCAGATGCGCCATCAATGAAGTGTGAAATTCGCCGGAGCAATTTAGACTCGAATAAACTTCGACCCATGAGTGCTTGATGAGGCAGGCAGAACAATACGGCACGAAGAAACGCCTCACAAACGTCATCCCCGACGTCTTTGAAGGACGTCCGGAACATGCACTCATGCAACAAGGCATCCGTCGTTCCGCTATAGATGTCCCCTTCAGCGGACAGGCGCAATTCAGGATGTTTGTCGCGCCCCCAATATGCCCTCTTCCGAGGGATTGGTGTTATCGATGCCGTTCCAGAGCCCATATCATCATTGGTTGGTAGTTGGGGTTCAGCAACATTACCAAGAGGAAAGAGTGCTTTAATATCACTAACTCTATCTTTTGGAGGCTTAAAGAAGAAAAGCTTGGTGCCTTTGAGGACAACTTTCCTAGGAGCCCAGCCTTTTGATAGTGATGCATGTTGAGAGGAATGTTGTGCCAGGAGGCCGGAGACATGTATTATCTGAGACGAGCGTTCCTGCAGTGGGGACAGAGTTGGTGTCCCTTTGATGGAAGGCGAAGTAGGGATGGGGACAGGTGCGATGGGGGAAGCCGGATTCAGCGCCGCATCACTGGTGGTTGTATCTGGTTTGTGGATAGATACACCAGGGACTGAAGTAGGTGCAGTCGCAGACCTAGGGATAAGGCTCGACTTCGGGCCATGTGATTGCACGCGAGGGCGAACGTCCTGCATTAGGGGCGGAGGGAGTTCTTCAGGTTCTTCAACCGGGTGTGTCTCAAGGATAGTGGGAAAAGTGAACTTCTGATCCATTCCTTCTGAACGAGCTAGAATAGGTCTACCCTGAGTGGAATGTCCTGGTAGACTCTGGTTCTGGTAGTCCTTAACCTTACTGGTGGTGTCTGGATTCCCAACCGTAACATACTGACTAAGATCGTCGACAGAACGACTTTTGCGCGAGTATTCAAGTAGACTACTACTTGAAGGGAGTGAAGGGAAGCTAGGATGAAGAGGACTTTGGAATCGTGGTGTTTGTTGGCCCTGTACGTCTTCTGTTGGCTGCGACAAATCTTGATATGAACTGCAGCAGGTGAATCATCAGTTCAGGCACAATGTTTTCAGTGACAGAAAATCCACGTACTGACTGGTACTCAAGGTTCTGGGCACCTGCAGAAGCGGTCTCGCGTCCGTGGGTTCCGAAATAATCGGACGACGCGTTTGCGGAATGGCAGTGTTCGCGTCATGCACGGTCTTCGGGTTCGAGTTAGAACGCTGGAACCATTTAGCAGGCCTCGAGAGAAAGTTGCCAAGTCCTGATGGGGACCCCGAACGGGGCAAGTTGGACTGGGAGAGAGGCGTAGGCGGGACATCGGGACTAAATGAGGTCGCTCGAGAAGGCACGGACCACTTCTTCATTGAGGGAAAGCCGTCTTGCGCCTCGGCGGGCGTGAAGCGTGTTAAAAAGGAATAAACCGTGAGTAACAAAAATCAAGCCGAATATTAACAGGCGCGCGCCAAATACTCCTTCGGTGAATCACAACTAACTAACAAGATCCACAGAGAGGTCCCCTGAGGGGGGAAGAGAAACGAACGACTGTGAGTATCGAACCACGTCTTTGACGGGAAGAATCGCTAGCTTTAATTCGAATATTATTTTCGTATTTCGACTTCTAGGAGGACCCCGGCACATCCCAACAAAGGGATCATTGATCTTTGAATACTTACAGGTCGATTTTCGAAGAAGCAACAATATGTAATTCAAAGATATTCTCCATCATTGTCTCAGGCGAGGAGCATGAGGAGATAAACGCTCAACAACTTCAGCGCATGATGGAAATTCTAGGCAATTTTCAATTGGACCCGCTGGATATGCGAGGGTCCTTCAGTGACTTCGGAAGCAAGCGATCAGCTCGTCCCTGCTCGTCCTTGAGTCCAAATATTAGTCACCCACGCTATTTCAATTTTATCTGGTTAAAGTAGAAAAGTGGTAGCATGGTAATGGTGGACGGGACACAGGAAGAAGGGCACGCGTCGACCCCTATTAGTCGGAACCTATATCCAAGCTGGTCGCAAAATCGGAAGTGATGGATGGACACGGACAGGAACGCTTATACAGAAGGCATCCCCGCGATGGTCATGGGTTTTGACATTCTTGCCCCAGTCGACGGGCATCCGCCACTGATGCTGGGATTCACCTTCGGGGTAGGCTAGAAAGTATGCGACTTTAATTGTGGCTGTGGAGTCTGCCTTCTTGAGAAGCTTGCGTACGGCGGTAGCCCTCGGCCGATCCTCTGAGACCGTAATATGGAAAACAGATATTACAACGGTGTATTGGTCAAGATCGAAATTGATGGTGAACGAGCCAAAGAGGGGGTGATTGGCCGCGGTTGGGATGTAGTATTTGTCGTTGTCTCACTGAGCTCATGGGTGAAGTTGACTCGCGTGGGAACCCTTGTGCCCGTGCGTACTGGCGCGAGAGAGGACAGCAAGGTGTCAGGGGCAAAGGAGGACGGGGATAGTGGAATCTGTGGAAAAGGTGGGAGGATCATGATAGTCGGAGATCATGCGGATAGGCTGCGGTGTGGGTTTGTCTGAATGTCAGCCGTTAGAGAGTAAGCGATGGACAATCTCCTCGAAGAACCTTCCCGCCAGACTAGAGGCCTCTGAGGTGGAAAGAGGTCGTGCATGTCCCAAAGGTGTTTGTCCTCTATCAATTCCATTACTTTCTTCGCGATCCGAATTGATTTGAATCCGATTGCCCAATCGTCCGTTTTGAGCGAAAATTTGTGGGGGTACACGGCGACCACACGATGAGAGTGATTACTGAGTTCACGACTATCTGAAAACGCGGGAGGAACTCCTCCAGTCTGCTTCGAAAGTCGTTGTACTCGGGTTGAAGACATAAACTGCAGAAAAGGATAGTCAGCGACAAACCTTTATCGAGCGGCATGGCTGGGATCGATGGCAGAAAGAGAGAACAAGTTAAAGACGTACCCTTCCATCAGTTCCTCTATATTCCATAGAGGCAATCCCAACAGAGCGGCCCCGTTCTGTTTACGCCAATGCTTCCATCGAGCGGGGTTCGGAGAAGACGTCTGGATGGGCCAGATATTTGAACTACCTGAGATAGGTGGCCCATGGCCCTGTTAGTCCACATTGATCAGCGCCCATATGGACCAATACGGTGTCCCTTGGTGTTCAGGAAGGTCCTCCGAGCCGAACATCGTCAACTGAAAGTACACTTGACCGCGGTAGAAAAGGTAGACATGAGTGGAGTCACACAGGAGTACAACGTGACGAGCTGGGATCAGCCGCGCGAGCATAAACTTTAGGAAGGTAGTTTTTCCTGGAGAGATGCACTGGTGAGTTGTCGCACAGGGTAGGGATCTGAGAGACGCACCGCGGGCTGCCCAGTGAGCACCGCTCCTTTGGCGTTCCCCTTATCATTCTGGCGGAGATGCATTAAGCGGTGGTACATGTCGTCGTATGACTTGGTGATGAGAATTCGGGATGCGCCTTTCCCGTCCACCCCGAGCGATAACTTGTAGGGGAACAGGCTGAGGAAGTTGGGACCAGCGGAGCCATCACGCCAGAGCCCGTAGAATTGCTGGTACTCGTCGATATTTACGTCCCACTTTCCCTTATCCGTGTCCGACCAGGTCCACTCGTTATCTGGAAGAGTGATTAGCATTGATACATGGTAGACGGACGCCGATGCGCTCGCCTGTGTCATCACCCTGTGCTAATAAGCTCGCGATCGAAGGGAGCATGGCTCAGCAGACACTGTGCAAGTGGAATAGCACCTGAGCCGGACTTTATAGTGTTTCCGTTACATCGAAACATCTGCGCTGTCACGAGCAACACATTGATCGTGGGTGCCCGATTAGTCTAGACACTCTCCTGTTGACGGTGACACTTACTGTCACAAGCAAGGCTCACGTGGATTTTCAGGATTAATTTCTCATTTTACGAGGCCTAGCTGTAAGTGTCCAAGTTCATGGTGTATAACGCTCGTTCAATGCTCGTTTCGCATCATCAGTCTCAAGCTTGTAGGCTATGAGCACCACACCAGAGCAAGTTGTGCGAATTACGAGTGTGCCCGCCATCCACAACGCTCCCCTCCCTGCTGAGGGAAATGGCTCCTTCTCGAATTATCAGCTGGCGGCCCTCGTCCTTGGTGTTCCATGGCTTGTCAAGCGCACCCTCCCTCTTCTGAACCGAGGAGGGCTTTACACCTACTGTTTCCTCGTCCTTCTTTTGGGAGTGCCCATCACAGTCGCGTACTGGACAGTCATGAGCCACTACGGACCGCGCCGAAATGAAAAAGTCGAGCTCCCTGGTAGACCTGCGAGTTTCTACTACGAGATCAAGGACCCTGACCTGAAGCATCAGTGGGGATTCACTGATGCCAAAATCCCGATGCAAATTTTTCACGACGCGTACATTGATGGGAAAATTGAGATTAAGGGTGAGTTCAATCATATTTTGCTACCCGTCATTGCCTCACTCCTTCCCTAAGGCGATGTTCTCGAAGCGCTGGAATACCGTTGGGACTGGGCATCGTTCGGCTTCACCATTGAGTTATTCAAATACGTGTTCATGAATCTGATTCCGGATGTCATCTTCCACACCCGCGAGCAAGACGAGTCACAGGTTAGGGAGCACTACGATCGTATGATTTCGTCTGCTTTTCTTGTATACTGGCTGAAATAACTACTTTGAAGGTGGGAATGACTTCTACTCTTGGTTCCTTGGCCCTCGCATGATCTATACCTCGGGTGTCGTCAGGGATATCACGCGCGAAGAGACACTCGAAGAGCTTCAGGATAATAAATTGACTCTTGTCTGTGAGAAACTCGACCTTAAGCCTGGTGACCGTCTCCTGGATATCGGTTGCGGATGGGGTACCTTGGCTGCTTTCGCAGCAAAGAACTATGCTGTTGATGCTACGGGCGTGACGCTCGCGAAGGAACAGACAGCGTTCGGAAATGAGAGGATCAAGAATAACGGACTAGACGAGAGTCAAGCGAGGATCTTGTGCATGGACTACCGCGATATCCCGAGTGACAAGAAATTCAACAAGATCGTCTCCCTTGAGATGGCAGAAGTAATTCCGTTTCTTTATGACACTCGAAGCATGCAACACCTAACTTTATACTCAGCATGTCGGCATTCGTCGCTATAACACTTTCTTGCGCGAAGTCTACGATCTCCTTGATGATGATGGGACCTTCGTATTACAGGTTGCTGGCCTCCGTCCTGCATGGCAATATCATGATCTCATTTGGTACGTCCTCTCAATCTGAAGTAGATCAACCGTCAGTATTGAAGATGACACGAAGGGGCCTTTTTATGAACAAGTACATATTCCCGGGCGCTGATGTCCACTACTCAGCTACTATTTGGAGATGGTACAAGAACTGGCTCTCAAACGAGGACAAGGTTACTGAAAAATACGGAAGGAGGTGGGTAGAGCAGCACCGAGGGACTATTGCCTCATGCCATGATTCATCAACTCTTACTATGCAGGTGGTTCCGCCTTTGGGCGTTCTTCCTTGCATGGTCTGTTATCGTCGCTCGGTATGCTGCCCCCCTCTCTTCTTGTTTGTGCCTTCTTAGTCACTCCTGCCCTCCAGTGAGGGTGGCTCATCCGTCTTCCAAATCACCTTGCACAAGAACCTAAACGCCTTTCATCGCATCGAGGGCGTTCCTAGCCATTCCTCCTTGCATGGCCTGCCACGAAGGGAAATTACGTAAGGTGTATCATTTCCCGTTGTTGAAACATGCTGACATTTGGAGATGATGCACCTCAGCCCCATCATTTAGAGTTTTTGTTTCACCGTTTCTTGGTGGGATGGCGAAAGGGGGAGATGGAGTTGATATGACTTGGATCACATATTGGCTACTCATATGATAACTTAAGATCGGACAAAGACCCCTTGCACAACCCAACCTCTAATAAGGATCGCAAGTGCTTCTGCGCTATTGTAAATATGAAAACTCCGGAGAAATTGCTATTCCATTCTTTGCGGCGCGATTATTCAGAGACTTTTTCAACGTTCTCAGGTTGGCTTCAGGCATAGTATCATACCTCCCGTGTTTGGCGGATGTATGATCATGGCACCCAAAGGCAGAATTATTGTCATCAAGGATGCTGAGGTTCATCGCGAGCCAGTTTGAACCGCCGAACCGTGAATTCAATTGGGTTCTTGCGATAACATCGATGCCCAACACGCAGCGCCACAATAGAAGTCGCTGTGTGATCAACAAGACCCATCTCCCAGTGACATTAGCCTACTTAAGTGGCACTCTGCAGACAGCTAGCGTTTGGCCGTTTGAACAACTTCTCCTGTTTCAGCTCTTTCTTGGCCACGGAATCTCGCGAGGATTGGGGAACCATGCTTCACGTACTTCGCAAACAAAATATACGTGCGTCGTTTGGTGGGTATCGTGCTGCAGTTCTCAATTACTTAGATCGTGGGTGGTCATCTGCAGTGGTCATCACCGATTACTGAGATCAGTTATTGCCTGTCGCGAGAAGCTCCCTCACATAACTGAATCAGTTAGTTGATTCAAGCTGGACAAAAGATGAATCAACGTCGTGTTTCATCAGATGTACATCCCGCCGTCACCAATGCCACCCCCGGCTCGCTTCCCAGATATTCCACTCCCATTAACGACGCCATTCACATCCCACTTAAGTTCCACACCAAGGCCCAATGCTTTATTCGCCTCGACCAGAACATTTTTCTCGAACTGTTCCTGCGTGTACGCAGGGGGTAGCTGTGGCCCAGCCTGTGCCGTAGGAAGAGGCGAAGGGATGTATCGTGACGGTAGAAGGACGGCGAGGCCTGGTATGTTACGTCGTTCGAGAATGGGAAGGACTGACGCCGTGCATGATTGAATAAGATTCGGGGGTGCCAGAGGCATCAAATTGTGGGGTATCTAGTTCTTCAGATTGAGCCAAAGGGACCACGAAGTAGATAATAGAACACACAGATTTGAGACTTGAAGTCTGGAGGACCATCAGTTGAGAGCTCAGGGTTGAGACTGGTTCTGAGGATATGTGAATGGGGACGGAGTACGTGTCCAACAGTTTCACGCTGAAGCATTTTATTGAGTCTTAATCACTCAGAGAAGAGGAATTGGTCAAATTACTTGGAAGGTAAAAGAATCTCTACCAGTTTCTTCGCAAGCAGATTTGCAGCTAATGCCGGTAGCGCATGAGTTATAGTTGCTATCACAAGATTGGAGCCTATTTCTTGTATGCTTCCCACCTATTCGGGGAATTATTCGATGGCTGAAACTCGCGATGTGTTCGAATGAAGAATACCTGGATCTCATCCACGTCAATAGCGCCGATGGCTAGCCCGGTATTCCGTATTCCACTTCCATATTGCTCTCCAGCCTGGCCAGTGAGAACAAGAAGGCACCCATTCAGTTTACCAGTATACCTCAAGGTGACGTTGGGCGCAGAGCGCCTTGCAGAACGGGCCAACAACCGTTCGTCGTCACTGTCATCAGATTCAATTGCGTAACGAGGCGGTGCGGTATCCTGAAGAGGATCGGTGTCCTATATAGATCCTTATCGCGTGGGGATGAAATGAAGGGATCACTGATAACGACACATACCATGTTTATTGAAGATAGCAGCGTCGGGCTTGCGTAGCGAATCGCACTGCCACCCTTCACCGCATAGGGTCACGCCGCTTCTCACAACCTACTTTACAATGATTCCTCGAATATAGGTACCAACAGTTATTGCCAGTGCCGAGTCAAGAGAGAACCAGTCCATCACCACTACTACCTTGCATGCGTGACTTTGACGACGATTACCTCTCCCCTGGTTTCTCCAGCAATTCACGCTCTCCCTGGGAGGCGCTAACACCTTCCCCTTCTCCATCTGGTATCTCGGATGGAGATTCGGTGAACCAGCTAGCACCAGAGATTGAAGAAGTAAGAAGTTGGATTGGTTTCGTTGTGCCCCTAGCAGCCACTGATGCCGCTCAATCCACAGGGCAATGTCGAGTACAAACTCAAGCTACTCAATCCTGCGGTGAGTCATTAAATCCATTGATTTGTTTCGTCCCTTCCTAATCGTTCCCATCATCCTCTCCCTTCCAAGCCCGAACGCTTTACGCGCCTTGTCACGCAAATGAAGTGGCGTCTTCTCGCTGGTCAGGGCGAAGCTCTCTACGAGATCGGTGTGTCTGACGCTGGGATCCTCGTGGGACTCACTCGCACAGAGCTTGATGAATCCCTCAGTACTCTCGAGCGCATGGCAGGAGAACTCGGCGCCACAGTCATCATTCAGAAGGAAATCACCATTCCGGCCGCTTCCGGCCTCGATGCGCATTCGTTGAATAAGGTGGCCCATACACAAAAGTCTTTGGGGATTACAGGTCAACTTGGAACGCCACTAGGCTCGAGTTCTGGCTACAGCTCCGATGGAACTAATCTGAGGGACGACGGATACAAAACTATCATGGCGGAGTCTCTATTCTTGGACGTTAAAGACGAAAATACGGCTATTATTGAGCGCAGCGCTCCCCGTCCCATCATTCGAACGTTTCCTTACGGACAGGGGCCTCGCTCGGAGTTCAGGCCCTGTACATTCCCCCCAGAGTCCAAAAAGTCGTTCACGCATTCACGGTCGTATACAAAATATTCCACAGTGGAAACGACGGATGGTTTGGATGAAGTGGATGATGATGCCGCATTCGCGTTTGACCTCGACATAAACAGTTTTGCATTGTTTCCTTCTCCCTTTTCTCCAAGCATCTCGCCGAATCCCCTCCCTTCTCAACCTGTGCACCAGTTGAAGAAGAAGAAGCCGCTGGCCATTTCAATGCCTGTTGATCCACAGGCAAAAGCGATAGAGAGGAGAATAAGGAGAGACGAGAGACGTGAGGAGAAGAGAAGAGCGATGATGAAGACGGGCTTTAATGGCACCCTTTCAACAGTGGCTGGCCGGACTTCAGGAAACACTGTCGCTATGAAGCCCGAGAAGCCTCGCTCCTCCTTTGCAACCAAAAGTCGGCCAAGCAATGCACTTAATGCTTCTATAGGACCTGATTGTGAGAAGAACACCCAAGATGCTATCCTTGCCCCGCGATACATTGCGGAGGCAGTTGTTCTTCGTAAAGCTGTGCTCGAAGATGCGGATACTGTCAATGTCGAGTTGGATTTGTCGACTCTGGATCTAGGGATGGACTACTAATTGGGACTATGATGCTGCTTATTACATATAAGCTACGCTGCACTCAAATAAGCAGGGCCCTGAGTGCGAAGCGTCAACATAATTTACACTTGGTAGCCTTCGGGATGGAGGTGCTTGGCAGACTGGGGTCCGAACAGGCCAACAAAACCAATTCCACCCCAGTGTCAACTCATCAGCGACCGAGAAAGTAGGAAGGGATGAGCAAGGGGGTCCACTTGTTCGACTTGCATAGAGTGTTTATTCTCTCGCGACTGATTGTACGTTTGAAACTCGTACCAGTCGTGATCTCACTGCCTCAGCTATGTTCGTTTCATGTAATTCTAAGTAATGGGAAGATGTTACCTAAACACCTCAAGGTCGGGAACGTGATGGTGAGAGTGCACTGCTGGAGAATTTCTACTACTATATAGACAAAACTTGGTCAGACATCACAATCGGACAGTCAGCCCCTAAATGGGGTATTCAACCTGGGGCATTCATCTCATCTTATTTAGCTGGTAAACTGATTTGTGGAAGCTAAAATCATAATTGAACCCAGAGCGGGGAGGTTGCCGGTGGCTATGCGATGTCGACACGTGAAAGCCTCGTGTTACAAGTCACCACTGCGACGAGGAGCGATGATTCGCCCATCGTTGCACAGACCACATATGTCGTTCTCTTCTCCGCATCCTTGTCATGAGCCTCAAGTTTTGCTTCACTTCCCGTGCTCGCTTATCGGTATCAATGGGAACGTGCTTCTCTGCTTCTCGGTGCTATTCAGCAGCAACTATTGCAGATGAGCCATTCACCCGTTCACTGTCTTTCCCGGAAAGGGTGTGGATTTTATTCGCTCTCGGCCATTTTCATGGTGTCATTCTGAGGGGTCCGGGAGCAAGTCCCACATCAAACCTGTCGCTTTCATTGCATTCGTCAGATCGTATAGAGGCTCGTGAGAGTCGAAAAATAATGATAGATCCATAACCAACCCTTACTGTCGACCGAGTGTCTTCTGCGTATGCATCAGTTCAATCAATCCTCGGGCTACCATTCCTAGCCCCTCTCGTACCATCTCCTTGTCCGAATCAATAACACGGCCCATGTACTTCCCTTCCCACTTATCCGGATGCCAAAGCTTCATCGCATCCCTTAGCCGATCCATTGGTGATTTTAGTGTCGAATGAGCAGTGGAAAGAAGGAACTCGGATATTCGTGCGGGAGTGAGGGAGGAAGGTGCAAACGGCTCTGAAACCACAGGCCATGGAATACTCGAAGATGTTAAGTATGTGGACTCGCCAGCCATTGTTGTTGTCCAGCTCAGCTGATATCGTCTCCAGGAAGTGATGATCCGAGCATCAGTAGTGGAGAGTTTAGGACGCTCGTCCGTGCGAGCATACGATGATTTGAAATCTTGAGGTGGCGAAGTATGCTTCGAACTGTAGAAATCATCATACGTTCGGTTTCGCCGGGCATACTTCTTTTCACCGCCATCTTGACTGCGCGTCGAGGAGTGGAAGGATTGCTCCCTGCGCTCCTGGTAACTGTAACTGTGACTGAAAGTGTTATGGCGCTGTTGCCGATGTCGTCGCTCCTCGCGGTCTTGACGAATGCGCTCTTCCGTCCGCAGTCCTTCAAGCTTACCGGCATCGGAGTGCATGCGTTGCCAGCACATGCTACGAAGGCTACGGACTTTATCTGCGTCGCGTTTAAGCTTGGACTTTTCGTCTGTCCAAAGGCCTTCTACAGGATCGAGATCCTCATTTCGCCGTCGCAAGCCATCAGCAAGATTCCAGAACATCTCCATTCTGACGCGTTCGAGTTCCTTATATGAATATTGAGTCTTTTCGCTACGATGGATGAAGCCCGGCCGTACTCACTTTATGCAATCTCTTCATTTCCCGCTCTAATAACTTTTCCATCACGTCAAGCGACTCCTTGATCTGGCTCTCTACCTTGCACGTCTGCACCAGAACACCCTCCCTCAACATCGAATTATCCTCCGCAAACTTGTCTGACCGTCTACCCGATTCTATGTTGATCAGTTCTAACCTCGCGGACTCGCTCCGAAGTCCCTCGAGCTGCTTTGTGAGACCGTTCAGCAAGTCCGTCTGCTTGCGCATCTCTTCTTGCTCGAATGCCATGCTTTCCCAGACACGGCCAAGTCGCTCGCGTTCCCGCGTGAGGCGATCCCGGGTTTTGGACATGATGGTTGCGGTTTAGGAGGGGAGGGGCCGAACCCACGCAAGGTGGTTACAGGAGTGGCTTGTGGTGACCACGACTAGTAAATGCGAGCGTCGGCCAACGCTGGGTGAAGAGGGGGAGAACGAGGGGAAAGATGATTGGAATGTCTTGTAGTTTGAAATTCAGATATGAGAATTGGTGGTTAGATGCGGTAACGACCGCTATGTGCACGCCCTCTCTTGGGATGAGCTGGTAGGTGTACAAGCGAGATCTTCAGAAAGCCTCGAGGCTTGAAGCTGAATTTCTCCATAGAATGAAAATTTTTTCCTAATATGGCAAGTTTGGGGTGCCAGCTTATGATTGCAGCAGCCGCTCCGTGCACGTAGCTTTGGCGCGTGCCACCGTCACGTACCTAGTTTCGTGTTCGCACACTCACTTCTCCCCGATGAAGCTCAGTAGTTGTGGGTTGTGCGCACAGCGGTAATCGAAATGAAGGGATGGCTCCCAAGCATTCCATGATTGGCAGAATAGGGTATTGAGAATTCCATATTACAAAGTTGCATGAGTTATAGGGACTACCGTCCGCGAAACATAGCGAAAGACAGTCACCCAAAGCTATGAACCAATGACGGAAGGCTACGTGGCGTACACGACGTCTGTGAGTCTCATTACTAGTTAAAGGCTGCGATTGCAATACTGTAAGGTTCACCGGTGGTGGATGATGCCGGAGATCGGCTGAACTGTCATACATATAATGCAAAAAATGTGCCCACTTGCGCATTGGAATAGTCTGGAACACGCCAAAATCCAGAACTATCCCCTTTAGTACATGAACATGCTGTTAGACTGAAGGTCAAGGGTGGTATCATCAGGGAAGGGAAGCTAGTGTCCCTCTCTTGTCTAGCTTTGATGCAACCGTGGGTTGGACTGGGTCAATGATAGCGGACTGCTAGAAAAAGAACCAAGTTTGGTGGCCAGCTTCCGCCACCTTCCACCAGGTACTGCTGTTGGCGAGGTGGAGGGCGTGAACGGGGATGAAGCGAGTAAAGCGGATGAAGACTTCTCTATTGAAGGCGCCGACGCTGGTGTGTAGAGCGAAAGATCGGGTGAAGTATTGGGCATACCGGCACAAACCCGCGATGGTGGTACCTGAAGATAATGCGAAGCAGCTTCGCGGCAGTCCGCGTGTTCACGGTCATCCTTCGGCGACTTAAGGGTCAATTCAGGCGTGTTAGATGGTAAATCTTTGCCATTCTCTGCTTCGCTCTCGGATTCTTCCTCAACCTCGACAGTGTCATCGATTGGAAATACACTCCTCACTCGTGGTACGCTCGCAACGCTATGCGTTCGGGAAGTGGAAAGAGGCGAAGCGGATCTGTGTGAGAGCATGGTTGGAGAAGGCGGGAGAGAAAAGGCAGTTTGATTGAAGTCCCACGAGCTGAAGATACTTGTGCTGGTGAGCATTGTTGCTTGCTTTCGACGCTCTTGCCTTATGAAGAGAGGTGGCAACCCAGCTAATAATGTTCTTACAAGATAATCTTTCTTTCTGGTTGATTTGAAGTATGGATTCTCCAATAGTTCTGATGCCGTTGGTCGACGCTCGGGATCCTTTTCGAGACATCCATCGATGATCACTTTGATCCTACGGGAGTACTTATGAGCGCCCCCCGAACGATCCAGTGTCGGCGAAGCATTCTGAAGGGTCTTCAGGAGTGCTTTGTGGGGAGGGTCGAGGGAATGTGGGGCTCGTCCGTGGGCGAGTTCAAGAGCGGTAATCCCGAGGGAGTATATATCTGCACTAGCGTTGTACGCAGATCTCGTGATGACTTCTGGTGCCATCCAACACGGTGTACCTACGAAGGACCTGCGATGACCCAGGCGAGGTTTCGAATCTTGGGACGAGCCTATTGTTCCGATCGACGAGCCTTCCATGGGATACGTAGCCGTTGGGAAACTATGAGACTCGGATTTTTCATTGGGATCTTCCATCAACGGTGCAGCGACACCAAGGTCTCCCAGCAGCACTGTCCCATCATCATCGATCAACAGATTTGCAGCTTTCACATCACGATGAATGAGACCATTCACATGGAGATAACTGT
>WNFI01259293.1_pt2 | contig 34895 bp, 32 predicted proteins | sample 5400471 | NCBI WGS metagenome assembly WNFI01 (sample SAMN13153348, study PRJNA577476) | soil metagenome | isolation source: 100 cm saprolite on Douglas fir-dominated hillslope | place: USA:California | collected 2013-09-17 | reverse complement strand
TGCTGACGGCGGTAGGTGCCGCCTTTAGTTTGTATTCATTCATTGTTCGTCAGGCTGCTGCTAATCCGGCAGCCTGACAACAACCATGGCATCTACCAATCTTGGGCGTCGACACGCCGATACGCCCGTTCACGCCTTCACCCGCAGCTGCAGCAGCCGCTGCCCCGCCTCGTGTAACGTCTCATCGCGTTTCGCGAAATGAAACCGGATGAGATGGTTTACCGGTTCCGCAAAAAAACTGGAACCAGGCACCGCCGCTACTCCGATCTCCTTCGCGAGCCAATGACAAAAGGCGGTATCATCCGAATGGCCGAACTCAGAGATATCGACCAACACGTAGTACGCGCCCTGCGGCTCGACGAAGGTGAGGCCCGCTTTTCGTAAATACCCGGTGAACAGCTCCCGTCTCGCTGCGTAATCGCGCGCCAGTTTGTCGTAATACTCTTGCGGGAATTGTAACGCCGTGACAGCTGCCTGTTGAAGCGGGTGAGCGGCTCCCACCGTAAGAAAATCATGGACTTTCCGGGCTGCTGAAATCACTTCGGGTGCTGCCAACAGAAAACCCAGCCGCCAGCCTGTGATCGCGTACGTCTTGGATAACGAGCCTACAGTCAAAGTTCGCTCAAATAATCCCGGAAGTGCTGCCGCATAAGTGTGCCGGTGGGGTGGGTAGACGATGTGCTCGTATACTTCGTCCGTGATGATGAAGGCCCCAGCTTGTTCGGCCAGTTCTCCAATAAAAAGAAGCTCTTCCTTGGTGAAAACTTTGCCGCTCGGATTGGATGGGTTGCAGATGACGATTGCTTTTGGCTTTTGCGAAAACGCTTGGCGTAATTCGTCTGGATCGAAATCGAACCGCGGCGGCCGCAAGGGAACATAGATGGGTTGAGCGCCGGCCAAAATCGTGTCGGCTCCGTAGTTCTCGTAGAATGGCGAGAAAATGATGACGGAATCACCGGGATTACACGCCGTCATCAGCGCGACGAGCATTGCCTCAGTTCCGCCGCAGGTCACTACAAAATGTTCGTCCGGGTCGAGCGTTAGCCCCATGAAACGAGATTGTTTAGCCGCCAACGCCTTCCGGAATTCAGGTTGGCCCCAAGTCACCGCGTACTGATGATAGTCGCCTTGCAACGCTTGCTCCGCGGCTTGAACCAGTTCCTGAGGTGGATCGAAATCCGGGAACCCTTGGGAAAGATTGATGGCGCCATAGCGATTTGCGACCCGCGTCATCTCTCGGATGACGGATTCAGTGAATCGAGAGAGGCGTTGTGCGGTCGATAACGGCATGACCCGGTCTGGCTGACAAAAGCAGACACACCTGTCCGCGAAACAGGCCGGGGATGCAAGAAACCGTTTCCTCGCTATGTTCCCTCAGCAAAACTGTCGTATCGAATCATGGAAGGCAGAAGACAAAGGCCTGAATTTGGGGTCGAGATCTGGGTGCTCGGTGGGATCGTCGTACTTTGTATGGCGGTCATTTGCCTCCGGCTCTGGTGGGTCCAGGTCAGACTGGCGGATTATTATCGAAGCAAGATCAAGGGTAGTTCGGAAGTGACCGTCCGGTTGCCGGCGGTTCGTGGCGAGATCAAAGACCGGAACGGCCTTTCTCTAGTCACAAATCGGGTCACGTACGACGTCGACTTCTATTTTCCCGACTTGGTAAACGGCTACCGGCAACAGTACGGCGATGTTCCTAAGAAGGAGTTTCTGCAGAAGGACTCCAGCGGAATGCTTCACAACCGGCGCGAGCCGGACATTGTTCAAATCGTCAACCAAACGGTGATTCCGAAGCTTAAAAAGTTTGGTCTGGCTGAACCGTACAACACCGAAAAGCTGGAGACGCAGTTTCGGAACCAGCAGTTGGTGCCGTTCGTTTACCGGCAAGATCTCGATTTCTTGACCTTCAGTGAGTTCGCCGAACGCGATGTTGAGTTTCCGGGACTGCAAGTACACTCAACGCCAGTGCGCCTGTATCCCTACGGCGCGCTAGCCGCACAAATTCTGGGATACGTCGGCGCTCCTAAAGATATCGGCCAGCTCGCCGATCTGCGGGAATTTAATTATTACCAACCGGATACTCAGGGCAGAAACAATCTGGAATACGTAATGGACGAGGTCCTGCGCGGAAAACCAGGTAAACGGATTCTGGAAAAAAGCGCCAAGAACCAGATTGGACGCGAAGTTAAGCGGGTGGAACCGACGCCAGGTTCGGATGTTTACCTGACCATCGACGCCCGAATTCAATACATCGTAGAGACGACGTTGCGATTAGTGGGCCGAGCCGCTTGTGTAGTGGTCGATCCGAACAATGGGCAAGTGCTCGCCATGGCGGCCGTTCCTTCGTTCGATCCGAACAAGTTTGTTCCATCGATCTCGGCTCGTGATTGGGCGGAAATAAAGAATGGCGAGGCTGATCCACTCTTGAATCGGGCGACCAGTACCTACGCACCAGGTTCGACCTACAAACTGATTACCTCTCTGGCGGGTTTAACTAAGGGTCTAGCGAAAGCAAAATTCTACTGCTACGGCGGTGTTTCTTATGGGAACACGTACATGCATTGTTGGGGTGTTCACGGTGAACAATCACTGGTCGAGGCCATAAAGCACTCTTGCGACGCGTTTTTCTATCAGTACGGCAATGCCGCCGGTATCGACGCCATTGACCGCGTTGGTCGTGCGCTCGGTCTGGGTGAGACGACTGGGGTAGAGCTAACCGATGAAGACCCCGGATTGTTGCCTTCCCCGGATTGGTTGCAAACCACTAAGACCGAGAGATGGAGCCAAGGCCAGACTGCCAATACATCGATTGGCCAAGGTTACGTCCTAACCAGCCCGATACAAATGGCCATGGTCGCGGCGACCGTTGCCAACGGAGGCACCTGTTGATGGCACGGGAAAGTCAGGCGCAGTTGAGGGAATCAAGGTAGCCGGCAAAACCGGGACCGCCCAATTTTGGCGCTCCGGTATAAAGGACGACCATGTGTGGTTCCTGGCTTTTGCTCCTTACGACCATCCGCAATACGCATTGGCCGTGATGGTGGAAGGTGGAAAATCGGGGGGCGGCGTTGCTGCTCCTATCGCTTCAGCGATCCTGGAGAAGATCTTTGCGCTTCAGCATGGATATGATCCTGGTGTGAAATCGCTGGTGCCGGCGATTGGGAATTACAAGATGTTTGATGCCGTCAATCCGCAGCGCGAAACCGACCTCCAGGTAACGGATGCCAACGAAGCGAATACTCACGAGTCAACAGATAGCGTCGAGGAACAGAACACGAGACGGGCTCGCGGAAGGGCAGAGCCGGATATCCGGGCAGAACCAGACAGCGAACGTGCTATCGCTCAGAGAGCGCAGGCGCAACAAAAGCAACAACAACCGCAACGTCGTAGCATTTTCGATTTCTTCCGCCGACAGCCAGCTCCCGCCGGATCGCCTCAACAGAAGCATCATTTCTTGTGGTTCTGACCAGCGCGAATCGAGGACCTCAAAGGTTTTACAGAAGTTAACCAAGCTGGGACCGGTGGCCCCGACCGGATATTTTTTACAGAAGGGAACGAAGGCAACGAAGGGGGGATGGGCTTACGGTCGGTGCCGGGTGGCTAGGTCCAAGACACCTTCGTTTCCTTCTGTAAGAAAAACCTTCGTGGGGACCGCGTCCCCGCCTTCTGTTAGTGGTTGTGCCTTGGCTTAGCGGTTACAAGTGGGCATTCACTCCGTTTCCGCTATTTGCCTGTAGAAAAGGCTTTAGAGGAACCGTTTCATTTTTCGGGGCCGTTTCGTTTTTTACGGGAATTGTTTCCGTCTTTACCGGAACGGGCTCGGGCATTTGAGGCACTTGATTTTCTCGATAGAACCGCCGGATCTCGTCCAGCATTCGACGGACATGGGCGTAACTAGTGCGGGGTTTTAGTATCCGATAACTAGCCCATGGGTCGCCCCAATGAACAATATGAATCGTGACTCGGCGTACGCCCCAGGCGTTCATCCGGATCTGTCCCGATTGCAACGCGGTTCCGGATGCGCTGGCATTCGCGTACTTCAAGTGATCACTCTCATGATCATTGTACGCGGTTGTTCGGACTTTCATGATTTCGCTCCGGGCTAACGGAGCTTCGTACGATGGGAGCTCACGCTCTGAGGTGCAGCCAAAGAAGAGAAGTGAGCTAATGGCGACAACAGCTAACCAGACGACTCTTCGACTCATCCGGCGCGAGTTTACCCGGAAACTGTCGGAATGAGAACATTTTTCCGTTCAGTTCTCTCAATTGCGCAAAAGTAAATTCTGTAATAAACCATGACATGCTTGTGGGTATGAGTCTGAGGTTACTTTGCGTTCTCTTAGTAGAGCTCGCCTTCGCCGCTTCCATGTCGGGGGCTCAAGGAAATGTGCGGAGAGCTTTGCCGGTGCAGCCCCTACCTGGAGCGCAGCCGTCACCGACGCCCAGTTTGCCGTTCTTCCGAAACTCTGGTGTGGCTGACGATCCGTCCGGCGCGGTTGGGGCATCGATCTATCCGGCAGACGCACCTCAAACCGCGGCTAGCTCCGCCATCATGATCGACGCCAGGAGCGGCTCGGTCTTGTTCTTCAAAAACCCTGATGTTCGCCGGCCAGTCGCCAGTACGCAAAAGCTGTTAACTGCGTTGATTCTGGTTCAAGACGGGAACTTGGATGCATCGGATCGGGTGATTGCGGCAGATTGCCAAGTGGAACCGACTAAGCTCGGTTTTCGGCCGGGCGACGTTTACACGAAAAGGCAGCTGCTGGCCGCTTTACTGGTCCACAGTTGCAACGACGCGGCTGTCTGTTTGGCTCGAAATGAGGCCGGTAGTCTCTCCGCTTTTGCCGAGCGCATGAATGCAAAAGCGTTCTCGCTGGGTGCAACCGAAAGTCATTTTGTTAATCCAAATGGCTTGCCTGTACCCGGCCAATTCTCCACTGCGCGAAACATGGCCAGGATCGCTTTTGCCGCGTATCACGAACCAGTGTTACGACAGTACATGCGACTAACCGGGCTGATTTTCACCTATAATTCCGGACGCCATCGTTATTTCGAGGCGACCAACAAATTGATCGCACGTTCTCCCATGTTCACCGGCATGAAGACGGGGTATACCGAAGCTAGCGGCCGCTGCCTGGTCTCAAGCGCTAGCTACGGCGGTCACGATGTAATCCTAGTACAACTCGGTGGCACGTTACGCCCGTTATTCGACGACGCCCAACGCCTGCTAACGTGGGGCCTGAACCGAAACGGCGGCGCGGTGGCGGAGCAATGACGCGAATGGGCGAAACGGCGAATGGGCGAAACGGCGATAAGATGCTGATATTGGGGGGCGAGGCTCCGGAATAGCCGACGAATATTCGCAGCGCGAATTCGGGTTCCGTCGGTACATCGCCTGCAACGCCTGAAAGCTGCCGAGCCGTGGGTTGCGCGGGCCACGGCTCGGCGGCTCTCAGACATTGCACAAGGTAAACCAACGAAACGTCCTTTCGCTCTGCGCAAATCTTCGGCTATTCCGGAGCCTCGCCCCACCAGTGTCAGCAGCCTACGCGCCTTTCGCCCATTCGCCCATTCGCCCTTTCGCCGTTTCGCCGTTTCGCCTTATCGCAGTCAGGGTTTGCCGATCAAATTGTAATCCATCCCTGCCGCTTTGGCCGCTTCGATCCCCGCGGGACTATCCTCGAGCACCAAACATTCACTCGGTGGCACATTCATCCTTTTCGCAGCTTCCAAGAACATGTCCGGAAAAGGTTTGCCCCGGGGCACCTGTTCGGTTGTCACGATAACCGAGAAAAAGTCTTTAAACCCGATTGCTTCCAGAGTCTTCAGCACGACCGGTAGATAACCGCCCGATGCAATCGACACCTTCCCAAACTTAGCGACTTTCCTTGCGAACGCGGCCACCTCTTCGAGAGGCCGCATATCGCCCATGTTCTCGACGTAGACCTCTTCCTTCCGTTTCGCGACTCGCTCCGGATCCAAATTGGTCCCAAACTTTTCGTTTAATATCTCCACGATCCTGGTCGTCGGCACACCGCCCAGGCTGTAAAAAAGCTCCTCCGACATTTGTAGCCCGTTTTCCTCTGCCGTCTGTCGCCAGGCTACGTAATGGACCGGCATCGAATGCGCCAACGTCCCGTCACAGTCAAAAATATAACCTTTGTACAGTTTCTCAGGCGGAGTAAAAATCGTCATAACGGCGCGGGAGAATGCCATGGGCACAGCGAGGTTTCTAGCATTTCGTTTTCTCCGTCATTCACAGACTATTTTCACAGCAAGGCCGCAAAGCCGCGGGGCTGCAACCAAAGACAAGGGAATCTCACGCAAGGGCCCAAAGAAAAAATTCACAACAAGGCCACAAAGGCCGCCAAGATCCGGGACAGAAAATCCCTCTTTGTGGCCTTTGCGGCCTTGTTGTGAATTTTTGTCTTTGCTTTAGCGCCACGCCCCACCGCTTTGCGGCCTTGTTGTGCCCCCTTTCTCCTTGTCGGACCCAGAATTGGATTGATTTTATTTATGATCGCGAGATGGTTCAGGTCTTTTCCCTATGCGTCACACAATCTCGATTTTGGTTGAGAACCGTTTTGGCGTGCTCACACGCGTTGCGGGCATGTTTAGTGGGCGCGGATTCAATATTGACAGCTTGAATGTCGCGCCGACCAATGATCCTTCGACTTCGCGGATGACGATCGTAGTACGCGGCGACGATACCGTCCTCGAGCAGGTCACCAAACAATTACATAAACTGATCGACGTCATCGAAATACAGGACTTTAGAGACGGCGGCTATGTGGATCGGGAGTTGGTGATGCTGCGCGTAAACGCCGACTCCGAAAATCGATCCGAGGTGATGCAGATCTGCGATATTTTTCGCGCGAAGATCGTGGATGTTCAGCCCAAGCGTCTCGCCATCGAAATCACCGGGAACGAAAGCAAGATCACTAAGTTCCTGAAGTTGATGGAAAATTTCGGGATCAGCGATCTGACTCGGACCGGCCGCGTCGCCATGGCCAGAGTAGAATAACTCGTTTTCACGCCACCTTTTATGCCAGCAAAAGTGTACACTGATAAGGATGCCGACCTAGCTAACTTGCAAGGTAAAACCTGTGCGGTTATCGGGTTCGGTTCTCAGGGCCACGCCCATGCCCTTAACCTCAAGGATAGCGGAGTCGATGTAATTGTCGGGCTCTACAAAGGCAGCAAATCGATTCCGGTCGCGAAAGAACATGGATTCGAGACGCTCGAGGTAGCCGATGCCGTTAAGAAAGCCGATATCATCTTCTTCGCCACGCCGGATCTGAGAACCGCAGAGATCTACGAAAACGAAGTTAAACCGCATCTCATCCCGGGTAAGGCGCTGCTTTTTAGCCACGGTTTCGCGATCCATTTTAAGACGGTGGTACCGCCTGAGAACGTGGACGTGATCATGGTCGCGCCGAAAGGTCCCGGCCATATTGTCCGCCGCCAATATCTCGAAGGCAAAGGCGTGCCCGCGCTGATCGCGGTTTATCAGAACCCTTCGAAAAAAGCGAAAAAACTCGCCTTAGCTTGGGCCAAAGGCATTGGAGCCACCCGCGCGGGCGTGTTAGAGACTTCGTTTAAGGAAGAGACTGAAACCGATCTTTTCGGTGAGCAGACCGTCCTTTGCGGTGGTCTCACCGCCTTAGTACAAAACGGTTTTGAAACTCTGGTCGAAGCCGGTTACCAGCCTGAGATGGCGTACTTCGAATGCCTTCACGAACTGAAGCTGATCGTTGATCTGATGTACGAGTCAGGTATCGCGGGCATGCGGTTCTCTATCTCTGAAACCGCCAAATGGGGTGACGTCTCTGTTGGCCCTAAGATCATCGACGCCAGCGTAAAGAAGAAGATGCAACGGGCTCTGAAAGAGATTCAAAACGGCAAATTCGCGCAGGGATGGATCGCCGAATACAAAGACGGGCTTAAGACTTACAAAGACTTGTTGGCTGCCGGTCAAAAGCATCCGGTGGAAAAAGTCGGGCAAAAGCTCCGCTCCTTGATGCCCTGGATTCAAAAGAAGAATATCAAAGGGGCGCAGGCGGCGTATTAGTTAAAACCCGGTAGGGATGAGCTCATCCGGTTTCGGATAAGACCGGTCCGTTATGTCGGCGCGAGGCGGACGAGCGGGAGCTCGTCCCTACCGTTACTCAATGTACCGGTTGAGCCGAAGCTCCTGGCTCGAAGAACTCGGCATCGTCTCGATGGCTAAGCCGAGTTCTGCCGCCAGTCTGAAAAGCTCGCTTGGATTCATTGCCGACAGTTGTGATGCATTCAGGCCGTCTTCCACGAAAGTGGTAACGGTTTCCTCAACCGCTCTTACTTCCTTTTGCATTCTGCCTTGACCCCCCAATTTAATGCGTTTACTGCCTGGACCTGGAAGTCGATGGACCCCTTGCCCATCGCTGCCCCGAGTTACTCCGGAAGATAAAGCGGGTCGCTCAAATTTCAATCTCGACTTCGCTCAAAAAGTCTGAAGACGTGTTTTTTCTGGGCCACGAATAGGCTTGAGAGGCCGTTCCGGTAAACGGTAATAGAGTTACCACTAACTTATCGCGCCGCCAAAAAGGCAGATCGCCTTGGCCCCGAAGGGGTTGTAGGACTCCAGGGTTTTAACCCTGGGTCTCTTGTTCAATAAGATGGTCCTGAAAGCTCCCAACCCGCGGACGCGAGGTGCAATTCGGACAGTGCGCAATACTCCAGCACTCCGGCACTCCATCACTCCGCCCGCCAGAATTCGAGGACGAGGACGACGACGAGGACAGCGGCTCGACTGAGCTCGCCGAAGTCCTGTCCGACGTAGCTTTCTGCGCTCGTTGGTTGGCAGTTCTGTCAGCGAGCGAAGTCGGAAGAACGAAGCGACTCGAGCCACGTCTGGTTACCCCTTCTGCACCAACGCTCGCAATTCCTTTAACCGTTGCTTAAACAACTCAATGGTTTCCTGGATTGGACCCGGCGTTAGCATGTCCACTCCGGCCGCTTGCAGCGTCTCGATCGGATATCGCGAACCGCCCGACTTGAGGAACCCAAGATAATCTTGGACCGCGGACGCCCCTTGATGCAGAACCCGCTGCGCTAATCGTGGTATTGTTCCAAGAAAACATCCAGAGTCAGAGGACCGCCCGCTTCTTCGATCGCATGAATTCGTTTCTCGAATTCGGCAAACATCGTTTGTCTTAACAAAACAGATCGGATGTCTTCGATTTGCCGATCGATCAGATAGGCTCGCAACCGGTTGTCGTCAGCCCTCTCTAGTAGATAGTGGGTTAAGAGTTCCTCATTAAAAGTAGAAGCAACTTCCGCCAGGAAAATCGGATAGCCGTAGTCTTGGAATGGCTGGTGTTGTTGGGCCAGCCAACTGTGCATCGAGTGGCCAGCCTCATGAGCCAGGGTGAAGACATCGGAAAGAACGTCGTCCCGATAATTCATCAAAATAAAAGGCGGATTCCCATAGCTCGAAGAGGAGAAAGCGCCACTGCGTTTACCCTTAGTTTCGTAGCGATCCACCCAGCGCGATTTCAGTCCATTACGGAGGGTGGTGACATATTCATCCCCCAAGGGTTCCAAGGCCGCAGTCACGAGTTCGATACCTTCATCAAACTTTACCGTTTTAGCGACCTCAGGAAACAGGGGAACGAAGGTGTCATACTGATGGATCTCGTCGAGCCCAAGGAGCTGTTTTCTCAGATCATAGTAATCGTGGAGCGCCGATAGATTATTTCTGACGGTTGCGATCAGATTGTCATAGATGGCCACCGGCACATCATCGCCGAATAAAGCCGCTTCCAATGCGCTCGGATAATTGCGGACTCGGGCGTAGAAAACATCGGCTCGAACGGAAGCCGATAGGGAGGAGGCCAAGGTGTAGCGATGGTCTGAAAACTCCTGGTAGAATTGATCGAACGCTTGTTGCCGGACTTTTCGGTCTCGATTGTGCAGCAAGGAAATGTAGCTGCTTTGCGAAAGCGCAACCTCTTGACCTCTGTCGTCAGGCACCAGGCCGAAGATCATGTCGACGTTGGTGAGTTGAGAAAAAGTCTCCCGATGGCCCCGAACGGCAGATGCACCTGCCGCTAGGATCTTTTCTTCTCCTTCCGATAACGTATGCGGGCGATAACGCCTTAGTCGTTCCAGCGAATTTCGCCACTCCTTCAGTAGCGGATCAGCGATTAAAGCCGTAAAACGGTCGTCCGGGATAGCCTGAATTTCAGGAGTGATAAACGAGGCCGCTTCCCGAATCTTCGTCCCCAAGCTCGAGAACTCCGCCTTTCTGGCGAGATTATCCCGATTCGCGCTGTCCTCCGCTGCTTTTAAAGAAACATAGTGCCCAAGTTTTTCGCCCAACAGATCGATCGATTTGTCGAATTCCAGGACCTCGAGCAGGTCCTGCGCGGATCGGCCCACTCTTGCCTTAAATGACGCGTATCGCGGATATTCTTGTTTCAGCCTCTCAAGATCTCGTTGGTAGTCCTTTTCGGACTGATAAAGCTTCGTTAGATCCCACGTATCGGATTCGGCAATTTCACTTCTGGTCGGGATAGTAAGAGAAGACATGGCTAAAACACGAAGGTTGTACGTGACACCGGAAACCACCGAGCGCAAGCGAGGTTGGTAGGGCGAGCTGGCTGCGAAACGGCGAATGGGCGAAACGGCGAAACGGCGACAGAACGCCCTGAAAGCGACCCCGGGGTGTGCCATCGGCGCTGGCTTGGACGTTCGTTGATCTCCGAAAACTTGACCAACCCCGTTGCCTCAAAGAAACTGCACCGAAATGATCGACCAGATCAAAAGGTTCAAGTACGCGCAACCCTTTGAGCCATTTGAAATCGAACTTTCAAGTGGATCAGTATGGAGGATTAAAGCGCCGGATTTCGTAATCGTGGACGAGTTCGGCCAAGGTCGGATTGCGGTGCTCAATGACGATCATACCTTCAGTACGGTGAGCGGACTACACGTCGTTCGCGTTGGGATCGCAAGGGCAGCCTGAATCAACTCTTTCTCTTAATTCGCGTCATTTCGCAGCCTGCCGCGCCGCAGGCTTGGCGAAGGCGGGTCCATTCGCGGTTTGATTTTCTCTTTACCTTCGCGGTTACGCCCGCGGATGCGCGTCGTCGTAAGCCTTTTTTAGCCGTTCGACCGTGACATGCGTATAGATCTGCGTCGTCGAAAGGCTTTCATGACCAAGCAAGGTTTGAACGCTGCGAAGATCAGCGCCGTTCTCCAAAAGATGGGTAGCAAAACTATGCCGAAGCTTATGAGGGGCCCGGCGTGGACGTTTGCCTGCGAACGATATTTCTGAATCACTTCTAAAGCGGGCGCACCTACCGGAACCACTCGCTCCTTCTTACCCTTACCGATGACACGGACCAATTCGGTATAGACATCGACATCGCCAACATTGAGCGCCACTAATTCGCTCAGGCGCAGACCACTGCTGTAGAACAACTCCAGCATCGCAGCATCCCGCGCGGCTGCCCAAGCCGGAGCTTGGTTTTTCCGTTCCGATCGGCTCGGTTGGCTCAGCAATTCATCCACCTGCTTTACTGAGAGCACGACCGGCAGCTTCTTCTCGAGTTTCGGCAACTGGACTTCTTTTAGCGGGTTCTCGCTAAACCCGGCTCGTTCTTTCAGGAACCGATAGAAACTCCTGAGCGCGGCGAAAGTTAAACGCACGTAACTACGAGCCATTCCGGATTTCATGCACTCGAGGAGGAACAACCGAAAATCGGCTGGAGTCGCCACGTCCCAGGCTACATCCCGGAATTCTTTAAACCGCAAAAGGGCGTGTCGATAAGCGATAATCGTCCTGGGCGAAGCTGAGCGCTCGACTTCCTGATACTGAATGAACCGTTCTAGTAAACGATCCTTCTTAGGAAACCCCATGTGTGTAGAGGTTACCGGAAATTGGATTATCTAACAAGGAAAGCCTGGGGAATGGGCGCCAGTGTTCCGTGTCACTGCCGGTTTCGAGGTGGTCGACGCTAGGCATCGCAACAAAAGGAGGAGCTAATGCGAGCCATGAAATGGCGAAACAGAATAGCCCAGGGCTTCTATGAAGCGCTAACTTAGCGGAACCGAGAGGCTATCGCCCCGAAGGGGCAAAAGGACTCAGCCTGGGGTTTTTAACCCCAGGAGCACGTTCACACGACGACCCGCCCTGAAAGGGCGGAAGATGTTGGGATGGACGTTTCGGTCTTCATCTCTGTTCATCTTCGCAAAACGATCTACCGCCCCTTTCGGGGCGGGCGCGTTTTTAAACCGGTACCTGGGGTTGAAACCCCAGGCTGAGTCCTTTTGCCCCTTCGGGGCAGAAACCGAATGCTCCGGGGCGCCCCTTAAGTTAGCGCCTATGGGGCTTTAGCCCTGGGTTAGCGTTTGAAAAAGATCGCTCTGAAAGCATCTCCAACCCGCGGACGCGGGTGCAATTCCCAATTGGCGCAGTACTCCATCACTCCGCGCGGCCGGATTCGAGGACAGCTTGCCGCGCCGTAGGCTTGGCGAAGGCGGGAGGACGACGACGAGGACAGCCTGCCCGACGAAGCTTGTGGTTTGTAGACTTCAAACTCGGATGGCTAGCGAAGTCGGGAGAACGAAGCGCCTGGTGAGGGCGCACCGATCACTTCTGCACAGCGCCCATCGGTTCCGCCAAATAGGGTGGCTGAGCCGTGTGGCCGACATCACCCTGTCGAGTGGTTTCCCTCCGGAAGAACAAGACTGCTGAGCGAGTCTCCTTCCCGTCCGGAGACACCGCTACGATTGGGATTTCGAAGTCGTGATCCGGGAAAATGAAGTGGTAACGGAACGTTCCATCCGGCTGAAGTTGGATCGGTTGGCCGGCGACGGTGACTTTCGCTTCCGGATGAGTACCTCCGTAGAAAATCACTTCGGCGTTCACGTGCATGAAGAACTCGCGCTGGGTCAGCGCGAACGACTCGCCGCCCCAACTTGCGCCGACCGCGCTGAATAGGCTGCTCTCAGAGATTAATTCGCTCCAACTGGAAGGCCCAAACTCTAAACCGCTCCAGCTGCTTGACCAAGCCGAGCTAAGTTGTTCCGAACTCAAAGCTCCCATCTCTAGCGCCGCAAGTTGTAGAGCACTTAATCTTTCGGAGCTCAACGCTCCTGAGCTGAGTTCGAATGAGCTCAATCCTAGCGAGCTCAGTTCAGCTAAATTGATCTGTAACTGCGAGAATAGTCCGATCGAGCTGAGCTCCGCACTGCTAAGACCGGCGCTTAGTTCTGCACTACTAAGCCCTGCGCTGCTCAACGCCGCTACCAACTCGGCAGAGCTCAAACCCAAACTGCTTAGCTGGGAGACTAGTTCCGCTGAGCTAAAGGCTTGGCCGCTCTGAAACAGTTCGCTGGATAGCGCAGCCCCAAAAACGCCGCCACTGAACAAGCTCGACTCTGGAGGCACTAAAAGTTGGGCCAGCCGGCTCTTGGCCACAAGCTCGCTGGCCGACTCTGAGTCGGTCTGAGCCGAAAGGTCTGTCCGAAGAAACGTCGCTAGCTCGGACGAATCCATGGAGGAGAGTCGGGCCAAAAAATCTTTCCCGAGTAACGTTTCCAGGATCTGTAGCTGGGCTGGACCCCAGTTAGGGGAACGGCCGCCGCCGTCAATCGCTGCCCTTTGTAACTGGGCCAACGCTTCGGTGAGCGGTTCACCACCGGCCTTCGCCGCTTCCACTACATCGACCAGTAAATTGAAGGTTAAATGAAACGGGACCGTCGCGAAGAGCGTCTCCCACTGCGTGCTGATCGCTTCCGGTGGAGTTTGAGTCGGACCGGCTTCGCCTACGGAATGCCAATTTCCTTGAATATCCCTGAACCCGAACACGACACGGTAGCTCGCATTCGCGCTTTCCACCGGGAGGTACCAGTTCCGAGCGATCTCATTGATTTCGATCGTCTTTTCCAGCACATCCTCTCGGAATACTTGCAACAAGAGCTGGCGCGGGGTGGGGAACTTTGAGTAATCGAAATCCCAATACGTAAAGAGCCAGTGCGGATCGCGGGCGACTACGTACATGTCTCCGTATCCGGAAGGCAATTCGCCTAGCTGTTCCGGCTCATTCTTGAAGGCTACATGACCCGGTGAAGAATGCGCGGCGCTGTCGACCGGGTCACTTTGGACTGTCGGATTAGTCTTGTTAGGCTCCTGACTCATTATTTAATGCGGTAGCAGTTTTAGTTCCTTACCGGGGTCAAGAGTCGAGGAGATCGTGCACCGATGCAAACGGCTTTTTAAGGTTCACCGTTCACTGTTCACCGTTAGCAGTTCACGGTTCCTTTTTGTGGTCTGTTGGACGCCAAAGAGAATCCTGACGAGCCATAGGACCTATGGGACAAATGGGGCTTGTGGAAACCGGGAACGGCTGACGGTGAACCGTGAACGGCGAACCGCCTTCACTCCGTACCCGAATTGGCTGTGGCTTCTGCTAAGGAAGAATCCTTGCTCACGAGACCGGCCAGATAACTGTTCTTCGCCGGCAAAGTGGAGAAGGTTCGCTGGAGCCGTTCTGGGTATTTTAAGCGGGAAAAGATAACGTAAGCGATCTTTGTTTTGAGTACTTGCTTTTGTCCAAATCCGTTCGGCTGGTTGCTCGACCAAAAGCTGACCCAGTCCGCGCCATTCTCCTTGGCCACGCCTAGAAAGATCGCCGAGTGACCATGTTCACGCCGGCCTACGTTCGAGTTCCAAAAGATCTTCATGAAGTCTCCGGGCCGAGCCATGTTCCAATCGGTAAAATTCTCGCCCAATTGCAGCTCGTGGAACAAACATGCTGTTCCGGGACCGTTAGCATTCCAACGTCCCCAGATCCCGACTCCATCCGGTTGCCCTTTGATGGCAAGGCTTTCAGCCAGCTGGCCAGTGATCGGTGCCTGGTTGTTTAAGTTCTCCAGCGTTGCTAGGAAAACCAAGTAGGTGGCGCCTGAGCAATAGCTAGGCTTCGCTGTCGCCGGGTTAAGAGTCAACGTCCCCTTCACCGTTCGGGCGGCCGCGGTCAAATGCGCGGTCGCCTGGTTCGAAGCTGAGTAACCACCTCCCTGCGGCATGGCGCGGATCACTTGCAAGATGACGGCATTGGGATCATTTCTAAGTTCAAGAAACCCCTGAGCCTCGACGCGAGTCGAGAATGCGCCGGTGACGATCATGCCGGCCAAAGCGAATGTAAGAGGCAACCGCATAAGTTAGATTAAGAAGACCTCCAAACCCCACATCCCCGGAATCAGGCCAGCTCCTTACCACATTCGCGAGCGCTGAGCAAAGACGAAGAGTAGACCGGTAGGGCGAAAATCTCGGCGCGCGGAGGATTACCGTAATTTCTCAGCGTGATCCCGCGCCGGATTTGAGCCGCGCCGTGGATACGCCATCATCGAGAATTTTGGGCGGACCCAACATCTCTGATCAGGAAATCTTGGGGCGAGCCACCTCCGCGGAACGGAGTGATGGAGTCGTTGAGTGGTGGAGGCGAGGCTCGTCGCTGAGTTACACGCTTGCAGATCGTCGATCGGACGCGGAGCTCATTGCCCAATACTCCAATACCCCATCACCCCGTGCTCCGTTGCTGCCATTTGCTCGACCAGCTCCCTCGGTGTAAAGTGTTCTCTTGAACAGTATGGAACCCCTGACTGGCCGGCAACAAAAGGTCCTCGATTTTATCCGTAAACATCATCGCAAAACCGGATTCCCGCCCACCAGCCGTGAGATACAAACTCAATTCGGCTTCCGCAGTCAGACGGCGGCGATGAACCATCTCCGGGCGCTGGAACGCAAGGGCGCGATCCAACGAATTCCCGGAAAAGCGCGGGCGTTGACTGACCCGGAGACTAAACTGGGCGCGGATTTTAAATCCGTGCCAGTCCTCGGAACCATTCCTGCCGGTATGGCCATTGAAGGAGAACAACAGCGAAACGACGATCTGGGTGTCGATTCCCGGTTCTTTGGCATCGACGGATCATCGGAAGCCTTCGCCTTGCGAGTCACAGGAGATTCAATGGTGGGGGCACAAATCGCCGACGGCGATACGGTGATCCTGGTGAAGAGACCGGCCAGAGACCAAGATATCGTAGCAGCCCTGATCGACGGCGAAGTTTCACTCAAACGTTACACCGTAAAGAAGGGCCGCCCTTATTTAAGGGCCGAGAACCCTCTGTATCCCGATCTGATCCCAGCCCAGGAATTGATCATTCAGGGCGTTATGGTCGGTTTGGTCCGCCGCTGGAGCTAATCAAGCAGCGGCGAAAGCCGCTGAAATCGTCCTCGTCCTCGAAGCCATGCTCGCTCAGCGTCTCAAAATGACCGCTAGACGGAGCTTCCGAATGAAGATATCCCCGAGCTCCCCTAAATTTACGAGCACGAGCACGATGAACTCCGGCAGCTCCATAGGTCCCATGAGTCCAATAGGTCCCATTCGTTGCATGTCCCGGCGCGACACCCTATCCTCTCTGTTCGCCACTTGCCGTTTGACGACCCGAGACAACCGCTGCCATCGTCTGGCGCTATGAAGAATTGGACGATCCTGAGCCTTTCCTTCGCTTTGGTCGGCTCTGGCTTCGCCGGCGAATCGCCCGTCTTTAGCTATCAAGACGTGGTGAACCGTGCAGAGCAGCTCTCCAAACAACCCTTTACCGCCCAGGTACAAGAACTCTCCGAAGGCCTCCAAAAGCTAGATTACGATCTTTTTTTTCGTATCCGGTTCCAGACCGAGCACACTGTTTGGCAAGGGTTACCTTATCGCCTCGGCTTTGCTCATCCCGGCTCCTATCTGAAACGGCGGGTCACAATTCACGCCATCGAGCCGGACCGGCTCCGTGATATTCCGTTTTCTCCCGCCTATTTCCATTATGATCGACCGCTAGTTTTCAGCGGACACGAGGACTTCGCCGGTTTCAAAGTTTTCGCTCCCTCGCTTCGACCGGGTCTCCAAGATGAGTTCCTCTCGTTTCTCGGCGCCAGCTATTTCCGAGCGGTCAGTCGAGGCTTGCATTGGGGATTGTCGGCGCGCGGTATCGCCGTGAATACCGGGGTTGCCGCGCCGGAAGAGTTCCCCGATTTTCGAGAGTTTTGGGTACGCCAACCTCAAGCGACCGATACGAATTTACAGTTCTACGCTTTATTGGATGGTCCGAGCCTGACCGGCGGTTACGAATTTAATGTTCGGTATGGAGATGTGACGACGATGGACATCCGGGCCACCCTGTTTATGCGAAAGAAACCGGACGTGCTCGCGCTAGCACCGATGACCAGCATGTTCTATTTCGGGGAAAATACCGTGAATAAACCCACCCTGAAACCCGACTATCAGGGGAAAAGTAGAACTCAATTTTCGATGAGCAGCACTCAATTCATGCGTCGGGAATTCCGGCCCCAAGTTCATGATTCCGATGGGTTACTCATGACTACCACCTCTGGTGAGAAGTTGTGGGCTCCGCTCGATAATCCGAAATCAGTTGTGCTGCGCCGATTCTCAGATGTGACTTCATACGCGTTTTTGCAGCGTGACCGGGACATTAGCCACTATCTTGATCGAGAGGCGGAGTACCACAAAAGGCCGAGTCTGCAAATAATCCCTCAAAGCGGTTTTGATAACGGGTATGTGCGGTTGCTGCAGATACCATCAACGGATGAGTACACGGATAACATGGTAGCTGCGTACGAGGTACAGAACCCACCCGAGCCTGGGGGGAAGCTGGAAGTCGCTTACCGGTTACTTTGGAGTGGACAGGAACCCGACGTCGACCAATACCGCGTTTTATCGACCACGGTTCGCCCCAGTCCGCAATCGAACGAAACTCGATTCAGCATCGAGTTCGGCAAACCGGAAAAACAGGAAACGATCCCGGTTGCAGAGCTACGGCCGCATGTAGTAGTTAATCAGAACGGTCAGGTAAAAGACCTCCAGTTTACGCCCACGAACCGGGGCTGGTTGGTGAGTTTCACTATATTCAACCCGAACCCGAACCCGACGGCGATGGATGTCAGTTGTGTAATTTTGCGACGGGACAATTTCTACTCAGAAAAATGGCTATATCTCCTGAATACCTAGGGCTCTTGCGGGCCAGCATCAATTCTTCGCCCGAATGGAAACAGGCGTGGGAGCGGACCAATGATTACTTGGACGCGCTCAGGATACCAGCAGACCTTGAGCGTGAATTGCTCCTTCTGTCGAGTTTTGAGCGGGCGATCGCTCGGAAGCGAAAGGAACCGTCGACGCCTGCGACTGAATTGGCGTTTGATGAGGCGCAAAAAGCATTGGACGCGACGCTCGCCGACTTAATCTCCGAAAAGGTACCTGCCGACCGCAGATCGGTTGAGGAACGGGTTCGGGTTTATTTAATGCAGCCAACCCAAAGCAGCGTGCTTTCGCCCGGAAATCGGCTTTCGAATGACGTATTGGCCGCGTTACGAGAGGTGCGTCTGGAAGCGGTGCCGCGTTTGCAGCAAGCCGCGATCACCCCGAGACCGTTCGCGCTTAATTCGGCTGGTGAAAGGTTGGCGTCTCTGGCGGGTAAGTTTTCCCTCCTTGGGTCAAATCGAATTCTTGCATGGATAGTCGGACTCTGCTTGGTTGGTCTTCTGATCTACATCAGTCTGTAGAACCGAAATCGGGAAAAAACGAGGGTCTCAAAACACTGTGAGCGGTGCGAAGGATATGAGTGGTCCAGGTCGATCTGCTAGGCTCGTCGAGCTGGTTGGGTCAAAGTTCTTGAGCTTGTCGTCTTCAGCGTGCTTTTCACCACGCTTGCCTTCGGATTTACCCAGGCGTTCGTCGGCTTTCTGGTCCTGGCCGAAGGACATGAGCCGCTGAAAATAACGAATACGTTGGACGAAAACACACCGCTGGCCTCAACCGCGGTGGTCATGCCGATTTTTAATGAAGACGTTGCTACCGTCTTCGGAAACATTCGGACCCTTTACCGGTCGCTCCAGAAACGGGGGGAATTAGAGACCTTCGAGTTCTATATACTAAGCGACTCGACCCAGCCGGAGAAGTTGGTCGAGGAAGAATTAGCTTGGGCGGATTTGTGCCGGCAGACGAACGGGTTCGGTAGAATTCATTATCGGCGGCGCAAAGTGCCGGTTAATCGCAAAAGCGGCAATATTGCAGATTTTTGCCGGAGATGGGGGCATCGCCACCGCTATATGGTGGTCCTGGACGCGGATAGCATCATGACGGGTGAATCTGTGGCCTCGCTGGTGCGCCTAATGGAAGTAAATCCTCGGGCTGGGATCATCCAGACGATGCCAAAGCTAGTCGGCTCAGAAACGGTATTCGGCCGGATCCAACAATTTGCTTCTCGTCTATATAGTCCGTTGTTTGCCGCTGGTTTAAATTACTGGCAGCAGGGCGCCGGAAACTATTGGGGCCACAATGCGATCCTGCGAATGTCGCCGTTTCTTACCAGTTGCACTCTCCCTGTCCTTCCCGGGCGTGAACCGCTGGGCGGCAGGATTTTAAGCCATGACTTCGTAGAAGCCGCGCTGATGAGAGATGCGGGGTGGGAAGTATGGTTTGCGTATGATTTAGAGGGCAGTTACGAGGGGCTGCCGCCGAATCTGACCGAGTACATCAAACGGGATCGGCGCTGGGCGCAGGGGAATTTACAGCACGTTTGGTTTCTGTTAGCCGATCGGGTACAACCCATTAGCCGGTTACACTTGATTCAGGGCATCTTGGCGTACTCTTCCGCGCCGATATTAGTTCTTTTTGTCTGCCTGGCAGGTATCCAAGCCGCTCTCGACCACTTCCGCGGGCACGCCTCTTCGATCCCTCTTCCTTCAGCGATCGTACTTGCATTGTTGACCTTGCTTTTGTTGTTCGGGCCAAAGTTACTGAGTGTACTCCATCTGTTTGCTCAGCCCGATTTGTTACGACGCTTCGGCGGAGCTAAACGCGCGATCGCGGGTGTGGCTATGGAAACCTTCTTTTCGGTCCTGACCGCGCCTTTACTGGTCTGGTTCCACACCCGCTTCGTCTTGAGAAATCTTTCCGGACAAAAAGTGGTCTGGAACACCCAAACGCGAGGAGGCGGGTCTGGTCCGCGTTGGATCGAAACTTTACGCGAGTATTGGCCAGTGCCGGTCGCCGGCGTTATTTGCGGGATATTGGCTTGGTGGATTTCACCCATGTACTTGCTCTGGATAACACCGCTACTGCTGGGGCTGTGGCTAGCCATCCCGATTGCTCAGATTAGCGGCCGGTCCGCGGTTCTTCGCCGTCTGTTCCAAACCCCTGAAGAGATCGAGCCGCCGAGAGAGCTTTCGAAAGCGGAGCCGTTCCAACTAAGGACTGGCGACCAGTTTGTTCATGCCATCCTGGACCCGTTTTATAACGCGATCCACGTCGCTCTGCAGAGGCGACGGGCGGTTCGTGCACCCGAGTTAAATGAACATCCAGAGGATTTAGCGAACAAGCTGTTTGAGGGAGGGCCAACGGCGCTCACCGCCGAAGAAAAGCGCGCGCTCCTAAGTGACGGACCAACTCTGGCCAAACTTCACATCTTGGTCTGGAGGACCCCAGCGGAAAAAATGAATCCGTTCTGGGCAGAAGCGTTGCGCGCCTACCGCAACGAACCGCCTGTCACCGTTCAGACCTAGTTTCGGTCCTTCGTTCTTCCGACTTCGCTTTCCCTCGACAGGTTGATCAAGCCGGTCTTTGCTAAGGCCCTGGATGAAACGAGTCCTTTTGTGCTTGGTGTTCGTGCTTTTTGTGGGCGGTGTTATCTGGTTTGCCTTCTCACGACGAGATCACAGCGCGGTTCCTGCCGCTCATCTGGCGCCGGCCAATGGCATTTTTTTCGTGGAATGCCGCGACTTTGCTCAGACTCAGAAACGATTCTCTGAGGCCAATCTGGCTAGAATCTTGGCAGAACCATCGGTCCAGCGGTTCATCAGTTTTTCGGCAAACAATCTGCCGGTGCCTTGTAAAACCGTGTCGCAAGGATTGGCGCGACTTTCTCCTACCTCCGCTTTTTTCTCCAGCTACACCTTGAATAGAGATGAATGGATTTGCGGCGTCCGTTGTTCGGGCGACCTCAGGAGTTGGGAAAGCCAGCTCGGTGTCCCATTGTCATCGCTGGCCGGTTCCAAGTTCAAGGCACTCTCAGAGTCGAATCAAAATGATTTTACGGTGACTCAACCAAGCAAGGGCATGCTTTTCGGGGTCAAAACCGGTCCCTGGCTCTTATTCAGTCCCAAGCCGGTCTATCTTCAAGATGCTATTCGTCGGACCAATGCCGTGAACAGCGGTCTCGATACCTCCGATCTTTTCATGAGGTGTCGAACTCGAGTCCCGGAGGACGCCGACATTTACGCTTTTGCCACGGGAGAAGGCTTAAAATTCATGGAGCAAGCTGACGACCGACAGAACGCTTTTGTACGTCGCCACGAGCTTAGACTTGCTCGGGCTCCGGTCGGCTGCGGATGCGCTTTCCACGCAATCGGGAATTGCTGAAACCGCTAAGCAGTACTTTGAAGAGGTCAATCGAGCCGGAGTCGATTTTGAAAACTTGAGCGGTGTGGTAAAGGGCGTCGAGCTAGTCCTCAATCGGGTGACCTCAGATGATTCGATTACCGGTACCTTCTTGGTTGAAACCAAAGATGGAGGGCGGGCCAATGAGTTTCTTAAGATGATTCTTGCGGCGGAATTTCCTAAGCGATTTCGAGAGCAAAACCTGGACGGCAATTCAGTCTATGTCTTTCGAAACAAAGTAGGCACCACGCTGGTGTTAGGGATGGTAGACCAGGACTTGATTGCTACGACTGGCGAAGCCGCCTTCATTGAAGCGGTAAAAGCGATTCGTAGCCAGAAAATTGGCTTACCCAGTCTGGCGAGTACTTCCGGAATCGATGGCGCACCGACGACAGCTGGTCTTCGCTTGTACGTTGATACACCAACATTATTTGAGCGAGGTTACTCCATGCTCCGGCCGGTTCTGGCCTTTGGTTCGGCGCTGGTTCCAGATTTAGATCGATACCTCGATCCGACAATGCTCCCAGAGGCGTCTGAAATTAGCCGGCATCTGTCTCCAATAATGCTTACCCAGCGCGAACTATCGGATGGGATTTTGGATGAATCGACTGGGTCCCTTACCGCTTATGAAGTTAGCCTCTTAGCCGTGGCCGGCGCTATCGGGTTCACGTCGTTGGACAGTCAGTATTGAAGCGGTAGGGCCGAAAATCTCGGCACGCTCCTAGGGTTAGGGCCAACTACAATCTCTCCTACAAAACATCCCGCTTCCTTAACAGGCCGACAAACGCGCGTACGGCCGCGCTCGGCTCACCCCGGCGTTGAACCAACCCAATCGGGCGCCACATATCAGCCGATTCTATTTCAATCGCACAAAGGCTGCCGTTTTCGGTTTCTTCTTCGACCGAGGCCAACGGTACGATGGCAACTCCGTTATCGATCTCGACCGCTCTCTTCACGGTCTCGATATTGTCGAACTCCATCGATCGCCGAATCGTGACGTTGTTCGCGCGGAAGATCCGGTCCATCGCTTTCCTCGTCGGTTGATCGAACGCGAACGAAATGAAGTGTTCGCCAGAGAGGGAATTGATCTCGATGCTGCGGCGTTTGGAAAACCGGTGATTGGGCGGACAAATCAGCACCAATTTATCTTTCCAATGACTTTCGACGGTTACGCCGCGGTGCCTGGCCGGATAAGCGACCAATCCGACGTCGCTATTTCCGGCAGCGACGCTCTGGTACACTTGCGCAGATCGAAGGTATTCAACTGTAACTTCGACTGAGGGATAGGCCCGCCGGAAAACTCTCAAGCTCCGGGGCAACTCGTGGAGCCCGATACTGTGGACGGTGGCAATGACGAGATTCCCGGAGACGTGGTCTTTCAGCTCTCTTAGACGATCGCCCAAGTTCTCATACGTCCGTAAGATCTCTTGGCTCGCTTGCAGCAAAGCTTTCCCTTCCGGCGTAATGGAAAAGTTTTTCTTCCGGCGCCGGATCAATGCAGTCTTGAATCTTTTCTCTAACGCGCGGATTTGCTGGCTGACGGCGCTTTGAGTTATGGTGTTCAGTTCGGCTGCTTTTGAGAAACTCCCGGTTTCGACCAAGTCGCGGAAGATTTTGAACGTTTCGATTTGCACCAAGTCGCGGAAGATTTTGAACGTTTCGATTTGCATTCCGGGGGTCGGGCGGATTTGGTCAGAATAAGTTTTGCTAATAGTAGCCTGGATCGCTCACCAATGCGTCTGCATTGGTGAGCGATGCAGGCTATCAGCGAAAATTTAGCTCATGTCCTTTCCGCGATCAGCGATGCCACTCGTCAGGCAGGTCGCTTACCCGACTCCGTCCGCCTGATTGCTGTGAGCAAAACGCATCCGGTAGAAGTGATCCAGGAAGCGGTAGATGCCGGACAACTGATATTTGGCGAAAACCGGGTGCAAGAGGCGCAACCTAAAATTACGGCTTTGCCGGCCAAGCTGCATTGGCATCTGATCGGTCATTTACAAAGCAATAAGGTTCGCCTGGCGCTCCCTTTGTTTGAGCTCATCCACGGCGTTGATTCACTCGATCTGCTGGCTCATATCGACCGGGTGGCGGCCGATCTCGGACTGTTTCCCCGGGTGCTGCTGCAGGTGAATGTTGCCGGAGAAGCTTCGAAATTTGGTTTTGCGCCCGGCAAGCTGCTTGAGCTCGTCGAACAGATCGTAGAATTCGATCGGGTCCAGATTGAGGGTCTTATGACGATCCCGCCTCTGGCGCCTGCGGCCGAGCATTCGCGCCGATACTTTGTTACTCTTCGCGAACTGCGCGACAAACTCGCCACCGAGTTCCGCTTTCCTTTGCCGGAACTCTCGATGGGGATGAGCAATGATTTCCGGGTCGCGGTCGAAGAAGGCGCCACGATGGTGCGGGTCGGTACCGCGATTTTCGGCGAACGCCAAAGGTGAGGGGGTTAGGCAGCGATGTACCCGATCGATGGTGGAGTGATGGAGTGGTGGGATTGGTAGATGCCATGGTGTTGTCAGGCTGCCGAATCATGCTAATCTAGGAAGGAGCTAAGAGCTAGAATCTAGAAGCAGAACCTGGCGCGAGATCCAGTGGCCCCGACTGCGTCCACTCTGTCCACTAAGTCTACTCTGTCTGCTAAGTCTAGTGGTCTCAACTTTGCTCCTGGCACGCCCGGTCCCCGACCCCTCCTAGCTCCTAGATTCTAGCTCCTAGCTCCTTCTCAGATGAGCTGGCGCTCATCCCCACCACCCGTCGCGTCAGGTGCTCTAGCGGCCACGGCCAGAAACGCAAGACTTCCAAGCAGGTGCTACTAATTCCCGGGTGCAAAACCGATAGACGCGCCAATTGATTGATCCACAGTCGGCCGGAATAAAGTTGGCGATGACGTTCGGCATACCGGTGTCGGAACGCGGAACCATTCCGGTACGATTCAATGATCGATTCAGCGGCTAGTGCGCCGGACTTGAGCGCATAAAAAATGCCCTCACCGGTGAACGGCTCAACTACTCGGGCTGCATCACCGACGTAGAACAACGTCTGGTCATCGGTTTGGACAGGCCGGCGAGAGAGAGGCGCTACCGTGTTCCAACGTTGCTCAGGTGGTAGTCCAAAGCGCTCTGATATGCTTCTTCGCAGCGCTTCAATCTGCTTCGGTCTCGCTACAATACAGAGGTTGACGGTTCCCTGTCCCACAGTTCCCATGCCCATGTAGCCCAAGCGGTTCAATTCGAGCGCGATATGTGACGGCCATTCAGCCGGGAAATAAGTCTGGTGCGCGACTCGATCGGTTCGCGTCCGGGGGAAAGAACCGAGAAACCGCGCCACAGACGAATTTCTCCCGTCGGCAGCAACCAAAAATTTCGTCCTGATTTGTCGCTGAGCAGTCTTGACCACCCAACCTCTTTCGACCCCAGTCACCGGCTCACCCTGGTAGATTTCTGCCCCAAACTTTTTTGCATTCTGGACAAGCGCGTGATCAAGCACACTCCGCCTGATACCGGTTTCCGGCGGCCCCCCACTAGGGAACCGGTGTTCTATCCGGCGCCCGCGAATATTGCTGAAAGCGACCCACTGCAAACGAGCAGAAGGCAACGCGGCAATTTCTGCGGCCACGCCTAGCTGATCGAACACCTCCCAACAGCCCGGATTAAGACAGTCTCCGCAGACTTTTTCTCGTGGGAAGATCGCCCTATCGATCAGTAGTGTCCGCAGTCCGGCTCTAGCCGTGAATGCCGCAGCCGCAGAGCCGGCCGGTCCGCCTCCGATTACCGTAACATCCCACTCCGTCATACAAATAGCTCGCCGATCGCATCGGCGACCATTCTGCCGGAACGGCTTAGCGTGATTGTGCCGGCTTGGCGTTGAATATATCCGGAGCCCTCGAGCTCCTTAATATCGTCTGACCAGGGTTTCACTAGTTCCTCGGAGATTCCTCGATTAGTCCTCAGACCGAATACGATCTTCTCGCTCAGCTGGGTGCTCGAACTCAGTGACTCTGAAAAGGCCTGCGCACCGCCCTGGCTTTGGACCTGGTCGATATAGCCGCTTGTGTTTGCGATATTTTGCCATCGCCGGCCGGAAACGGTGGAAAAGGCTGAGGGCCCGAGACCGAGATAATCTTGTCCGCCCCAATAAGCGAGATTATGCCGGCATTCCTCTTCGGGACGCGCATAGTTTGAAATCTCGTATTGCGAATAGCCATGGCGGGCGAGAGTCTCCATTGTCTTCTCGAAAAGCTCGGCATCCTGGGCCTCGTTTTGGATGAGCTGGCCAGAGGCGAGCTGCTGAAAATACTCAGTATCTTCTTCGTAGGTGAGGCAGTAGGCCGAGATATGCTCCGGGTTCAGATTGATCGTTTTTAAGAGGGTTTCCTCCCATTGGGCCGGTGTTTGGCCGGGAATGCCGAATATCAAGTCCAGATTGACCTTTTTGAAGCCGGCCTGACGCAAAATTTCGTAAGAGCGTAGAGCTTGCGCAGAGGAATGCACGCGTCCCAACCGGACCAGTATGTCGCTTTGCCAAGCCTGAACCCCCATGCTGATCCGGTTGACACCCAGCGAGAGAAGCAGCTCCGCTTTCTCCAGCGAGACCGTCGCGGGGTTCATCTCCAGAGTCCATTCTTGCAATGCGCTAAGATCGAGACGCTCTCGTAGGCCGCCGAGTAAGTAACTAAGTTGCCTCGGCGACAACGCCGACGGGGTTCCTCCGCCGAAAAAAATGGTGTGCGGTTGCAGCCGTTCGGGGCCAAACGCATCTAGTTCCCGCAAGACCGCATCCAAGAAAGCCTGAGTTTTATTTCGGTCGGACGCCTCCTTATAAAAACTGCAATACGGACAGACCTTCGGACAGAAGGGGATATGAATGTAAAGATGTCTTAGCTGCACAAGTCTAGGTTATAAGTTTTAAGTTTTAGGTTGTACGTTATGGGTTTTAAGTTGTAGGTCGCAGCCTGCGCTTTCCTGTGTAAGCGTTCCGCGCGCAGCGTAAACTTAAAACCCAAAACCCAAAACTTATAACTTAAAACCCGTGTCGAGATCAGTGCTCGTCAAGGTATCTCTAACTATCGTTTTTGCGACCACGTTCTGTTGGGGGGTCGAGACCCCGGCGCCGGCCGCAGCAGCTCCGACCCCAACCCCGGTGCCGGCGCGTTCCGTCGTCGTGCGAACTGAAAGCCCCGACGCTATTTACGATTACAAGACGAATAATTCGGTCGTTAACCGGTTAGTGAATGATGCGGTGACGGCGGCGGCCGGCGAAGGCAGCGTCGCGGCGGCTTGGGCTTCCCTAGTAAAGCCAAGCGATATCGTTGGAATTAAGGTTTCCTCTAACGGAGCACCGCTTTTCAGCACACGGCCGGCAGTAGTCCAGGCGATTGTAAATGGGCTCCGGGAAGCTGGCGTGCCGGCGGAGAACATTGTGGTTTGGGACCGCGAGGCAGAATTGTTAAAAAAAGCCGGGTTCCGTTCGCGGGCCGGCGATTACCGGGTCCTTTGGTCGGAAGGAAATTATGATCCTCAGGTGGCCATCAGTTCTCCGGTATCCGGACAGCTGATTTTTGGGGACCTGTTTTTTGTCGGCAAAAATGTCCCGAGCCTGAAGGAAGAGCTCAAACTGAACGATGAGCGAAAAAAGGGGCTGCCGATCAATATCAGTAATGAAAGCCACGTGAGTAAAGTCCTGACGAAAATCGTGACCAAGGTCATCAACGTCCCGGTTCTGGCAGACAATATTTACTGCGGTCTCTCCGGAGCGCTCTTTAACATGACGATTCAGAACGTCGACAATTGGCGCCGCTTGGTGCAGCCACCCGATTCTGGTGATCCGTCAATTCCGGAAATGTACTCTGACCCTCGTATCAGCGAGAAGATAGTAATTACTATCATGGACGGGCTGGTCGCGCTCTATGCTGGCGCGCCGTTTGGGGACGCGAACTATGCCATCCAGTTCGGGACGATCTATGCTAGTAAAGATCCGGTAGCTATCGACGCGGTCGCTTCCAGACAACTCGATAAATGGAGAATCGAAGCCAAAATGGATCCAGTTTCCAAGACGGCCAAATACGTCCAAACCGCCGGTTCCATGCAACTCGGAAATGCGGAGCTCGGCCGGATTGAGGTTCGAGATGTGCGCTAAGCCTGCATCGCTCACAAATGCTAACCCATCGTTTGCGTGTTTCAGTTCCCGACTCAGCCAGACCAGCCAGGCAACGGCCTTTGTGAGCGTTGCCTGCTAATGGACTCGGAACTCTGGCAATTACTGAAGGACGTCTCGCGTTCATTCTATCTCAGCATTCGTTTTCTGCCGGCTACCATCCGGCCCGCGATAGCGTTGGGATATTTGATGGCTAGGGCGAGTGATACCATTGCTGACGCGAACTCGCTCGCAGCTGCAGATCGTCTGGACACCCTAAACCAGCTTCGATCTCAACTTTTTACGATGGACGCGCAATTGGTCCGCGGTCTCAAAGATTGTGCCGAACGGCAACCAGAGGGACCTGAGCGGCATCTGCTTGAGCGAGTCGACAAAGTCTTAGAATGTGTTGACCGCCTGCCGCAGAACGATCAAAGGCTGATTCTGGAAGTCCTGCGAAATATTATGCGAGGCCAGATTCTGGATATTGAGCGTTTCGAGCTGGCATCTTCACTGCGAGCACTGCGATCGCCGGAAGAACTCGAGGAATACATTTACCTGGTCGCCGGCTCGGTAGGGGAGTTCTGGACTAAGCTTTGTTTGCAGGCTTGGCCCCAATATTCCCGGGTGAATGACCAAGAAATCGTTAGGCTGGGAATCGAATACGGTAAAGGCTTGCAGCTCGTTAACATCCTACGTGACTACCCACAAGACGTGCGACTCGGGCGCTCATACCTACCCGTGACTGGAGCTTTGTCCGGCGATCTGGAGGTGGCAGAGCCGCTTTTCCAAGAGTGGCGCACCATCGCCCAGCGCTACCTGGAGTCCGGTGCAAATTACGTGCGCTCTATTCGACCGATCAAAGTCCGGTTCGCTTGCGCGCTCCCCGTCCTCATTGGGATAGATACGCTCGATAAAATCAAAACTGTGCCCCCGTTGGGACAAAAAGTGAAAGTGTCCCGAGGCCGAGTGTATTGGCTGATGTCCCTCTCGCTAGTGATAGCCGCCATCCCCGGCGCCGACAGATTACTCATGCGACCGCCGATTTAGGCGATCAGCCGGTCCCTCCGGGACGAGAGAATAGTCCGCTAGTGTTTATACAGACTCAGCGTGATCAAAAAGTCGATTGCGTGCTGCAAAGACTCATCCTTCAACTGTGCTTTGGCGATCTTACCGGATTCTTGCTCTTCATAAGCATCGAGCTCCGGATTCGTACCGTTGACCAGAGCGGCTTCGTTTAGACTTGGCCGTTCTTCATCTGTAATATACGGCTCGAGAGACCCGGAATCAGTCTGGGCTAAAATCTGATTCTCGGTTTCTTCCGGCATATTTACGACAATATCCGGGATCAACCCTTCAGGGAAAATCAATGGCAAACCAGCGATCTGGACCTCGCTTTGGGCGACCGAGACCATCAGATTTCCCACCGGCTCGGTCTTATATTTTACGGCCCGGCCGGCTGTAGGTTGCCCAATCAGCAAGGCCCGTTCTTTCGTCTTCAGGACCCCTGCGATGACCTCGGCTGGCCCCGCGGTTTGTCTGTCTATCAATACGGCAATGGGTCCCTGATAAAGCGGTGCGGACTTAGCTGTGAATTTTTTGGATTCGGACGTGCCTTTCTCGGTCAGCTCAAAGGTCCGCTCTCCGCTGGTTATGAATCGGCTAAGAACGCTGTTTGCCAAATCGTAATCCGAATCTTCCGAAACCGTCCGCAAATCGATTATCAAACCTTCCACGTTACGAGATTGGGATTCGCCTAAGGCGTTATCTAATTGAATCAAAGAGTTTTCCTTCAGCGTGCCCAGCCTGATATAGCTGAACCGATTTGATACCACGTCATAGCGAAATGGGCGTACCGGCTTAGCCCGCTCGAACTCAGATCTGGTCTGTAACCGGACTCCTGGGCCCAGCTTCGCCAGCAGTCCCTTGATAGCGGCCTGGTTTAGTTCGTCGTTCGTGAGCGCCCTCGCATCGATGTAGTTTGTGCGCAATGCGTCGAGGATCTGTTTCAATTGGTTAACGTCCAATTGTTCAATCAGGCGAGATGATCCTGCTAGTGGCGAGTTCGCCTGGGACGCCGAAGGGGTTGGGGAGGGAGGCTCAGCCGCCAACAATGCGGCAGTCAGTCCGGATAGCAATATTGGAATCGCGAAAGGGTACTTCATCTTTGGATTCGGCAAGGCGTGAGCTTTTGTGTCGGACAGATATTTCAGCGGCGACAGCGCTTATTGGCTATCGGCTATTGGCTATTACTTGGTCAGTCCACGGTACCGAAGTGAATAAAAGCACTTCGGTCGTTTTCGCGAGAATTTTAAAGATTAAACGAATAGCCGCAAAAAGGCGCAAAGAACGCAGAAACGACTGAAGGCCCGGTTCTTACTAATCTTGGTAAGAATTTGTCTCTGGCAGTTGGGCCGCGCCGATTTGTTTGTTTCAGTAATTTTTTTGCGTTTTTTGCGCTCTTTTGCGGCTATTCCTTTTCGTCAGCTTTCACCGATATCCCGTCGAAAATAACAACCGTCGAATTCAATTATGCTAACGGCGTCATAGGCTTTCCGCCGAGCGCTGCGAATTGAGTCCCCTAAGGCAGTTATTCCCAAGACCCGGCCGCCCGCAGTGACAATGCGACCTTCTTGCTCTCGAGTGCCGGCGTGGAACACGAGGACATCCTTTAGCGCGGCGACTTCGGTCAGACCCACGATTGGCTTGCCGGTCTCGGCTCGGTCCGGGTAACCCTTGGATGCCAAAACGACGCAAACGGACGCCGCTGAGCTCCACCTCGGTGTAACCTCGCTTAACCGCCCGCTGATGGTTGCTTCCAAGAGCTCGATTAGATCATTGGAAAGCCGGGGTAAAATCGCCTGAGTCTCTGGATCGCCAAACCGGGCATTAAATTCTAGGACCGCCAGACCTCGTTTTGTCAGCATCAACCCAGGGAATAACAGGCCCTGGTATTTGATTCCTTCGGCTTGGATGCCGCGCAGAAATGGTTGGAGCACTTCCCTTTCGATCGATTGAACTTCGCTGGCAGAGAGTCTTTGGGATGGACTGAACGCACCCATCCCGCCGGTGTTAGGCCCATGATTGCCATCGTATAGCGCCTTGTGATCCTGCGCCGTCGGAAACAAACAGTAATTTTCGCCATCGATCAGCGCGTGGACCGAACACTCGGTCCCCGTGATAAACTCCTCGATCACCACACGGTTGCCCGCGTCCCCAAACAGACGCTCTTCCATGATCCGATGGATGGCTTGTTCGGCTTGCCGGAGGTCGCGGACGATAACCACGCCTTTGCCCAGCGCTAGCCCGTCCGCTTTGATTACGGCCGGAAAACCAAAGCGTTGTACAGCGCGAAGCGCTTCGTTAGCCGAGTCGCAGACAGCAAAACCAGGGCTCGCGATCCCGTATCGGGCCATGAATTCTTTGGCGAAGCTTTTCGACGACTCCAGGCGGGCTGCGGCTTTGGTCGGACCGAATATCTTCAAGCCCGCTTGTTGGAATTCGTCTACTATCCCGTTCGCCAGTGGGTTGTCGGGCCCCACCACCGTAAGATCGATGCCTTTCTCGGCAGCGAATTGTTTCAAATGCGAGATATCATCCACGGGGATCGCGACCGCAGTGGCGAAATCTCTGATGCCGGCGTTACCGGGCGCGACATAGACGCTGGTGACGCTTGCGGATTGGTGGAGCTTCCACGCGAGCGCGTGTTCACGGCCACCACCGCCAACAACTAATACTTTCATTCTCTAACGAACGGCAGGCACAAAAACCGTGGTCACATCCGGGAGCTGGCTATGCATCAGCGTGAAACGATTCGGGACCCGTTCCGCGTGGGGTTGTCGCGACAGCCATTCGCCCAAGCCGCGGAGCGGTACCTTCGACGAGTACGCCGTCGAATACATCATCGGGATGATCGCTCTTGGTTGCAAACGATCGACAGTGATTTTGCGTTTTTCGTCCGTAAAATTCTGCGGTCCGCCCACCGGCAGGAACAGGACATCAACATGTCCAATATTGATGGCCTCCGTTGGGGTGATGGCGTCTTCGATTGCTCCGAGGTCGCAGAAGCGAATCCCGTCCATGGCCCAAACATAAGCAACATTTAGCTTAGTCGAGCTCGCAAAATTTTCGGAACTGGTGCGGACGCCTCGAAGCAAAACACCGTTAGCGCGATTTACGCCGCTTGCCATAGAGCTTCTCAGGATCACCGGCGACCCTGAAGCCAAGTCGGTGTAATTGGCGGTCTCATCCTCATGTGTCACCAAGATGATGTCGGCCGGCACGGATCCCGCCTTGACCGGATAGCTTAAGACCGAGGGATTAAATGGGTCAGTCAAGACATTCAGCCCCAGAGACGAAGTAATCAGAAAGCAAGTGTGCCCCAGATATTCGATCGTGACCTGTCGCGGTCCCGCGGGAACATGTGTCTGCTGTTGTCCGCGAGGACGACGATGTTGGCAACCAACCAGAAGGAGGATAGAGAGGAGGAAGAGGATGCTGCGACGCATTCGTTATTCTTTTGAGAAAGTAAGTGCAGAGACTGGCACAATGAAGGATGCCCTTCAAGGGGAACTCATATTATCGTCCTTGCGGCTTCGCCGAGCGGCCCGATCGGGCTCGCCGAAGGCCTGCAGAGCGCCAGGTCCCGCCTTCGCCAAGTGCATGGCGCGACAAACCGCGCTCAAGAAGGCCGTTATATAGTCCATATGTCACATGGGTCCCATAAGTCCCATTCGGGTGACCCCGGTCCTACGTGTCCATTTCCTGGACCGTTGCCAGCGCCCAATGCCACGGCTCGTAGATGAATCCGTACCGATTGCCACGCGGGTACGGCATGACGAACCCGTACTCTCCTGCGTGCAGCGCTAACCACACGAATGCGTCCGTTGTCTCGAATGCTTCCGTAACATCAATGCTCGTTCCTGTGCCGATGTCGAGCGCGAGACCCGTGTGGTGCTGGCTATAACCAGGCGCCGCCAAGATTTTCAGAATCTTATCTAGATCGTCTCCTTTTTTCAGTTTCGCCTCGATGAGCTCTTTTTGTCGATCCAGACTCCGGAAACCGGAAATTAAGACGAGCCCGACAGCGTCCCCTGCGGCCGCTCTTTTGAGTTGAGCCCAACGGTGGGCTGCAGCCGGAGCGAGTTGTTTCGGTGGGTCCCCTTCATCGACTACGACCAATTCGGCAGCTTCGAGATAGGGCTTCAATCCTCGCGACAATCCGTAATTTCGTGGGATCTCAAGAGCCGCAAACACTTGTTCGATCCGTCTAAGATATCCAACCTCGTCTTGCAGCACGCCCATCTATTCGAAAGTAATCAGTAATCAGTGGGTCAGTAATCAGTACTGAGCCGGTGAGCAGCAAAACACCTGCTCGATCCGTTCTAGATATTCTGCGTCGTTTTGCAGCACGCCCATCTATATATAGCACATCCGGCGGCTGCGAGGCCGAGAACGGCCGCTTCTCACCTCTCACCAATCCCGTCTCACTCTCCGCTCATCTGGCTCCGATATTTCACGAATCCTTTTTTATTTTTCGCGGAGAACCCTTGCGCTTCGAAAAATGCATGAGCTTGCAGGCGCTCCCCGTGACTTTGCAGCATGATCTTTGAGCAATCCGCATGATAGCAAAAATCGACTGTGTAACGCATGAGCCTAGCTCCGTAACCCTTAGTGCGATGTTGTTCGTCGATAACAAAATTCTCCAAAACTGCGTAAGGCTGGCTGCCGAGCATGGGGTCAAGACAGAGCGTCACAAACGCGGTGCCGACTACACCTTCATCACATTCCAATACCCAAAGAAAATTGTGAGGATCAGCCCGGACTTCTTCGATACGATCTCCGCGTACATCAACCTCAACATTCGGGGCGACTGGCCGAACCAGTTGGCGATAAAGCTCAAGTATTGATGGAGCGTCTCTGCTTTCAGCCTGACGTATTCGGAGAGTAGCAGGGTTCATGGGCTTATCCTAATTCTCGGCTGTTCATAAGTGCGCCTCAACGCTGCCGAAGCAGCAATCATTGCAACTCCGTTGGCTTCTGGACTGATTACTGACAGACTGATTACTGATTACTTCGTTGAGCGATCGACGACGCCAACGAAGGCTTTGAGCCATGAAGCCTTTTGACAGTTAGAAAAGCGTTCTGGGGGGAAGCATGGTTTTATTCTTCCACCGCCGGCGTCGACAGCGCACTGATCATCAGAACTAGCGAGATCGCGGCAGTCACTAGGCAGAAACCCAGCCAGAGGTAGCGCGGCTCGGGTTGATTCGATACAAAGGTCGTCATCATCGCTCCGAAGAACGACAGAAACGACCCGACCGCGAACCCTAAGAACTTCAGCACCCCTCCGGTATCGTGGGTCAGGTAGGCCAACAGATTTTCTGCTGGATCTTTTCTCCTGCGACGTCCTGTGCCGATAGCCGGTGGTTGATTTGTGTTTGTTTGTTTTGCTTCCATGTTCCCAACTTTTCCTTCCCACGAGGTTCGGCTTTCTGCAACGATGAAATCGTTTCAATAAGGGTGACTGGTCATCGCTAGGCGCAGCTGGTAACGGCCTGACGTCTCTGAATTCCTTGCCGTCTTTGCGCCTTGCCGTGAGAGTTTTCGAAGCACAGCGAGGTCATATGATCGAAGTCAAACCAGCCACCCTGGCGGATCTCATCATCGTGTCGAGCATTCTAAAAGAAGCTGCGGATTGGTTGCAGACGACAGGCCGGCTGATGTGGCGCGATGATGAGCTGGAGCCAGACCGAATTTCCCACGATGTCGAAACCGGGTCATTCCATCTTGCCTATTTTAATGGTGAAGCGGCTGGAACCATCAAGTTCCAGCTCGAAGACACTCGTTTCTGGCCCGACTTCCCGGGAGACGACGCAGCCTATGTTCATCGGATCGCCGTGAAGCGGCGATTCGCCGGCCATGGCGTTTCGACCGCCATGTTGCAATGGGCTGTCAAACATGCAGCAGCGCTAGGTCGTTCGTATTTGCGTTTGGATTGTGAAGCCGATCGCAAACCTCTCCGCGCTATCTACGAACGATTCGGTTTCCGTCTCCATAGCTACCGCGACGTCGGCCCATACCATCTTTCTCGTTACGAATATTTGATCCGCCATTGCTGACCCCAACAGGAGTTTTGCGTCCGGCCCTACTTCGACGCGTTCACCAGCCGCTTCGTCCTTATAGTCGTCCTCGAGAGCGGCCCTTGATAACGACTCTTCCCAAAAATTGTGAACCTCCCCACATTCTGCCTCGCTTTCAGCGCTTCCC
>WNFI01257015.1_pt1 | contig 34923 bp, 37 predicted proteins | sample 5400471 | NCBI WGS metagenome assembly WNFI01 (sample SAMN13153348, study PRJNA577476) | soil metagenome | isolation source: 100 cm saprolite on Douglas fir-dominated hillslope | place: USA:California | collected 2013-09-17 | reverse complement strand
TCACCGCGCTGCTCGAGAACGCGGCGAGCGAGCAGGGCGCGCGCATGACGGCGATGGACAACGCCACGCGCAACGCCGGCGACATGATCGACCGGCTCACCATCACCTACAACCGGTCGCGCCAGGCGGCGATCACCAAAGAGCTCATCGAGATCATCTCCGGCGCCGAGGCCCTATAACGGCGCGCAGCGAGGCAGGGGGACGAGAAGACCATGGCAAGGAACAATATTGGCACCATCTCTCAGGTCATCGGCGCCGTCGTCGACGTGAAATTCGAGGGCGACCTGCCGGCCATCCTGAACGCGCTGCATGCGCAGAACCAGGGCAAGACGCTGGTGCTCGAGGTCGCGCAGCACTTGGGCGAGAACACCGTGCGCACCATCGCCATGGACACGACGGACGGTCTCGTGCGCGGCGCCGAGGCGGTGGACACCGGCGCCCCCATCACCGTGCCGGTGGGCCCGGAGACCTTGGGCCGCATCCTCAACGTCGTCGGCGAGCCGGTCGACGAGCGTGGCCCGGTCAAGACGAAGACGCGCGCGCCGATCCACCGGCCGGCGCCGGCATTCGTCGACCAATCGACCGAGGCCGAGATCCTCGTCACCGGCATCAAGGTGGTCGATCTGCTGGCGCCCTATGCGCGCGGCGGCAAGGTCGGCCTGTTCGGCGGCGCCGGCGTCGGCAAGACCGTCATCATCATGGAGCTCATCAACAACATCGCCAAGAAGCATGGCGGCTACTCGGTCTTCGCCGGCGTCGGCGAGCGCACCCGCGAGGGCAACGACCTCTATCACGAGATGATGGAATCCAAGGTCATCATCCCCGACGGCCCCGGCTCCAAGGCAGCGCTGGTGTTCGGGCAGATGAACGAGCCGCCCGGCGCGCGCGCCCGCGTCGGCCTCACCGGCCTGACGCTGGCCGAGTATTTCCGCGACGAGGAAGGGCAGGACGTGCTGTTCTTCGTCGACAACATCTTCCGCTTCACCCAGGCCGGCTCGGAAGTGTCGGCGCTGTTGGGCCGCATCCCGTCGGCCGTGGGATATCAGCCGACGCTCGCCACCGACATGGGCCAGCTGCAGGAGCGCATCACCACGACCAAGAAGGGCTCGATCACCTCGGTGCAGGCCATCTACGTGCCCGCAGACGATCTGACCGACCCGGCGCCGGCGACCTCCTTCGCGCATCTCGACGCCACCACCGTGCTGTCGCGCCAGATTGCCGAGCTCGGGATTTATCCTGCCGTCGATCCGCTCGATTCGACCTCGCGCATGCTCGACCCGCGCATCGTCGGCGAGGAGCACTACCAGGTAGCGCGCGACGTGCAGCGCGTGCTGCAGACCTACAAGTCGCTGCAGGACATCATCGCCATCCTCGGCATGGACGAGCTCTCCGAGGAGGACCGGCTCACCGTGTCGCGCGCGCGCAAGATCCAGCGCTTCCTGTCGCAGCCCTTCCATGTCGCCGAAGTGTTCACCGGCTCGCCCGGCGTGTTCGTCAACCTCGAGGACACGATCCGAAGCTTCAAGGGCATCGTCGCCGGCGAGTATGACGAGCTGCCGGAGAGCGCCTTCTACATGGTCGGCACCATCGAGGAGGCGGTCGCCAAGGCGCGCAAGATGGCGGCGGAGGTGGCCTAGAAGCGATGGCCGACAAGGTGCAATTCGAGCTGGTCTCGCCGGAGAAGCTGCTGCTGTCGGAGGCGGTGGCGATGGTCGTCGTGCCCGGCAGCGAGGGCAATTTCGGCGTGCTGCCCGGCCACTCCTTGCTGATCTCGACGGTGCGGCCCGGAATCATCGACGTCTACAGCGACGAGCAGACGCAGATCACCGAGCGCATCTTCGTCTCCGGCGGCTTCGCCGAAGTGACGCCGGAGCGCTGCACCGTGCTGGCCGACGAGGCCCTGCCGCTTTCTTCCATCGACCGTGCCGACATCGAGCAGCAGGCAAAATCGCTCGCGGCCACGGTGGCGAGCCTCGGGGACCAGCTGGCGCGGCAGCAAGGCGCCGAGCGCGAGCGCGTCGCCGGCGAGCTGCGCGCGGCCGAGCGCCGCCTCGCCGTCGCCGCGGCCAAGCTTGCCGCGCTCGAGAGCATCGCCTAGGCGGCGGCGATTGGATACTGTGTCGCGCCCTGGCGTAGAGTTGGCGGTGCTGGCAGTCTGCTGCGAACTCGTCTCCGCCTGACCATACCGCCCGAGGAAGCCGGCTTCTACTTCACTTCGTGGCGCCCGCAGAGACGGCCGATACCCTCAGGATCGCGCTCTTCCACGGCTGAGCTGATCGCCTCCGTCGCCCCTGGCTCGGGCGCCTGGCGCTCGCAATAGGACGGGGCTCGCTACGCTCTACAGCGGCTCACACCGGCGGCAGCGGATCCAGGGTCGGCAACGGCGCCGCTCCATCCCCGGTGCGATGCAGCTTGGCGACCGGGCGGGTGAAGGTGAGCCGGCCGCGCTTGAAGCCGCAAAGCGGCTGCGCCAACTCGGCGACTGCAGTCTTTGCATCGCGGCAGTCGAAGACGACGAGGTCGGCTGGCCGGCCCATAGCGATGCCGTAATCCTGTCGCCGCATAAGCCGCGCCGAGCGCGCCGTCAGCATGGCGAAGCACTCGGCGAGGTCGTCAGCGCGGCTGACGTGGCAGACATTGGCGTAGAGATTCGCCATGCGGATCAACGACGCATCGCCATAAGGGGTAAACGGGTTGAGCACGTTATTGGTCGAGAGCGAGCAGTTGACGCCGGCGGCCAGGAGCTTATGCGCCGCCGTCACGCCGCGCAGCACGCTGTGGTCCTGCTGTCGGCCGCACAGATAGAGATCCGTCGAGGGCAGCACCGTCACCGCGACGCCAGTCTGCGCGAGTCGCCGTGCGATCGCCGCCGCGCGCTCGGCCGGTGCCGTCGAAAGCCGCGTCACATGGCCGACCGCGACGCGCCCGCCATAGCCGAAGCGCTCGGTCGCGTCGCAGACGTACTCGATGTCCATCCCGTCGGGGGTATCGCCGATGTCGAGATGCATGTCGATATCGACGTCATGCTCGCGCGCCAGCGCGAAGATGCGGTCGATCTGCCCGTGCGAATCGCTGTCGAAATAGGGCACCGCGCCCAGCACCCGCGCGCCGCTGCGGAGCGCCGCGGCCAGCAGCTCTTCCGTGCCAGGATTGGCAATCAGTCCTTCCTGCGGGAAGGCGCAGATCTCGACCTCGACCGCCCAGGCGTAATCCTTGGCCAGCTGGCGGACGGCGTCGAAGCCGCGGAACCGGATGCCGGGATCGATCTCGACATGGGTGCGTATCAGCATCGTGCCGTTGGCGATGCACTTCTCGAGCGTCTGCCGCGCCCGCGCGTAGATGTCTTCCTCGGTAAAGGCGCGCTTCGCCGCCGCCGTCTGCGCCAACGCCTCTTGTACGGTGCCTTCGGACACCGTGCAGCGATCGATGATGCGGGTCTTGTCGAGATGGATGTGGGTCTCGACCAGCCCCGAGGAGACCAACCGTCCGCCGACATCAAGGACCGGGCCCGCGGCTGCGAGATTCTGAACGATGGCGACGATCCGTCCGGCATCGACGCCGATATCGACGAGGCGATCCTCGTGGCCGACGGTGCGGGCGTTTCTCAGGACAAGATCCATCCCTGCTCCTCCCGTCAGCGTTCTAGCTGGTGCCTGCCGAGATAGGCCTGGTGCAGCGCGGCGTCGGTGGTCAGTGCCGCTGCCGGGCCGCCGCCGACCACGCGACCGCTCTCCAGGATATAGCCGCGATCCGCGAGCGCCAGTGCCATCCCCGCCATCTGGTCGACGAGCATCAGCGTGACGCCTTCCTCGCGTAGTTCGGCGAGCGTGTTGAACAGGCGCGCGATCATCGCCGGCGCCAAGCCGAGCGAAGGCTCGTCGAGCAGGAGCACGCGCGGCGCCGCAATGAGGCCGCGCGCGAGTGCCAGCATCTGCTGCTCACCGCCAGAGAGCAGGCCGGCGCGCTGATTGCGTCTCTCTCGCAGCATGGGAAAGCGTGCGAACAGGCGCTCGATCTCCCGGTCGAGATCGACGCCCGGTCTGCCGTAAGCGCCGAGACGGAGATTGTCGACGACGCCGAGCTCAGGAAAGACTTGGCGCCCTTCCGGCACGAGGACGAGACCGAGGCGCGCTGCGCGATGCGCCGGCACGGCCGTCATCTCCCGGCCGTCGAGCCGGACAGCGCCCGCTGTCGGCCTCAGCAGGCCGATCGCCGCCCGCATCAGCGTCGACTTGCCGGCGCCGTTGGCGCCGAGAACCGCGACCAGCTCCCCCGGCGCCACGGTGACGTCGATCGATCTGAGGATTTCGACCGCACCGTAGCCGGCATCGAGCTTGTCGATGGCGAGCGCGGGAACCGGAGTGGGCCTCAGCGGCTTGCGCCTCGGCTGTGGACGGGAGTTCTGCTCGCCGAGATACGCTCTTATCACGGCAGGGTCGCGCTGGACCTCGACCGGCTTGCCCGCCGCGATGCGCCGGCCGGCGTCCAACACGACCACCTGGTCGGAGAGCTCCATGACCAGGTCCATGTCATGCTCGACCAGAACCACTGCGATCCCGGTCGCGGCGATCCGGCGGACCAGCACGCCGAAACGGCGCTTGTCTGCCTCGCCAAGGCCGGCCGCGGGCTCGTCCAGCAGCAGCGCCTTGGGCTTCAGCGCGAGCGCCCGCGCGATCTCGACGAGACGCTTGTCGACATGGGGTAGATCGCCGGCGCGGCGCTCAGGTGCGCCGGCGAAACCGACAAAGGCGAGCAACGCGTCGGCGTGCCGGCGCTGCTCGGCCTCGATGCGGCCGGCGGCGATCGGGAACATGCCGCCGAGGCGACAGCCGCGCAGGCCGACAAGGACGTTGTCGCGCACCGAGAGCGCGTCGAAGAGCTGGCTGGTCTGGAACGTACGCGCGATGCCGGCGCGCGCGACCACGTGCGAGGGAGACCCGCCCAGCGCCCGGCCGCCAAGCCACACCTGGCCGCGCTCCGGCCTGTAAAAGCCGCTGAGCAGATTGAGCACGGTGCTCTTGCCGGCGCCGTTGGGGCCGATGATGCTGGTGATCTCGCCGGACTTCGCGACGAACGACAGGTCGCTCACCGCGCGAACCCCGCCAAAGGCGATGGCGAGATCCCGCGCGTCGAGGTCGACGCGATCGACTGTGTGACCGAGCGGCGCAGCATCCGCGCGGGCGGTGGCCGCGGACGCGACGGGATGACGTCGCCGCAGGCGCGCGAGCGCGCCCACGATCCCGTCGGGCGCGAGTCGGAGGACGACCAGCAGGATGCCGCCGAACACCAGCAGCTGATATTCGGCAAAGCGCGCGCCGAGCTGCGGAAGCAGCACCACCACCATGGCACCGACGAGCGGCCCCGCCGTGGTGCCGGCGCCGCCGATGATGACCACCAGCAGGAACAGGATCGACTGGAAGAAGGTGAAGGCGCTCGGGCTGACGAAGGCGGTCAACGGCGCGAAGACGCCGCCGGCAAGGCCAGCCGCGGCCGCCGAGAGCGCGAAGGCGGTGACGCGCATGGCGATGAGATCGAGCCCGAGCGACTGGCTCGCCGTCTCCGAGGCACGCACCGCCCGCATGGCGCGACCCCAGCCGCCCGCGCGCAGCCGGTCGAAGAGAAAGAGCAGCAGCGCCGCCGACGCGATGGCGAGGAGCGCGACGTCGCGTATGCCGAAGACATGGCCGGCGAGGGCTGGCGGCGGAATGTTGTTTATACCATTGGCGCCGCCCGTCAGCGAGCGCCACTCGACGGCGCCGTTCTGGACGATGAACCCGAACGCGATCGTGACCATCGCCAGACAAGGACCCGCGACGCGCAGCGCCGGCAATGCGAGGGCCATGCCCACGATCCCGGCGAGAGCACCGGCGCCCAGGAGCGCGGGCCAGAAGCTGATGCCGAGCCGCGTCGTCAGGATGGCGGCGGCATAGGCGCCGAGCGCGAAGAATCCGACATGGCCGAGCGACACCTGGCCGGTGAGGCCCAGCAGCACGTTGAGGCCGACGCCCGCCATGGTGGTGAGGGCCACCATGGCGATGAGATAGATCTGGTAGCCGTTGCCGAAGAAGCATGTCGCCGCGGCAAGTGCGAGCACGGCGAGCGGCCAGAGGAGCGGGTCGTCCTTCATACCTTCTTCGTCCCGGCCCTGCCGAGAAGGCCATTGGGCATCAGCGTCAGCGCTACGATCACCGCGGCGAAGGTCAGGACCTGGGTATAGGCCGATCCGGCGAGCGCGGTGATGATCGCCTCGAGAATGCCGTAGCTGAAGCCGGCAAGCACGACTCCCCAAGGGCTCGTGATGCCGCCGATGATGGCGACGGCAAAGGCCTTGACGCCGAAGAGCGTCCCCATGTCGGACGAGACGTTGAAGAGCGGCGCGATGAGGATGCCGGCGATGCCCGCGAACGCCGTCGACACCGCGTAGCAGCCGGCGACGGCGCGTGTGACGTCGATGCCCATTAGCCGCGCCGCGTCGGGGTTCTGCATGACGGCGAGCAGCGCCTTGCCAAGCCGCGTATGGCGGGCGACGAGGTGGAGGCCGAATGCGATGACGAGACCCGCCATCGGGATCGCCAGCTGCAGTGGCAGCACGGGCACGCCGGCGATATCGACCGGCATGTCCGCCAGTACCGAAGGATAGTTGCGCGGCTCCTTGCCGAACAGGAACAGCGTCGCGTTCTCGAGGATGATGCCGAGCGCCACCGTGGCCATGAGCCAGCCGTTCGACCCGCGCGCGGCAAAGGGGCGGACGGCGATGCGCTCGACCAGCAGCCCCCACGCGGCGCAGAGCAGAAGAGCGAGGGCGATGCTGATGACGGGAGCCCAGCCCAGCGTCACGGCAAAGCTGTAGCATAGCACGGCACCGAGCATCATCGAGCTGCCCTGCGCGAAGTTGACGGTGCCCGACACCGAATAGGTGACATAGAAGCCGAGCGCCAGCAGCCCGTACATGCTGCCGAGCGCGATACCCGAAACGAGGGCGAGCGCCATCAACACGGCGGTGGGCTACCAGACGAATGCGGACACGGCCAACTCGGGAGCGCCCGCATGCGGCGCAGCTGCCGCGGGCGAGCTCCGCTCGCGGGCGTCCTAGTTCGCCACCGGCTCGATCTGGTTGCCGACGTAATGCACCATGATGTAGTCGTTCTCGCCGAGCGCATCATGGTTCTCGGCCGAGAACGGGTGATCGTAGCTCTTGATCAGCCCGTCATAGCGCCCGAGGCTTTCGAGCGCCTGACGCATCTTGTCGCCATCGGCGCTGCCGGCCTGCGTGATCGCGAGCGCGACCAGATGCATGGCGTCATAGGCGTCGGCGACGCCGACCGGCGGAACCACGTCGGCCGGCCCCTTGATGTCGGGGTATTTCGCTTTGAGCTCCTCGATGACCTTCTTGCCGACCGCGTTCTGCGGGCCGAAGAAGCTGTAGGTCTGGATGAATTCGACCTTCTGCGCGCCAGGCCCGGCGAGCTCGGGGAAGCGGCCGCCGGAGACGCCCCAATGCGACACCACCGGCACCTGCCATCCCGTCCGCTGCAGCGATTTCATGACCTGCGCGCCGGGCGCGGCATTGCCGACCAGCACCAGCGTGTCGGCGCCCGCTGATTTGAGGCGCGTCAGCTGCGCGACCATGTCAACGTCGCTCTCCTCGAACTTCTCGATGCCGGCGACGGCGATGCCGCGCTCCTTGGCGGCGGCGGTCAGGCCCTTCTCGTTCGACTCGCCCCAAGGATTGTTGACCAGGATCAGACCGAGCTTCTTCGCCTGATAGGCCTTCATCGCATGGTTGGCGAGCGCCTTGTCGACGAGCACGTCGACGGCGGAGACGCGGAAGATGAAGTTGGGATTGGCGCCGTTGCGGGTGATGTTGGTGGCCGCTGCCCAGACGCTGAAATACGGCGCCTTGGACTGGTTCGCGATCGGCACGATCGCCAGCGACACGGGCGAATCGATGCCGCCGAAGATCGCCGCCACCTTCTCCTGGTCGATGAGCTCGCGCGCGGCGATCTGGCCCTTGGCCGGATTCGATTCATCGTCGCGCCGCACCAGCTCGAGCTTGCGGCCCAAGAGCCCGCCGCTCGCGTTGATCTCGTCGATGGCGACGCTCAAGCCGCGGGTGATGCCTTCGCCCGATTTGGCGGAGCCGCCGGAAAGCGCGGCGACCAGCCCCACCTTGATCGGCTCCTCGGCGCGGGCCGCCATAGCGGTTGCGATCAGCATGGCGATTGCCGCCACCGCGGTTCTCGGCACTCGGTTCGGGGTCATTCACTTCCTCCCTTTGGTTGACGGCATGCGTAGCGCGCCACAGGCTTGAGGCACCCAGAGGCCGAGTATAGGTCGCTCTCGGCCACGCCGGTATGACCCGAATTCCTGCTCGGTGCTTGATCAGCCTGCCCAAGAACGGCCCAGCCTCGCCCCTCGATCGGCCTCGGTCACCCGGGCGCGTCGGGGTTGCCGGACACGATGCAGGAGACGTGCCACCAGCAGGGGAGGCCCGTGTCGGCGATGACCATGCCGCTCCATACGTCGGCCGTTCCGAGATGAAGACGACTATCTCGTCGCGGCCCCACGTCGCGCTCCTGAGGTTGCACGCCACTTTGGCGTGCACTCGGGGACGAATGCCGCTGCGGTGGGCTTCGACAAGCTCGCCCAGGTGGGTGTGCTCTATCGCGGCCTGGAGGTTCTCGGCGGCGGCGGCACGCTCGCGGGCGTCGTGCTCGGCGCCATGACGGTGTTCGTCATCGAGCGGCAATTCGTGAAGGCATCGGCCTTCGCGCTGGCTGGCGTGGTGCTGACGTTTTTCGGCTTCATCCATGGCGAAGCCATCGGCATCGCGCGCTCGCCCGCTGTTGCGGTAAGCTATCTCGGCATAGCGGCGATCCTCTTCGGCTGCGCCAAATTTGCCGCCGTCGCGCCGCGACCGGCCGAGATGCCGCAGGGGCATGCCATGAGCACGGAGCCGGCATAGTAGAAATGGGAGAAGGGACAAGGATGACGAGCAAACCCTTCGATGCCGGGACTTATGTAGACGCCGCCGCGGCGGCTCTCGACCTGCCGATCGCGCCGGAGCATCGTCCGGGTGTGGTGCTCAATCTCGAGCGACTCGCGGCGATGGCGCGTCTGGTGATGGAGTTTCCGCTCGCGGACGAGATCGAGCCGGCGCCTGTGTTTCGCGCATGATCGACGCAGGCAACGGAGCGCTAGAGATCGCCGCCGCCGTGCGGGCTGGCAGGGTGAGCGCGCGCGAAGTCGTGGAAGCGGCGCTAGCCCGCATCGAGGCCGGCAATCGTCGCTTCAACACCTTCACGACCGTGACGACCGAGCGCGCGCGCAGGACCGCAGCGGCGATCGATGCGCGACGGGGCCGCGGCGAGACGCTGGGGCCGCTCGTCGGCGTGCCTTACGCGGTTAAGGACCTCTTCGACATCGCCGGCGTGACGACGCTGGCGGGATCGAAGATCGATCGCGAGAAACCGCCGGCGGCGGCGGATGCTGCGGCGGTGCGCCGGCTTGACGAGGCCGGGGCCGTTCTGGTGGGCGCCCTCAACATGGACGAGTACGCCTACGGCTTCACCACCGAGAACGCGCATTACGGGCCGACGCGCAACCCCCACGATCTCACGCGCGTCGCCGGAGGCTCTTCCGGCGGCTCCGCCGCGGCGGTTGCCGGCGGCTTGGTGCCGCTCTCGCTCGGCACCGACACCAATGGCTCGATCCGGGTGCCGTCGTCGCTGTGCGGCATCTTCGGCCTCAAGCCGACCTATGGGCGCTTGAGCCGGTCCGGCGCCAAGCCATTCGTCGACAGCCTCGACCACATCGGCCCCTTCGCGCGGTCGGTCCGCGATTTGGCCGCGTGCTATGACGCGCTCCAGGGACTGGCCGAAGGGGATGGGGCCTGCCAGGCCATGGAAGCCGAGCCGGCCTCGCCGCAGCTCGGTCGCGGCCTCGAGGGACTGCGTGCTGTCGTGGCATCGGGATATTTCGCGCCTGCCGGCACGGAGGAAGCGCAAGAGGTGGTGGCGCGAGTAGCAAAGGCGCTCGTCGCGACGCACCGCATCGAGCTCCCTGAAGTCGCCCGCGCCCGCGCCGCGGCCTTCGTCATCACGGCGGCAGAAGGCGCCAATCTGCATCTCGCGAATCTCAAGCGCCGCGCGGCCGACTTCGACCCGGCGACGCGCGACCGATTCCTTGCTGGCGCTCTCGTTCCGGCCAGCTGGGTGCTGCAGGCGCAGCGTTTCCGCCGCTGGTATCGCGAGCGCGTACTCGAAATCTTCGCCACGACCGACGTGATCCTGGCGCCGGCGACCCCCTGCGCCGCACCGCGCATCGGCCAGGAAACAATGACGCTCGCCGGTCGGGAAGTGCCGACGCGGCCGCATCTCGGCCTCTTCACCCAGCCGCTATCGTTCATCGGTCTGCCGGTCGTCGTCGTACCGGTGCAGCGGTCGGGGCGTCTGCCGATCGGTGTCCAGATCATCGCCGCACCGTGGCGCGAGTCTGTTGCGCTCCGCGCCGCCGCGGCGCTGGAGGACGCGGGCGTGGTGAGCGCTCCCGTCCCGGAATGACGCGCGGGAGTCACGCGCCCGGAAAATGACAGGCGACTGCGCGGCCCTGCCCATCGGCGATCAACGCCGGCATCATCCGCGCGCAAACCTCCGCGCCTTTGGGGCAGCGCCCGTAGAAGCGGCAGGTGCTGGGGTCGGGATCGATCGGGCTGCGCGGCTCGCCTGGCAGCGCGACCCGCTTCCGCCGCGTCTCCGCCATGTTCGGAATGGCCGAGACCAGGGCGGCCGTGTAGGGATGGGCGGGCGTGGTCAGCACCACGTCGGTCGGACCGCTCTCGACGATCCGGCCGCTGTACATCACCAGCACCCGGTCGCAGAGCAGGCGAATGACATTGAGGTCGTGGCTGACGAAGAGATAGCCGAGCCCGATCCTGCGCTGCAGATCCTGGAGAAGACGCAGGATGATCACCTGCACCGAGACATCGAGCGCGGAGGTCGGCTCGTCGAGGATGAGGAGCCGCGGCTCGACGGCAATCGCGCGCGCGATCCCCACGCGCGCCTTCTGGCCGCCGGAGAGCTGGTGCGGAAAGCGTCCGAGGAGCTCCTCGGACAGGCCGCAGAGCCGGGCGGCGCGGGTCACCTCCGTCTGGAGCGTCGCGCCTCCCAGCCGCTTCAGCCGCCGTAGCGGGTCGGCGATGGCGTCGAATGCGGTGAAGCGAGGATTGAGCGCATCGGTTGCATCCTGAAATACCATCTGGATCTGCGCCCGGGTGGGCAAGCGACCGAAGCGCCGCGCCGCGACGATGCTGATATCACTGCCGGCAAAGCGGATCTGGCCGTCGCTGGGGTCGAGGAGGCGCGCCACCAGACGCACGAGCGTGGACTTGCCGCAGCCGGATTCGCCGACGAGCCCCACCGTCTCGCCCTCGGCGATGGTGAAGCTGACGTCGTCGACGGCGTGGACTTGCGGCCGCGCCCGGTTCGGGCGCAGCCAGCGACCCTCCGTCTGGACGGAGAAGCGCTTCGAGAGATTGTCGACTTCGAGGAGCGCGCTCACAGCGGATGCCGGCAGGCGACGAGGTGATCGACGCCCACCATGCTGCGCGGCAGTGCCTCATTGCAATCCATCTGGCGCTGGTCGCAACGCGGGCTGTAGCGACAGGCCGGGATGTTATCGCCGCGCAAGTCCGGCAGACTGCCGGGAATGGCATAAAGCTCGTCGAGCCGCGCCTGTGGCCGCGGCGTGGCGGCAATGAGGCCGCGCGTATAGGGGTGGCGCGGCCGGGCGAGTAGCTCCTCCGTCCGCGCCACCTCGACCATGTGTCCCGCGTGCATGACGGCGATGCGGTCGGCGTACTCCGCGGCGACGCCGAGGTCGTGCGTGATGAGGATCGTCGCCATGCCCCGCGCCCGCGCCAACTCGGCCATGAGGTCCATGATCACGGCCTGAGTCGTGACATCGAGGCCGGTGGTCGGCTCGTCGGCGATCAGCAGGGCCGGCGAGCAGGCCAGCGCCATGGCAATCATGACGCGCTGGCACATGCCGCCGGAAAGCTCGAAGGGATAAGCCCGAGCGCGCCGCGCCGGATCGGGGATCTTGACCGTCGCCAGCAGCTCGATCACGCGCGCCGCGACATCGGACTGACGGACATTGGCATGCCGCAGCAGGACGTCGGCGATCTGCTTGCCGATGCGCCGGATCGGGTTGAGCGCCGTGCGCGGATTCTGAAAGATCATCGCGAATTCCCGCCCCCGCATGTCGCGGAGCGCGCGCGCGTTCTCGGTAAGAAGATCGAGGCCGCCGAATACCACGCGCCCCGATGTGATCCGCGCCGCCGGGTCCAGGATGCCCATGACGGCAAAGGCGGTGACGGATTTTCCGGAGCCACTCTCGCCGACCACGGCCAGCGTCTCGCCGCGATGGAGGTCGAAGCTGACGCGCTCCAGCGCGCGCACCGTGCCCGAGCGGGTGCGGAACTCGACCGAGAGCTCCCGCACAGACAGCAGCAACGGCCCCGCGCTCATGTCCGCCGCCGCGGATCGACGATGTCGCGCAGCCCGTCGCCGAGAAGATTGAAGCAGAAGACGGCAAGCATCAGTACGAGCCCGGGAAAGAAGGCAACCCACCATTCGCCGGAAATGATGAAGCTCGCGCCCTCGGCGACCATGATGCCCCATTCTGGCGTCGGTGGCCGCACGCCCAGCCCGATGAACGACAGGCCGGCGGCGTTGAGGATGGCGTAGCCCAAGGTGAGCGACACCTGCACCATCATGATCGGCAGGATGTTCGGCAGTATCTGCGCGAGCAGGATGCGCGCCTCGCCGTTGCCGGAGAGGCGTGCCGCCTCGACGAAGCCCGACTCCCGGCGGATACTCGCCTCGGCGCGCGCGATCCGGGCATAGAGCGGCAGATTGATAACCGCCGTGGCATAGACGATGTTGGTGACGGTGTTGCCCAGCGCCGCGACGATGCCCATGGCCAAGACGAAGAGCGGGAAGGCCATGATCGTGTCGACGATGCGGCTGACGATGCGATCGCACCAGCCGCCGAAATAGCCGGCGGCAATCCCCATCAGCGTGCCCACCGCGAAAGCCAGCACAACCGAGGCGAGGGCGATGCCCATGTCGAGCCGCGCCGCTACAATTATGCGACTGAAGATGTCGCGCCCCAGATCATCCGTCCCGAACCAATGCCGAGCGCTCGGCGGGTGAAGCGCTTGCGCCGTGTCGCTGGCGAGTGGGTCGTGCGGCGCCAGGGAAGGGCCAAGCGCGGCGGCGAAGACGAAGAGTAGGAAAAGGCTGAACGCGAGCCCGGTCACGGAGTTGTCGCCAAGGACGTAGCGAGCATGGCGGAGCAGCGCGATCATGCGGCCATGCCCACCCGCGGGTCGAGCATCCCATAGAGGATATCGATGCCAAGGTTGAGCGTGATATAAAGCAGCGCCATCGTCAGGACGAAGCCTTGCACCGGCGCGTAATCCGAAGCGATCAGCGCCTCGATAGCGTAGGAGCCGATCCCCGGCCAGGCGAAGACCTTCTCGACGAGCACATTGGCGCCCAGGAGGAACGAGAAGACCATGCCGAGCGTGGTGATCACCGGCAGCACCGCATTGCGCAGCGCGTAGACGCCGACGATCTTTCCCTGCGTCAACCCGCTCGCCCGCGCCGTGCGGATGAAGTCGCTCGAGAGCGCGGCGAGCATCGCCGCGCGGGTCATCCGCGCCAACGGCGCCAGCGAGAAGATGCCCAGTGTCAGCGCCGGCAGGATCAGCTGCGCGAGCGATGCGCGAAAGGTGGCGAGGTCGCCGGCAAGCAGGCTGTCGATCAGATAGAAGCCCGTGCGCGCTGGCGGCGGCGAGTTGTAGATGTCGAGCCGTCCGAGCGGCGCCGGGGCGACGCCGAGCAGGTAGTAGAAGACATAGACGAGCAACAGGCCCGTGAAGAAGGTCGGCAGCGACACACCGGCCGTCGCGATCACGCGGCAGAGATGGTCAATCCACGAGCCCGGCCTCGTCGCGGCGAAGATGCCAAGGGGAATGGCGATCGACACGGCAAAGGCGAGGCCAAGCAAGGTGAGCTCGGCAGATGCAGGAAGCCGCGTCAGGATCTCGCTCACCACCGGCTGGCCGGTGGTGAGCGACGTGCCGAGATCGCCGCGGGCCAGACCGCCGATATAGTCGATGAACTGCGCCGGGAGGCTGCGATCGAGCCCGAGGCGGTGGCGAATCTCCTCGATCGCCTGCGCCGTCGCCGCGGGCCCCGCGAAATACGCGGCCGGATCTCCCGGGAGAGCGCGAGTCAGCAGGAAGGTGACTACGACCACCCCGACCAGGCTCGGCAGAGCGGTCGCGAGACGACGGAAGATCAGCCAGCCCATGGCTGCGCTGCGCCCATGCGCTCAAGCCTTTTCCAGCTGCCGGTAATCGAGCTGGCGGTGGAACCAGTAGCGATATCCGCCAATGCTCTTCTGCATGGCAACGTTGAGCTGCGGCTGGAACAGCGGCACGCGCGGAACCTCTTCGAATGCGATCTTGACGAAGCCCTCGACTTCATGCTCGTAAGCCTTGGGATCGACCTCGAAGCGGGCGGCGTCGATGAGCTTGTCCATCGCCGGGTTCTGGTACGACATGGTGTTGAAGATCGAATTCTGGCCGTGATAGGTCCAGAAGAAGAAATAGTCGGGAAAATTGAGCCAGCCGCCGAACGCGTTGGTGATGAAAGGCAGCGTCTTCTTGGAGAACTCCGTGCGCCAATTGGCGCCGGGGATCTTGTTGACGGTCACTTTCACGCCGATCTGCGCAAGGCTCTCCTGGACGAGAAGGCAGAGCGGCTCGTTGGTCACGGCGAAGCCGAGATCGAAGGACAGCGTCGTCTCGAATCCCTCGGGATAGCCCGCCTCCGTCAGCAATTGCTTCGCCTTGGCGAGATCGGTGACGTAAGGCGAGGGCTGCGGCCATTGCGCGCTGGTGACGTCGGCCGGACCGCCAAAGAGCGGCCGCGCGCGGCCATAGAGCGCGACATCCATGATCTTCTGGTAGGGGATTGCGTAGGCGACCGCCTGCCGCACCTTCACATTGTCGAAGGGCGCCATCTTCACATTCATGCCGATGTACTGGATGGCGTTATCGATCGGCGTGCCGATGATGGAAAGCCTCTTGTCGCCGGCGAGTTCGGCGACATCCTTGGGCGGCAGATCAACCGAGATGTCGGCGTCGCCGCGCTCGATCAGGGCGCGGCGGTTCCCGGCCGAGGGCACCATGCGCCAGATAACGCGCTGGATTTTGGGCAAGGACCCCGATTTCCAATCCTCGTTGCGGAGGTAGACCAGCTCCTGCCCGGGTGTCCATTTCTCGATCCGATAGGCGCCGCTGGGTGCGGCGTTGTTCTTCAGCCACTCCATCGCCCAGGGATCGGCGGCGCTGGCGTTCTTCTTCGCAAGATCGGAGTTGATGACTACCGCCACCGGAACCGCGAGGTCCGGCATGGTGAGCTTGTCCCGCCGCAGGAAGTCGACGCGCAACGTCCGCTCGTCGACGACGACGAACTGCTCCGGTTTCTCGAGCGATCCCGCCTTCATCTGGAATGTCGGGAAGCCGCCCACCGTGACGGCGCGATCGAAGGACCATTTCACATCTTTGGCGGTGACCGGCGTGCCGTCGTGGAACTTCGTGTCCTTGCGCAGCTTGAAGGTGACGGACATGTCGCGGAGGTCCCATTCCTCCGCCAGCTCAGGCTCGAGCTTGCTGTAGTCGTAGTGATCGACGCCGTTGACGTCCTTCTTGACCCCGAAGGTCATCAGGCGGTCATAGACGTTCCACGACGCTTCGTAGCCAGGCCGGTTGGTGCCAACGCCGTGAATGTCGAGGTTGTTGGGACCGCTCTCCGACAGGCTCAGCAGAGTGTCCTTGCGCGCCTGTGCCGCTGCCGGGAACAGCCCACCGGTCGCCGCACTGGCAGCGGAACCGGCCGTCAGCGCTGCCGTGCCCTTTAGAAAGTCACGTCGCTGCATGGGGTCCTCCGAACTACGTTCGTCGCGCTGCCCTTACCAAGTCGTGCAACCGCCGTGCCACGGCCAAGTGCCCGGGGCGCGGTGCTGCACGCGCGGGGGTGCCACAAATTTCATCATAGTTGCGCACAACCGGCGCGATTCATGGGCAGTTTGACCGGACGGGCATAACGGCGGACCCGATTAGGCATTGGCCCACTTGCTGCAGCAGCGTGGAGCAACGCACATTGCGCAAGGGCACGTATGGCCATCGATATGCTGATATCGACCCTAAGACAACAATACATCGCGAGTGAGCTGACGCCGCTGCAGCTGCTCGATGTCATCGAAGCGCGGCTGGCGGCCGCGGGGGATGACGCGGTCTGGATCAGCCGCATCCCGTCCGCTGGGTTGCGCGACACGGCATCCGCGCTCGAGCGGCGCGCTGCTCGCGAGGGCGTTGCGAGCATGCCGCTCTACGGCATCCCCTTTGCCGTAAAGGACAATATCGACGCCGCCGGCTTGCCGACGACCGCAGCCTGCCCGGCTTTCGCTTATACACCCGAGCGCTCGGCGGCGGCGGTCGAACGCCTCCTGGCCGCCGGTGCGCTGCTCATCGGCAAGACCAACCTCGACCAGTTCGCCACCGGGCTCGTTGGCACGCGTTCGCCCTATGGCGTGCCGCGCAATCCCTTTAATGCGGACTACATTCCCGGCGGCTCGAGCTCCGGGTCGGCCGTCGCCGTCGCGACCGGGCTCGTTTCCTTCGCGCTGGGCACTGATACGGCCGGGTCCGGCCGCGTGCCCGCCGCGTTCAACAACATCGTCGGCCTCAAGCCGACGCGCGGTCTCGTCAGTGCGGCGGGCGTGGTTCCCGCATGTCAATCGCTCGACTGCGTGTCGATCTTCGCGCTAACCGTCGAGGATTCGGTCTCCGTGCTCGACGTAATGCACGGCTTCGACGCCGGCGATCCGCTGTCGCGCCCGCCGCCGGCTGGCTTTGCCGCCGCGCTTGCTCCGCCGCCGCCGCGATTCTCTTTCGGAGTGCCGGGCCCGGAGCACCTGCGCTTCGGCAACGCGGCGGGCGCGCACCTTTTCGCGGAAGCGGTGGCTCGCCTCGAGCGGCTTGGCGGCAGCGCGGTCGAGATCGACTATGCACCCTTCGCAGCCGCCTCCGAGTTGCTCTACGGCAGCCCCTTGTTGGCAGAGCGTGCCGCCGCGATCGGCCCGTTTTTTGCCGACCATGCCGATGCGTTGCATCCGGTGACACGTGAGATCATTACCGGCGGCACGCGGTTTTCCGCGGTCGACATGTTCCAGGCACTGTACCGCTTGGAAGAACTGCGGACGGCGGCGCGAGCGGCATGGCAGGTCATCGATTTCCTGGTGCTGCCGACCGCCGGAACGATCTATCGCTTGACCGAGATCCAGCGCGACCCGATCGTGCTCAACGGCAATCTCGGCTACTACACGAGCTTCGTGAACCTGATGGATCTGGCGGCGATTGCCGTCCCGAACGGCTTTGATGCGGCTGGCCTGCCCGCGGGCGTGACTCTCATCGCGCCCGCCTGGCACGACATGATGATCGCCTCGGTCGCGGCGGCCTTCCAGCGCGCGACCGGACTTCCGCTGGGCGCCACCGGGATCGCGCTTCCCCCGCCCACGCCCAGCGGGCGCAGCGCGTTTCCGTATATCTCGCTCGCCGTACTCGGCGCGCATCTGAGCGGCGAGCCGCTCAACGCCGAGATCGTGGCGCTGGGCGCGCGCCTGCGCTCGACTGGCAGAACGCGGCCCAACTATCGCCTCTATGCATTGCCGGATGGCCGACGGCCCGGGCTGGTGCGCGATGCTCGGGGAACCGGCCACGCCATCGAGGTCGAAGTCTGGGACATACCCACGGCCGCGTTGGGCGCCTTGGTCGCGACGATCGCGCCGCCGCTCGGGATCGGCACGGTCGAGCTCGATGACGGCAGCGCGGTCACCGGCTTTCTGTGCGAGCCATATGCCGTCGGCGCGGCCCGCGACATCTCCGAGTTCGGCGGCTGGCGCGCCTATCGTCGCTCCGCGGCGCGCGCTTGACCGCATCGAAGGAGCAAACCGGCATGGATGAGATCAATATTCCCGAGATCATCGCCGAAGTGACGGCGGCCTTCGAGCGCTACGAGCACGCGCTCGTGACAAACGATATCCCCGTGCTGAACGAGCTGTTCTGGAAATCGCCGCATACGGTTCGGCTGGGCGCCACGGAGAATCTCTACGGCTATCAAGCGATCGCCGGGTTCCGCGCCGCCCGGTCGCCGCTCAATCTTGCGCGGCGCCTGCGCCACACGGTGATCACGACCTATGGGCGCGATTTCGCCACCGCCAACACAGAATTCGACCGCGACGCCAGCCCGCGCATCGGGCGTCAGAGCCACACATGGCTGCGCCGACCCGAGGGTTGGCGCATCGTTGCCGCGCATGTCAGTTATCTTGACGTGCAGCGCTAAATTTGCCTGCACGACGCCTCAAGAAGCATGGCCCGAACGTCCATTGAGGGACCAAAAAGCAAAGTGACTCGCTAGCCGGTAAGCGTCCGTTATGAGGGTCGAAATCGGACCCGCGTGCGCCGAGCTCGTTCTTCGCAAAAGTGTCACGAGCGGACACCCGTCACCTGGATGAGAATCCGGTGCTTCTTCGAGCGACTCGAGGCGCGCCTCGCCGCAACGGTTTCGTCGCGGGCCGCTATGCGTCGCTGGTGTCGACCGACTTCGCCGGTCGGGCGGAGTTCAGGACGGCCGAGGGCCGCACGCATGTCAGGCGCCCTGGCACGCAAGCCTGAAGCGCACGCCCGCGCGCCAAGGCCGGCCGCCGCTCAGGCGGCGCTGGCGACCGCGCCGGGCAGGATGTCGTTGACCGCCTTGCGCGCGCGCTCGAGCCCGCCGGCCGCGCTCTCGGGACTGATGGCCAAGCCTTCGACATGGATGAAGGTGACGTCGTCGAGGCCGAGAAAACCCAGTATCTCCTCGGGGCCCGCCGCGGTGTAGCGGAAGGTTCGCCCGGCGCGGGCGAGGTGGTCGATCCAGGCTTTGAGCGCCGACGAGATCGTGAAATTGTACATCGGCGCGGCGATGACGACGACGTCCGCCGACTCGACCTGCGCGATAATGCGTCACGCCGTCGCCGGCGCGTTAGGTGCCGCCCTATTCAGACCAACTCTCCCGGCCAATCTTGGGCCGAACCGTGCTCGAATTTGGCGGGCGTCAAGGCCGCGGCGCGACATCGGTGATGTCTTGTTTGAATGTCTGTCAGGTGTGGTCTGCGCAGTGTCGCGCGCAGCCTCGATGGGTGCGAGCAAAGGGACTTGGGAGGAAGCGATGAAATCCGACCGTGAGGTCAAAAGGGGACGTCAGAGACGAGTTCGACAATTCCTTCGATGTGCCGCTGCCTCCGGCCGAGGCTTGGCCGGTCCTCTCGGACATCCGGCGCATCGCGCCCTGCATGCCCGGCACGGAGCTGACTGATGTCCTGGACGAGGCGACCTACCAGGGCAGGATGTCGGTGCGGCTCGGTCCGGTCGCGCTCGCCTTCGCCGGCGTGGTCAATCACACCGCACGCGTCAAGGCGCAGGGCGCCGACGCCAAGGGGTGCGGTGGCGCCCATGGCACCGCCTCCTTCCGGCTCGACCCGGCGGGCAGCGGTTCCCAAGGTGCTGGTGCACACCGACCTCGTGCTCTCCGGCGCCATAGCTCAATACGGCCGCAGCGCCGGCAAGATCCGGGCGACCGCCGCGAATGCCAGTCTCCGAGATAGGTCTCAAGCCGCCCGCGAGCGCCGGAGCGCTACCCCGCGGCGGCGGACAGTTTGAGGACGGGCGAGCGAAACGGACCAAGGCTCGATCATCGCTACATATCGCTATATTAGGACGCGTCTGCGCGCCTCGAGGTCGCAGGTGCGCACCCTTAGGCTATCTCGCTTTTGACGTTTCGCCGTGCGGTAATGAGTACGCGGCCCAGCAGGGGCTTCGCGCGCCATGGACATACTGGTCTATTCCGGTCTCGAGCGGCTCGGCGACGGCGTGATGAAGCTGCCGTTCGTCGGCGCGCTCCGCCGGCGCTGGCCCGAGGCGCGCATCACCTGGCTGGCCGGCAAAGGCACGACCGTCTACGCGCATGCGCTGGCGCCGCTGGTCGCTGGCGCGCTCGACGAGATCATTGAGGATGCCGGCATCGGTTCGCGCAAGTCGGAGCTGCTGCGCCGGCCGCTGCCGGATCGTCGCTTCGATCTCGTCCTCGACACGCAGCGGCGCGTGCTCACCACCCTCATCCTGCGCCGGATCCGCACCCGGACCTTCGTCTCGGGCGCCGCGCGCTTCCTGCTTTCCGACAAGCGGCCGCCCAGGGACTATACACGCCCGTCGCGTCTGATCGATCAGCTCATGGATCTCATCGCCGTAGCCGGCGGCGAGCGGATCGAGCCCCGTTTCGCGCTCAGCCTCGATGCGCCTTGGCGCGAGGCCGCCCTGCGCGCTCTGCCGCCTGGGCCGTCCTACGTCGGGCTCGCGCCCGGTGCCGGAGCCGCTCACAAGCGCTGGCCGCGCGAGCGCTTCGTCGCGCTGGCGCAGGCTCAGCTCCGCGCCGGCCGCGGGCCGGTGGTCCTGCTCGGACCGGAGGAGCGCGGCTGGCACGACGAGCTGCGCGCGGTGCTCCCCGCGGCGCTCTTTCCGTTACAGGACGAGCGCATTGCACCCGAGCTCGCGGCCTCGCCGCTCTATACGCTCGCCATCGGCCAGCGTTTGTCGCTGGCGGTCGTCAATGACAGCGGCATCGGCCATCTGCTCGCCGCCTCCGGCTGCGCGCTGGTGTCGCTCTTCGGCCCGACCGCGGCGGCAAAATTCGCGCCCGCGGCGCGCGAGCTTACCATCATTGAGGCCCAGCGCTTCGGCGCGAGCGCCATCACGGCGATTCCCGTGAACGCGGTGAGCGAGGCGGTAGAGCGCACGCTGGGGGGCCACGTACGTTGACTGCTGAAGCACCCAATAAAATGAGTTGCTTACGCACCAACCCGCGAAGCGCTCCGGACAAGCTGCTCAACTGCCTTGGTGTCGGCGTCTGTCAGTCCGTGGTCGGGCCATTGCGCTACGGCGTTTGTTCGGACTCTTCGGGCCTCGACCAGGGAGCGCTCACGCTCGCCGCGATGAGCCTGGGTCTTTCGAGAATGCAATAAATGGGTTAAGTGGCAAGAGTACCCGCTCGCGCCGGCAACCGGAGCGTCGCCATCACAATCACGCCTGCGGATCGGTACAAATCCCTTCGAGCGTTTGTATTCCGGCCGTGCCGATAACCGGCAGGGACCAAGTTCTCACTAAGACCTCCGGAACCTGCTGGCGTAAGCCGTTTTCGAGGTGCCAGTACCCCTCCCGCCCAAGCCTCAGGGTGACCCCGCATTGCCGCCATTCCCCGGTAATACCGTTGTAGAGGTACCGAACTAAGAGATGAGCATCGGCCGTCGCCATAGGCAGCGATCCTTGCAGAATGACGGCGTCGTGACCCGGCCGGCCATCCAGAACTGCACCTTGGGAGCTGGCGATCAAATCGCGCGTAAACTCCTTGATCTCCATGCGCGTGGGTGGCGATTGACGGTGAACCTCGAAGCGGACGGCCAATGGCGTTGCGCTGCTATCGACGGTGAGGGCCAAGCAACTAAAATCATGATCGCGCGTGTTACGGATGATCGTCAGCGGATGGACCATTTCCGTCCGCGCTGCGCAACCTTGATTAGGCAAGCGTCCGCCAAGGGTGTTTGGCTGATCCGCTGACATGGCCGCTCCCGGGGAGAAAACGAGAATCCACGAGGCGACGACTCTTCGGGCGACATTCCGCTGCAGCAGGTACATCCCCGTCGGACTCCATCTTTCCTGCGTGACAACCTTGTCACCTCTGCACCATAGGCGCGACAGGAACACGGCGCCACCTACGTAACGAGGTCGGCCAAGAAAAATCGGGGTACCAGCGATTGGGGGTGTGCGCGGCCGGCCCCTACGGAGGTGCCCGCCTAAGTTCAACCCTCGGGTGCGCGTCTGACGCTACGCGCTATTGCTGCCTTAACGGCTAGCGATTTTTTGGAACTACAACAGCCGGCGATCGTAAAAGCGGGTGGAAACCTGGGCTGGAGTCGGCGGCAGAGTGGCAAACCTCGACCTTGCACTAATGGTGCGTGGCGTGGACGCCCTTTTGCGCCAGCGGCAGCACATTCATGAATTCAGCGAAGACCAAGAATGCCTCTTCCGAATCGCCGTTAGCGAAGCCCGAGCTCACATTCGGCTCTCGGACGGAACGTCCATCCGCCTGGGCGATCCGATCCTCGAACTACATCTCTGGAACGAGCACGTTCCGACGATGCCGAGCGCCGGTCCGAGCGCGGCTTGGGCAAATCTCATGAAACGCATGATCCGCCGCTCCCTGATCTTGACCGCGCTCTACCTGGAGCAGGAGCGAGCTCTCGCTTCCATTGTTGCCGTACATGGCGCGCCACCTTTCCGGAGCCGCCTCGGCGCACCGCAAATGATTCGCGCGGCGCAGCGCTTCGGTTTCGACCTCATCGAACCCGATGTGCGCGCGAGTTTCGGCGAACGCATTCACGAGCTTTTCGACAGCATGCTGCTATGGGGGTTGGTTCTGGCCTTCAATCCTTCCGCGCAGCGATGCGGGACAATTTTGCGCCACCGCTACCACCTGTGGATCTCGCGTCAAAAGCTGTTTTACTGCTTCGGCGGCGACGTGAATGGCCACTCGGGCGCCCAGAGCGGCTGATGTCGCCAATAGCAGCCTTTCTACCCTGCACGGTCGCGATATGTTGGGCGACCATCGTGACCTGGCTAATCCTTCGCGCCCTGCGGCAATTCCGCGCTTATCGGGAGCTGCGGCCCGACCCGTCATGTGCCGGGGAGCCTTTGCCATCGATCTCGGTGATCGTTCCGGCGCGCAACGAAGAGCGCGCGATCGGCCCCTGTGTCGCAGCACTTGCGGCCCAGAATTATCCGGCGGGCGCGCTCGATGTCATCGTTGTTGACGATAATTCCACGGACGGCACCGGCGCGATCGCCCGCGCGGCGGTGGCGGGAGATCAACGATTCCTGGTGATAACGAGCGGCAGCTTACCGGCTGGCTGGACCGGGAAATCACGCGCTTGCTGGCGCGGTGCAACGAGCGCGGACGGCGAATGGCTGTGTTTTCTCGACGCGGATACTGTACCCGCGGCGCCGTTGCTTCGCTGTGCCGTGCAAACCGCGCGCCGCGAGCGCCTGGACTTCATCTCCCTCGAGCCGCGCCAGGAGCTCAAAACGATGTGGGAGAGGCTCGTCATCCCTGCGGGGCTGTTCGCGTTGGCCTTTGCCGTCGATCACCGCCGCACTAACGATCCGTCCGATGCCGCTGCCTCGGCGAATGGGCAGTTTATTCTCGTACGCCGCGCGGCCTATGAGGCGGCCGGCGGCCATGCGGCGGTCCGCCAGAGGATCGCCGAAGACAGTGCGCTGGCGCGGGCGGTGAAGGGTGCTGGCTTTCGGGTCGCGCTCCTGGACGGCGCGGCGCTCATCCGGACCCGGATGTATCGCGATCTCGCAAGCCTGTGGGAAGGCCTGGCGAAGAATTGCGTCGAGATGTTCGGCGGCAGGCGCATCACGCTCGCCGTAAGCGGGCTCGGATTTCTGCTGGCATGGTCCGCGCCGGCGCTACCGGCGGCACTCGGCGTCCTCGCCGCTGAAGGGCATTCTCTGCTGATCCTGTGCGGCTTCTTAATCGCCCTACTCGCGTCCTTGGCGATTCTCGGCCTGCACGTCGCGGGCGCGAGACACCTCGGCATTCCCGCGCGGTACGGATTTCTTTTCCCTCTCGGCTATACGCTCGCGGCCGCGATTGGAGTGGACAGCGTGATACAGCAGCGTCGTGGCCGGGCCAAGTGGAAGGGAAGGATCTACACGCGTGCGCGTTAGTCCTGATGACCGGGCGGTGCAAGCCGGCTGGTGAATAAACTTATGCCCACTGCGAAAGATGAGCGGTCAAAGATCGGCGGATGGCCGCTCACGGTGGCGATTGCCATCATCCTCATCTTCCTGTTCTTCGTCCGTGACATTCTTCCCCCCTTCATCATAGCGGCGGCGATTGCCTTTATCCTGGCGCCGGTCGTGGACTACATTCATCTATGCGCGAAGGTGCCGCGCTGGTTTGCGGCGGGCCTGATCTATTTGTTCGTGCTCGGCACGATTACGACACTCGCCTATATGGCCGGCGGCCTGATGCTGCGCGATCTCGCGCGAGTCGTCGCACAATTCCCTGTAACGCTCCACCAGATAATGGCGCAGCTGGCAGGCTTGGCATCCACTTCAATCGGGTACTCCTTCGACCCGGACGCGCTCACACGTGCATTACTCGATTATGTTCGCAATCTCCTTTCTGGCAGCGGCGCTCCTCTTAGATTCGCCAGCTACGGCGTCGTCGCGATGTCCGAAACGATGCTGACCCTGGTCGTGCTGATCTACTTTCTGGTCTCTGGCAGGCACCTTGCGCTCGGTATCTTGTGGCTCGTTCCGCCGGAATACCGTCGCGAGGTGCACACAGCGGCGGCCAGGGTTCGTCCGCTGCTGAGACGATACGTTGCTGGCGTGGCGGCGGTCATGCTCTATACCACGGTCGTGGCATGGATTGGATTTGGTCCGGCCTTTCACCTCGAGGGGGCTGCGCTTCTGGCGGTCGTCGTCGGGCTCTTGGAGTTGATCCCGGTTCTCGGTCCAGCGGCGTCCGGAGCGCTGGTGTGCGTCTCGGCACTGCAACAAAGCAGCCCTGTCGCCGTGGTCGCCTTAGTTGTATTTGTGATTTTGCTCAGGCTGTCGATCGACGAGGTGGTTGGCCCGCTCATCCTTGGGCGCGCGGAGAGACTCCATCCCGTGGTGATTATCTTCGCATTCCTTTCCGGGGCAATTCTGTTTGGCCTCATCGGGATGCTCCTGGCCGTGCCGGTGGCAGCCTCCATTAAGATCGTTCTGCAAATCTACTACTCAGAGCCGGTGGAGACCGAGGGCCGATCCGCCCAGCCGCCGACGTCACAGCGTCACTGAAGGAGCTCTTGTACCATCGCACGGCCCTTCGAGACCGCAGCAGGCCCGACCAACAGTTGGAAGGCGAAGAACTGGGTGCCGCTATCAGCCCTGCCGACGTCAGCGGGGGGTGGGCGAACATATCCGAGAACAAGCGTCCGGCCGACCCAGCTGGCCGATAACTTCTAGCTGTCGTCCGATCGCATTGGTATTGGCCGGAGGCTAGTGGATGGAATCAAACGGATGGAACCGACCGAGCGGGCTACTTGCCAAGCTTTGAGCCGTTTCGGCCGGCCTCGTCCGTTTCACCACTAGCGCTTACGGACTGCTGCAGCCGCCCTTTCTCAGCGATGATCCCGTTTATTTTCCGGATCGCTTCGTGTGCTTGGTGGCAGCATCGTCCGGGACCAGCGCGATGCTGCGTCGAGCCTGTTCGGCCTCCTGAGCTTGTCGAAGGGGGCATCGCGGAAGTCGTTCTTCTGCCCCTTCGAATAGGGACGAACGTACTTCGCAGGCATCAACCGCGCATCGTGACCAAGCGCCTTGAGCCTGTGGCTGAGGTGATGAGCGCCGCCGCAGGCCTCCATGCCGATCAGGCAAGGCGGCATGTTGGCGAACGGCGCTTCCACCTAGCCGCGTGACCACCTCTGACGCAGCAGGATCGCACCGCGCCGATCCAGGCCGACAACGTTGAACGAGTTCTTGCCGATATCGATGCCGATTACGGCGACCGCGGTCTTGAGTGTCTCAGCCACGGCGTGCTCCTTGTCTTTGGCGCCCCTGGTCAGCCTAGCGGCTAACGGGGCAGGAGCACGGCCGGACCATCCCATTAGCCGACATTGTGTGGACCAGAATCGACGCTCGCGCCAGCATTCCGACTGTCTCAGCGCAGGTCGAAGCGCTATATTCAGCCGTATCTGTCGCTTATGTGAGGGAGCCGTCTTGAAGGGTGTCCGATCATTGCTTCCGGCTGTCCCGTTGCGCGCCCGATGACCGCCGTGTCTGCGCCAGCACCACCGGGCTATCTGGCCAATGACGGCGCGGCCTACGAGCGCTTCCTTGGACGCTGGACGCAGCGCCTGGCCGAGCCATTCCTCGATTTTGCCGATGTTCCGCCGGAAGGCGACCTTCTCGACGTCGGCTGCGGCACCGGCAGCGTGAGCCTGGCGATGGCCGCGCGTTGGCCGTCGCGACGCATCATCGGCGTCGATCTCTCGGAGGCGTGCCTCGCCGCCGCTCGCGTTCATGCGCGGCTGGCGATAACAGTGGGCGCTGTAGCAAGGCGAAGGCTTCAGAGTTTCGAGCCGCCGTCGACCCGAACGGTGTCGCCGGTGACCCAGCGGGCGTCATCGGAGGCGAGGAAGGCGACGACACCACCGATATCGTCCGGTTGTGCGAGGCGCTTCAGGGCTTGCATCCCGAGCGTAGCGTCGCGACCCGCATCCGTCTTCGTGAAGTTGGACATGTCGGTTTCGACGATGCCGGGCGCGACGGCGTTGACGCGAACGCCGCGCGGGCCGAGCGCCGAGGCAAAATGCTTTACCAGCGTGTCGACCGCGCCCTTGGTGGCCGCGTAAGCCGAGAGCGTACCGACGGTCGCGTGCGCCGCGAGCGACGACACGAGGACGATGCTGCTGCCACTGCACATAATCGGCAGCAACTGCTGCACGAGAAAGTAAGGCGCGCGAACATTGACCGCGAAGAGGTTATCGAAGTCTTCGACCGTGGTGTCCTCGATCGTCGCGGCCCCCCACACCCCTGCATTGGCAACCAGGATATCGAGGCGATCGCCGACAATGCTGCGGACTTGCCTGGCGAGCTTGTGTGCACCGTCTGCGGCGGCCAGGTCGGCTGCGACGCCATCGGCGCGGCCGCCGGCCTTACGGATTTCCGCGACGACTGCCTCGGCCTCTTTCGCGCCGCGGCTGTAGTGAACGAGAACCTGAGCCCCGGCGTTGGCAAGGGCGAGCGCGCTGGCGCGGCCGATGCCGCGGGAGGCGCCGGTAACAACAGCGGTTTTTCCCGATAGATTGGCCATGATCGGATTTCCTTCGTCAGGGTTGAGGGCTGGCACCGGCGCGCAGCCGGCCGTTCGCAGAGGCGAATGCGCCGGCGGCCCGTTGATGAGATCCGGGATTTACAGGCGGGGCAGCAGCCTCCCGGCGGCCTAGGCGGAAGGCTGCTTCAGGTCCCTCGTCGCTCTTCGATCGGGTCGACGCGATTGGGATAAAAGGCGAGATGGTCTTTGATCGACGTGACCGCCGTGTAAGGATCCTCATAGGTCCATACAGCGTTCATTGAGCGCTCCCCGCCGAGCGGAATGCTGAAGTAGACGCAGTCCCCCTTGTAGGGACAGTATGTCGCGTGATCCGTCCGCTGGAGGAGTTCGAGGTCGACATCCTTGCGAGGGATATACTGGACCGCCGGATAGCTTGCCTCGCGGAGTGTCAACGCCTCGTGCGTATCCGCGATGACGCGGCCCGCGACCGAGATCACGACCCGATTGGGATTGGACTCGATCGTGATTGGATGATCCGGTCCCGGAACCTTGATCGGCTTCTTGGCTGTCGAAACATGCTTATCCATCTTATTATCCATAATGTCACCTCCTCGAGTTTGAGCTGTCGGCCTCAGCGCTCACGTCGCCAATCTGGAGAGCCGGGAATTGTTGGCGTTCGCGCGCGCGCTTCCTCGGACAAGAACATTGAGACGTGCCGGACGAATAGTTCAGGGTACTGATACTGGGAGCCGTGATTGGCGTCTGGGTACAGGATCAGCTGGGCGTTCGGGAGGCGCTGCTGAAGAATGAACGAGTTCACCGTGTAGATGATCACGTCGGAGCCGCCGTTCACCACCAAGGTCGGCTGGTGGATGTTCTTCAGATAGTCGAAAGGGTTTTCGCGGCGAGCGCCCCACTTCGCGAGCCCTTCAAGCTGCGCCGGCGCCACCTTTTCATCCGCCTCGGGATCGCGATCCTCGGTGCGGAGGCGGAAGCGCTTCAGATATGCGCGGCCAGCCGCCTGGCTCGTCTCGGACGGCGTGAAGAACACGCTGAGCCAGAGATGATCGGGCTCCTCATAAGTCGCGCCGAAGATCCTCTGCGCCTCGGGCGTGAGCGAGGCCATGCCCTCGCCGCTGCGCGGCCCCGTCCCGACCAGCGCCAGGCGGCGGACGAGCTTCGGCTCGGCGAGCGCCAATTCCTGTGCGACCAAACCGCCGAGCGAGAAGCCCAGCACGTCCACCTTGGCCAGACCGAACGCCTTGATGAAGGCGCCGGCATTCACGGCCATCTCCTCGACGGAAGTCGGCACCTCGCCCGAGGTGCTCGAGATGCCGGCATTGTTGAACAGGATGACCTCGCGGTCCTTGGCGAAACCGTCGGTCACCGCCGGATCCCAATGGTCGATCGTGCCGGTGAAGTGCATGTTGAAGACAAGCGGCATGCCACCGGTGTTGCCGAAGCGGCGATAGGCGAAGCGGATGCCATTGGCCTCGACGAACTGCGTCGGCGCGGTCCGGTGGGTATGTGCGGTCATGTCGCAACGTCCTTTGGATGGGTCCTGCCCTGTCCGAGCGATACGCGTGAGGGTCAGTGGCCGAGGCCGTGTGCGATGCCGAGCTTCTCGAGCAGGGCCTGGGGTTCGAAATAGGCGACCCAGATCGAGGTGCCCTTGCCGTCCCTGACGGTCCAGTGCTCCGAGATCTTGATCATCGCGTCCGTACCGGTGACGCCGAAATTGACCAGCGCGACGACCTGATCGCCGTCCGCAAAGAGGCAGTCGTAGCTGAACCGTCCGAAGTCGAGGACGTCGGGGAGGTTGGGCAGCACCTGGTCGCGGAAGAAAGCCGCGCCCGGATGCACGCCGCCCCAGGGGAGGCAGTTGGGCGCGGTCGTCGTGAAGTCAGGGTGCAGATAGGGCGCGAAGTCGGTGAGGCGGCGCTGGACACCAGCCTGGTAATAAGCGTCCACCACGGCCTTACTCTGCTCGCTGTTCGAACGGTTCGTCATCATCTCCACTTTTCGTGCCGCCCCTTGAAGCCGGCCTCTGCCTCTGTCCGTCGGGCGGCGGGTTCTGGCGCGCGCCGAAGGTGTCAGCCTGCGGTCTTGCCGCCGTCGGCGGTAAGGATCTGGCCGGTCACGAATGACGCCTTGTCGGAGGCGAGGAAGACGACGGCGCGGGCGATCTCCTCCGGTTCGCCGACGCGCCCGAGCGGCACGCTCGACGCCAGAGCCGCCTTCCTCTCCGGCGTTCCGGTGAAACGGTTGAGCATACCGGTCTCGGTCGGACCGGGCGCCACGGCGTTGACGCGCACGCCGAAGGCGGCGGCTTCGAGCGCCGCGGACTTCGTCATACCTTCCACGGCATGCTTGCTGGCCGCGTAGATCGAAGCGCCGCGGGCGCCCTCGTGACCATAGGTCGAAGAGATGTTGACGATGCTACCGCTACCCTGGGCCTGCATCGCGCGCAGCTCGTGCTTCATGCTCAGCAATGTGCGACGAACGTCGGCCTTGATGAAGGAGGCTTCGGCGCCGAGGCCGCGAAGTTCGGCTTCGAGGGCTTTGCCTTCCGCGTCCCGGCGGCCGGCGACGACGATGCGCGCGCCCTCCTTGGCGAAGGCGACGGCGGTGGCGCGACCGATCCCGGTCAGCGCGCCAGTGACCAACACAACGGGGATGCTCATTTTATGACTCCTCGAGATATAGCTGACCCATATGGCCGACATGACCGTGGGAACGGGCTCACTGGAGAGACGTTCCAGATCGCTGCTGTCGACGAGGATTTACGTACTTCTGGCGCCACCGAAAAAGACTTTGTAAGCTGGGGGTCATACCTCCGAGGCATGGGATGCGCTATGGAGCTGCGGCATCTTCGGTATTTCGTCGCCGTCGCCGAGGAAGGAAGTCTGACGGTCGCAGCGGAGCGAAGGCTCCACACCGCGCAGCCTTCCCTAAGCCGTCAGATCCGGGATCTGGAGTTCGAGGTCGGCGCCCAACTGATGACCCGTAGCGCTCGCGGCATCGAGCTGACGGCCGCGGGCCGGGTATTTCTCGACCATGCGCGGCTGGCGTTGGCTCAGGTCGAGGCAGCTCGCGAAGCGGCGCGGCGGGCCGCTCGACCCGCCAAACCGTCCTTCGCGCTCGGCTTCCTGACGGGACAGGAGATGGATTGGCTGCCTGACGCCATGAGCATCCTTCGCGACGAGTTGCCCAACATCGAAGTCACCATCTCGAGCCAATATTCTCCGGAGCTCGCGGACGCTCTCTTGAGGGGCAAACTCGACCTAGCTTTCCTGCGACCGGAAGCACAGCGAGCCGATCTGGTGTTCAAGCTCGTAACCAAAGAACCGCTCGTCGTCGTGTTGCCGAGCGATCACCGCCTCGCTTCGCATAATGCAATCAGTCCGCACGCGATCGCTGGCGAGACATTTATAAGCGTGTCGAACACAGCCCCCGTCCTGCGCGTTGTCATCGATGACTACCTAAAGCGATCCGGCATCGACATCAGTCCAGATCACGAAGTCGACAATCTCGCGATGGCAATGTCCTTGGTAGCATCAACCCGCGGCATAGCGTTGTTACCTGCATACGCGAAGAATTTTCTTCCCTGGTCTGTGATCAGCCGTCCGATCCAGGGAGATGCGCCAACGATTGACCTGGTTTTGGGCTACAACAAGGCGAATACGTCTCCGATCCTAAAGCTATTCCTTTCGAGGGTGGACGAGTTGATCGCTCGTGTATCGAAGAAGGCCCATTAGCGCCTGTCGCTCGCCGGGGGGCCACCGACATATTCCGACATGCGCACCATCGACGCTAAGAGCCCCCTCGCCATTGGGGACATCGCAGGCCGGGTCTCGAAACCCGATGAGCTCCGCGAACGCACCATCCGCCTACTCTCCTCGACTTCAGCCAGATGCACGACGGCTACCGCCTCCTGCTGTGCTACATCCCTGCCGCCGCCGGCGACAGTCACGCCTCGCGGGCCCACGATTCCACCAACCCCCGACATTCACCACTACTAACAGTTGCCAAGCGTAGCTAGCGGGTTTCTTGTCTTGCCGAGAACAGTATCGGCGCGATGGCAAGAAGTCCACTTTCGCAGTTTTCGGTGGATAAATTCGCCGCACAGATTGCACTGCAATAGGACTAGATTTAGACTTCCCGTATTCCGCTAAAGCTCATTGACGGCTTCGCATCGGGGAGGGGCGCATCATTCGAACGAACCTGCGCGAAGAGGTGCAGCGGGTGCTCGCCTAATTTCTCGGCGATGCTCGCACCGATCCTTTGCCGATCTATTCCGTTTTTCTCTGGCAGCGTGATCAGACGGTGTTCCCTACCTTTTGATGGAGGATTCGATGGCACAGGCCGAGCGACGGCGCATGCAACACCAGCTGCCTGAAGAATCATCGGTTGCGGCGGAAAGGGCTGCGTCGGAAACAGTGGGAAAAGTCGTGTCGGCGATGACCACCAGCGGCGACGCGTGGATCGAGGGTCAGGCCGAACTGCTGGAGCATGTTGACCAATTGTCAAAGCGTTGGCTGCAGAATCGGCGCGAGGCCATCGATGCGACGCGACAATCGTTTGCCGACATGCAGCGAGCCCGCGACCTCGCAGACCTCATGCGGGTACAGCAGGAATGGCTTTCGGGGTCGTTGCAGCGGCTCGGCTCCGATTTTGAGGCGCTGACGAGCATAAGCCTCACCTACTCGCGACGGGCAATGATGTGGCTGGGTGAAACGGTCCAGGCGGCTCAGGCGAGTGTCCCGCGTGGAGAGCGAGTCACCCTGAGCACCGCTGGCGCCAAACCGAGCAGATCCGAAAGGGAAAGCTAATCTATAGCCTCGGCGCTTCGGCTGATCCGCTGCGATTCCAGCGGCAGGGAAAACATGCGCCGCTCTGCGTGGTCGGCCGTGCCTTTGGGGGGCGCCGCCATGGTCAAGCTGACAGAGGACGCAGAGCGCTGGTCCGTTCGGGCGGAACAGGCACGCATGCTCGCTGACACGGCCGCCAGCCAAGAGGTTAAGCGGAGTTTCCTTGCAATTGCGGCGACGTATGAGAAGCTGGCTGAGCTCGCTACCGCAGGCTTGGAAAGAGAGCGCCTCCGATCCCCCGATGGTCAGAATTGACGCAAGCGGCCCTTGGAACAATCCGGAGCGTTCGGCGGCGCCCACTCGGATGGGCTCGCGCGCCTTTGCCTGGGGCTCCGAAGAGTATAGCAGCGCAGTCCATCCTCCTCTGCCGGTCATCACCGGCGCTATCCGATAGGGCGGTGCTCAATTATGAGCGGGCGCTGTCTAGGTCGACGAACTGTCACCTGCGCATCCGATTCTTTCAGGCGAGCCTTCAGTGCACTGCGAGGTGGAGGGCGTAGAGCGAGATCCGGATCGGCGGCACGGACAGTGATCGCTTGCCCGCCGACCTGCTGGCCATCGAGCTCCCTGATCGCCCGCGATATCGCTTTGGACGGCGCCAAGTCGACCAGCCCATGGTTTCGCAAGGCACCGGTTTGCGCGTCTCTGGCCACGTAAGCGAAGAGCACGAGACCATAGGCGTCGAACATCTCGGCGAGCCGTGCATCATTGAAGCCCGGCGGCAGATTGCTGACAAAAATGTTCCCGGAAATTCGAGTCACTCTCATGGTTTCTCCTTAGAGATAGGAGCGGTGTATTGCCCTGTTCCGCAGCAGCCACAAGCGCCTTTTTTACAAGGCAGTATCTCGAGCGCTACAAACCGGAAACTTGGATTTGAAGGCGCGCGAAACCGAGCGCTCGGCCGAGGTCCGGATAACATGCAGATCAGGCTGCGGACGATGGCGCCTCGCCAGATGGCGCCAGTATGCAGCGCACCATGCGGCCATTGCCGAGGTCGACCGCGGGCGGTCTTTCGCGGTGACAGCTTGCCTCGGCAAAGCGGCAGCGCGGCGCGAAAGAGCAGGCTGTCGGCGCGACGTCGAGCCCCGGCGGGGTGCCGGAAATAGCTTCGAGCCGCTCGCCTTTGCGCGCGCCATGCAGGTTGGCCGCCAAAAGCCCCCGCGTATAGGGGTGGCGGGCGTCGCGGATCAACTCGCGCACTGAGCCGGTCTCGACGAATTCGCCTGCGTACATCACGGCCAGCTTATCCGCGACCTCCACGGCCACGCCGATATCGTGCGTGACGAAAATCGCCGCCATACCGAATTCGCGCTGCAATTCGCGCAGCAGCAGCAAGATCTGGATCTGCACGGTGGCATCGAGCGCCGTCGTCGGCTCGTCCGCGAGCAGCAATTTCGGGCGGCAGACGAGGGCGAGCGCGATCATGGCGCGCTGGCGCATGCCGCCGGACATTTCATGAGGATATGCCTTCAGCCTGCGCTCCGGTGAAGGAATGCGCACCCTCTCCAGCATCTGCAGGGCGCGCCTCTTCCCTTCCATCCGGCCGATGCCTTCGTGGCGGCAGACCGTTTCCGCGATCTGGTCGCCGATCGTATAGACCGGGTCGAGCGCCAGCATCGGGTCCTGGAAGATCATCGAGGCGACGCCGCCGCGATAATCGGCGAGAGCCTTGCCGGACAGTGCCAAGACATCCTGATCGGCCACCCGCACTTTGCCGGTCGTCTGCGAGCGGTGTTCCGGATTGATGCGCAGCAGCGTCTTCATGGTGACGCTCTTGCCGGAGCCCGATTCGCCAAGAATGCCCAGCACTTCGCCAGCCCGCAGCGTGAAGCTTACGCCATTCACCGCATGAACGGTGCGCGCGCCGTGGAACCTGACCGTGAGGTTCTCGACCTCGACGAGTGGCGCGCTGGTCGCGGAGGCGTTCATGCCGCCGCCCGCGCTTTGGAATGGCCAGAGGCGGGAATGTTCATATGGCAGGCGGCCAAATGGCCGGCGGCGCCCGTGACGTAGAGACCAGGGTTGGCTTGCGAGCAGACCGGTTCCGCATAGGGGCAGCGTGTGTGGAAGCGGCAGCCAGAAGGCGGATTGATCGGGTTCGGCGGATCGCCGGACAACGGCGCCTCTTCCGTACGCGCATCGGGATCCATCGACGGCATGGCGGTGAGCAGCGCGCGGGTATAGGGGTGTCGCGGCGTGGCGTAGATATCCTCCACCGGGCCGATCTCGACCACCTCGCCGAGATACATGACCATGACGCGGTCACTGATATAGCGCACGACATTAAGGTCATGCGAGATGAAGACATAGGTGAGCCCGAACTCCGCCTTGAGATCGAGCAGCAGGTTGAGGACCTGCGCCTCGACCGACTTGTCGAGAGCGGAGACGGCTTCATCAAGGATCACAATCCGCGGCGAGATGGCGAGAGCGCGAGCGATGTTGACGCGCTGACGCTGTCCACCCGACAATTCATGCGGATAGCGCCCGGCGAAGCGGGCCGACTCGAGCCCGACCTTGCCCATCAAGTCCCTTGCCAGCGCGCGGGCCTTCGCGTCCGGCATGCCGTGCACCTTCGGGCCGAAGGCGATCGAATCCTCGATCGTCAGGCGCGGATTGAGCGAGGCGTAGGAATCCTGGAAGACCATCTGGACGCCACGCCGCAATTCTGCCAGCGTCAGATTCTCGCCGATGGTGCGATTGGCGAACATGATCTTGCCGGCATCGGATCGGATCAGACCGATCAGCAGACGTGCCGTGGTCGATTTTCCGCAACCGGATTCGCCGACCATGCCCAACGTCTCGCTGCTCGCGACATCGAAGGTGACGCCGTCGACCGCGCGCACGACTGCATTGGGCCGCCCGAACAGGCCCGAACGGATGGGGAAATGCTTGACGAGACCGGAAATGCTCAGGAGCGCGCTCACGCCTTGATATCCATGGCCGTGCGCAAGCCGTCGCTCAGCAGATTGAAGGAAATCGAAGTGATGAAGATC
>WNFI01037504.1_pt1 | contig 34936 bp, 36 predicted proteins | sample 5400471 | NCBI WGS metagenome assembly WNFI01 (sample SAMN13153348, study PRJNA577476) | soil metagenome | isolation source: 100 cm saprolite on Douglas fir-dominated hillslope | place: USA:California | collected 2013-09-17 | reverse complement strand
TTGGACACAGTCGAATCTGGAGATTATGCGCTCGCCCTACCGAACTACGGTGGAGCAACGGTGGCACACGGCTCAAGGTTGGCGCTGGCTCAGTTGGGAAAAGACTTTGATTCGCGACAAAAGCGGAAATGTCGTCGCGATTCGCGGAATCGGCCATGACGTTACGAAGTACCGCCTAGCGGTAGAGCAATACTCAAAACTTGCTTCTGCTGTTGAGCAGTCGCCGATTTCCATCGTGATTACGGATGCCGATGGACGCGTTCAGTATGTGAATCCGAAATTCACAGAGACGCTTGGCTATACGTTCGAAGAGCTGCTCGATCACAAATACGAAGTTTTGCGAGCAGGGCATCCCGACGAAGCGTCTTACCAAAAATTTTGGAGAACCTTACAGGAGGGGAAAGAGTGGCGGGAAGTCCTTCAAACCCGAGGCAAAGCGGGGCAGACCATTTGGGAATCCGTTCGCGCATCCGCACTGCGCAGCCCGGCCGGAGAACTCACACATATCTTGTGTCTCCGCGAAGACCTCACTGAGCGCAAACGGCTCGAGGAACAACTTCGTCAGGCTCAGAAAATGGAGAGCTTGGGAACGCTCGCGGGGGGCATTGCTCACGACTTCAACAACATGCTCGCGATCGTAAGCGGCTATGCCGAGATCTGCCTGGCGCGGAGCAAGCCGACCGATGAGCCGTTACGGAAATCGTTGCGTGAAATCCAAAACGCCACGCAGCGCGCCACCGCGCTCGTGCGACAAATTTTAACGTTCAGTCGCAAAACCGAACTCAATTTCACACCCGTCTCTTTCAATCCTCTTATTCGAGACTTGGTTCAGCTTCTTACCGAAACATTTCCACGAACGGTTACGCTCGAGCTTGATCTGGATTCCAAGCTCCCGTCCTTTTTGGCGGACCAGAATCAATTACAACAAGTATTGATGAACCTATGCGTGAACGCGCGCGACGCGATGCCGCATGGCGGACGGATCGTTATTTCCACCGAACTTGTCGACGGGCAAAATCTTGTTCATTCGAATGCCGATAGAAGCAAACACTATTTGGGACTCTCGGTGGTGTACGGTATTATCCTCAACCATCATGGATTCGTGGACGTGGAGAGCTCGCCGGGTGCGGGCAGCACGTTTGTAATTCATCTTCCTCTCAACGTCGCGGAGGCCGCATTGGCCCCTGAGGGTTTTAGCGAAGGCGGCATACCGCGAGGAGATGGCTCTATCTTGTTGGTCGAGGACGAAGCCAGTTTACGGATTCTGCTATCTTCCGCTTTGGAGCAAGCGGGATACGACGTGATGTCGGTTGGGGACGGCTTGGAAGCGATCAATTTTTTAATACGCGATGCTCGTCATTTGGACGTCGTGTTTCTGGATCTAAATTTACCAGGATTCGATGGGTTGGAGGTCTATAAACAGATTCGAAATCGATACCCGAAATTGCCGGTATTGATCCTCAGTGGGAACATCATGCCCGAAACACGAGCCGAGCTAATCAGCCTCGGGCAACAACATTTTTTACAAAAACCTTACCGGCTAGACGACATCGGAAGAACGCTCCAACAGCTGCTAAAACCTAAGCTGGTGGAACCGGATTGATTTTAGTTCAGAACGTCGGTGCGCGAGCCGATTAAATCGCGGAACGGGGCAATGGATTGCCATTTTCGTATGACTTTGCACAGGAAAAATCACCAAGGACGGCTCAGGAGGCTGATTAGGGGCGTAGGCCTCGCGCTGTTCCCTGCCCTGTGCACAGAAATCTGCGCCGCCGTTACCCGGCAGCCCTCCAATGTTTGGGCTATGGCGGAAAAGAGAGCTATTGCAAGCACCCCGTATTTGATTGCGGTCGGCTCCCCTCCCCTTCGCTTTGCGGAGCCTCCAATTCCGATTCCCGCCGCGGCTCCCCCCACGCCTCCCGACCTCACAGACGTATCCCACGATACAAAGAACGAGGACACGTCGCACGATATCACTGCACCGCGCGCGCAAACGGCCCCGCTGATCGTCACGGCTGGGCCCTCGCCTGATCAGGCCGGCAAAAGGCCGTCGACTGAAACCTCGCCGCTCATTCTCGATGAAGCTCGGCCTGAAGTACGGCCGGAAGACGTGCTGCCCTTCTTTCAAATGCCAGGTGCACGCGGGCCATTCACGATTCCACCGCCTCCTCCGCCTCCCCCGAGTTCGGCGACCTACATTCAAAAATGATTTCGAAACTTCTTTCGAAAAGGTTGGTGTGCGTGCTCGCCTTGCTTGGGTACGGATCGACGGGAACGTTCGCTCAAGTCCCGGAAAAGCCGGAGCCAGCCGCGGTGGTTGAATCTTCTGCGGAACACACTGCCCTTCAACCCGAGCGCTCCGAGGTTAAATCAACGGGACAAGCCGTCGGCGCGGTATCTTCAGCCCAATCTGACGCGAAGGAAAAAAAATCTTCCCCAACACTCACAGCAGAACCCTCCGCCGAAGAGATCACGCAAAGCCTGCTGCGTTTGGCAAAAATTGCAACCGAACGCAAAGACTACGACGCGGCCGAGGCTGTCTATTTGCGGATGTTGACATCGAAAGTCACGCCTGCCCAAAAGCGCGAAGCAATGATCGGGATTGGCCGCATGTACTACCGAAAAGGTGATCTTGCGAAGGCGGCCGCAGCGTTCGAAAAGTATCTCAAAGAATATCCATCCGATGCCGACTCACCTGCGGTCTATTTGGACCTCGGACGTACCCTGCGCGAAATGGGCTCTTACAAGCTCGCGCTCGCGCGCTTCTACAACGTAATCAACTCGACGCTAAGCGTCAACCAAGCGGGATTTGAAACCTATCGTCAACTTGCGAAAACAGCTCAATACGAGATCGCCGAAACGTATTTTCTCGCCGGGGAGTACAGCGAAGCGAGCAAATACTATTCGCGAGTAAGCTTGGTCGATCTGACGCCCCAGGATCGTGGCCGAGTGTCCTACAAATCGATCTACGCCTTATATCTCGCCGGCAAGTACGACGAAACGGTCAAGGGTGTGAAAAAGTTTCTCGAGGAGATGCCCGACGACGACAACGGGCCCGAAGCGCGCTATTTGCTTGCGATGACTTTGCGTCAATTGAAGCGATACAACGAAGCCTACTCGGTCACCCTTGAGCTTTTGAAAGCGGTGGGAATCAAAGGTGATCCGTCCAAGCTTGCCTACTGGCAGCGCAAAACGGGGAATCAACTCGCTAACGAGTTCTATGACCAAGGTGACTTCAGCAGCGCTTTAGCAATTTATAAACTGCTCGCTTCGCTCGGCGACGACCCTGCCTGGAAAATGCCCGCGCTCTACCAGATCGGCCTCTGCCAAGAGCGTTTGCGCCAAACGGCCACCGCACGAACCACCTATCAAACTATCATCGACCAACTAACACCAGCCAAGGGGCTTGCACCTATCCCCGAAAACCTTGCGGACGTCGCTCGGATGGCGGTCTGGCGAAGAGATCATCTTGATTGGGAAGATAAGAATGAAATGCTATTGGATCGTTTCTTGAAAAATTCCGCAAACGAGGTGACGATTGGTGGCCATTTAAATTATGACCCCAACGGAGGCCCTGCAAAAACACAGACAGCATTGCGATGAGCTTTACACGCTCACACTCGAAGAGAACCGCTTTTTAAAAGAGCAGCGCCGTCCGCCCGAGGCATCCCTCGTGGCTCGCAAGCGAGACTTACTTGAACGGCTTACGCAGAGCCTCGATAACATACGTGCAGTCGGTTCGGGAACGGTGGGAGATACCGCGCGCAAAGAGGCGATCGAAAAAGCCCGCGAGCGGATATTGCAAATTCTGCACTTGGATCGTGAGAACGAGCAGCTCCTAATGCGTTATAGTTTGAGCCGTGGCGCGAATTCTTCTTCTCAGCCGACCGCTTCTCCTGCTCAATTGCAGAAACTCTATGAGCGCCACGGTTGAACCCAACGGGCTGACGAATTCTTTCCGCCCGGAAGAGCCTAGTTTTCGCAGCATCGCCGACTTTGCGCCCGTCCTTATCTGGACCTCCGACGCGCAGAACCGCTGCACTTATTGCAACCGAGCCTGGCTGGAGTTTACGGGAAGGACGCTTGAACAAGAATTAGGTGTCGGATGGACGCAAAACATTCATCCGGAGGAAGTCGAAGCATGCCTCAAAACGTATCAAACGTCTTTTTTGGAGCGTAAGCCGTTTAGTGTCCGCTATCGGCTGCGCAGAAATGACAGCGTCTACCGTTGGGTGCTAGACTCAGCCAATCCTTATACGGATGAAAATGGCAACTTCGCAGGTTTCGTCGGTTCCTGCGTCGATATCACCGAGCAGCAGCTGATCGAAGAAGCGCTCAATCACAAGGCGCGGATGCAAGCCGGCCTCGCCGTCTTCGGGCGGCTTGCGCTCAGTAACCATCATTTTCCTGTACTACTTTCACAGGCAGCGCGCATCGCAAGCGAAGTTATCACGTCTACGATCGCCGCCGTTTTGGAACTGCAGAGCGGAGACCAAGGCCTCATGCTCGTCGCCGGCACGGGTGCGATTTCGACCTTGATCGGCCAACAATGTGGTCCCGCTTCCGCCGAAGCGCTGACCGCTCCCGCGATCATCCGCAATAGTGAATCGTTTCTTTCGACCAACCTCATGCAGCAAACCGGGGCGAGGTCGGCCGTTTCCGTGCCCATCGGTGCAACGGAACGTGCCTTTGGTTTGTTGGTGATTTTTTCACTGGCCGACTACGAATTCAGCCCTGAAGCGATCGATTTTCTCGAGGGCTTGGCTAACACGATCAGCACACTGCACCAGCGCAACTTGGCGGAGTCCGCATTGCGCGATAGCGAAACACGTCTGTTGCAATCGCAGAAGATGGAAGCGGTCGGGATTCTCGCTGGTGGCGTAGCGCACGATTTCAATAATTTGCTCACCGCAATTCGTTGCTACGCTGAAATGCTGAACGAAGACCTGGCGCCGATCGACGCCGACGCGCACCAAAAGGCAAATGAGATTCTTAAGGCCACTACACGGGCTTCGGCGCTGACACGTCAGTTACTTTCATTCAGCCGCAAGCAGGTCATCCAACCGGAAAGCATCAACCTCAATAGCGTGATCCTCGACATGAAGGAGCTCATCCGCTCCCTGCTCGGTGCCAATATCCAACTCGAGGTCGAGCCAGCGAGCGGGATGAATCAGGTCCGCGCAGATCGCAATCAGGTCGAACAGGTGATCATCAACCTTGCGGTCAATGGCCGTGACGCGATGCCACGCGGAGGAAAGCTCAGCCTAGCGACCCGGGCACGTACACTGACCATCACCGAACTCGTGGGTCATCCCGATGTGCGGCCAGGCCGTTATGTCGAGTTGTCGGTCGCCGATAGCGGTGGCGGTATGACAGAGGAGACGAAGGCGAGGGTCTTCCAGCCCTTTTTTACGACGAAACTGAAAGGCCGCGGTACCGGCCTCGGTCTCGCTACTTGCCTCAGCATCGCGCGTCAGTTTAACGGCCTCATTCTATTCCAAAGCCAGTTAGGGGTGGGAACGGCGTTTCAATTTCTGTTACCGGAAGTCGACGAACACCCGACCGCTGAAACCGATCCGGATCTGTTGCCCACTCCAAACGGCGATGAAAACATCCTCTTGGTTGAGGACGATGACTTCGTCCGTGAGGTCACGACCAGTATTTTGCGGAGCTTGGGCTATCACTTGACCGTGACTGCCAACGCATTTGAAGCGCTCCAATATTTCGGCACGCCTACAGCGCCTAATTTCCAAATGGTCCTCACCGATGTGATCATGCCAGGCATGAGCGGCCGAGAACTCGCCGAACGCGTGAAATTACTGCATCCCAGCCTTCCCTTCCTTTTCATGTCGGGGTACATCGAAGACGCCAATATGCGCCAGGCATTCTTGGACGAATCGATTCCTTTTCTAGGCAAGCCCTTCACCGGCCAAAGCCTCGCCCGAAAAGTGCGCGAGACCTTGGATGCGCGTAAACAATCGAAGTAGCGCGGAGGTCGCGCGAAAACCACGTTGCGGGCAGATGTGCCCCTCGTATAGCCCGGTTGGGGCGATAACGAAGCGGTTTGAAGGTGGGCCGTCGTGTCCCTGCGCCGGCATCGGCAAGCAAGCTGAACGTCTTGATCGCTAAACGCCGTTGCTGGGACATACCAACGGCCGCCTCGTTTAGACGAGGACTGCAATTTCTGCCGCCATCGTTCTCAGGGTCTTGGAAAAATTTGCCCTTAGAGCATAATAAAATTCTATTTCGTTGCACAACAGTATGTTATAAACACTGGCACCAGCTTTGCTTAGGTATGCTCGAAAATGAACATTGGTGTATATCAAAGCGCCGCATCGATCTCCGCTCTGGAGCGCTGGCAGGACGCGGTGTCACAGAACATCGCTTCCAGTCAGGTATCGGGCTATAAGAAACGCACCATAGATTTTGCCGGGGTTAACTCGGGACAAATTAAGACCGATCCTAATGCTCGTTTGGATCGAGATGAAGGCCAACCGGCCATGTTTCCGAAAGCTAGCTACGGAATTAACTTCCAACAGGGCGACACAACACCCACGCACCGCGAGCTCGACGTCGCTTTGCAGAGCACAGGCTTTTTCGAAGTACAGACACCGACAGGTTCGCATGCCTATACCCGCAACGGTTCCTTCCATCTGACGCCTGACCGGATGCTCGTGGATTCGGCTAAAAATCAAGTCCTCTCCGATGGCGGAAATCCGATTCAATTTCCCGCCCAAGGCGGAGAAATTTCAATTAACCAGGACGGTATCATCACGCAAGGTACGACCCAAGTCGGTCGCCTTGGGGTGGTAAAGTTTGCCAACACTTCCCTGCTAAGCCCAATCGGTGCCGGCCTTTTTGTTCCGACGACCGGAGTCTCTCCTCAACCTCTGGATGCTCCAAACGTCCTCCAAGGTCAATTGGAAGGCAGCAACATCACCCCTCTCCGCGAAATGGTCGACCTCGTTACGATCTCACGCGCCTACGAATCCAATCAGAAGATGATCACAAGCAGCGACGAGATCATGCAGAAAACTCTCGAAGCCCTTGGTTAATCGCATCCCTCCACCATGAATCTCTCTCTCTACTCAGCCGCCACCGGAATGGATGCTCAACAGCTCAACTTGAACACGATCGCCAACAATTTGGCCAACGTGAACACCCCCGGTTTCAAGCGGAGTGAAATCGAATTTCAAGATCTTCTTTACCAGAAGCCTCGCACCGCGGGTGCTGATTCTGGCGGCGGCAATCAAGTCCCCACCGGCGTCGAAATCGGCAACGGCAGTCGCGTTGCGGCCACCTCAAAAGTTTTCACGCAGGGCCAGCTCACCAATACCGGACAAAACCTGGACGTAGCCATACAAGGCGATGGATTTTTCCAAATTCAGCAGCCAGACGGCACCATCGCTTACACCCGCGACGGCGCTTTCAAAACCAACTCGTCTGGGCAGGTCGTTACGAGTGACGGTCTGCCGGTCCTCGGCTTTCAAAATGTACCGGCCGGCACGACTTCGATCAGCATCGCTCAAACGGGTGAAGTCACAATTTCGTCAACGGCAGGTACCCAAAGCTACCGTCTCCAGCTTGCACGTTTCGCGAATCCGAGCGGTTTGAAATCCATGGGAGGCAATCTTTACCAGGAGTCGACTGCCAGCGGTAATCCTGAGCTGGGTAATCCGAACGAGGCCGGTTTCGGCTCGGTCATGCAGGGTTATATCGAGGGATCCAATGTTAATATCGTCGAAGAAATGGTAAAGCTCATCGTCGCTCAGCGCGCCTATGAGATCAACAGCAAGTCGATCCAAACATCGGACGAAATGCTCCAGAATGTCGCTCAACTTAAGCGCTGATTTCGATGTACCTTCGTCTTCTACCCTTACTCTTGGTTGCTCTGCTCAGCTCGACCGTTGTCGGCCAAACCCCTGCGAACACGGAAAACAAAGCCATGCGCGATCAGCTATTGGCCGACGTCGCAAAACAACTCAGCGAACACTTCAAACTCGAAGGCGAACTTCAGCTCGATCCCATCCGCGCTTGGAATCCACCCACGGTAACCGATTGACCGAGATCAAGCGTTTGATGTCGCAAACCTCGATGTCCGCCGGGCCGACGTCCTCCGCGAACGCGACAGCATCCCGGCGACTTCGGCCGACGCTGGTTTCGTGTTCAGCCGCGGCGTTCCGGCAGGGCGGCTCATTTCCTGGCACGATCTCGCTAAGAAGGCGCTTGTGCGCAAAGGCGATGTCGTCGAGGTAACGATCGCTGATGGTCTACTCCAAATTACGATGAAGGCCCTCGCGCTCCAAAACGGCGCCAACGGCGACACGGTCACTGTCCGCAACCCCGACTCGCATAAAGATTTCAGCGCGCTGGTCATCGCCGAGAATCACGTCCAAGTCCGGCTCTAATCCATGATTTTTTCTGCACACCGGTTTGCCCCTTTCCTGGCGCTCACGCTCGTAGTACTTACCGCTCAGGCTGATTCGCTGTGGACGAGTCCCGGCTCGGCAGAACGGAGTATTTTTGCCGACCGCAAAGCTGCCGCAAAGGGCGATATTGTATCGATTATCGTGCAGGAAAATTCCACAGCGAGCAGTTCTGCGCGAAAGAAGGCAGACCGTACTTCCTCGATCAACAGCTCGATCACACAGTTTCTTCTTCCTCAATCTATCACTGGCATCAAACCCGGAAAATTGCCGTCCACGACACTCAGCTCTGCCAATACTTTTTCGGGCGGTGGCGACATCAGCAACACTCAGAGTTTGACTGCAACGGCCGCGGTACTTGTGACCGACGTTCTCCCCAATGGAAACCTGGTCGTTCAAGGCGTGCGCATCGTGACTTTTTCGGGCGAAACGCAGTACGCCGTTCTTCACGGCATCATTCGCCCGGATGACATCTCCGCAAGTAATACGATTCCCTCCACGAGCGTCGCTGACGCCCGCGTAGAATTTATCAGCGAAGGCAATCTCACCGATGCTCAAAAGAGGGGTTTCCTGACTCAGATCTACGATATCCTGCGCCCCTATTAATTTTCTCACGGACTTTGCAATGACACGGACGTTCATATTCTTCTTCGTCGCCACTCTGGCGATACTCATCCTACCGGTTGAGCTGTACGCCTCTCGCCTGAAAGATGTGACTCTGGTCGAAGGCGGCCGAGACAATCAGCTCGTCGGCTACGGTCTTGTTGTCGGTCTGGCCGGCGATGGAGATAGCAACGCTGCCTCCACACAACGCACGGTCGCCAATCTTTTGGCGCGCAACGGCCTGACGATTAACTCCACTGACGTGAAGGCCAAGAATTCAGCCGCCGTGATGATCACGGCGGACATCAACGCTTTCTTAAAACCGGGTAGTCGAATCGACGTAACTGTCGCATCGATGGGCGACGCGAAGAGTCTGCAAGGCGGCATTCTCTTGCAAACACCTCTTCTCGGAGCGGACGGACGGGTGTATGCCGTTGGGCAAGGTCCGATAGCAGTCGGCGGTTTTCTCGGAGGTACTGGCGGCGCCGGAGGCGCAACGGTGCAAAAAAATCACCCGACAGTCGGTGTCATTTCAAATGGAGCGATCGTTGAGCGTGAAGTGCCTACTCACATCGTAACAAATTCTCGCCTTCGTCTTCTCCTGCAGAATCCGGACTTCACTTCGGCCGCCCGCATGGCCACCGCCGTGAACGCCGTTTTTCCTGGCTCGGCCGAAGCGCGCGATGCTGCAACTCTTTCCGTGGCTGTTCCACCTGCTTACACCGGACGCGAAGTCGCCTTCATTGCCGATCTGGGCACGATTGAAGTGACTCCCGATTCCACTGCGCGCATCGTCATCAACGAGCGTACAGGCACGATCGTCGCAACCTCTACGGTGCGTGTATCTCAAGTCGCTATCAGCCATGGCTCATTGACGATTACGGTCGCTTCCAACCTCTCGGTCAGCCAGCCCAACTCTTTCAACAACAGCGGCCAGACCGTAACCGTGCCGACGACCAACACGACGGTGAACGAGGTCAAAGGCGGGTTCCAAGTGATGGGCGAACTTCCAAGTATCGAACGCCTCGCCTCCGCGCTGAACGCGCTGGGTGTTTCCACCCGCGAAATGATGGCCATTTTCCAAACCTTGAAACGCTCGGGTGCCCTCCAAGCCGAGCTCGTTATCGACTAATTTCACCGTGTCCATCTCCGCCATCAGCTCCCTTTCTTCTGGCACGGCACTCGCCGGGCTCAGTCCATCGTCACTCTCAGATCCGCGCGCGACGACGAGCCTGCCACCGGAGAAACAAACCGCGCAAGCGGCGAAGCAATTTGAAGCCATTCTCATCCGTCAGCTGATCGGCGACAGCGTCAACAAGCTCATGTCCGGCGGCCCAGGCGGTGGCGGCGATCAAATGTACGGCTACATGCTCACCGACTCGCTTGCGACCAGCATCGCAAACGGCGGCGGCTTGGGCGTAGGCAAAATTCTCCAACAACAACTCACTCCTAAAGGAGCCTCGAATCCAGAGGCAAAGAAATGAACACACCCTGGCAATACATTGCCGATGCCCTGCGTGACGAACTGCAGGAATACGGTGCGCTTTTGGGTCTCTACGACCAACAACAAGAACGCATTTTCCAACGCGATCCCGACGGTGTATTGATAATCGCTCAAACCATCGAGAGCCTTGCAACCCGCCTTCAGCAAGTCCGCAAACGTCGTGAAGACCTTGTTCGCACGTTCGCCTTTGAACACGGCGCAGATCCAGAATCCACGCTGCGCGCGCTTCTTTCGCATGTTGCCTCGGAGGCCCGTCCTCTTGTCGAGGCATTGGTCGACGAAATCAATCACCTGATTCGCCGGACCCGTCGCCGGGCTCGCCAAAATCGGCTGCTTCTCGCTCGGGCAATCGAAGTCCGCCAGCAAACGCTCCAGGCTCTCAAGCCAGAAACGTTCAGCCAAACCTATTCGCCAGCCGGCAAAGTCCAGCTCGGCTCACCTGCCTTCGCGGGCGGTTATCAAGCCGCAGGTTAATCACATTTATGTCCGGTCTATTCTCCACACTCGACGGTAGCGTGCGATCCTTGCAGGCACAAAGCCGGGCACTGGATGTGACGGGGCGCAATATCGCAAACGTCAACAACGCCAATTACGCTCGCGAGAGCGTCATTTTCGGGACTGTGGGTGCGCAGAGCAGCGGTGTTGAAGCTCTCGGCATCACGCAAGCGCGCAGTTCCTTGCTCGACCAGCAGGTTCTCCGCGAAGTAAGCGCTTCGAACGGCCTACAGACTCAGCAAGCTGCATTGCAACGCGCCGAAGTGAGTCTTGACCAGAATATCAATCGTTCAGCCAGTTCATCTTCGATTACTCAAACGGACAATACGGTCGGCGGTGTTTCGGGGGCCATGACCGACTTTTTCAATTCGTTCCAAGCCTTGGCCGCTCAACCTACGGATGTCGGACAACGGCAAACGCTCATCCAAAAAGCGAGTATTCTTACCGATCGTCTGAATCAAACAGATCAGCGACTCGCGAACGTCCAAGCTGACATCGGCACACAGATCACAACCGATGCTTCTCAAGCCAACACGATTCTCCAAACGATCGCTAATCTTAACGCTCAGATTGGAAGCGCCGAGATCGGCTCTCCGGGATCAGCGGTAGACCTTCGCGATCAACGGCAAGGGCAACTCGAAAGCTTGGCGAAGATCATGAATTTCGACGTCCAGAATGCCTCAAATGGCAGCGGACAGATTCAGGTCATTGCGAAAGACACATCGGGCGGCAATGTCGTGCTGGTGAATCAGACTACCGTGAACGGAACTGTGGCTTTTACTGGATCAACGATCACCGCTGGATCGCCCGCCACCGCACTCAAACTCACATCGGGGAGCATGCAAGGTGGTCTGAATGCGAGTACCGGTGCCGTTGCGACGATCCGTACTCAACTCAACGCACTAGCCAGCCAGCTCGTCACCGCGGTGAATGCCGCATATAATCCGACGAATCTAACCGGCAACTTCTTTACTTCAACCGGAACGACTGCAGGCACGATCTCGGTAGATCCCACCGTAACGACGACAAGTTTGAAGGCCAGCGACGGTGGCCAAGCAAGCGACAATACGATTGCCGTAGCGGTCGCAAAGGTTGCTACCAAAACTTTTTCTACCTCTTCAGGCGACGCCATAAATGGCACTCTCACGAATTTTTACTCAGGAGCCGTCACTTCACTCGGGCAGACCATTTCAACGGTAAATACGAACGTCACCGATCAGACGACAGTCGAAAAGCTAGTGCGTAATCAACGTGACTCCGTCAGCGGTGTATCTCTCGACGAAGAGATGGCCAACATGCTCAAATATCAGCGCTCCTTTGAAGCGTCTTCGCGAGTTTTCAACATGACCGACCAACTCCTTGACACCGTTGTCAACAAACTCGGGCTCTAAAGATTTAAAAAACGTATCACCATGCGTATCGCGACCCAATCCATCACCTCGGGTATTATTTCCCAACTTCAGGACCTCAGTAGCCGCCAAACCCAGCTACAAGGCCAGGTTTCGACAGGACAGCGCATCACTCAAGCGGAAGACGATCCAGCGGCGATGGGCCGCGTATTGACGATCCAAAATCAACGGAATCAGATCCAACAATACAAGAACAACGCAGATCAGGCCATGCAAGTAAGCCAGGCCACCTACGCCGGACTACAGTCGATCAAGAAACTGTCTGACCGCGCCGGCGAACTGGCAACGCTCGGCGCTAGCGTTCAAAGTTCATCGTCGTATCAAGCCTACGCAACGGAAATAAATCAGCTCATCGAGCAAGGGCTGCAAACAGCCAATACCCAGCAGGGCGCGAATTATATCTACGGTGGCACCGCCACCAGCGCAGCGCCGTTCAGCGCAACCCGGGACGTCGCCGGCAACATTACTGCCGTGACTTACAACGGAAGCACAGCCGGAACGTCGATTCCCCTATCCTCTACCTCCAATATTTCTCCTGGCACCGACGGCACCACCAATCAACAGCTCTCAGGATTCCTGAACAACCTCGTCTCGCTTCGCAATGCACTCCAAAGCGGAAATTCAAGCACGGTAAGCGGCGTACAAACGGCGCTGCATACTTCTGAGGACAATATCGTCAACACGATGAGCGAGCAGGGGGCTGTCCAGCTTCGCATTCAAGTCTCGCAGGATCAGCTGACGAATGACTACACAAATTTGCAGAAACTCATTTCGAACGACACCGACGCGGACATGTCCACTACGTTGGTTCAGCTCAATCAATCCCAAACGGCTTATCAGGCCGCGCTGCAATCCTCCGCGAGTATCATGAAAGTCTCGCTACTTGATTACATCAAATAAACCTCCTGCCTAGCTCACCACGAACCTCCTCATCCGCTATGAAAGTCCTGTCTGAAATCCGCAACCCCGAGCTCGAGAAGCCTACGTCCGGTATGATCCGGTTGCCCAATGGGCTGATCGGCTTCCCGCAGCATAAAAAAATCGAACTCTTTTATCAGGCAGAGCAGTTGCCGTTCATCTGGATGAAATTGCACGGCCCTGAGCCGCTCACTTTCGTTGTCATCGAACCTGCCGGACTGATCGCCGACTATGAACCGGAGCTGTTCGACGAAGACGCCTATTTCCTTGGTCTCACTTCAGCAGAAGATGCCGCCTTGCTTAATATCGTAACGCTTGCCGGCCAAGCTCCGTATATGACAGCGACGGTCAATCTTGCCGGACCAATCGTGATCAATCGTCGCAAAGGTATCGCCAAACAGGTAGTACTTGCTAATTACAGTCGGTATAGCGCGCACCACCCCTTGGTTGAGAACGCGGTTTATACTCCGGCTGCTTCAAATTTTTAAAGCCATGTTGGTACTCTCACGAAAAATCAATGAGTCGATCGTGATCGGCGGCTCGATCGAAATTAAGATCACCCGGATCGATGGGGATATCGTCAAAATCGGTATCCAGGCACCTCGCGAAATTCCTATTTTCCGCAAGGAAGTGCTCGAGGAAATTAGCCAAAGCAATAAGGCCGCCGCCGTGCAGCCCAACGCAACTCTGCCAATACTTCCTCGTCCTCGCCTACCCGCTGCTCCCAAAAACGATACCCCAGCCGAACCCGCCGCCTAAATTTTAGCCTAAACTTCTCTTCCATGAGCACCATCAACACCACTCTCAGCGCCAATTTCCAAGCTCTTCAACTTAATCGCAGCCAGGAAGCTCTCGCTCGTTCCATCGGCCGCCTGTCGTCCGGTTCCAAGTTAAACGACCCGGCCGCCGATTCCGCCCAAGTCGGCGATGCGCAGAAACTCGATTCTCAGACGCAACGCATCCAGGCCGCTTTGACTAATGTGCAGAATGGCGCGTCGTACGTTCAAACCGCAGATGGTTTTATGGGGAGCATGGGAAAGATCCTGTCGCGCATGTCAGAGCTCAGCACGCTAGCCAGTGATCCGATGAAGAACACGAGCGACTCCGCTAACTATCAGCAAGAGTTCCAATCACTGCAGCAGCAATTGCGTGATATGATCGGCGGTACGACAGCGCAAATCGGCGGCACCTCGAACATCAACAACCCCCTCGGCAGCTACAACAGCAACGCGCTCTTCCAAGCCAATCCCACGGGAACTACGATCACCGTTGGTAGCCAAGCCGGTAACAATTTGACGATCGGTCAATCAAACCTTCAAACCGGTAACATGCTGTCGATTATCCAGCAGGATAGCAGCGGAAATTTTACCATGAACCTGAGCAGCCCGTCGACGCTTGCCACGGTTGATGGAGCGACCCAGGAGGTGGCTTACGCACGAGCACAAATGGGCGCGGTGCAAACTCGTTTGGATATCGCTTCGTCCAGCCTTCAGGTCGAGAGTCAGAATGTTCAATCGGCATTTTCGCAGATCAATGACGTCGACGTCGCTTCGGAATCCACGCAATACGCGAAGTACAATATTATGGTACAGGCTAGTGCGAGCATGCTGACCCAGGCCAATCAGCTTCCGCAGAGTGTCTTGAAGCTCCTCAAGGCCTGATTGTAGAATCCGTTGGTAGGCGAACTGTCCCCGCGGGCTCTGAAGCTTTAGCGAAAGAGTCCGGTGAGCCGTTCACTAAATTGATCCAGGAGCTGCAGAGATATAGAGCCAAACTCGTATGTGTAATCACTTACCTCTGATATTTTGCGCCTGTGATAATATCAGTCTGTTTCGGAGCATTTAAATCAAAGCTCCGTACCTCCGCGCCTCTGTGTGATAAAACCCGAGATACAAAGGCTCACCCGAGAGACGATTCGCTTCCCTCTAAGAATTTAGCTTCCCGGTTTTTCGACTGGGATTTTGGCTAAAGCCTCGGGGATTTGGTCAGCGGGATATGTCGGAAAACTAAGCTCGAGCAGCGAAACGGCCGGCACTTCAAAACGGGCCTGACCGGAACTACGATCGACCAGCATACCCACGCCCACCGGCTTCCCGCCCATTTTCTTAATGATATCGAGCGACTCGATAACGCGTCCGCCACGTGTAACGACGTCCTCCACCACCAAAACCGGCTCACCCGGATTGATTTTGAAGCCACGACGGAGCACCAAGATATTATTCTCCTTCTCCGCAAAAATGTAACGAGCCTTGGCTTGGCGAGCGACTTCTTGTCCAATTACCAAGCCTCCCATGGCGGGAGCGAAAACGGTGTCGAACTTCAGCCCGAGGTCTCGGATTTTTTTTAGGAGAAGCTCTCCCAACCTCTCAACCTCCGGCATGTACTGACATACTTGGGCACATTGAAAATAATGGCCACTATGCAGACCGGAGCGGAGCACGAAATGTCCGTTGAGCAGCGCTTTGGTTCGCGTAAAAATATCGAGGATTTCCTTCTGGGTTTCGTCCATAAAATTCAAAGTGAAGAATCGGGCCGAAAAGCAAAATCAAATTTTACACTAACCGGCGATTATGTAATCTAAGTCCATGGCGATGCTGACGAGTCAACTCGAAGACGAGCTGGGGGATGTGCTGGAAAAGGCACTCCGGCATGCTCGACTCTCGCTGGATGGCTTGGCGGCTCGGAGCGGAGTAGATCGCTCTAAATTGGCCGATGCCCTCGACTATCGCTATGAGTTCACGCAGAAGGAACTCTACGCTCTGGCTGCCGCCTTGAAACTCAACGAAGTTGGCCTTTGCGCGATAGCCCAGGGCTGTTACCCACTCCCTCACGTTTCCGAGCTGCCGTTTTTGCTCAATGTACTGCGAATGCCCTTCGGCGCAGGTACCGTGAACGCCTACATCATTTCCCACCCCGACTCGTTGAGCGGCATCCTGTTTGACGGTGGACTCGATTTCGTCGGACTCACTAAGACCTGGCCGCGCGCGATTCAAAGTCTCAGTGCTGTTTTCCTTACTCACGCGGAAGGAGAGCACCTCGGCGGAATGAGCGACGTGTTGGAAAGTCAGCACCTGACCTACTACCACGGTCCTCGCTGCAAACAATGCACGCATTGCCAGGAGGTGCGTGATGGCGAAGAGGTAAAGGTTGGAGGTTTTTTGGTGCGAGCTCTGCGCACTCCCGGACATGCGGCCGAACACAACAGCTACTATGTCCGACTGGCTGATCCGGCACGGCCCCGTGGCGTGTTGATCGCTGGGGATCTTATTTTTGCCGGTTCACTGGGTGGCGGTTATTTTTGCAGCCGTACTCTCCTTGCGCAGGCCTTGCGCGTGCTCTCAACTCTACCGGCGGACACCGTGATCGCACCCGGCCACGGGCCGATCACCACCATAGAGCATGAGCGGACGTTCAATCCGTTCATCGTCTAGAGGTTTTGGTAGGGATACAAAAAGCCCGACGTCCGGCGTCGGGCTTCGAAAATATAGATGCCGCCTACTTTACGGTGAATGGCATGAAGCGGAATCCACCACGGAAATAGACCAGTGCAGTGTTACGTTTGCCTTTGCGCACAGCGTTGTTCGCCGCTTCAAGTTCCGTGGTTGGCTCGCGATTGATCTGAACCACGACCGCGCCTTCCGGTAAATCCGAATTCGCTTCCGCAGCCGTTACAACGAGACCGTCTACGTCGTCCGGGATTCGGTATTGCTTGCGCAACTCGTCTGTAAGTTTCGCCAGCTTCACGCCGGGAATAATTTCTTTCACTGCACCTGGATCGTCCGGATTTTTTTCCAGCACGACTTCGGTGGTCGTAGCATTTCCATCGCGCAAATACTTAATGCCTACTTTCGTGCCGGGGAGCATTTGTGCAATCATGAGGCGTAGATCCAAGAACGTTGTAATTGGCTTATCGTTGATCGCGGTGATCACGTCTTCCTGCTTCAGGCCCGCTTTACTCGCCGGAGAATTCGGAAGAATCTTGGTAATGATGAAGCCCTTTAAATCTTTGGCCAAACCAAGGGACTCAGCTAGTTCGGGCTTAAGGTCTTCTCCGTTTACTCCCAGATAACCACGTTCGACTTTTCCGGTCTCGATCAAACTGGTCATAATCGAGCGTGTGAAATTTGCCGGAATCGCGAATCCGATTCCGATGTTGCCGCGCGACGTGGAAACGATTGCGGTATTAATGCCAACCAACCGGCCCTTGGCGTCCACCAAGGCACCGCCTGAATTACCCATGTTGATCGCGGCGTCCGTCTGGATAAAATTTTCATAGCCGCGGCCTTCTTCGATCAGTCGGAGATCTTTGCGTCCCGTCGCTGAAACGATGCCCATCGTTACGGTTTGGCCGATGCCGAGCGGATTTCCCACTGCGAATACCACGTCGCCCACGCGCAATTTGTCACTGTCAGCCATGGTAATAGCGGGAAGCTGATCCGCTTCGATTTTGATAACAGCTACGTCCGTCTTGGGATCCGCGCCGATCAATTTCGCCTGATATTCACGGTCGTCCGCGAGAGACACTTTGAGTTCGTCGGCATCTTGCACGACGTGATTGTTCGTTAGGATATAACCGTCCGCCGAAACGATCACGCCAGATCCCAGGCCCTCGATCTTGCTCTCCTGCTCCGGATCACCGCCATAAAATTGGCGAAAGAGCGGATTCATCGGAACGCGTTGTTTGACCGTCTTGCTCGAGAAAACGGAAACAACGGATTTTTCAACAGGTTCTACAATATCCGCATAACTTACAACCCGCGGACTTTTCTCATCTCCCACCGGGCTGATGTCTACTTTGAGCACCGGTTTTTTGTTGGCTATGGCTGGAGTTTCAGGAGGCACTGGCTTGGCGCCGAGACCAAAAGCAAGACTGGCAGCAGCCAATCCAAGGATAGCAGGAAAAGTCTTGGTGTTCATATATAGGGGATGACCGACCTTAAACTTTAAAGGTTACGGCAATCTTCGCAAACCAGAGCTCAAAACCCTTTGATTTTGAAGAGGCTGGTGACGCTCTCGTTGCTGTTGATGCGTACGATCGCTTCGCCGAGAAGTTCAGCAATGCTTAGTACTGTAACCTTCAGGCCACGAACATCGATCGGAACTGAATTCGTGGTGATGAGTTCATCGATCGCCCCGCTGGCGAGCCGCTCGTAAGCGCGCTCGTTGAGGATGCAATGGGACACCGCGGCACGTACGCTGCGCGCACCATGATCGCGAAGGATCTTTGCTGCCGCGGCCAAAGTCCCCGCAGTTTCGGTTATATCGTCGACCAACAAAATATCCCGGCCTTCTACTTCACCGACGATGTTGATCGCTTCGACTGTAGTAGAGCTGGTTCGTTTTTTGGCCACCAAACCAAGTCCGGCATCAAGCACAGTTGCATAAGCCGCGGCCATCTTCATTCCACCCACGTCAGGCGAGCACACCGTCAGGTTCTCGCTCTTCAAATGGCTCAGGTATTTGAAGAAAACGGGCGAAGCATAGAGATGATCGACCGGGATGTCGAAAAAGCCCTGAATCTGCTGACTGTGAAGATCCATCGTCAGTACGCGATTCGCGCCGGCCGCAACGAGGAGATTCGCAACGAGCTTGGCTGTAATCGGCACACGCGGCTGATCTTTGCGATCCTGGCGGGCATAACCATAAAACGGCAGCACCGCGGTAATGCGCTGCGCAGAAGCGCGCCGAGCCGCATCGATCATGATGAGCAACTCCATCAGATGATGATTGGTAGGGGGACAGGTCGATTGAATGATGTAGACGTCGTGCCCACGAATATTCTCGTCGATCTTAACGAATGACTCCCCGTCTGGAAAACTTGTTACGGTGGCCTGGCCTAGCGGCACGTTAATCTTTTGGCAGATTTCCTCGGCCAGCGGCCGATTCGAATTTCCAGTAAAAATTTTCAAACGCGATTCGCTCATGTGTCGGGTCATCTTGCCGAGTTCGCTATGCAGCGGAAGCCTATTTTAGGCGTTCCTCCAGCGCATCCACCCGTTTGAAGAGGTCTGGAATGCGTTTTCGGAGCACATTCACTCGCTGCTCGAGACCATAAGGCAAAGCGGGTGTACCTTTCATGCTGGTACCAGGCGGCACGTCCGAGTTGATGCCGCTCTGGCCGTCAATCTTGGACCCTTTTCCTACCGTGAGATGGCCCGCCAGTCCGGCTTGGCCCCCAACGATTACATAATCCTCGACTGTTGCGCTTCCCGAAATGCCAGCTTGAGCGCAGATCAAGCAGTGCTTGCCGATGGTAACGTTGTGGGCGATCTGGACAAGATTATCGATCTTGGTCCCCTCCCCGATCACGGTGCTGCTAAAGCGGGCGCGGTCCAACGTGCTATTGGCGCCGATCTCGACGTCGTCTTCGATCACAACGTTTCCAACCTGCGGGACCTTTTCATGACGACCCGCGGTGAACTCATAGCCGAAACCGTCTGAACCAATGATCACACCGGCATGGAGCCGAACGCGGTGTCCCAATGAGCATTCCGTTGACACCGTGCTCCCCGGCATGAGCCAGCAATCGTCGCCAATGATCGCATTCCGGCCTACAAAAACGTGTGCCTGGAGATGGACACGGTCGCCAATGCGCGCGCCGTCCTCAATTACGCAAAGCGGACCTACGGTCGCGGAAGGTGAAACCTGAGCTGATGCGGCGATGACCGCACTCGGATGAATGCCTGCAACAGGTTTGGGCCAGAGACGTTGCTCAAAGCGAGAGCAGAGTCGGGCGAACGCGACGGACGGATTTGGCACCAAAAGAAACATTTGGCCACCGGCCGGTTCTCCTATGAAGTCAGCTGGCAAAAGCACTACCGACGCACGTGTTTTCGCGACTTCGGGTTTGTATTTGGCGTTGCCCAAAAAAGACAAATCACCGGGTACGGCTTTGTTGAGCGAAGCGATGCCACGGACAGTCTCACGCGTAGTCCCTCGCACCTCTTTGGGCTGCGCAATTGCAAGAATCTCGTCCGACGTGAAGTCGAGTTTCATGATGAGCTAACTACCGAGCCGAACCGTTAAGGCAATAGGGTAAAAAAAACCCCGCGGCGGTGACGCACACGGGGCTCAAATACAAAAGTGCTTTGGTTTACTTCTTGATCCCGGGAACGGTGATCGTCGGGGATGCCGTCGTCGTCGCGTCCGTCGTCGGCGCCGCAGTGGTCGCAGGCTTGGTGGCCGGAGACGGGCGGTCCTTATTAACCTCTTTCATCACGTCGTCGGTGATGTCATAGGCAGGATCAGCGTAGATGATGTTCGAAATGCCGATCAGTGAAGGACCAGACTTGTCGACCACGAGAGTCGCACCCTTGGTCTTGGCGATTTCGGTGATCTTCTTGCTGATTTCTTCGAGGATGAGATCGCGTTGGATCTTCAAACGAGTCTGGAGCGAGCGGCTGGTCTCGTTGCGGAAGTTTTGGATTTCACCCTGCTTGCGTTGGATCTCTTCGCCTTTGACTTGAACGGCAGCTTCGGCCTTTTGCTGAGCCTCTTTCGAAAGTGCAGGGTTCTTGGCTTGTTCAACCAACTCCTTGTATTGATCAACAAGGGTGTTGCCTTCCTTGTTCATCTTTTCGACTTCGGCTTGGGCCTTCTGTTCGTCGCCGCGAAGCTTGTTATTGATGTCTTCGGTCTTGTAGTGGCCATCGTAAATCTTGGCCAAGTCTACTGTGACAATTTTGACTGCAGGCTGAGCTGAAGCCATGAACGCGCTGCCGCAGAAAGCGAGAAGAGCGAGGGTTTTTTTAATGCTGAGTTTCATGTATGAGTTTTTAGGCAGTAGGATCAAAAGCGGGTGCCGAATGAGAAGTTAAACTGGTTTCCTTTTTTATTAAACTTATCACCGGTAAGGGGAATACCAAAATCGAGACTGAGCGGGGCGCCAAGAACGAAGAGACGAACGCCAAATCCGAAGTTGTCGTTGTACCGTGCAGGGCTGAAATCGTAGGCGTTGGAGTTTACGAAACCGGCATCGTAGAAGATCGCGAAACGAATGGGACTTACGATGTCGAGCGAGTATTCCGCACTGAACATGCCATAGGACTTACCACCCACTGGTTCATTGGTATAATCGCGCGGGCTGACGTCGCGGAATTCGAAACCGCGCAGCGTCTGCGGTCCGCCAAGGAAATAGCGATCGAAGAACGGTACACCGTCCGCCGTGTAAACTTGATTGCCATTGGCATCGAGCTGCGGCGTACCATCAAGGTTATAGCGGGCCTTGAGCTTGTTGCTGTTGCCGAAGCTTTGAACGACGCCCGCACGGCCAATGATAGACAGCACCTGCGTCTGCGTTTCGAAGAGCGGGAAGAACTGAGCGCCTTGGAATTCTAAGCGATAATAGTTCGCTTTGCCACCAAGCGGTCCACCGGCGAGTTCAGTTAAGAACTGGGCTCTGCTACCTGTGGTTGTGTTGATGATCTTATCGCGAAGGTCGCGGGTCAGCGTGAGGCTCAACCGGGATTCAGAGCTCTTACCGGAAAGGTTCTGAATGACCGACGATGCATCCGTGGTGACGTTGCGGATATCGACAATTTCGTACGTATACGCCAATTGCCCTTCGACGCGCTCGAATAACGTTTTGCGGAGATAAATCTGCACGCCATAACGGATTTCTTGGTAGAAGGAGCTATTGTAGTCAGAGCTCGTACGATAAATTTGTCCACCTAACGCCAAGGGTTGTTGGAAGAGCCAGGGCTCTTCGAACGCGATCACCGCTTCGCTCGATACGGAACCGATGGAAAGGCGGATGCGGAACTTTTGACCGTCGCCTTGGAAGAAAGAATGGCGATTGAAAAGGTCGAAGTTGGATTGGCTAAGTTCGGCAAAAACGACCGCTTTTTCCAGCGAACTAAAACCCGCGCCGAACGTTAGATTGCCGGTACGACCTTCTTTGACCGCGATCTTTAGATTACGACGACCGGGCAGATTGGTCGTCTCGGGCGAAATGTTAACGTCTTCGAAGAAGCGGGTGTTTTCGAGGCGCAGCTTGCTCAATTTCATGCGCACCGTGTCAAACACTTCGCCAGGTCCGAGGTTCAATTCGCGCAAGATAACCGTACTCTTCGTTTTGGTGTTACCTTCGATGTTAACCGACTCTACGTTGAACTTCTCACTTTCGGTGATCTGGTATTCAACATCGATGTTGCCAGTCGAGAGATTCGGTTTGCGAACCAAGCGCACCTTCGTATCGAGATAACCGTCGCGCCCATAGAAGTCTTCTAGATTTTCAACGTCCTTATCCAATTTTGACGGCGTAAAAATCGCTCCGCTCTTTTGCCTTAAGATCAGGCGCAACAATGGCTCGGGATGTATCTTATTTCCGGTGATAGCTATGTCGCCCACCTTGTACTGACGGCCTTCCACGACGTTAATCGTGATCACCAGTTTCTTCGGCGTTGGATAATCGAACTGTACTTTGTCCTGCGCGATTTCGACGTCGAGATAACCGAGCTCACGATAATATTCCCGCAGCTTGTCCAAGTCGTCTTCAAATTGGTCGTCCTTCAGACGTCCACCACCGGTGAGCCAGGAGAAAATCCACCAACGTGATGTCTCCATCTCCTTCCGCAGTTTGCGGGCCTTGGCGTGGTCGTTGCCAACGAAAACGATGTTTTTGATCCGGACTTTGTTACCTTCCTTGATCTTGAAGATAATTGTACCGAAGCCCGTCGTACGATCACGCTCGATCGCATAATTAACCGTCGCTTGGTTGTATCCTGACTTCTGATAATAATCGAAAACCTTCTGCGTGTCTTCTTTGACCGCGCGTTCATCAAGCGGACCATTGGGTTTGCTGGTAACTTCCTTAAGCAAGCGGCGAGTCGACTTGTCCTTGTTACCCTCAAACTTGATAGCGAGGACACGGAATTTAGGCGTCACTTCCACGGCCAGGTTGACCATATGCTCATCAGTCACCTCGCGCTTCACTTCAATAAATTCAAAAAGGCCCGTCTTATAGAGCGAACGAATGTCGCGATCGATCAGCGTGTCATCGAGGTCCGATCCCTCCTTCATCGCCATGTTCGCCCGAACGACTTGCTCGTTTACGTTGGCGACTCCCACGAACTTCACCGTGATTGTGCCGATTTTATAGGCTGGCTGGGCGGGCTGCCCGGGAGCCGGAGTGGACGGGGCCTGCGCAAACACGTTAACCGTGGCGAACGCCAATGCTAAAATGAGAAATAGATAGCGATGGGCCCCGCGGCTGGGGTCACGGTGTGAAGTTTTCAAAGCGGGTTATGTCCTTAAGGAAAGTTAGCTTGATATCACCTACCGGCCCATTGCGTTGTTTGGCAACGATTAATTCGGCCGAATCGGCTGCGACTTGGAATTTCTCGTCCGCATCCTTCGGGCGGGCCAGCATAATCACAACGTCTGCGTCTTGCTCGATTGAGCCAGATTCGCGCAAGTCCGACAAACGAGGGGTACGCTGATCCTTTTCGGAGGACCGGTTAAGTTGGCTTAATACAATGACTGGTAGATCTAGTTCCTTCGAGAGTGCCTTTAATCCGCGTGATGCTTCCGCGACTTGTTGTTCGCGAGGCACGCTGTTGTCGACTGGCGAGAGCAGTTGAAGGTAATCCACCAAAATGAGACCGAGCTTGTGTCGCGCATGAATGCGCCTCGCCTTTGCACGCAACTCCATGATGGTCAGTTTGCTAGAGTCATCGATAAAGATCGGTGCCTTCTTGAATTCCTCTGCCGCCTGACCAAGTGCATCCTTATCATCGTTGCTCGCAAAACCTTCGCGCAACCGTTGTGAGCGCACGCGCGCACGACTGCACAACATACGTAACGCGAGCTGAGCGGAACTCATTTCCAGACTGAAAATCAGCGTTGCTACCGGCTCGCCTTTTCCAGGACGCGGCATCGACGCATGCTCAGCAAAGTTAAGCGCAAGACTGGTCTTCCCCATCGATGGGCGGGCCGCCAAGATGATCATTTCCTGCCGTTGAAAACCGAAAGTCAATTTGTCGAGATCGGTGAATCCAGAGGAAACTCCGGTCAACTCGCCGCGTTTCATCAGCATCTTGGCGATGACTGCATTTGCCTCCTGGATCGATACCTTCATGTCTTTCGCAGAGTCCGAAATCCGGTCCTGCGTGATCCGAAAAATCTCCTGCTCCACTCGGTCGATCAGTTGTTCAAAACTTCCGTTGAAATTGAAGCATTCCTCTACCGCACCCGTTGCCGTCTTGATCAGTTCACGCAGCAAATAGAGCTCGCGCACTTTATCCAAAAAATAGCCTGCGTGCGCCGTGGTCGGAATCCGGCTGCTGAGATGCACAAGGTACGGCGTTCCGCCCACCTCATCGAGCAAATGCGCCGTCACGAGCTCTTGAGCAAGCACGTCGATGTCCATCGGTTGGCGTTTCTCGTAAAGCTCCGTGAGCTTGCCGAAAATAACCCGGTTTGCCGGAACGTAAAACGCCTCGGGACGCATTTTCTCTTCTATGCAGCGCGACAGCGTATCGCCTGCATCTAGCAAACAGCTCGAAAGCAAACACTCCTCCGCCTCCACGCTATGCGGTGGCGTGCGGCCCGCGGGTGCAGCGGACATCCCATTGGCGTCGCGGTCGCGATCACGACCGGCCCGACCCGAACGAGAAAATGAACTGGTTTCTGCCATAGAAATAAGCGGCGAGTAAGACGGTAGTGAGCGCCGATCAGCAAGAGAAAGTTGCTCGCACTCGGCTCACATGAACTTCGCCGTTAGCGCGAACTTCCATAAATGAGACGTTTATAAAAAACGGTGGCCACAAACCATTTGAACAAACAAAAGGCCGTCGCACGTGCGCGCGACGGCCTTGTTTAAATTCAGGTCCAAAAATTACCTCTTGAAATCCCTGCGCTCGCGCTTGCCTTCTTGCTTGGGCGCAGCGGCGGCGACTTCTTCCGCAGTCGGAACAATCGGGTTCTCCGAAACGACGTCGAAGCTGAGCACGACCGAGATGGATCTTGCGCTTGTCGACCGTGACGCCCGCCGCAACGAGCTTGTCGTGGAGGTCGTTCGCGGTGACGGCGCCGAACATCTTGCCGCCTTCGCCCGTTTTCACGGCGATCGCGATCGAGGTCTTCTCGATCTGCGTGGCCAGCGTCTGCGCGCCTTCGACTTCTTTCGCTTCGCGGAGAGCGCGAGCTTTCTTGAGCGAATCGACCTGCTTGCGATTCGCATGCGTCACCGGAACGGCAACTTTGCGGGGCAAGAGATAATTGCGAGCGTAGCCAGCTTTGACTTTAACTTGGTCGCCTTCGGCGCCGAGACCGGTGACCGGTTTGAGGAGGAGCACTTCACTGTTAGCCATGGGAATGATGGGTTGGTTGTTTTAAAATAAAACGGATGCGGAGATCAGAACGGTACGTCTTCGTCGAGCGATTCGCTCGCGGGAGGAGCCTTTGGAGCACTGCGCGGAGGCGGAGAGCTGCGTTCGAACGAGGGACTGCTGCCTCCCTCTTCGCCACCAGCACCACCGCCACCAGCTTGACCGCCGCGGCTATCACCAAGGAATTGGAACGCTTCCAGCACGATCTTCATGCGGCTGCGTTTCTCTTTGGTGTTCTTGTCTTCCCACTGGTCGAGACGCAAACGGCCTTCGACGTAGAGAGGACGGCCTTTGGTGACGTACTTCGAAATGATTTCGCCCTGTTTGCCCCATGCTTCGATGTCAACATACGTGACCTCTTCCTTGGTCTCGCCGCTTTCGGTTTTATACTGGCGGTTGATGGCCAGGCTGAACGTGCAGATAGCGGTACCGTTGGGCGTCATGCGCAACTCAGGGTCGCGCGTGAGATTGCCCATGAGGAGGACTTTGTTGAGGGCGGGCATGGTAAAACGGCTCGCGCGGTTAAGCGGATTCGATGAGCGTCCGGGCCACGTTGTTGTTCAGCCGCAGCCGTTCTTTCAACTGGGCAGGGCCTTCCGCCGGAGCGGTAAAATCGACTTGCATGTACACGCCGGAAGTGAACTTTGCGTCGGGCGTGCGAGCGAAGTCTTTACGACCGAGGTTTTCGACCGCGGTCACTTCGCCTTGAACGGCACTGATTTCTTTTTTCACGCCGTCGACGATTTGGTCGATGGAATCTTCCTTGCCACGGTTATCGAGGATGAAGGTGGCGCGGTATTGACGTTTTGTCTGTATCATGGGCTTCTGCGGTTGAGAGCATTCATGGCTTGGGCCGGCCCCTTATCTATTAATAAGGCGAGCCCGTTCACGAAGGCAGGGAGTTGTTGATCGATAATTGGTTGTTCTTCTGATGAAAATTTTCCGAGCACGTAATCCTTGAGGTCCATTTCGCGCGGATGCTTGGCGCCGATGCCGAGGCGGTAACGGACGAATCCATTGCCCACATGCTCGAGCATACTGGCGACGCCATTGTGGCCGCCAGCGCTACCATCGAGCGACACCTTGATGCGGCCCAAGTCGATGTTGAGATCGTCGTAGGCTGCCGTGATGTCGCCGGGCGAAAGTTTATAAAAGTCCGCTAGTTTTCGCAGGGCGCGTCCACTATCGTTCATGAAGGTCAAAGGCTTCACGAGCAGCAGCGTGCGGCCGGGCGATTTTTCCCAGCGGGCGACTTCCGCCTCAAATTTCGGTTCCTCTCGCCACGCGAGCTTTTGGCGCGAGGCCAGAGCGTCGAGGACGACGAAACCGATATTGTGGCGCGTTTTCGCGTAAGCTTTACCGGGGTTACCCAGTCCAGCCACGATCGAAACAGACATAACTCAAAGAACAGTGCATCGGATCCCGTCGAAACAAGATCCGATGGATAAAGGTGATTACTTCTTGGCCGGGGCCTTGGCAGCGGGAGCGGCGGCCTTCTTGTCCCCACCAGCGGCGGGAGCAGCGGCTTTCTTGTCGCCCGCGCCAGGAGTGGCGCCCTTGGCGTCGCCTGCGGCGGCGGCTTTGCCATCGCCAGCTGCAGGAGCAGCGGCGGCGGCACCTTCGGCAGGCACGGCGCCTGGAGCAGGAGCGGCCACTTCTTCGGCTTCCGGAGCAACACACGACACGACGGGTTGATCACCCGTGGTCCGGTACTCGACGCCGGCGATCGGCTTGAGCTGCCGAACGAAAATAGAATTGCCTACCCCGAGTTCCGTCACGTCGACCGTAATAAAGTCAGGTAAATCTTTCGGGAAGCAGCGGATGCGCAGGGTGTGCGATGCGAGATCGAGAATACCACCCTCGTTCTTCACGCCGGTCGATTCGCCGGCGAGGTGCACTGGCACATCGAGCTCCATCTTTTCATCGGCCTTTACTTCTTGGAGATCGACATGGACGTAACGATCCGTGATCGGATCGCGTTGAATTTCCTTCAGAACGGAAAGAGCCGGAACCGTATCGCTGCGTTGCAGCTCGATAATGGCGGCCGAACCGCCCACGGCCTTCAGCAGGCGGACAAATTCAGGAACATCAACCGCTAGATTGATTGGCTGCGCATGCTTGCCGTAGAGAACGGCTGGGATTTTCTGGGCGGAACGGAGGCGGCGGGAAGCGCTGCGACCGGTCTGTTCACGCGACAGAACGGTAAGTTTGAACTGTTTCATGTTGATGATGGATTTCGTTCCACCTGTCACTCCACAGGGAGGCAGGCGTAATTGAAAAAGAGGGTCAGATTGCAAAACGCCCCAACCGAAAGCAATCAAAACTTTCCCCGTACTCTACTTTTCCCGGCGGCCGGGGTCCATTTAGACACTCCGTCAGACATTTCACTAAGGCGGAAAGGTGGGCCGCCGCGCAACCGCCGAATACCTCCCATCGTTCACCTTAATTTTATCATATTAACAAATCCGAATATGTTGATATGTTTGATTGACCAACCTATCCACCTTCCTCATTAAGACTATTCTCGTTATTTGAAAACCAGCCTCCTTCCGGAGGCGAACGTGCACAGCGGACGGGGAACGCCGCGAAAATCGGCGACAGTCACGCTGCGGTATCGAGTCACAAGCTCTCATCTTACGGCGCAACGAGCACCAAGGAATAAAGCACAGCCGCACATCCGCGCGGCCAAGGCGAGGGGCGAGGCGGCGGATTAGTCAGTTCGCCATAAACTCGGAGTCCGAATACCCGGCTGCGCACGCCAACCGAAACCATCATCGCAAGAATGAAAGGATTATATGAGGTCTAAACCAATGACCCACACCCTCGGCTATCCGCGTATCGGCGGGCAGCGCGAGCTTAAGAAAGCCACTGAAGCTTACTGGGCCGGCAAACTCAACCGTTCCGAACTTGAAACAGTCGCGCGTTCCCTCCGCCGCGAAAACTGGCTCATCCAACAACGCACGGGCATCGATCTGATTCCGTCGAACGATTTTTCGTTCTACGATCAAATCCTCGATACCACCTGCCTCGTTGGTAACATTCCTCCTCGCTTCGGCTGGTCAGGCGGCGAGGTCGATCTCGACACGCGCTTCTCCATCGCGCGCGGCGTGCGTGCCAGCTCTAAAGACATCACGTGTGCCTGCCCCACCAACCATGCCCGCGTTCCCACCGAGATCACGTTCGCCAGCGAGATGACCAAGTGGTTTGATACAAACTACCATTACATCGTCCCTGAATTCCGCGCCGACACGCAGTTCGCTCTCTCTGCGACAAAAGTCTTCGACGAGTTCTCCGAAGCACTCGCACTCGGCATCAAAACCAAGCCTGTCCTCACCGGCCCGGTGACGTATCTTACACTCGGCAAAGTCCACGATCCCGCGCATCCGCAGTTCAATCGCCTCGATCTGCTCGAACGTCTGCTGCCGGTTTACATCCAGGTTTTGCAACGGCTCGAGTCGCTCGGCGCCGAGTGGGTGCAGTTCGACGAGCCGGTCTTCGCGCTCGATCTCTCCACCGAGCAGCGCTCCGCCCTCGCCACCACCTACGCCACACTCGCATCGGTCCCTCCGAAATTGAAGCTCCTCGTCGCTTCCTATTTCGGCGGCCTGCGCGATAACCTTCGCGATTTCCTGCGCCTCCCGGTGCACGCGCTGCACGTCGACCTCGTCCGCGCCCCGCGCGAGATCGACGCGCTGGTGCGCGAATGCCCCGAGGACAAAGTCCTCTCGCTCGGCGTAGTGGACGGTCGCAATATCTGGCGAAGCGACTTCGCCGCCACGCTGCCGATTCTCGAAAAAGCCGTCCAACTGCTTGGCTCCGAAAATGTGTTCATCGCGCCTTCCTGTTCGCTCCAACACACACCGGTCTCGTTGCAGCACGAAACGAAACTCGATTCGGAATTCAAAAGCTGGCTCGCCTTTGCCGAGGATAAACTCGCTGAGGTCGTCACTCTGCGCGATCTCGTCGCAGGCTTGAACCACACGCAGTCCCTCCCGGCCAACCGCCTTGCCATCGCGTCCCGCCGGGCCAGTTCACGCATTCATCGCTCAGAAGTGAAATTGCGTATCGCTCGGGTCACTACAGACGACCTCGCTCGCCGGTCGGCTTTCACCGAGCGTCAAATCAAACAGCACGCCAAACTCAAGCTACCGCACTTCCCCACCACCACCATTGGTTCCTTTCCGCAGACCGATGCGGTCCGCTCCGCCCGCGCCAAGTGGAAAAAAGCCACAATGAGTGACGTCGAGTACGATTGCTTCCTCGAAAGCGAGACCGCGGCCTGCGTGCGTTTCCAAGAGGACGTTGGCCTCGACATGCTCGTGCACGGCGAATTCGAGCGCAACGACATGGTGGAGTACTTCGGCGAACAGCTCGACGGGTTCGCTTTCACCGAAAACGGCTGGGTGCAGAGTTACGGCTCCCGCTGCGTGAAACCGCCAATCATCTACGGCGACGTTTCACGGCCGCGACCCATGACTGTGCGCTGGAGTACCTACGCCCAGTCGCTCACGCCTCGTCCAATGAAGGGCATGCTCACCGGTCCGATCACTGTACTCCAATGGAGTTTCGTGCGCGACGACCAGCCCCACCGCGACACTGCTTGGCAAATTGCCCTCGCCTTGCGCGATGAAGTCCTCGATCTCGAGCGCGCCGGCATTGGCGTCATCCAGATTGACGAGCCCGCCCTCCGTGAAGGTCTGCCGCTCCGTCGCGAGGATTGGAAATATTATCTCGGTTGGGCCGTGGACGCCTTCCGGCTCACTGCCGCCGGCGTACGCGATGAGACCCAGATCCACACCCACATGTGCTACGCCGAGTTCAACGACATCATCGAAGCGATCGCCAGGCTGGACGCCGACGTGATCACTATCGAGACGTCGCGCTCCAACATGGAACTCCTCGAAGCATTCGAGGCCTTTCGTTATCCCAACGAAATCGGCCCCGGCGTATGGGACATCCATTCTCCGCGTGTTCCGTCCGTCGCGGAAATGGTCGGACTCATGGAAAAAGCCGCGGACTTACTTCCTCCTAAAAACCTGTGGGTGAACCCCGACTGCGGCCTCAAAACCCGCGGCTGGCCCGAAGTGAAATCATCGCTCGCCCATATGGTCTCCGCCGCACGAACGCTGCGCTCTGCGCTCGCAAAACCGCAGCTCGCCTAATTGCGCCCACTACAAACGCAGTTCAGACGGGTGCCGATCGAGCGCCCGTCTGAACTTAGCCTCGAAGGTGGGCTGTCGCGTCCGCGACGGTATCCGATCCGATCTTTAATCTTCGTTCTCAATTTAAATTGCATCCCATGCCTGCCGGATACACTCCTAGGTCGACTCAAATTTAGCATATTTTAATCTATAAAATTGCAATTAAACTAGCTTAAAAATTTATTTTAAGGCCTTTTTTTCTGCACCCAGAACGAGCCTTAAAAAGAGATAAAAAGCCCTCATTTCGGCCCATTTTTTTTGGCCAAATTTAGGTCCTAGAAACGGCCCAAATTGGTCTCAATAGGTGCCCCGTTGAGGCCGCCCTTTTTGACCTGTCCCCTTTAACGCAAAAACGGCTCTTTTTTACCCGTTTAGGCTTTCCGCTGAGACCTGAATTTGGCCACGAAAGATCGCATAGAAGACAGGGTATTTTCTTTAAGATCTTTGAGATCTTTTGTGGCTAATTTCTTTGGGCCATTTTTTGACTTGTCCCTTTTAAAACCGCCCCCCTTCGGATTGCCCCAACCCCTTCAATCCTTTTTGCGCTGCGCGGCTTCTCGCGCGTCCAACTCGCGAAGTACGGCGATTTCAAACGATCTCACGGGATTCTTTTCGGCGCGGTTTTCTGCACGCACTTTCATCATCTTTTTCTTCAGGGATTTCCATTCCTTGGGCTTGATCAGCCAGCGGCCGTGAATGGACGAGTTTTCTCCCGCCGTCATGATAATCGGATGAGGCAGGCCGACACGGTCACCAAAGAGCGCAATTATCTTTGCCGCGTCGGAAAATCCAAATTCCTGACCATTGCGAGAGATGGCAAAATCGTAGATGACCGCCTCATCCGCTTTCGCGACACAGTACGCCAGGTGAAAGCCGTTCTTGGTGTCCGCACCGATCCAGCGAGGCGCGTCGTCGCCCGACATAACCGGTCGCTCACTGATATCCACTAGCTCGTCCATCTTGGATATGCAGTCTGCCAAATTGTCGACCGTCACCATTTGCTGCGAGAACGTCTGATAATCAGAATCCGTTGTCGCCGCGGAAACCTTGACCATCTTCGGACCTGCAACCAACGCAGCAGCGGTAAAGAGGGCCAGAGCGAAAACCACGGGTGCGCCAAGACGAGGCATCAGAGTGACGCGACAGTGAACGACGGAATGAGCGACAAGTGACATGGATGAGTGAGACACCAACCAATCTTTAAAATAAATAGCCTCACCCATACACCGTCAACTCAGCCGTAATGAAGCAGACGGAATGCATCAAGAAACCCATGAAGTGCACGAAAAGAATGATCTGAAGGTGGACCGTCGCGTCCCTGCGACGGCATGGCAAGCAGCACGAATGTATCAATCGCGAAATGCCGTCGCAAGGACGCGACGGCCCACCTCACCATATGTTTTTCTCTCGGCGGTTCCGGCATTTATTTCAAAAACACACCCTAACAGATTTTAGGTGTTCATTGATCAGTGATTTTGACCAAGCCCGAAACCTTTTTCATCTGCTTCTGTTTTCGTACACTTGCTTCTGATTGGCTACGGCTAAAGGGTTTACGACCCGCGCATGAAGAGCGAAACGCCACTGAGGGAGAACAAAAAAGCCCCGAAATGAAGAGAGGCCCGAGATGCAATTATCCTTTAAAATACCTCTGTGTCCTCATTTCCCCTCCGAGCCCTCTGCGTTCCCTTTAAACGAGATCAATATCAATAAGCGTAGACGCCCTACAGAGACCCCTTCATGATTCTAGATATGGCGATATTTACTCTCGTGCACGTCGTGCTGAGCCTGGTAGGGCTCCTCTCTGGATTCGTTGTGTTGATTGGACTGCTTACGGCAAAACAATGCAGTCGTTGGACCGCGCTCTTTTTGGGAACCACGATCGCGACCAGCGTCACCGGATTTCTTTTTCCATTTCATCAATTCCTTCCGTCCCACGGAGTCGGTATCGTATCGCTGATCGTGCTAGCCGTAACGATCTTCGCGCTTTACGCGCGTCACCTCGTCGGCGCGTGGCGAGGAACATACGTGATCGGTGCAGTGCTCGCGTTGTATCTCAACTTCTTCGTTCTCGTCGTGCAGGCTTTTCTTAAGGTGCCGACCCTGAAAGCAATGGCACCGACGCAAGCAGAACCGCCCTTTTTAATCGCACAGGCGGTCGTCTTGGGAACGTTCGTCGCGCTTGCCATCGCCGCCGTAATCAAATTCCGGCCCGCGCCAACCAGCGCGGTATAATCAACGCTGAGTCCGAACAGAGGCCCGCTGAATGGATTTAGAAAATCAGACACCTTGAAGCTCACTGCGCGATCGAGGAATCGACTTGGTCATTCCTTCTCGGGGCTGCCTTCTCTTATTCGTGCTGATTCGTGTCCATTCGTGGTTACCTGCCACCTGATTCCGGCTTAGAAGTGTTAATTGCAGCAGGAGGAAATAAATCCATCGAACGGACACACATTCTCCGGCATGACCGTGGCCAATGGCTCCCGCGTAACTGCGAATTCGGTACAGAGTTCTCCAATCCGACTCGAGGTCATGATCGCAACATCTGCGGCGTCGAGGCGGCCCCGACATTCCAACGTAACAGCAAGATCAATCAGTTCTGTTTGGAGGCTTTCGAGTTTTCTTAAAATAAGAAGCTGGGTTACATCGGTCGTTTGCATAAGTGCTATCGAGTTCATGTTGTTTCGTTGGATTACGGTAAGCTCAGCTTCAACAGCCGAAGCGAGCGCTATAGTTCTGCTATGATGGGAATGCAGACCCTCTAGATGCATTTAAGCCTTCGCCAGGTAAGTTTCGAGTTGGTCGAAGGTACCGGCAAAGCCCTTCTGCATTCCTTCAAATGCACCCTCGAATGTTTTGCATTCTCCCTCTGTGGCGTTGATCGGACGTCCGCGAAGAACGAGTGGAAAACGAGACTACAAATACGAGCCGTTCCGGCGCAGCCACTTCGCGGTAAATAAACTTGCCCCACATCTCATGGCCATTCGCCGCCTTCATGCCGTAGTGAAAGACCCCGCCCGGGCGGAGATCGAACTTGGCCACTGAAATGGAAAAGCCTTTTGGCCCCCACCACTCCGCTAAACGCGCGGACTCGCTCCATGCATTGAACACTGTATCGCGCGGGGCATTAAAGACGCGGGTGACAACAAACTCTTCGTCAGCGGTGTTTGTTTTGGATTGTTCCTGGCCGCACATAGTCGGCGTAGCCCGTCGCATTTCTTCCGGGCTCATGTCGCGAATGTGCGTGGCGAGCGACCACTGATGACCAAATGGATCCTCAATTCTGCCGTAGCGATCACCCCAGAACATGTCTTCCACCGGCATGGTCACTTTTGCACCCGCGCGGACAGCGCGTTCGACGACGGCGTCGACATCTTTAACATAGAGGTGGACCGTAACGGATGAACCCTTGAGCGCCTTCGGACCAAATGAACCCCACTCGGGAAATTCATCGACGAGCATCACTGCCGAATCACCGATGCGGATTGCGGCGTGCATCAGTTTGCCCTGGGGACTCGGTATCCGCAACAGCTCCACCGCGTTGAACGCCCCCTTGTAAAATTCGATGGCATTCGCCGCGCCGTCACATACCAAGTGTGGTGTTATTGAGTGCATTCCTTCCGGGATGGATTTCGTCTTCGACTTGATTGAGGGGGTGGCGGGCTTCTCTGCCGTTGTTGGCTTCGAGTTCATGATTTTAAATCGTTTGTCGACCGTGTTGGCGATTGATCGAGTGGTTCGTCAATGAATCGACGAATGAGAACGCTCATTCAGGACAGGGAGAGCAGATTTTTTAATCACTGTGAGATCCGCGACTGCAGCCGGACTCAGGAAGTCCAAAGGTGAAAAGAATTGTTTACGGTTACCGCTCGACGTTTTCGGACACGCCCAATTCCGCGGAAAGAATGTCCTGCGAAAACACGAATGAGCAGAGACAGAAAGGCCAAAATTTAAACCATCCGTGAAGGTAATGTGGTTAAGGAAGTATGAAAACTGAGTGGGAAATTTACCGTCCTGGGGCATCGTTAAACCTGTGGGTAGCGTGCAAAACCAA
>WNFI01211499.1_pt2 | contig 34946 bp, 29 predicted proteins | sample 5400471 | NCBI WGS metagenome assembly WNFI01 (sample SAMN13153348, study PRJNA577476) | soil metagenome | isolation source: 100 cm saprolite on Douglas fir-dominated hillslope | place: USA:California | collected 2013-09-17 | reverse complement strand
GCGTCAGGATGCACTGGCCGCCGTGGAACAACGCCAGCCGGGTGATCGTCCCGTGGAAGGCGCGCGCGAGGAAGGTCGCAGCCGCCGCCGCGGCCGCGGTCGTCGCGACCGTCAGTCCGAGCATCAGGACAATCCGATCCAGCAGCGTGGCGAGCAGCCCAACCGGACGCAATCCGGTCATTCGGGCAATGAGCAGTCCCGGCCACCGCATGAGCGCGAGCATGCACCGGCGGGATTTGCGCAGGAAGACACCCAGCCCGTAACGACCCAGCGCCCAATGGAACAACCGTTCGTGGGTGAGCAACCCGTGGTCGATCAACACGTAGTCCAACATTCCGTGATGCAGGAAAACACCGTCGGGGAAGTCAGGCTTCCGGAGTTCGCCCCTGCGCCGGTGGCTCGCGAACAGCGGCCTTCACAGGAACCAATGATCGAAAGACAGGAAGCGCCACCCGTTGCACCGAAACCGCAAGCGGCACCGGCCTGGAAGATGGAACCGGTGATACTGCCTTCGGATCTGGTGATGATCGAAACCCAGTCGAAAGTACCCTTGACTTATCAGGAGCCGGAACTGCCGCGCCCGGTGAGAACGCCGCGGTCGCGCAGCCAATCACCGGCAGTTCCCGAAGAACCGCTGCAGCAAGTGGAGACGGGCAAAGAACGATCGGCCGGTAGCGACGCCGCCGGATAACTCGAGACGAAATCATACAAGCAGGTTAGGTGTGGATCAGGAGGAGTTCGGCTGCAGGCCGAACTCCTTTTTGATGGCCGCCAGCAATCCGGCGCAGGCATCTTCAGCCATATCGAGCACCCGCTCGAAGCCATCCGCGCTACCGTAGTAGGGATCCGGCACCTCGCTGGCCGGATGTCGGGCGCTGTACTCCATGAACAACCTCGGCTTGGCGCGATACTCCACTGGCGCCATGCGCCTTAACTCGGCGAGATTGTCGTCGTCCATTGCGAGAATGTAGTCGAAGTCTGCAAAATCCCCCTGCGTAACCTGCCTTGCGCGCAAACCTCCCAATTCGTACCCGCGCGCGGCCGCAGCTGCCTGGCTGCGTGGATCCGGTGCGTGGCCGACGTGGTAAGAGTGGGTCCCGGCGGAATCGATGCGAAGGCGATTTTGCAGGCCTGCGGCGGCGACCTGGTGGCGAAATACGCTCTCCGCGGTAGGTGAACGGCAAATGTTGCCCATGCAGCAGAACAAGACCGAGACCGACTGGGCACGGCCTTGCATGTCTTCAGGAATTATGTTTGCGCGCTGCCGAAATCGGCGTGACCTTGCCGTCGGTGCCGGTTGCGGCCAGCGCCTCGTCAATCTCGGGCACACCGAAAGCCAGTTCCTTCAATCCTCTTAACTGGTCGCGCAATTGCGCGGCGCGCTCGAATTCCAGATTCCTCGCGCTTTCCAGCATTTCCCGCTCGACGCGTTTCAATTCCCTGGCCAGATCCTTTTCGCTCATTGCCCCGTAGGCCGCCAGTTTTTCGGCGGCTTTTCGGTCGAGCTGGGCGGACGGGTCGTATACGCCGTCTATCATGTCCCTGATGTGCTTGGATACCCCCTTCGGGGTAATGCCATGCGCAGTGTTGTAGCTGACCTGCTTCTGGCGCCTGCGGTCGGTTTCGGCGATCGCCCGGCGCATCGAATTGGTCATTACGTCCGCATACATGATGGCAGTGCCCTTCAAATGTCGTGCGGCACGTCCAATGGTCTGGATCAAAGAGCGTTCCGAGCGCAGGAATCCTTCCTTGTCCGCATCCAGAATCGCCACCAGCGAGACCTCGGGAATATCCAGGCCTTCGCGCAGCAGATTGATACCTACCAGCACATCGAACTCGCCGAGGCGCAAATCTCGGATGATCTCGACCCTCTCCACGGTCTCGATGTCCGAATGCAGATAGCGCACCTTCACACCATGTTCGGAGAGATAGTCGGTCAGGTCCTCCGCCATGCGTTTGGTCAGCGTCGTGACCAGGACTCGCTCGCGGCGTCCGACGCGTTCGGTGATCTGTGACAGCAAATCGTCCACCTGAGTCGCGGCCGGCCTGACGTCGATTTCCGGATCGACCAAGCCGGTCGGCCTGACCACCTGCTCGACAACCTGCCCCTGGTGCTCGCGTTCATATTCCGCCGGGGTCGCGGAAACGAATATGGCTTGAGGCGTTATTTTTTCGAATTCGTCGAAACGCAGCGGCCGATTGTCGAGCGCGCTCGGCAGGCGGAAACCATAGTCCACCAGGTTTTCCTTCCTGACGCGATCCCCCTTGTACATGCCGCCGAGCTGCGGAACAGTGACGTGGCTCTCGTCGATGATCATGAGCGCGTTGAGCGGGAGGTAATCGAGCAGCGTGGGCGGGGGTTCGCCCGGCCTGCGGCCGGACAGGTGGCGCGAGTAGTTCTCGATGCCTTTGCAGAATCCCAGCTCATTGAGCATTTCGAGATCGAAGCGCGTGCGCTGCTCGATGCGCTGCGCCTCGACCAGCTTGCCGGTAGTCTGGAAGAAATCGATCCGTCCGCGCAATTCTTCCTTGATCGCCTCTATGGCGCGCAAAGTGGTACTGCGCGGCGTGACATAGTGGCTCGACGGATACACGGTATAGCGCGGGACTTTCTGCAGCAGATGGCCGGTGAGCGGATCGAACAGGGTCAGTGTCTCGACATCATCGTCGAACAGCGTTATTCGCAATGCCACTTCCGAGTTCTCGGCGGGAAAGACATCGACAACGTCCCCTCTTACCCGGAATACGCCGCGGCGAAACTCCAGCTCGTTGCGGTCGTACTGCATTTCGGTGAGGCGCGAGATGATGTCGCGCTGGCTCATGCGTTCCCTCTCGCGCAGGTGCAGGATCATGCCGTGGTAATCGACCGGGTCACCGATGCCGTAGATCGCGGAGACCGTGGCGACGATCACGGCATCGTCGCGTTCTAGCAGCGATTTGGTCGCGGACAAGCGCATCTGCTCGATGTGCTCGTTGATGCTCGAGTCCTTCTCGATGAACAGGTCGCGCGAGGGGACATACGCTTCCGGCTGATAATAGTCATAGTAGGAAACGAAGTATTCGATGGCGTTTTCCGGGAAGAATTCGCGCATTTCGCCATAAAGCTGCGCAGCCAGCGTCTTGTTCGGCGCCATGATGATCGCGGGCCGGCCGGTCCGCGCGATTACGTTGGCCATTGTGAACGTCTTGCCGGACCCGGTTACGCCGAGCAGCGTCTGGAACGCCAGTCCGTCGTTGAGTCCTTCGACCAGAGCGGCGATCGCTTCGGGTTGATCCCCTGCCGGCTCGAAAGGCTGATGAAGGATGAACGGGCTATTGGGAAATGTAAGTGTCACGGTACAATATCGGCCTTCTGAATTTTTGATGTTATCACGATGAATGCTCCTCCCCCGGCCTCGCCCCTGGCTGCCGTGCAGATGGCCCCGAAGGACCCCATTCTTGGGGTGACCGAGACCTTCAATGCCGACAAGAATCCGAACAAGGTCAACCTTGGAGTCGGCATCTATTACGACGACAACGGCAAGGTGCCGCTGCTCGAATGCGTACGTCAGGCGGAGATCCAGCTCGCCGAAAAATCCGCGCCGCGCAGCTACCTGCCCATCGACGGTCTGCCCGCTTATGACCGCGCAGTCAGGGAATTGGTTTTCGGTGCGGACAGCGCGGCAGTGAAGGAAAATCGCGTGATCGCGGTGCAGGCACTTGGCGGAACCGGCGGACTGAAGATCGGCGCAGATTTCCTGCGCCGCCTGCTGCCGCAATCCCAAGTGTGGATTTCGGACCCGAGCTGGGAAAACCACCGGGCGCTGTTCGAGAGCGCCGGATTTGCGGTGAATAATTATCCTTATTACGACGCTGGGTCACACGGCATCGACTTTAAGGCCATGATGCAATCGCTCAAGGCACTTCCGGTCGGGAGCGTCGTTGTGCTTCACGCCTGCTGCCACAACCCGACCGGCGTGGATCTTTCGGCCACCCAATGGACCGAGGTAATCGACGTCGTCGTGTCCCGCGGCCTCATGCCTTTCGTCGATATCGCCTATCAAGGATTCGGCGAGGGTATAGATGCCGACGGCGAAGTCGTGCGGCGCTTTGCACGGGCCGGCTGTCCGGTATTCGTCTCGAGCTCCTTCTCGAAATCGTTTTCGCTCTATGGCGAACGCGTCGGCGCGTTGAGCGTGGTTACAAGTGATAGTGAAGAAGCGGCTCGTGTTCTGAGCCAGTTGAAGCGCGTTGTGCGCACCAATTATTCGAACCCGCCCACCCATGGCGGCCAGATCGTCGCCACCGTGCTCACCAGCCCGGAGCTGCGCGCATTGTGGGAAAAAGAACTCGGACAGATGCGCGAGCGCATCCGTGAAATGCGCCGCCAGCTCGTCGAAAAACTTCGCGTGCGGCTGCCTGCGTCCGACTTCGATTTTGTCATCAGGCAGCGCGGCATGTTTTCCTATTCCGGGCTTTCGAAGCGCGCGGTGGACCGCTTGCGGGATGAATTTTCGGTGTATGCAATCGATACCGGACGCGTTTGCGTGGCTGCGCTGAATTCGCGCAACATCGATCACGTCACCGGGGCGATCGCCAAAGTCATGGGCTGATCGACGTCAGCGTCCGGTGTGCACGTCGGAGGGCCGCTTCTTTTCGTCTGCGTCTGCCTTGTCCTTCTCCTGCTGCGTTGCCGGCGCAGTCGCCGATTCTGCCTTCTTCTTATGCTTCTGCTTCGCGCCGAAAAACTTCTGCGTCATGCGGGCCGCTTTCATACCCACCGCCGTGCCAAAACCGGGACCGAGCAGTGCCGTCCCGGCAGCGGCACCGGCGAGAGCGCCCTTGGACGGATAGAGGGACGGATTCTGCACGGTTCCGGATAACGCAAGCGGTGTGGTGATCAGCGCCGAGGTCCCCTTGATCGCAACATCGATCTGCCCGGAAAGTTCCTGCTTCGACGAAACCGACAGTTCTGCGTCCGCCGTGAGCGCGCCCGATGCGATTTCCACCTTGCTCAGGTAGTAGCCTTCCGAGTCGACGCTGAGATGACCGGTGAATTTGTCGAAGCGCGTGTCCCCGCCTTTGAGTGCGTCCTTGTTCACCAGCGCCTTCGGTGCGTTGCTCAGGTCGAACTTGTAGAGGATGCCGTTCTCCACCTTGAAATCCGATTCGACATCCACCGCGTCACTGAGCCCGGCCGCGGTTGGTGCGCGCATGTCGACCACCGGACTGGCGCTTAGCCGCCCGCTGATCGTCGTATCTTTCGTAAAGAGGGCCACCACCGGTTGAATTTCCACGCCGCGGATATCGAGATTGCCGGCGATGGTCCACTCCTTCGCCCAGCCGACATTAAGCTTGCCGGAGATCGCACCGTCGTACAGGCGCCCGTCGATCATCGCAAGCGAGAGTCCCTGCTGAGGATTGAGTGTCCCCGACGCCGTGAGGCTGGACATCAGCAATGGCGGTCCGGCGGGCAATTTCCAGTCCTGGGCCGTCACTTCCACCGCTAAGTCCCTGCCCTGCGGCACCAGGGTTGCTTTCAGGTGATCGTGGTCGGCGCCTACCCGCGCGCGGGCAAGCCCGCTTTGCGGCGTCAGCTCAAGGTCGACATCGATCTGTCGCAGCTTGAATTCGGTCAGATTGAGAAATGCATCCCGTACTTCAATACGCTCGACTCGAACCGCCGCAGATCCGTCACTTCCGGATCTGGCAGCCCAGGCCGATGCCTTTGCGATCAATTCCTGACCGATGACCACACCGCGCAGGCTGATCGCGCTGATGACCCTCTGGCTGCTGAAAAGCGATGTCAGCCGTGGCGTGATGATGACTTTCTCGACCTCGAGGAACGGTTTTTTGCCCACCGCAATGCCCTTGACGGTCAGGTGCGGAAGCGGCAGAAAAGACATACTCAGGGAATTGACCTTGACCGGCGCTTTCAATTGCTCGGAAGCGATCCGCTCGATTTCCGGAATGAAGTGATCCAGCGGCAACAGGAATGGAAGGACGAGCAGCACGGCCGCCGCAATGCATGCACCGAAGGCGATTCGCTTGCGGGACCTCATTGGGCTTTTGGCACCTCAGTCCCTCCTCGCCATGGCGCTCTGGGGACTCGAGCCGACCGGATCCGCCATCGGCGGGAGACAAGCGCATGAAGGGTTTGGCTCCCCGACCAGGGCTCGAACCTGGGACCTGCGGATTAACAGTCCGTCGCTCTACCAACTGAGCTATCAGGGAACGGAAAGGCGCGTATCATAGCCATTCGCCCCTACATGGTCAACGCATTCACGGACCGCAATTGCCCGCGGCGCCGTCGAGACTAACGCCCTGGCCGCTGGTTGCCCCGCTTATTTTCTCGCCAGATACTTCTTGCTGATCGCAGCGCCGACGGTGTACTTGGGGTCCACGAAGTTTCCGAGCCGTACCTTTCCGCATTGGCTGAGCATCATGTATGCATCCCATTTGTCGAAACCGTAATCGCGCGCCATCCACAACACAAGTTCGCGATAAGCGATGCGCGTCGCATCCTCAAGCGGACGCGCGCTGCCGATGCACATGATGACTTCGTCGTTTTCAAGACGCGGCCATTCGATGTTCCAGGCTTTGATCAGATCGACACGAATGGTCGTCACCGTTGCGTATTCGACGGCAACGCCGCAGACTTCGCCATCGCCCTGGCAGGCGTGGGCATCGCCGATGAACACACGGGCACCCGGCGAGCGCACGGGCAGGTAGGTAACACTGCCCGGGCCCATGTCCGGCAGGTCCATGTTGCCGCCATGGTTGTCCGGTGTCAGCGAGTTGATCGAATCGATCTCCGGTGAACAACTCAACGTGCCGATGTGCGGTTTGTATGGCAAGGTCACGCGGTCACTCCAGTAAACCCATTTTTCATCGACATTGACCTTGCGGACGACCTCCGGCAGCGGATTGTTCAACGTCGCGGTGTAATAGGTTCCGGTCAGCGCGCCGAACTCGGGAATCATGCAGCAGGTACCGCGGGGATTGTCGCCGCGCGGCACCATCGATTCGATGTAAACCGCCACCGCATCGCCCTTTTCCGCTCCCTCGATCATGATCGGCCCGTTCTGCGGATTTAGAAACGGCATGCGCAGCTTCTGGGTGGGCAGGTCCTGCTCGGTCTTGATCGCGCCTTCAAACGCATCACGCGTCTCCACGACGATCCGGTCTCCCGGTTTGACGTGCAGCACCGGCTGCGAGTAAGGCCCCATGGTGTAGTGATAGGCGCCTTGTTTGGCTTCCGTCAGATGATGGGTCGCACCGTCCTTGCGACCGGCGACACCGTGAGTCTTCATGATCGAGGATTCCATCCAGGACATTTTCGTCTCCTTCCGAATAAATGGTTGTCTGTCAGACCGCCAGGTACTTGCGCACTACCAAATCACTGGCGAGGTGTTCCGGCGCCACCTCGTCGATCACCGTGCCCTTATCCATGACGTAGCAGCGCTGCGCCATCGACATGATCATGTCGATGTTCTGCTCGACGAACAGCACGGTGAGGCCGATTTCGGCATTCAGTTTTTTCATGTTTTCGCCAATCTGGTGGACGATCGATGGCTGAATCCCTTCCGAGGGTTCATCGAGCAGGACCAGCTCCGGATTGCCGACCAGCGCGCGCGCGATGGCAAGCTGTTGCTGTTCGCCGCCGCTCATGGTGCCGGCCCGCTGACTACGGCGTTCCGCGAGGATCGGAAAGTAACGCTGGACCAAATCGAACAGCTTCTCTTTTTTCTTGAGATTGATCCGCGTCCCCATCAGCATGTTCTCCCAGACCGTGAGCCGCGGGAAGATCTCCCGACCCTGGGGAATGTAGCCGATGCCGCGGTGGGCACGCGCATCTGCCGGCTCCGCCGTGACGTCCTCGCGTTCGAACAGGATGGTGCCCTGCTTCGCCGGAATCAGGCCGATCAGGGATTTCATCAGCGTCGATTTGCCGACGCCATTGCGCCCGATGATGGCGACGATCTCGCCACGGCCGATGGTGAAATCGACCCCCTGCAGGATCTGCGTCCCGCCGTAGCCTGCCTTGAGATCGTGCACTTCGAGAATCGGATAGGACATCAGGCTTTTCCCAGATAGATGCGGATCACGTCTTCGTTCCTGACGATATCATCGAGCGTGCCTTCGTCGAAGATCTTGCCGAAGTGCAGAACGGTGACGCGCGAGGCGATCTGGCGGACGAAGGTCATGTCATGCTCGATGACGATCACCGTCATGCCATCGGCGTTCAAGCGCTTGACCAGTTCGCCGGTCTTGAAGGTCTCTTCTGGCGACATACCTGCCGTTGGCTCGTCGAGCAGAAGCAATTTCGGCCGGCAGGCGATGGCCATGCCGATCTCCAGCCATTGCTGCTGGCCATGGGAAAGGTTGCCGGCGAGTTCGCTGCGCAGGTGAGCGAGATCGAGCAGCGCAAGCAGTCGGTCAATTTCGTCTGTGCGCTCCGATGGGTCAACGGTACGCTGCAGCGCGATGCGCAGATTCTGGTCGACCGAGAGCGCATGGAAAATTCCCGGGACCTGAAATTTGATACTGAGTCCCCTCTGTACCCGGGAATGCGACCGCAGTCCGGTGATGTCCTCGCCATCGAAAAGGATCGCGCCCTCCGTGGGCTCGTAATTGCCGAGGATGAGCTTGAAGAGCGTGCTCTTGCCTGCACCATTGGGCCCGATGAGGCAGCGGATCTCTCCGGGAGCGACTTTGAAATCCACGCCGTTGGCGGCATACAGGCCGCCGAAATACTTCTTCAGGCCACGGGTTTCGAGCAGATAAGCCGCTTGAGTCACGATTACTTTCTCAACCAGACTTCGCAGCGCGGCGCCGGAACTTTGCGCCGAGCGTCTTCACCGTGGTGACGACGAAGCCTTCCGGCGCGAACAATACGACGATGAGCAGAATGAACCCCATCAGGACCAGCGCGTACTGACTGCCGTGCACCGCGAGCGACTGGGACACCCAAAGCAGGACGACGGTCGACAGGACGGTGGCGGTGAGATCCTTTCTGCCGCCGGCCGCCACCCAGATGATCGGCAGGGCCGCCGCCGTCAATCCCATCGACGAGGGCGTGATGTAGGAACCCCACAGCGTGTAGAGCACGCCGCTCATCGCGGCCAGCACGCTGCCGATGATGAATACCACGAGCTGGTAGAACCGGACGTTGTAGCCCAGCATTTCCGCCCGATCCGGATTCTCGCGAATGGCGACCAGCACGTTGCCGAAGCTCGAGTTGGTCAGCATGCGCAGGGCCAGATACACCATCACGAGCAACGCAAGCGCAAGCCAGAAGAAAGGCGGGCCGTCGAACACGATCTCCTGCCCGCCGAAGCGCAGCATGAGCGGTGGCATGGCCGACATGCCATTGAAACCGTTCAGCCGGGCGCTGCCGATCGTCCATTCCGGCCCCGCGGTCTGCGCCATGAAGGTCTCGAACACCAGCGTGACCGACAAGGTGACAATGCCTACGAATACGTCGCGTACGCCGCCGTAGAACATCAGATAACCGAGCAGCGCGGCAAACAGCGCCGGCAGCGCAAGCGCGATCACGAACGACACCCACCCGAGCGTGGCGGAATCACCGAAATTGATGCTCGCGACGCCATAGGTATAGCCGGCCAGGCCGAAGAAGGCGGTCTGCCCGAAACTGAGGATGCCGGTGTAGCCCCAGAGCAGCGACAATCCGAGCGCCATGAACACCCACACCAGGAAATAGGCGACATTGGTAACGGCAAATGCACTGGCGACACCCGGCAATGCGGCGGCAGCCAGCACGACCGCTGCAAAAACCGTCCAGAAGACGGGCCCGCGCCCCATGGTTTGCGGCCCCTGCAGAAGCGTTATCAGATTGCGCATGACGACATTTATCCGCCGCGGCGAAGCAGCCAGCCGCTGATACCCTTGGGCAGCACGCGGACGACGACGATGACGGTGACCAGCAGGCCGATCTGCCCGATCAGCTGTCCGGAAGACGCGGTGAGCGACGACTGGATCAGGCCCAAAACGGCAGCCGCGGGCGCCACGCCGAGCAGCACGTCCGCCCCACCCACGACAACCGTCACGAACGACTGGACGATGAACGCCTGCCCCATGGTCGGCACCGCCGTAATCGTTGGCGCATAGAGTGCACCGGTGAGTCCGGCGAGCGCCGCTCCCAGCGAGAAGGTCAGGCTGTAAACTTTGCTGGTGTTGGTGCCGAGCGCCTTCGCCATGTCCGCGTTTTCGATCGTAGCGCGTGCGCGGACGCCGAAGCGCGTGTGCATGAACAGCAGGTATACCCCAAGCAGAAGTAGCAATGCGATCAGCGGCAGCAGCGCACGGTAGGTGGAGAACGACAGTTCACCGAGTTGGAAGCTCCCGAACGGGGTCTTGAGTCCCTCGATGGAAGGCCCGGCGACAATCAGCATGCCCTGGGTGGCAATCATGCTGAGCGCCCAGGTGGCAACGATGGAATCGAACAACCGATGGTAAAGCCGCCGGATGATCAGTCGCTCCAGGATCAGCCCGACCAGGCCTGCAGCCAGCGTACCGAGCAACATCGCCAACGGCAGCGGCGCGCCGGCTCGCGCTGAGAGCACCGTCACATAAGCCCCGCACATGATGAACTCGCCATGCGCGAGGTTGATCACGCCCATCATCCCGAAGATGACGGCGAGCCCCATTCCGCATAACACCAGAAAGGCAAACGCATCGGCAAACTGGTAGAAAAAGCCGAACGCCTGATACAGGAATTGCATAGAGTTCGCGGACGCCGTCCGGCCGGGGCCTGTCCAATCAAGGCGGCCGGCGCCAAAGCGCCGACCGCGGTAAGCACGTTACAGGTGCGGGTTATTTCTTCGGCAGGTTGCTGGGCGTGTACTGGCTGAAATCATCCTTCTTGGACAGATCGCAGCCCACATCGCCGAGCCAGTAAGGCTTGATGTCGTCCCACACCTTCGGAATATCCACCGAGTGATCGCCCTTGACGTGCACCAGATAAATCGTCTGGCTGCCATGATGGCTCTTGGGGTCGATGCACACCTTGCCCGAGGGACCATCGGTGCAGATGCTGCCGCTCTCCAGCGCCTTGCGCACCGCCTTCATATCGGTCGATCCCGCTTTTTCCACCGCGGCCTTGTACATGTAGACCGCGTTGTACGAGTTGGCCGCTTCCTGGTTGATGTATACAACCTCCGGGAACTTGGCGCGAAAGCGCTTCTTGAACGCGTCGCTGGCGGGCGATTCGACTTCTTCGACGTAGTTGGCGGTGACGTACATGTCCTTGAGCGCGGGTGCCTTGAAGCGCTTGTGCTCGTAGGCCTGGCCGACGTTCACCGAGCTCGCCATCGGCAGATTGACCTTTGCCGCGGCCTGCTGTTCATAGTAAGAAGCCTGGTTCGCGCCGACCAGCAGCGTCACCACGAAATCGGGCTTCGCCTTCTGGATGTTCTGGATGGTCTGGCTGAACTGGGACACCGACAGCGGGATGAACTCTTCACCCACCATGGTACCGCCCGCCTGTTTGACGATGTTGCGCACCCACTCGGCGGAAATCTGGCCGAAATTGTAATCCGCGGCGATGGTGTAAACCTTCTTGCCGTACTTCTCCATCATCCAGGGGATCAGGGTCGAGAATTGCTGTTCGGGCACCGCGCCGGTCACGAATACATTGGCGTCACATACGCCGCCTTCGTACTGGTTGTTGTACCAATACAATTGCTTGTACCGATCCATGATTGGACGGATCGCCTCCCGCGATGCGGAAGAGAACGCGCCGAAAACAACATCGGCCTTGTCCTGCTGGATCACGCGCCGCGCCATTTCCTGGAATCGTGTGTTGTCCGATTGCGTATCGTAGTGAATCAACTTGATCGGTCTGCCCAGAATGCCGCCCTTGGCATTGATTTCCTCGATCGCGAGTTTGACCGCATAGATTTTGGGAACGACCGCAATGGCAAAGTTTCCGGACTCGTCCTCAAGCAGCCCGAGTTTGATCGGATCGGCGCAAAACGCCGGCAAGGACGATAACGACAGCGCGCCAACAGCGGCGCTGACGGCAAATAATTTTCTGAAGGGTGTTTTCACAACTGGATCTCCTAAGTGAATAATCCGGAACTAGCATATGGGCGCAGGTTAAAGCTACTTGCCGATGAAGCTCGACGTGTGCACATCGTCGGAGAACGGATTCGGCAGGTGCGTTCAAGCAGCGACTTCGTTAGCAATCGTTGTGCCAATGCCAATGTCAATATCAACCCGCTAATTTTGCTGCAGAACTTCGATCCGTTCAAAAGGCATCGGTAGATTTAATGTGGGGTGGCCCGCACCAAATATACACGAACCGATGCACAAGTTGGTGCGCAAGCCAGGCTGATCGATCTCGATGAAGTCACCCGCGGCGTGGGGGCGGTGGGCATATCGATCTGCAAGCCCGCAATCGTATCCGTATCGATAACGTCGGAACTAATCGTGCGCTGTCTGACGGAAACATAGGAAGGAGTGCGGTTGATTTCTTGTCCGGCAGCCCGCATCTGGGAAAATGCCAGGCGCCCTGAGGCATCTGCACCGGGTGTTATCATGGCCCCGCACAAAGATGGTCCAATCATGTCAGTCAACATCAAAACCCCCGAAGAGATCGAAAAAATGCGCGTCGCCGGCCGTCTTGCGGCCGAGGTGCTGGATTTCATCGGGCCGCACGTCCGGCCCAACGTCACCACCGACGAACTCGATACGCTTTGCCATGACTTCATGGTGAACGTACAACACACCGTGCCTGCGCCATTGAACTACGCGCCTCCGGGCTACCAACCCTACCCCAAGTCCATCTGCACCTCTGTCAACCACGTCGTCTGCCACGGCGTGCCGGGAGCGAAGAAACTCAAGCCGGGCGACGTCGTCAACATCGACATCACGGTGATCAAGGATGGCTTTCATGGCGACACCAGCCGTATGTTCTATGTCGGCGAACCTTCCATTCAGGCGCGCCGGCTTGCGGAAATTACCTACGAATGCATGTGGCGGGGCATCCAGGCAGTCAGGCACGGCGCCTATCTGGGCGACATCGGCGAAGTCATCCAGTCGCACGCAGAGGAACACGGGTTCTCCATCGTGCGCGAGTTCTGCGGCCACGGCATCGGCAGGAAATTCCATGAGGAGCCGCAGGTGCTGCATTACGGGCGCGCGGGAACCGGCATCAAGCTTCAGTCCGGGATGATTTTCACCGTCGAACCGATGATCAACGCAGGCAAGGCCGGCATCCGCCAGCTCGCGGACGGCTGGACGGTCGTGACCAAGGATCATTCGTTATCGGCTCAATGGGAGCACACGGTTCTGGTAACCGAGGGCGGGTTCGAAGTGCTGACCGTCTCGTCGGGCACGCCCCCGCCGCCGTCGTTCACCGCCTAGATGGCATCGGCAATTGCCACAAGCCCCGCGCGGTCGACCGCTTTGCCCGCGACTGTAAACGACTGGCGCCAATCTCTCGCGCAAGGGCGCGCAGAGCTGAAGGCGGCCTTTGGAGACAAGCCGAACGCGACAAGCGCGCTGCAAAGGCAATGCGCGCTGGTGGACGAGGCGCTCCTGGCGATCTGGAGTGAATCCGGGCAATCCGGCGAACTTGCTTTGATCGCAGTCGGCGGCTACGGTCGCGGCATGCTTTATCCCTACTCCGACGTCGACGTTCTGGTCCTGCTTCCCGACGAAGCCGGCGACAAGGCCTGCGCCGGCGTCGAAAGTTTGGTGGGCATGCTCTGGGACATCGGCCTGGAAATAGGCCACAGTGTGCGTACCATCGGCGAATGCCAAGAGGAAGCGCGGCGCGATGTAACCGTCCAGACCACATTGCTTGAATCGAGGCTGATCGCCGGCAACTCGAAGCTCTACATGCGCTTTGCGAGCGCGATCCTCAGGGATCTCGACGTCGCGTATTTCGTCGAAGCCAAGCTGCTCGAACAGCAGCAGCGGCACACGCGCTTCAACGATACCGCCTACAACCTCGAACCGAACATCAAGGAAAGTCCGGGGGGCCTGCGCGATCTGCAAAACATTCTCTGGATCAGCCGTGCCGCGGGTCTCGGACACAGCTGGCAGGACCTCACGCGGCAGAAAATTCTGACCCGCGAGGAAGCGCGTCAACTCAAACGCCACGAGGCCACCCTTGCCGTATTGCGCGTGCGCCTGCATTACCTCACCAACCGGCGCGAAGATCGCCTGTTGTTCGATTTCCAGTCCGCGCTTGCCAAGGAATACGGCCTCACCGATACGCCGGCCCGCCGTGCCAGTGAACAATTGATGCAACAGTTCTACACCACCGCGAAGGCCGTCCAGCTGCTCAATACCATCGTGCTGCAGAATCTGCGGCGACGGATCTATCCCGCCTCGACGGTGGAACCGCGCGACCTGAACGAACGCTTCCGCATCAACGCGGAATTGCTCGAAGCCAGTCACGGTCTGTTCCAGCGCCAGCCCTCGGCGATACTCGAGGCTTTCCTGCTGCTTCAGGACCACCCGGAACTCAAGGGCTTTGCCGTCCCGACAATGCGCGCCCTGTGGCACGCGCGCGACCACATCGACGCCGCGTTCCGGCGCAACCCTGAAAATCGCGCCCTCTTCATGGAAATCCTGCGCCGGCCCACCGGCATCACCCATGCATTGCGCCGGATGAATCAGTATGGCGTGCTGGGCCGTTACCTGCCGGCTTTCGGACGCATAGTCGGTCGCATGCAGCACGACCTGTTCCACGTCTACACGGTCGACGAACACATCCTCATGGTGGTGCGCAACCTGCGCCGCTTCACTGTGCCCGAAATGGCCCACGAATATCCGCTGTGCAGCCGGCTGATCGCGGAATTCGAGCGCATCGAGGTCCTTTATCTGGGTGGCCTGTTCCACGACATCGCCAAAGGCCGCGGCGGCGATCATTCCAGACTGGGCATGACCGATGCCGCCAGGTTTTGCCGCGCGCACGGCCTGTCGAAGGACGACACCGAACTGGTCATCTGGCTGGTCGAGCAGCACCTGATGATGTCCGCCACGGCGCAGAAGCAGGACTTGTCGGATCCGGACGTAATCCGCGCGTTTGCGGACAAGGTGCGCGACTATCGGCGGCTGGTGGCGCTTTATCTGCTTACCGTGGCGGACATCCGCGGCACCAGTCCGAAGGTCTGGAATGCCTGGAAGGCAAAACTGCTCGAGGACCTGTTCCGCAGCACGCGCAGGCTGCTCAATCCCGGCACGGCCCCGGCGGAGAATACGCTGCAGGCCCGGCAGGAACGCGCGCTCGTCAAGCTGCGCGCCTACGCCATTGCGGACGACGCGCCCCGCAGGTTCTGGGACAAGCTCGACGACAGTTATTTCCTGCGCCACGACGAACAGGACATCGTGTGGCACACGCGCCTGCTGAACTATCGCGTCGATACGCCGGGTCCGATCATCAAGGCGCGGCTGTCTCCCATCGGCGAAGGATTGCAGGTGATGATCTACGCGCCGGACGAAAAATCCCTGTTCGCGCGCATCTGCGGTTTTTTTCAGAGCATCAGTTTCAGCATCGCCGAGGCAAAGATCTATACCACGCGCCACGCTTATGCATTGGACAGCTTTCAGGTCATGGACCCGGCGCGCGCCACATCGCACTACCGCGACCTGATCAGCTATATCGAGCACGAGCTGGAAACCCAACTGCGCGCGCACGGCGAATTGCCGGCACCGTCCAGGGGACGGCTGTCGCGCCAGGTCAGGTACGTGCCGATGACGCCGGAAGTACACATCCGCCCGGATGAAAAAGGCGCCTACTATTACCTGAACGTGGTTGCCGGAGACCGGCCTGGCCTGCTCTACCGGATCGCGCGGGTACTCGACAATTACGGCATCAACCTTTATACGGCGAAAATAAATACGCTGGGAGAACGTGCCGAAGACACTTTCCTTGTCAGCGGGGAGATATTGCGCGACACCAAGGCCGTGGTGCGCCTGGAAACCGAGCTGGTGCAGGAACTGCAGCCCTAGCCGGCACGACGCGAAAGTCTACTCGTCCACTATCTGCTGTCCGGGAAACAATTCCTCGTTGAAGCCGAACTGACGCAGATCTCGAATGCGCATCGGATAGAGGATGCCGGACAGGTGATCGGTCTCATGCTGGACAACACGGGCATGAAATCCGGACACCGTACGGTCGATGGCATTGCCGAACGGGTCGAATCCGCGATAGCGCAACTGACTGTACCTCGGAACCACGCCGCGCATTCCTGGCACGGACAGGCAGCCTTCCCAGCCTTCTTCCATCTCCGCGCCAATTGGCTCCAGCGCCGGATTGATCAGCACCGTGTAAGGCACCTGCTCGGCATCCGGATAGCGGGGATTGGCACCGACGCCGAACATCACGACCTGCAGGCTCACGCCAATCTGAGGTGCGGCGATGCCTGCGCCATTTTTCGAACGCATGGTATCGTCCATGTCCTGCAGCAACGCATGCAATTCCGGCGTGTCGAATTGCATTACCGGTTCAGCGCGCTTGAAGAGGATGGGGTCGCCCATCCTGAGGACGGGCTTAATCATCGCTCTCCACCAGTTTCTCCAACAGCGTGCGCACCCTCACCATCGAGGCCTGCAGGACCGCATTGATCTGTTCAAGATGAATCGCATCGCTGCTGTCTCCCCGGCCCGCGGCGTGATTCACCACCACCGCCACGGCCGCGTAGCGCAATCCGATTTCCCTTGCCAGCGCAGCTTCCGGCATCCCGGTCATGCCGACCATGTCCGCTCCGTCGCGCTCGAGCCGGTCGATTTCCGCGGCGCTTTCCAGCCGCGGGCCCTGAGTTGCCGCATAAACGCCATCGCCCACGATGGCCTGCCCGGCCGCCGCCGCCGCCTCCAATAATTTGGCCCGCAGCTTTTCACAATAAGGGTGCGTAAAATCGACGTGCGTCACAGGTTGGTCGGGACCGTCGAAAAAAGTGTGCTTGCGTCCCCACGTGTAGTCGAGCACCTGGTGTGGAATGGCAAGTACGCCAGGCAGGAGGTCGGCGCGGATCCCGCCGACCGACGCGACCGATACAATCCGTCCGGCGCCTTCCGCATGCAGGGCCCAGATATTGGCGCGATAGTTGACCTCGTGCGGCGGAATGGTATGGCCGTACCCGTGGCGCGCGAGAAACACGACATCACGCCGGTTCAATTTTCCGAACGTAAGGGCGCCCGAAGGATCGCCATACGGCGTGCGCACCACGAGGCGGCGCGTGATCTCGAGATTGGACAACTGGGTCAGGCCGGTGCCACCTATGATTCCGAGCAACGCTTCTCTCCTCAGGACTTCAGCGCGTAGATGGCCGGCAGATTGCGCCAGGTCTCGTGCGCGTCCATGCCGAATCCGAACACGTAGCGATTGGGTACGGTCAGGCCGACGAAATCCGCCCGGATCGGTTTGTCCCGACCGATATCCTTGTCGGCGAACACCGCGCTATAGAAGGCCGCCGCCCCTTCGCCGAGCAGACGGTCGCGGATCGCCGCGAGGGTGTTGCCTTCATCGAGAATATCGTCCAGTACCAGCACCGTGCGTCCCCTGAAATCGACATGAGGCAGGGTCTTCCATTGAATCTGCCCGCCCCGCGTCTTACCGTCGTACCGCGTCACGTGCAGGTAGTCGAACTCGAGGGGGAAGCGCAGCAGCGGCAGCAGTTGTCCCGTGAACACCACAGCCCCGCCCATGACGGGCATGACGAGCGGGTTGGAATCGGCCAGCTTTGCAGTGATGTCGATGGCCAGGCGTCTGACCGCGCGGCCGACCGCATCCTCGTCATGTATCAGCTCGGCTTCGCGCAGGATCTGCCAGGCCTGATCCTTATTGAGCATCCGTTTTTATCCTTTTGCCCCTGGCATCCAATGAATCGAGAAACCCGCGGAATTCGTCGCCGATCTCCGGGTGGCGCATCGCATAGAGCACATTGGCCTGCAGGTAACCGAGCTTCGATCCGCAGTCATAACGCTGGCCCTGGAATTCGTAGGCAAGCGCGCGCTGGCTGTTGAGCATCGACGCAATGCCGTCGGTCAGCTGGATCTCCCCGCCTGTTCCAGGCTTGACCTTCGCGAGGTGGTCGAAAATTTCCGGTTCAAGCAGGTAGCGGCCAACCACCGCGAGCGTGGAAGGGGCGACTTCGGGCTTTGGCTTCTCGACGATGCCGGTAATGCGATGCATGCCGCGTTCCCCCGGCTCGGTTTTGACAATCCCGTAACTTGACGTTTGTTCCCGCGCTACGGTTTGCACCGCAAGCACGGAGCAGCGCTCGCTCGCGTAGACGTCCACCATCTGCTTCATGACCGGTGGATCGCCGTCGATCAGATCGTCGGCCAGGATCACCGCGAAGGGCTCGTTACCGACCACCGGTCGCGCGCAAAGGATGGCGTGGCCAAGGCCGAGTGCCTCGGTCTGACGCACGTAGATGCAACTGACGTGCTTTGGCACGATTTTGTCGACCTGTTCGAGCAATTTGAGCTTGTTATGGGCCAGTAGCTCGGTCTCAAGTTCATAGGCCTTGTCGAAATGATCTTCGATGGCGCGTTTGTTGCGCCCGGTTATGAAGACCATCTGTGTTATTCCGGCCGCTACCGCTTCCTCGACCGCGTACTGGATCAGCGGCTTGTCCACCACCGGCAGCATTTCCTTGGGGCTCGCTTTGGTGACGGGAAGAAAGCGCGTACCCATTCCGGCGACCGGAAAAACGGCCTTGGTAATCTTGGTCATTGTTTTCCTTGCAGCGCCATAAGCCGAAGCACCATGGGTTACCCGAGCAATTCTAACAACCCTGCTTCGTCCAGCACAGGCACGCCAAGTTCCCGTGCCTTGTCCAATTTTCCGCCGGGGTCCGCGCCTGCCACCACGTAGTCGGTTTTCTTCGATACGCTGCCCGCCACCTTTCCGCCCCGGGATTCAATGCGCTCTTTTGCTTCTTCGCGAGTCAGGCCCGGCAGCGTCCCGGTCAGCACGAAAGTCTTTGCCGACAGAGGCAGTTTTGAGGCCTCTACGATCTCGGTTTCCGGCCAGTGCACTCCGGCCGCACGCATCTGCGCGATGATTCCGCGATTGTGGGGCTCGGCAAAGAAATGAGCGATGCTCTGCGCCACGACCGGCCCCACATCCGGCGCCTGCTGCAGCTCCGTTTCATCTGCGCGCATCAGCGATTTCAGTTTCCCGAAGTGGCGCGCCAGGTCCCTGGCGGTCGTTTCGCCGACGTTGCGAATGCCGAGCGCGAAAATAAATCGCGGCAGCGTCGTTTTTTTACTTTTTTCGATCGCGTCGAGCACGTTCGTGGCCGACTTCTCGGCCATGCGTTCCAGATTCGAAAGCGTTTGCAATTCGAGCCGGTAGAGATCGGCCGGCGTTTTGACCAGTTCCGCGTCAACCAGCTGATCGACCAGCTTTTCCCCCAGCCCTTCGATATCCATCGCCCGCCGTCCAGCAAAATGCAGCAGCGCCTGTTTGCGCTGCGCCGCGCAGAACAAGCCGGCGGTACAACGGGTAACGGCTTCACCCTCGAGCCGCTCGACCCGGGAGCCGCAGACCGGGCATTTGTCCGGCATGACGAATTCCCGTGCATCGGCCGGACGGCGTTCCCTGACTACGCTTGCCACTTCGGGAATGACGTCGCCGGCGCGGCGCACGATGACATGATCGCCGATTCGCACATCCTTGCGTCTGACCTCATCTTCGTTATGCAGCGTCGCATTGGTTACCGTTACGCCGCCGACGAATACGGGCGCAAGTCGCGCCACCGGAGTCAGCACCCCGGTACGCCCAACCTGCACGCCGATATCGAGAACCTGGGTGATTTCCTCCTGCGCCGGAAACTTGTGCGCCACTGCAAAACGCGGGGCGCGAGATGCGAAACCGAGGCGTGCCTGGCTGCCCAGATCGTCAACCTTGTAGACCACGCCGTCGATTTCATACGGCAACGCGAGGCGCTTTTCGCCTATTGCGCGATAGTACTGCAGCAGGCCCTGTACACCTTCGACCACTTCGCGCTCGCTCGTCACCGGCAAATGCAGCGACTGCAGATGATCGAGCTGGTGGCTGTGCGTATCGAGTGGAACCTTGCCCTCGACCGTCCCCAATCCATAGGCAAAGAAAGTCAACCGCCGCGAGGCAGTGACACGCGAATCGAGTTGGCGCAGCGAGCCTGCGGACGCGTTGCGCGGATTGGCGAACTCCTTTTCTCCGCGATCGCGTTGTTCCCGGTTGAGCGTTTCGAAATCGCGCTTGAGCATCAGGACCTCGCCGCGGACCTCCAGCAAGGGCGGCGGCTTTCCCTGCAGTCGCAGCGGAATGGCTCGCACCGTACGCAGGTTGGTCGTCACGTCTTCGCCGGTATAGCCGTCGCCACGCGTGGCGCCCGTCACAAACAATCCATCCCGGTATGTCAGGCTGATCGCCAGGCCATCGAATTTAGGCTCGACCGCATACCGGACGGGTCCATCTTCGGCCAGCGCTTCACGCACGCGCCGGTCGAAGGCTTCGACCTCGGTCTCGTCAAAGGCATTTGAAAGCGACAACATCGGCATCGCATGCGTAACCTGCCTGAATGCCGCGAGCGGTGCGGCGCCAATGCGCCGGGTCGGAGAATCAAGCCCGGATAATTCGGGATGCTGCGTTTCGAGCGATTGCAACTCGCGCAACAGCCTATCGTACTCGGCGTCCGGAATCGACGGGGCGTCCTTGATGTAATAGTTGTGATTCGCCCGCTCCAATTCGCGGCGCAGGCGGTCGGCACGCGCGGCCGCTTCGCTCGGTACCGCCATCAGGAAAACAGGCGTAACGCGAGCGCGCTTCCGGCTTCGATGCCGCTTTGTTGCATGGCTGCATAGATGGCCCGCAATTGGGCCCGGATGCGGTCGAGGCCGGCATCGTTCAGCAACGCGCGGTTGTCGTCTGCCAGCGTTCCGTCGAGCGAGTCGGCAAAACTGCGGCTCATGGCTATCATCCGGTCGAAGATGCGTACTCCGTTCGCAACCCTCGGCACGTCGAGCAGGAAGGTGATACCGGGCGTGGTGATGTTGCGGATGCGGTCGATCAGGAACGGCTCGGATTCCTGATTGTCGACCGAGAACAACGTGCCGCCCTGCTCATCGTGGCAATGGAAGACTCCGCTCGATTGCAGGTGCAACCCGGCGGCCTCCGCCAGCGCGCGGATCTTGGTGCCATGAAATACCTGTCCCGCGTTGGCAATCACGTTGATCCCGACCAGAACGTCCACGTCGGCACAGAATTCGTCCAGCGCGACGGCCCGCTCGAGCGCCGGAACAAATTCGGGTAATTCGGCAATCGCAGCCATCTGACCTGCCGTGTTTTTCGCGGCCTCGCCGAACTGGCGCAGCTGCTCGTCATTGACCGGCCCGGTCCTGTCTACGAGCTGCAGCGCGACGCGCACCGACGTATAGCGGGCATCATCGAGCGCCAGCGCCCCCCAGGACTTCGACTGGTAATCGAATCCCGCGAAACTGATTGTGCGGGTCAGGCCGGGCAGGCTGTGTCGGATCGCGAGGAGCTTATCCACGGCAATGAATTCGCCGGCGCGGATCTCGACTATGTAATCGATCTCGGGCCGCGGGACGTCCGCTGTACCGGGCTTCTGGGCCGGTGAAAAAGCGGGGACGACGGCTTCGCGCGCAGGATCGAAACGTGGCTCCGTTCGAGTCTCCATGCTTGGCTCGACGCGCGACTCGTCCAGCAGATGCCGGGGCGACGGGGCGGCTCCTTGTGCAGCAGAATGTCCAAGGAGAACGTCGTCATGCTGCCCCGAGAACGCCTGCTCGCCGCGCTGCCGGAATTGCCGTTCCTGCCACCAGTTGAACGCCAGTACGGCAGCCACAAGCAGCACGCCAAGCAACGCCAGACCGATCTGCAGATCGTTCATCGCACTTTCCCCTTGCGTACGATACGGCAAAGCGGCGTCAAGCCGCAGCCTCTTCACGCATGCGCAGCGCTTCGTCGACGTCGACTGCGACCACCCGCGACACGCCCTGCTCCTGCATGGTGACGCCGATCAACTGGCTGGCCATTTCCATCGTAATCTTGTTGTGGGTAATGAACATGAACTGGGTGTTGGCGGACATCTTCTTCACCAGGCCGCAGAACCGTTCTGTATTGCTGTCGTCGAGCGGCGCATCGACTTCGTCCAGCAGGCAGAACGGCGCCGGATTGAGCTGGAACATCGAAAACACCAGCGACAACGCGGTCAGCGCTTTTTCCCCGCCGGACAACAGATGAATCGAGGCATTGCGCTTGCCCGGCGGGCGTGCGATCACCTGCACCCCGGCATCCAGGATTTCTTCACCCGTCATCAGCAGTTTCGCCTCGCCCCCGCCGAACAGCACCGGGAACATTTCCCCGAAATGTCTGTTGACCGTATCGAACGTCTCCTGCAGCCGCTCGCGGGTTTCGCGATCAATCTTGCGTATCGCCGTTTCCAGGGTCTGCACCGCCTCGGTCAGATCCTGGGACTGGGAATCGAGGTAACTCTTGCGCTCCCTGGCGGTCGACAGTTCGTCGAGCGCGGCCAGATTGACCGCGCCGAGCGCGGCCATGTCTTCGTTGAGCCGGCCGATTTCGGCCTGCAGTTTGCTGACGCGCAGCCCCTCTTCGAGCAACGGCAGCAGTTCCTCTTCGTTGGCCTGTGCCTCGGCAAGCTGGCCGGCGTAACTTTCCTCGGCCAGTCGAGCCTCCTGCTCTTTGAGACGAAGTTCATTGATGCGTTCACGCGCCGGCGCAAGTCTCTGCTCGGACACAAGCCGCTCCTGCTCGGTTGTGCGCAATGTCTGCTCGGCCCCCTCCAGCTCGTCGCGCGCCTGCTTCAACGCCTGCTCGCGCTCGTCACGCAGGGCGAGTCGTTTCTGCAATTGCTCCTGCAAGGCCGTATCGTCGCTGCCGGATACCTCCTGCTGCAGGCCTTCCGCGTCGCTTTGCAGTCGCGAAAGAGTCTGCGAGGACACTTGAAGTGAAGAATCTATATCAATGATTTTGTTATTTATAATCTTCAGTTGATAGAGCGCTTCCTGGTGTTGGCGTTCGGCTTGCTGGACGATCGTCCGGCTGGCCTGCAAGGCTGATTCGGCTTCCGTGTGAGCCCTTCTCGCCTCCTCGACTCCTGCGTGCATCTTCGACATGCCGGCGCGCAGATGCTCCATTTGCCGGGCGGACTCTTCCTGCTGCGCGGATTCGCGAGCCGATTCGGCGTCAATCTCCGCAAGCTCGGCGACGATCTGCCCGCCACGGGCCTTGAGCCGTTCGGCCAGCTGCGACAGCCGCACGTGATCCAGTTTGAGCTGGTGCTGGGTTTCCTGCAGATCCGATACCTGCCGCCGCAGGCGTTCAGCCTCGACCCTGCGCTCTTCGAATTCGACCTTCTGCTGGGACGCTGCCTGATTCAACGCACCGAGCCTGCTATCCGACACCGTGCGCTCGGCAAACAGGGCTTCGATTTCACGCTGGCGGGACAGGATGCCGTGAACCTCGGAATCGGCGGCGTGGAAGCTGACACTGGTCGAAGTGAACACGTGGCCCTGGGCGCTGACCAGCATCGCGCCAGCGGGTAATTTTTCGGCGATTTCCATGCCCCGCTCCGGATTGGGCAGCACGTAGACTCGCGCGAGCCAGTCGGCAAGTACACCGGCCAGGCGCACGTCGGTGCAGGTCACATAATCGGTCAGACGTTCCAGCCCGGATGGCGCAACCTCGCTGATCGGTGAATCCGCATTTGTGCGGTGGAAGGAAAGCTTGCCCGGTGGCGGCTCGAGAAGCCAACCGTGCGCCTGTCCCAGATCGGAGAGCCCGATACTGTTCAGACGCTCGCGCAGCACCGCTTCAAGGGCGCCATCCCATCCCTCGCGGATGCGTATGCCTTGCCACAAGTGGGCGTTGCGGCGCAGGTCGTTACGATCCAGCCAGGGTTCGAGTTCGCCCGATCGGCTGACCTGATCCTGCAGCGATTGCAGGGCGGTCAGGCGCGCATCGAGATGATGCACTCGCTGCTGGACCTCTTCCGCGGTTTCCCCGGCCGATTGCAAAGACCGCTCGAGCATGGGCAGCGCGGCCTCGCATTGCTCGAAGGCCTCGCGCCGACCGGCAAGCTGGTGGCCGAGTTCGCCGATCTCGGATTCGAGCCGGACCAGCTCGCTCAGGTTCGGCACTTGCAGGCCATCGCGCTCTTCCTCCAGCCTCGCGCGACGCGCGGCAAGCTGTTGCAGCAGCTTGTCGGAATGGCCTTTGCGCGTATCCTCGAGGCGCAATTGCTGTTCCGCCTGCGTCAGTACGTCCTGTGCCTGTGCAAGCAACGCCTGCGCTGCACGGTAATCGTCGTCGGCCACGGGCAGGGCTGCGCGCGCCTCCCGCAGCGCCTCCTCGAATGCGGCGAGCTGTTCAGTGGCTTCGGCCAGTGCGCGGGTGTTTTCGCCGCGCGCGGCATCGAGCGATTGCCGGCGCTCGCGCTGCTCCGCCTCCTGGGCACGCAGGGAATTCAGTTGCTGCTCGGCACGGTTGCGGCTGTCGCGCAGGAACTGAACTTGCTGCTCGAGGCGGGCGATCTCGGCGTTGACTTCGTAAAGCGAACCTTGCGCGGCATGGACGGTATCCGTTGCGCCATAGTGCCTGGTGCGCAGTTCCTCGACCCGTTTTTCCGCGTCCCGCAGCCGCGCCGTTTCAGCCTCCAGCTCGATCCCCATCGCCTCGATGTCGCGGCCGATCTTTGCGCGCTGGGTTTGCGCGTCCCGCTTGCGCAAGGTCCACAGCAACTGCTGGGTGCGCCTGAGGCTGGCTTCGAAGGCGCGGTATTGACCGGCCTTTTCCGCCTGCGACTCCAAATGCTCGAGCTGTTTGCCGAGTTCCTGGCGAATGTCGTCGACGCGCAGCAGATTTTCGCGGGTGTCCTCCAGCCTTAACTCGGTTTCACGGCGGCGCTCGCGATATTTCGAGACCCCGGCCGCCTCTTCGAGGAAACTGCGCAGGTCTTCCGGTTTCGCCTCGATGATGCGCGAAATCATACCCTGCTCGATGATGGCGTAGCCGCGCCCGCCCAGACCGGTGCCCAGGAAGATATCGGCGACATCGCGGCGGCGCACATGCAGGTTATTGAGGAAGTAGGACGACTCGCCGTCGCGCTCGAGTACGCGCTTGACCGAGATTTCCGCGTAGGCCGACCAGGCCCCGGCCGCCTTGCCGAGGCTGTTGTCGAAGATCAGCTCGACGCTGGCGCGGCCGACCGGCTTGCGATCGCCCGAGCCGTTGAAAATGACGTCCTGCATGTTTTCGCCGCGCAACTGCTTGGCGGACGATTCGCCCAGCACCCAGCGTATCGCATCGATTACATTCGATTTGCCGCAACCATTGGGGCCGACGACGCCGACCAGCTGGCCCGGAACCGGGATATGGGTCGGATCGACGAAAGACTTGAATCCAGCGAGTTTGATGTGTGTGAGTCGCACTGTCGGGGCTTTATAAAGGCTTATAATTTCAACGGATACTCATAAAACAAGCGCCTGGGGCCCCAAACCAACGGACCAGGCGCAAGTTTTTTCTTCATGCATTTTAACAATGGAATGGCCATCAGAGAATGCCGAGCAAGCCCTCTTTATCACTCGACACCTTTCCAAATCCGAGTCCGGCACGGGATTACCTGATTCATATGGAGATTCCCGAGTTCACCTGCCTGTGCCCGAAGACCGGCCAGCCGGATTTCGCCACGCTGCTCCTCGATTACATCCCGGACCGGAAATGCGTGGAACTGAAGAGCCTCAAGCTCTATGTTTGGTCATACCGGGATCAAGGCGCTTTCCATGAGGCGGTGACCAATCGCATGCTCGATGATCTGGCCCTGGCCACACAACCCCGCTTCATGCGGCTCACCGCGAGGTTCTTCGTCCGCGGCGGCATCTATACGACCGTGTCGGCCGAGCACAGCAAAAAGGGCTGGAAACCGCAAGGGCGCTTCGATCTCGCGCAGTTCGAACCGCAATCAGCGCTGCGCTGACGCTTCCAGCCGCCGCGAACACACGGCGGCAACGACGAGCACGGCACCCCCGAGCCCGTCGCGCCAGCCCTTATAATTCAACCACCCGCGCCGGACGACGCAGGGCATTGCTTCGATAATGGATCCGAATCTCTCCAGGCTTCAGCCTTACCCGTTCCAGAAGCTCTCGACCCTGCTCGCAGGCGTCACACCGGACGCTTCCCTGCGCCCGATCAGCCTGTCGATCGGCGAACCGAAACACGCTACGCCGCAATTCATCCGCGATGTCCTGGTCGAACAGCTTGGTGGATTGTCCAGCTATCCGGCGACCGCCGGAGGCGAGCCGCTGCGCAATGCCATCGCCGGCTGGATCGAGCGGCGTTACGCAATTGCGAGGATCGACCCGGCCAGGCAAGTATTACCGGTCAACGGCAGCCGCGAGGCCTTGTTCGCGTTCGCCCAAGCGGTTGTCGATGATTCGCGCGATCAGCCCGCCGTCGTGGCACCGAACCCGTTTTACCAGATCTACGAGGGCGCGATCCTGCTCGCCGGGGCGCAACCGCACTTCCTCAACCTGCTCCCCGACAACGGAATCGCCCTCGATCCGGAACAGCTTCCGCAAGAGGTTTGGCAGCGAACCCAGTTGATCTATGTCTGCTCTCCGGGCAATCCTGCCGGCAACGTCATGACGCTGGATGAGTGGCGGGCGCTTTTCGAGCTTTCCGACCGCTATGGCTTCGTCATCGCTTCGGACGAATGCTACTCGGAAATTTACTTCGACGAGAACCGGGCGCCGTTAGGCGGGCTGGCGGCGGCACAGCGCCTGGGTCGGGGCGATTTTCGCAGGCTGGTCGTATTCAGCAGCCTGTCGAAGCGATCCAACGTGCCAGGCATGCGCTCGGGCTTCGTTGCCGGCGACGCGGAAATTCTGGCGAAGTTTCTTCTTTATCGTACCTATCACGGCTGCGCCATGAATCCGGCTGTCCAGGCCGCCAGCGCCGCGGCATGGAGCGATGAAAAGCATGTCGTGGAGAACCGCCGGCTTTACCGGGAAAAATTCGAAAAGACGCTCGCCATCCTATCGCCCGTTACCGAGGTCAGAATGCCGGAGGCGGCTTTCTATCTCTGGCTGCGCACACCGATCGCCGATACGCAGTTCGCTAAACAATTGTTCGGGCAATATAATGTCACCGTGGTGCCGGGCAGTTATCTGGCGCGGGAGGCGCATGGCGTCAATCCCGGACAGAATTTCATCCGCGTCGCGCTGGTGGCACCGGTCGATGAATGCCTCGAGGCGGCCCAGCGGCTGAAAGCGTTTTATTCTCAATTCGCAAATGGAAAGAACAAGAATGACGGATTTGCAGTCAGTCATCGACAAGGCGTTTGAAGCCCGTGCCGGCATTTCGCCGAAAACCGCCGAACCCGGCCTCAAGGAAGCGGTTGCGCAGGTCATTGCCCAACTCGATTCCGGGAAGCTGCGCGTGGCGGAAAAATCCGGCGCGGAGTGGGTGACGCACCAGTGGTTAAAAAAAGCGGTGCTGTTGTCGTTTCGCCTGGAGGACAACGAAGTCGTGCGTGACGGCTACACGAATTATTTCGACAAGGTGCCGGCCAAATTTGCCGATTACGGCGGCGCCGACTTCCGGGCCGGCGGCTTTCGCGTAGTGCCGAACGCCGTCGTACGGCGCGGGTCGTTCATAGCGAAGAATGTGGTGCTCATGCCCTCTTTCGTGAATATCGGGGCCTACGTCGACGAGAGCACCATGGTCGATACCTGGGCCACGGTGGGCTCATGCGCACAGATCGGCAAGAACGTGCACCTTTCCGGCGGGGTCGGCATCGGCGGCGTGCTCGAACCGGTGCAGGCGAATCCGACCATCATCGAGGATAATTGCTTCATCGGCGCGCGTTCGGAGGTGGTCGAAGGCGTCGTGGTCGGCGAGGGTTCGGTCATTTCGATGGGGGTCTACATCGGGCAGAGCACGCGCATCTACAACCGCGAGACCGGCGAAGTTCTCTACGGGAGAATTCCGCCGGGTTCGGTCGTCGTCTCGGGGAACCTGCCCGCTCCCGACGGAAAATACAGCCTATATTGCGCGGTGATCGTGAAACAAGTCGACGCCAAAACCCGCGCCAAGACCAGCATCAATGAACTGCTCCGCGGAATCTGAGCGCGCAACCCGGACGATCATGCAATATCGGATCGAATCGAGTCCCTTCAATCACGAGTCATCGAGGCCAACATGTTTCTGACACCTTTGTTCAAACTGATGGCGGAAAAACAGGCGTCCGATCTTTTCATATCGGCCGGCGCTCCGGTATCGATCAAAATCCTCGGCACCATCATGCCGGTCAATCAGCAAATCATCGATCCGGATACCGCACGCAAGGTCGCTTATGAAGTCATGAGCGACAAGCAGATCAGGGATTTCGAAGAGACCATGGAGATGAATTTCGCCCATGTGGTCCCCGATATCGGCCGATTTCGCGTCAACGTGTTCCGCCAGCGCGGCAACGTCGCGATGGTGATCCGCTTTCTCAAGAGCGGAACCGTAGGGATCGACAAACTCAAGTTGCCCGCGATCCTGAAGGAAATGATCCTCGAAAAGCGCGGCTTCGTTGTCGTCGTCGGCTCAACCGGTTCGGGCAAGTCGACCACCCTGGCGGCGATGATCGAGCACCGCAACGCGCAGAAACCGGGGCACATCCTGACCATCGAAGACCCGATGGAATTCGTGTTTCGAAACGACAAGTGCGTAATCAACCAGCGCGAGGTCGGAACCGATACCCGCTCCTACGAAAATGCGCTGGTGAACGCCATGCGCGAAGCGCCGGACATGATGATGATCGGCGAAATCCGCAATCGCGAAACACTGCAGCACGCCCTGCTCTATGCCCAGACCGGCCACCTGTGCCTTTCCACTTTGCACGCGAACAACAGTTACCACGCGCTCAACCGGATCATCAACTTCTTCCCCTATGATGCGCGCACATCCTTGTTGTCCGATCTTTCGATCAGCTTGCGCGCCATCATTTCGCAGCGCCTGGTGAAGGCCAACGACGGCTCGCTGGTCGCCGCAGTCGAAGTGATGCTCAATACCAAGCATGTCGCGGAACTGATCAAGAAAGGCGAAATCGACCAGATCCGGGAGGCAATGGAACAGAGCCTGTCGCCCGGTTCAAAGACTTTCGAACACGCATTGTTCGAACTGTACATGGCCGGAACCGTCTCCAAGGACGAGGCACTGAAGAATTCCGATTCGTCGACCAACCTGTCCTGGCTGATCAACAACTTCGAACAAAAAGCCACCGGAAAACTCGGCGAGAGCCCGACCGGCCGCGTGATGGTCAAGCCGGGCGGCGGATATTCGTTCAGTGAAATAAAACTCAACGTGGATCAGGACAAGAGCTGAACAAGCCCGCCATGCCAAACGCGCCAGGCTCGCGGCCCGATTGCGCCCGATGACCTCCGCGACTTTTGAACTCGCGCGCGAGTTGATCTCGCGCGTTTCCGTTACCCCCAATGACGACGGCTGCCAGGAGATGCTCGCGCAGCGCCTGTCCAGGCTGGGCTTCAGGATCGAGCGCATGCGCTTCGGTGACGTCGATAATCTTTGGGCACGCCGCGGCAGCGGCGCGCCTCTGGTGTGTTTTGCCGGGCATACCGACGTCGTCCCCACCGGTCCGCTGGACCAATGGCATTCCGACCCATTCCTGCCGACGGTGCGCGATGGTATTCTGTACGGGCGCGGCGCGGCCGACATGAAATCCTCGATCGCGGCATTCGTGACTGCGACCGAAGGCTTCCTGGCCGGGCATCCCGATCATCCCGGTTCCATCGCCTTGCTGATCACTTCGGACGAGGAAGGCGCCGCCGTGAACGGCACCGTCAAGGTGGTGGATGCCTTGCGTGCCCGCGGCGAAACGCTGGATTACTGCATCGTCGGCGAGCCTTCGTCCGTCACCCTGCTCGGTGACACCATGAAGAACGGTCGTCGCGGCTCCCTTTCGGGGGAATTGCTGGTGCGGGGCGTGCAGGGGCATATCGCCTACCCCCATCTGTCGCGTAATCCCATCCATCAATTCGCGCCGGCCCTGGCCGAATTGTCCACGGCAAAATGGGACGACGGCAATGAGTATTTTCCGCCGACGACCTGGCAGATTTCGAACATCGCTGCGGGCACCGGCGCCAACAATGTGATACCCGGCGAACTCAGGGTCTCGTTCAACTTCCGCTTCTCGACCGCGAGTACGATGGAATCACTCAAGGCGCGAATGCACGAGGTGCTGGACCGGCACGGGCTCGACTACGGTCTGACGTGGTCGCTTTCCGGCCAGCCGTTCCTGACGCCGAAAGGCAGACTGGTGCAGAGCCTGTCGCGTGCGGTGAAAACCGTCACCGGTCGCACTCCGGAGCTTTCCACCAGCGGCGGAACTTCGGATGGCCGCTTCATCGCCGGCATCTGCCGCGAAGTCGTCGAGCTTGGCCCGCTCAACGCGTCGATCCACAAACTCAACGAGCATATCGTGCTCGCCGACCTCGAAGCGCTTTCGCGCATCTACCAATTGGCGCTCGCCGACATCCTGGATGGCGCCTGAAGCTGCCGCGGGCCCGAAGACTGTCCGCGCCTGGCTGGATCTCACGGTTGAGCGCTTCAACGAGGCCGGGCTGTATTTCGGTCACGGCAGTGCGAATGCCTACGACGAGGCCGCCTATCTGCTCCTGCATACTTTGAAGCTGCCACTCGATGAACTCGACCCGATTCTCGGCAGGCGGCTGACCCCCGCCGAACTCGAAACGCTGGAAGGCCTCATGCGCAGGCGCGTCGAAGAGCGCGTACCGGCTGCGTACCTGACCCACGAAGCCTGGCTGGGAGAATTGCGTTTTTACGTCGATCAGCGCGTGATCGTCCCGCGGTCCTACATTGCGGAATTGCTGCGGGATGAACTGTATCCATGGGTCAGCGACGACCGGCACATCGAAAAGGCGCTGGACCTTTGCACCGGCTCTGGCTGCCTGGCCGTCCTGCTAGCCCTTGCTTTTCCCGATGCCGAAGTCGATGCGACGGAGCTATCCCCGGACGCGCTGCAGGTTGCGGCACGAAATGTAGCGGACTATGGATTGCAGGATCGGGTGCGTCTCACCCTTGGCGACCTGTTTGCCGGCCTGACCGGCCGTTACGACCTGATCGTATCCAATCCCCCTCTTGATATCGTACGCCGGCTGCTTGCACAGGCTGGCGTGCACCTGAACGAACGCGGCGTCCTGATCGTCGAGATCGGACACAATCGCGACGTGCTGGAACAGGCTTTTCCGAAGCTGCCGTTTACCTGGATCGAGACCTCGGGCGGTGACGGTTTTGTCTTTCTGCTGACGGCGGCGCAGTTGCGCCGCTGACGTCTTCATCGGCGACTTCGGGGGCGCTACCGGCCCATTCCAGCAACTGGCTGATTTCGGCTTCCTTGAGCTCGATCCAGTTGCCGCGCTTGAGCCTTGGCGGCAACGCGACAATACCGAAGCGCACGCGCATCAGGCGACTCACCTGCAGTCCCAGCGCTTCGAACATGCGCCTCACGACCCGGTTCCGGCCCTCTTTCAGAATTGCACGATACCAGCGGTTTCTGCCTTCGCCGCCCTGGTCTTCCAGGACGTCGAACCTGGCCTCGCCGTCGGAAAGCCTTACGCCCTTTTTCAGTTCCTGCACCTGAGCCGGCGTCAGGCTGCCGAACAGCCGGACCGCATATTCGCGTTCGACTTCGAAACGCGGATGCATCAGTCGATTGGCCAGTTCTCCCGACGTCGTGAAGATCAACAGGCCTCCCGTGTTGAAATCCAGTCTCCCCACCGCCAGCCATTTGGCGCTGCGGATGACCGGCAACTTTTCGAACACGCTGCGCCGTCCCTGGGGATCGTCCCGGCTCACAATTTCGCCGTCGATCTTGTGATAGACGATGACCCTCGGCAAGCGCGACGTGACCTTGAATTTGATCTGACGGCGCCCGACCTGGATCAGGTCGTCGGTCGTCACGCGCATCCCGAGCGTTGCCGGCTCGCCGTTGACCTTGACCTTGCCGGCTTTGATGACTTCTTCCATTGCGCGGCGCGAACCCAGACCCGACTGGGCCAGCACTTTTTGCAGTTTCTGCGATCGCGGCGGCGCGGCCGCTGCGGGCAAAGGAGGCGGCGAGGGCGGGCCCCGTTTGGCCGCGGGCCGCGCCGGCTTTCTTGAACCCTTTGCCACCGCCGGCGTACTTTTCGGCGTGCGCCGCGGCGAGGCACGGCGTTTTGCCGATTCGGGCTGTGGGCCGATGGCCATCAGGCAGGCCTCCGTTCTATCATCGCCTGCGCCAACGTGCCGCTGTCGACATGTTCCAGTTCGCCGCCTACCGGCAAGCCGCGGGCGATACGTGACACCTTCATGCCGCGCGCAACCAGCAATTCGCCGACGTAATGCGCCGTCGCCTCCCCTTCCACGGTGAAGTTGGTGGCGAGAATCGTTTCCTTGACGATGCCGTCGAGCGCGCGCCTGACCAGACGATCGAGATGAATGTCTTTCGGTCCCACCCCATCCAGGGGCGATAATCTGCCCATCAGCACGAAGTACATTCCATCGTAGACCTGCGCCTGCTCCATCATGAGCAAATCCGCCGGCGTTTCGACGACACACAGGCTGGCCTGATCGCGACGCGGCGAACTGCAGAGCTCGCAGACCGCCTGCTCCGTGAAATTGTTGCAGCGTTCGCAATGCCTGACCCGGGCCAGCGCCTGGTCCAGGGCCCGACCGAGCCGTTGCGCACCCGGGTGGTCCCGCTGCAGCAGATGGAAAGCCATGCGCTGCGCCGATTTCGGCCCGACGCCCGGCAGGCAGCGCAGGGCTTCAATCAGTTCTTCGAGGGTGGACGGCGTTTTCATAAGGCGGTGACTGGTGATTCGTGATTGGTAAATGCAAAAAGTTGGGAGGCCTTTGCCAATCACCATTCAGCAATTACCGATCACTAGAAGGGCAGTTTCATTCCGGGCGGCAAGCCGAAGCCCGACGTCAGTCCGCCCATCTTCTCCTGTGTGACCGTCTCCACGCGGCGCACGGCGTCGTTCACCGCCGCGGCGATGAGATCCTCGAGCATGTCCTTGTCGTCGCCCATCAGGCTTGGATCGATGCTTACGCGCTTGACGTCATGGCGTCCGGTCATGGTGACCTTGACCATTCCGGCTCCCGCCTGTCCTTCGATTTCCATGGCGGCGATTTCTTCCTGTGCCTTTTTCAGGTTTTCCTGCATCTGCTGGGCCTGCTTCATGAGGCCCGCGAGTTGACCCTTCATCATGTGCCTGGTCCTTACTGAATCGGTTTGATCGAGGTATCCCTGACCCGGGCATCGAAATTCTCGACCAGTTCCCGCACGAATGGATCCGCGTCGATCGACTCGATTGCCCTGGCCAGTTTCGCCTGCCGTTCCTGGTTTTCAATTTCCGCCGGCGTCTTGCCGCTGCCACCGGTCGAGATGCGCAGCCGCAGCTTGCGGCCGAAGTAATCCCCGAGCGCGGCCTGCAGCTTGTCGGTGTAGGTTTTTTCAAGCAAGTGTTTGTGCACCTCTGGGACGACAAGTTCGATGTTATCGCCTTGCAATCCCTGAAATTCGCAATTGTCGCCGAGCATGCGCGCCATGCCGCCGACTTTGATGCGCCCGACGAGATTTCTCCAGTCCGACAGCTCCGCCTCAATGGGTCGGGCGTTCGCGACCGACGGGCCTGATTTCTTCAGGGTCCGCGGCGTTTCGATGGCTGCCGAGCGCTCGACGATTTGCGCCGCTGCGGGCTTTTCCGCGGGAAGAGCGGGTGCCGGATGCGTGGAAATCTTTGCCCCCGGCTCGACCGGAACAAAGGCCAGCATGCGCATCAACGTCATGGTGAAACCGGCGAAATCGTCCGGCGCCAGGCCGAGATCGCGCCGGCCGTGGAGGGCGATCTGGTAGAGCAACTGCACGTCCTCCTCGCTGAACGCACGGCCGAGCGCAATGAGGGCTTCACGTTCGGGCTCATCGTCGGCAAGCGCGCCTGGAACGGTCTGGGCCAACGCTATCCTGTGCAGCAGCGTCGCGAGGTCCTGCAACGCGGTCTCGAAGGACAGGCTGCGCGCGCCCATGCGATCGGCTTCGGCCAGCAGTGCAGGGCCATCCCCCCGGATCAGCGCATTGAGTATCGAGAAAAGATAGCCGCGATCCACCGCACCCAGCATCTCCCGCACCGACGTCTCTTCGACTCTTCCCCCACCATGTGCGATCGCCTGGTCGAGCAGCGATAATGCGTCTCTCATGCTGCCTTCGGCTGCGCGCGCCAGCAGATTCAACGCCGGAATCTCGAATGTCACGCCCTCCCTGCCGAGCACGTTCTCGAGCTGGCCGCGAATCTGCACCAGCGGAATCTGTTTCAGATTGAACTGCAGGCAGCGCGACAGAACGGTCACCGGAATCTTCTGCGGATCGGTGGTCGCGAGGATGAACTTGACGTGTGCCGGCGGCTCTTCCAGGGTTTTCAGCATCGCATTGAATGCGGAGCGCGACAGCATGTGGACTTCGTCGATGATGTACACCTTGAAGCGCCCGCTGGTCGGCGCATACAGGGCGCCTTCCAGCAATTCGCGCATGTTGTCGACCTGGGTGTTGGATGCGGCATCGAGCTCGATCAGGTCCACGAACCGACCGGCATCGATCTCCACACAGGCCGTGCACTTTCCGCACGGCATGGCGGTCACGCCGGTCTCGCAGTTGAGCGCCTTGGCGATGATCCTCGCGAGCGTGGTCTTGCCGACGCCACGCGTGCCGGTCAGCAGGTAGGCGTGATGCAGCCGGTTCTGTGTAAGCGCATTGCTGATGGCGCGAACCACATGTTCCTGGCCGACCAGTTCGGAGAAATTCCTGGGGCGCCACTTTCGCGCCAGTGCTAACGTCACATCGATCCTCGGAGGCTCTCAATAAAAACACTCACCGCTGAGGACGCAG
>WNFI01392121.1_pt2 | contig 34952 bp, 37 predicted proteins | sample 5400471 | NCBI WGS metagenome assembly WNFI01 (sample SAMN13153348, study PRJNA577476) | soil metagenome | isolation source: 100 cm saprolite on Douglas fir-dominated hillslope | place: USA:California | collected 2013-09-17 | reverse complement strand
GCGTAAAGCGGCACGGTGAGTCCACGCGCCGCGAGGGCGGCGAACGAGGCACCGGCGGCGATGTAGAGCGCAACCATCCGGCGCGATTCCGGAACGGTCACGCGCACGGTTCCTAACATAGCTGTGCAATGGTTCGTGACGCGGCGGAGCTCCTTTCGACAGCTCGACGAGGCCTGGCTTTGACGGGCGCAGGCATCTCAGCGGAAAGCGGAATCCCAACATTCCGCGGTGACGGCGGCCTGTGGACCAAGTACGACCCCGTCAAGGTCGCTTCGATCGACTACTTCATGTCCGACCCGAGCGCCTACTGGAAGGTTTCGAAAGACCGAGGCCGCGTCGCGCTAGCAGCCCGGCCAAACCCTGGCCACCACGCGCTCGCCGCCCTCGAGGCCGGCGGTCACCTGGTCGCGGTCGCGACGCAGAACACCGATGGTTTGCACCAGGACTCGGGCAGCCGGCGAGTCATCGAGCTCCACGGGTCGGGCCGAACCGTTCAGTGCCTCGACTGCGGAAATCGAGAACCTCGCAGCGAGGTCCAGGCGCGGCTGGAGGTGGAGATGCCCCCGCGATGCGGCGTGTGCGGCGGCATCTTTCTCAAACCCACGGTCGTGCTGTTTGGAGAACCAATGCCGCAGGCAGCGGTCCAGGAGGCATTTGCGCTCGCACGCGAGGCGGACGTGATGCTGGTCGTGGGGTCCTCGCTGGTGGTTTACCCGGCGGCGGAGATTCCGGTGGCGGCGTTCCGGTCGGGGGCGTCCCTGATCGTGATCAACGCGGAACCCACTCCGCTCGACGATCTCGCCGCAGTGGTCATTCGCGGCAAATCAGGAGAGGTGCTGCCGGAGATCATTCGGCTCATAGGTGAATGACGCTGCCGAATGCCACCGGTTTGCCATCGACGATGAGCTCTCCGTTGTCTCCGATGTCCTCCGCGATACCCACCACGACTTTTCCGGCCATCTCGACGCGAACCCGGCGGCCGAGTGTGTCCGACAGCTCTCGCCATCGTGCGAGCACCGCAACTGGCGTCGCCGAGGACCATCGCTCGAGCTCAACTCGCAGCTTTTCCAGAAGCCGATCGCGATCCTGGTTCAGCGTGGCAGCGCCCTCGGGCGCCCATGTCAGGTTGATACCGATTCCACATATCGATTTGGCCGCCCTCGCCTCGACCAGGATTCCTCCCACCTTGGCGCCACGCAGCAAAAGGTCATTCGGCCACTTGAGGCGGACGTGGTCGCCACACGCTTCGGCGGCCGCGACCCCCGCGGCGAGGCTCAAGAGCGGATTCGGCGGCAGCACAAACGAGACGAGCAGGGCCGTGCCTGGCGGAGATTCCCAGCGCCTGTCCAGGCGGCCGCGGCCGGCCGTCTGATGCTCTGCCACGACGACTGAGCCGATCGGCAGCGGGCGAGCGATGTCCTGGGTGGACGTCACCGACTTGACCCGCACGACGTCCGGCATTGCCTCTCCCACGCGCCGGTAAGCTAACAGGACGATGCAGCTCCACCGCGCGATCACGCTCGTCGTGATGATCCTGCTGGCAATCGGCCTGCTGGTGATGATGACGGCCAGTGCGATCAAGAGCTTCGACAATCGGAGCCTCATCGCCCTGGGCGTCGTGGTCGTCGCGGCCGCCGCGGGCGGCATCGCTTTCAGCTGGAAGCGCTACTACAGACGCGTCCCTCGCACGGATCGCTGACGTGGCTCGCTAATGCTGCGGCTCGGCTACAAGGCTTCCGCCGAGCAGTTCGGCCCGCGCGAGCTGCTCGATTTCGCCATCGCCGCCGAAGAAAACGGTTTCGAAAGCGTCTTCGTCAGCGACCACTTCCAGCCGTGGCGCCATTCCGACGGACACGCGCCGTCCGCGATCGCGTGGCTTGCGGCCACCGGCGAGCGCACGAAGAGAGTTGTGCTCGGTACGTCAGTTGCGACTCCGACCTTTCGCTATCACCCTGCGCTAGTGGCCCAGGCTTTCGGGACACTTGGCGTGCTGTTTCCAGATCGCGTCATCCTCGGAGTCGGTACCGGTGAGCATTTGAACGAAGGCGCTCTCGGTATTCCGTGGCCGGATAACAAGGAGCGTTTTGCGCGCCTGCGCGAGGCTGTCAAGCTGATCCGGCTGCTGTGGACCGAGCAGTCGGTCACATTCGATGGCGAGTACTACCACACGCGCAACGCGACGATCTATGACCGGCCTGAAAGACCGCTTCCCATCTACGTGGGCGCGGGTGGTCCGCAGGTGGCAAAGTACGCCGGACGTGCTGGGGACGGCCTCATCTGCACTTCGGGCAAGGGAATGGAGCTCTATTCGGAGCAGTTGCTCCCCTCGTTCGATGAGGGGGCAAAAGAGTCAGGTCGCGAGCCGAGCCAGCTCGATCGAATGATCGAGGTGAAGGTGTCGTTCGACACAGATCGCTCGCGCGCGATGGAAGAGACGAAGATCTGGGCCGCGTTGGCTCTTCCAGCCGAGGCCAAGGCGGGCGTTGACGACCCTCGCGAAATGGAGAGGCTGGCCAAAGGAGTCGAGGATGTTGCGCACCGCCGCTGGCTGGTGTCGAACGATCCCGACGAGCATATCGAGCAGCTGCGGCCTTACGTGGAGCTCGGTTTCAACCACCTCGTCTTCCACTCGCCCACCGATGACCAGCGGCGCTTCCTGAAGCTCTACGGCTCGCAGATCCTGCCCCGCCTGCGAGAGAGGTGGGGCTAGCGATGGCGACATGGGTTGTCGTGCTCATCAAAGACTTCGATTCAGCCAAACAGCGGCTTCGACCGGCGCTCGGGCCGAAGGAGCGACGAGCTCTCGCCCAGCGCAGATGCGGTGCTCCTTCTTTCGAGCGACCTGCCGCTGGTCACCGTCGACTCGGTGCGTGAGGTGCTCGACGCCGGGTCTCGAATCAAAGGTCCGGTGGCAGTGGCGGTCCGCGCCGTCGGACGCGGCGGCACCAACGCGCTTTACCTTCGTCCTCCGGGCGCCATCACCCTGCATTTCGGAGCGGACTCGTTGGCAAAGTTTCGCGACGAGGCGGAGCGCAGCGGGGTCAAATTCGTCGTTCATGATTCCGAGGCCATGGCTCTCGATCTCGACGAACCTGGCGATCTTGCGCGGTTGCGGCGTGCGGTGTGACGCACCTCGAACTCATCCGAGTGGAGGGCCTGCCTGAGGTCCATCCCGGTGACGACCTCGGTGAGCTGATCGGCTCGAGGTCGAAGTTCGAGCCGGGCGACGCGATCGTAGTGGCGCAGAAGGTAGTGTCGAAGTCTGAAGGAAGGATTGTCAGTCTCCAAACTGTGACCGCGAGCAGCGAGGCGGTGCGCATCGCCTCCGACCTGATTGCCGGACCTGACCCACGGATGGTCCAGGTGATCCTCGACGAGAGCGTCCGTGTCCTGCGCTCGCATCGAGTACTGATCACCGAGACCCGGCATGGATTCGTCTGCGCGAATGGAGGGGTTGACCACTCCAACGTTCCTGGAGAAGACGAGGTGACGCTGCTGCCCATGGACCCGGACGCGAGCGCCGATCGGCTGCGCAGCCGGCTGCGAGAGCTGACCGGTGTCGAGGTGGGCGTCATCGTCTCCGATACCTTCGGCCGGCCCTGGAGACTGGGCATCGTGAACGTCGCGCTCGGCGTCGCCGGCCTGCCTGCCTTGCTGGACCTGCGAGGGAGCCTCGATGACGCGGGCAAGCCGCTGCACGCGACAGTCCTCGCGATCGCCGACGACATAGCGGCAGCAGCCGGCATCGTCATGGGCAAGACGACTCGCACTCCTGCCGTCATCGTCCGCGGCCTCCGCCTGGAGGGAAGCGGTCGCGGGCGCGACCTCGTGCGGCCGGCGGCAGAGGACCTCTTCCGCTGAGAGTCGTCGTTCTGGCCGGCGGCACTGGCGGCGCCAAGCTTGCCGCCGCCCTCCATGTTCTGGTGCCGCCAGGCGATCTAACCGTCATCGCAAATACCGCTGACGACGACGAGTTCTGGGGCCTGCTGGTCTCACCTGACGTTGACGCGGTGATCTACCGCCTTGCCGGCGTCTTCAACGACGAGGCCGGCTACGGAGTGAAAGACGACTCGTTCCGAGTCCTCGAAGAGCTCGGACGCATTGGCGAGCCGACATGGTTTCGCATCGGCGACAAGGACTTCGCGACACATGTTGTCCGCGCGGAGATGCTGAGGCGCGGAAGCTCGCTCACCGAGAGTGCGCTGGCCCTCTGCGGTCGCTTCGGCATCGATTCGGACGTGCTGCCGATGACAAATGAGCGAGTGAGGACCCGATTCATCACCGATTCCGGTGAGCTCTCCTTTCAGGAGTACTTCGTGCGTGAACGCCTTGCCCCCGCGCTGCGTGCGATCCAGTTCGCCGGCATCGAATCCGCGCGGGCGACGCCTGAGGTGCTTTCGGCGCTGAAGCACGCGGACCTGGTCATCATCGGACCGTCAAACCCGCTGATCTCGATCGCGCCGATCATCAGCGTGATCGGGTCGCACATGAGGCGCGAGAGCACGGTGGCGATCACACCGATCGTCAGAGGCACCGCGCTCAAAGGCCCGACGGTGGAGATGATGCAAGCCCTCGGGCACGTGCCCAATCCGGTTGAGGTGGCGCGTATGTATCGCGACGTCACGGCCGCTTTTGTGCTCGACAGCCGCGATCAGGAGCTGACGGGCGAATTGGATGCGCTGGGTCTTCGAACCCTGGCGCTAGATACGGTGATGACGGATGGCGGCGGCAGGCTTGCCGCGGAGATCCTCGAAGCCTTTAGGTGACGTGCGAGTTGGCGATCATCACGAAGACCCCGATGAGCACCATGACGAGGCCGACCACGAGCACCGCGTATTGCGCGACGGCGACCAACACACTCGGGGTCTTGACAACATCATCTTCGGCTTCGGCCTCGCCTGGTGCATTGCCCGAGGAAAGCTGCCAGGACGAGCTCGAAACTTCCTGCTTGCCTTTCTTCTTCTTCGGGTGCGCCTCGGTCGTCTCGGACGACCCCTTGGCGGCTTCTGCCACCACCGACCAGGAGCCGGGAGCGGCTGCGGGTGTCGCCGGACGTTTGGGCTCCACCGGGGGAGGCGCGGGTTCGGCCGGGGCTGGGGCGGGTGTCCACACCTCGCTCGGCCGCGGCGTTTCTGCGGGCGCCGGTGTCCAGGCCTCCTCGACCGGCGGGGGCGGAGCCTCGGGGGGCGCGTACTGGGGCGGTGCACTCTCTGGGGGCGCGTACGTGGGTGTAGCCGGCGGCGGCACGTCCCAGGACAAAGCCTCCCTCGGAGGGGCCGGAGGCGCGGCGGGTGGCGGCTGGTAAGCAGACGGCTCGTAGCTGACCCGCGGCGTGCTCGGGCTGGGCGCGAAAATCGACGTGGGGGCGACCTCCGGCGGAGGCTCAGGATGCTTTTCACCTCGTCCAGCGGGTGTCAGGGTGCGCGAGCGCGCGGCGCGGACCTTGTGCTCGATCTGCGAGCGTCGGGCCGAATACATCGAGCGCTTGTCCACGGACTTCCGGCGCAATACAAAGAAGATCGCCACAATGCCGATCAGAGCGGCGAACGGTCCTACCAGCAAAGCCACAGGCATAGGGGCCGATTATCGGCGATCGGTGCATGTGTGACAATCGCCGCCGTGACTCTTTACGACCGTCTTCAGGAGGAACTCACCGAATCCCGCAGGCGGCGTGATGGAGTCGCGCTCGACACGCTTTCGCTCTTGAAGAGCGAGTTGGTGAAGGCAAGCAAGGAGAGTGGGGCGAGCGGCAGGATCGACGACGAGCTTGTCGTGCGCGCCACGCGCAGGGAGGTGAAGAAGCGTGAGGAGGCCATCGACGTCTACCGCAAGGCTGGACGTATGGACTCGGCACGGCGTGAGGAAGCGGAAATGGCCGTCTTGAAGGCCTACCTTCCCGCCGCGATGAGCGACCAGGACGTGGAGTCAGAGGTTGCAGCCGTCATCGCGGAGCTCAAGCCAGAAGGCCCGAAGGGATTTGGGATGGTAATGAAGGCGGCGACGGCGCGACTTGCCGGGCGGGCCGAAGGCCAGCAGGTGGCCGCTGCCGCACGCAAACTGCTTGGCTCCTAAGATCCCCGCAAAAAAAACCCTCAAGACCCGAGCCAAGACCAAAAAGTCATGGATGTCGCCTCCGCCGCCTCGCGGGGCCAAACAGCGAGCGCTTTTGACCGTCGAGCGCCTGAAGGAGCTGTACCCGGCGGTGACCGAACTCGCTCACCAGGACCCTTTTCAGCTCGTGATCGCGACCATCCTGTCGGCGCAGACGACCGACCGTTCGGTGAACCTGGTCACGCCCGAGCTGTTCCGGCGCTATCCGACTCCGGCTGACCTCGCGGCTGCTGATCCAGCTGTGGTCGAGCAGGTCATCAAGCCCACGGGGTTCTTTCGGCTCAAGACGCGCCGGATCATCGATGCCAGCAGGCGGATGGTCGAGCTGTTCGGAGGCGTGGTGCCGAGCAATCTGGACGATCTCGTCAAGCTGCCCGGGATCGGTCGCAAGACTGCGAATGTCATCCTCGGCGTCGGGTTTGGGGTGCCGGGTCTTGCCGTCGACACCCACGTCACGCGCCTGACCAATCGGCTCGGCTTTGTGAGGACTCGCGACCCGGTCAAGATCGAGCTTCAGGTGTGCGCCATGGTCCCGAAAGAGGAATGGACCGGGCTGTCCCTGCGCCTGATCCTGCACGGGCGCCGGATCTGTATCGCCCGCCGGCCGAAGTGCGAGGAATGCGTCCTGAACGACTTCTGTCCCTCTTCGAGCACCCGGCCCAAGCGCCGCCGCCAAGCCAAGACGCTCTGACCGAGGGCCCACCCTCCTCCCGGGCCGGTTACCACCCCCAACCGGCACGCCTGGAGCCAGGAAACCACGAGCACCACGCCTAAAACAACCCAGCTTGTTAAGGGCGAACATCTGTTCTACGATTCGGTTGTGGAGACTCCCGAGGCCCGCCTGGCCGATGTCGACTACCTCGAGGTCCAGTGCAAGTCGGCGCTGAACCCGGTCAAGGGCATGATGTTCAACTGGTCGCTGAATCCCTACATGGGCTGCGAGCACCGCTGCGCCTTTTGCTACGTCCGCGGCTTCGAGCTGCGGGCCGACCGGCCGTCAGACGACCGCTATGGCCGCGCGGTCCGAGTCAAGATCAACGTCGCCGCCGTCCTCCGGAGCGAGCTGTCGCGCAGGTCGTGGCGGAAGGAGACAGTGGTGATCGGCGCGGCGACCGATCCTTACCAGCCGGCGGAAGGGCGCTACAAGCTGACCCGTCAGTGCCTGATGGCGATGCGCGATTTCTGCAATCCCGCCGCGATGATCACGCGCGGTCCGATGATCGTCCGCGACATCGACGTGCTTGCCGAGCTCGCCCGCCGCGCAAACCTGCACATCACTTTCAGCATCCCGACGATCGATGACGAGATCTGGCGCCGCACCGAACCGGGCACGGCGCATCCACGACAGCGCCTCCGCGCGATCGAGAAGTTGGTCACTGCCGGGATTGACGTCGGCGTCGGCATGGCGCCCATCTTGCCCGGCCTGACCGATCGGCCGGACGGCATCGAGGCCGTTATCAAGGCTGCTCGCGCCGCCGGCGCCACGGGACTCTGGGCCGGGATGCTGAACCTTCGGCCGGGGACGAAAGAGCACTTCATGTCCGTGCTGGGCAAACACTGGCCCGAGCTTGTGCCCCGTTATGAACAGGCGTATCGGTCGCGAGCCTATCTGCCGCCGGCGCTCGGCGAGCCGGCGATGAAAACCGTGAAGCGCCTCCGCTCGCTCTACGAAGTCTCTGACCGGCGCCGAGTCATCCTGAAGCCTCCGCCGGAGCCCGAGCAGCTCTCGCTTCTGAATTAGCATTTCGCTGATGAGAAGCCCGTTCGACGTGCTGGCCGGAAGAGTGGCCGGGTTCAAGAAGATGGAGATCGCCCGCCGGACCGTGCCGTGCTACAAGCACGTGATCGAAAAAGAGGGCGAGAAGCTGGCCGTCTGCCTGCTGGTCGATTCCGGCAAGCTCTATCGATTTCCATACGAGGACACCAAAGGCATCAGAGGTCTCGAAGTCAAGGCGCGCTATCTGCGGGGTGAGATGGAGCATCTCCGCCTGCGGGAGTTCCAGCCAGGCCTGTGTCGTTATGTCGAAAGAGCCGACCAAGCCGTCTGAATCGCTCGTCCAGCAGCTGCTCGCGGAACGCCGCGAGCTGAAAGTTGCCGTGGAGCGCATGCGGCTGGAGCTGGCTGATGCCCAGGCGACGACGGGCGGGCCCGACCCGCGATTGCGCGAGCTTCAGGGCGAGATCGAGCGGCTGCGGTTCCAGCTCGCCTCGACGAGGGCGGAGGCTGGGCTGATGCGTGAAGAACGCGACGAGCTGCGGCTGGGTGTGGAGCGTGCAATCGATCAGCTGACGAATCCATAAAAAAGGCCCCGCTTTCGCGGGGCCTTGGAGACTATCGGATTACTTGACCGAGTTCGCCAGCTGGTCGACGTACGTGTTGATGTAGGTGCCGATCAGGGGTGCCTGGATCCGCTCGCCGTTGCCTTGCAGGGCCTTGACCATGAAGATCACCCAGTAGACAAAACCTATCAGCGAGATCACGAAGACCAGGACGTTGACGACCGGAATGAAGCTCAGGATGAGGTTCAGGACAGAGAGCCCGCCGAAGACGACCACAGAGTTTGCTGCATTCCACTTGACGTCCGGGTCGTCCTTGCCGACGAACAGGAAGATGAGCCCGGTGAGCCAACCCAAGAGGTAGGCCAGGATCGTGTAGGTCTTCTTGTTGCTGCCCACGGAACTCGGTGTCCCTCCCATGGGAGCCGGTTGTGAGGCTGGCGGGGGTGGCATCTGCGACATGGGCTATCTCCTCTCCTGTTTTGCTGGCTTGGTGCGCGCCGATTATCGGTTGAATGGCGCCAAAACGCCATAGCCAGGCCATGGTTCCTTCCTACTTGATCTGATCTGAACGTACTCTGCTAGTCTCGCCAAGAGATGACCGAGCCTGGTCAGACCCCGGGGCCGCCACCCAGCTCGGAACCAACACCAATCCCTCCGTGGGCGCCGCCGTCGCAGGAAACAGCCCCCCCAGAAACAGCCCAAGAGGACACGACTCGACCCGCGCCGGTCACGCCCGCGGCTGTGCCCTACTCGGACGTCGCGGCCACCATGCGCCTGATCCCTGTTCCCCCGCCATCGACCCCTCCGCCCCCGCTCCCGGCGCTGGTGACGACTCCGGCGCCGGCCGCCGACCGGTATATCGGCAAGTACCGGGTCAAAGGCGAGCTGGGTCGCGGGGGCATGGGCGCCGTGTACCTCGCCGAACAACCCGGTCTCGGGCGCGAGGTGGCGATCAAAGAGCTGATCCAGTCGGCGACCGCCGACCCGGTCGCCCTCAAGCGCTTCCTTCAGGAGGCCCAGGTGATGGCGCGGACCAGCCATCCCAACCTGGTGCAGGTTCTCGTCCGAGGCCCGATGTCCCCGCCGCAGGTCTTTGCCGTCATGCATGGGGTGCTTCAAGCCCTCGACTACGCGCACAGGCACGCGGTGGTGCACCGCGACATGAAGCCTGAGAACGTGCTCCTTTCCGATGAGGGGATGGTGAAGGTGGCCGACTTCGGAATCGCGAGGTTGACCGACGACACCGGGGTGGGTGGCACGGCGACCAAGACCGGCACCACGGTGGGCACGCCGCAGTACATGTCCCCCGAGCAGGTCGCCTCGAGCAAAGTCGACGGGCGCAGCGACCTCTACTCGGCCGGGATCATGTTCTATGAGCTGGTCGTCGGCCAGCCGCCCTTTACCGCCACCGAAGCCGACGGCCCATTCACGCTCATGGCGAAGCACGTCCAGGCGCCGCCCAAGCCTCCATCGGTGCACCGGCCGGGGCTCGACATGGAGCTGGAAGGCGTGATCCTCAAGGCGCTCGCCAAGCGGCCGGAGGATCGCTTCCAAACCGGACAGGAGTTCGACGAGGCGATAGTGAGGATCGCCGACCGTCTCTACCCTGGGTGGCGGCGGAGTCTCGAACCGGGTGCCGACCTCTCGAAAATGGTTCCGGGCGCCACCACGCCGCCGGGGTCAACGATCGGCATGGCCTTCCCGCAATCGGCAGCGGCAGTCGCGGCGGAGGCGGCCTACAACCCGGCTCCGCCGGTCAAGCCGGTGGCCAAGTCCGCCGGCTGCCTGGGCGTCCTGGTTGCAGTGATTTCATCGAGCGGCGTCCTGGTCTTGCTAGCGGCCGCCTTGTTGCACTAGTTCTGCGACTGCCCCTGGTTGGCCAGGGCCTGGGCTGCTTCCTCGCCCACGAGGATGTCCTTGGATTCGGACTTGCTCGCAGCGATGATGGCCTGCTGCGAGTACTGCGACGTCATCGTCTGATACGTCTGATCCGCCATCTCGGATGGGAATGGAACCCAGGGCGATGAGGGCGTCTCCCGGATCGCAGTCACCTGGTAGATAGAGAAGGTCTCGGCCGATTTCCCCTTCAGCTGGACGCCCGGCACGAGGTCGACGGCGATGTAGTCCTTGCACATCTCATACGTCAGCTGGCCGATCAGCACGTGGAAGCCCGGCGCGTGGGCGCAGAAGCGTGCGGCCGTGTTGACCGTGTCACCCAGCGCGGTGTACTGGATGCGGTTGCGCGAGCCCATCATGCCGACGACCGCGGGCCCTGTATTGATGCCGATTCCCCACCGGACTGGTGGCAGCCCCTTGGCGAGCAGGCGCTGCTCGAGCTCGGGAGCGCGGTTGATCAGGTCGTAGGCGCAGCGCACGGCGAGCAGCGCATGGTTGCCCTGCAGACGTGGCGCGTTCCAGAACGCAACAATCTCGTCGCCGACATATTTGTCGACAGTGCCGTCCCACGTGAAGATGGTCCCGCTGAGATGATCCAGATACAGCTGGACGACTTCCGTAACGTCGGGCGCCGCCATCTTCTCGGACATCGAGGTGAAACCGCGGATGTCCGCGAACAGCAGCGTCAAATCGCGCCGCTCGCCTCCTCGCATGATGTCCTCGACGCCGCCACGATTCCTGGCGAGCTGAGCGACGATCTCGGGCTTGAGGAACTGTCCGAACAGGCGGGCCACCTTGCGCTTCTCGCGGTCCTCGTACAGGAACCGGTACGCCGTCACACCTGAGTACGTCAGCGCGATGGCGAGCCAGGGATGAAACAGGTCGGGGACGATTCCGGCGTTGTCCGCAAGGATCGCCATTCCGATCGTGAAGGCAACCAGCGCCACGCCTGCGCCCAGCAATCCCCACAGCACCGGAACCCGTGCCACAGCGAGCGCAGTCAGGAGCGCCAGGACCAGGATGACCACGAAAATAACCAGCGGCGACTCCGGCGCGAGGAACTTCGGGTAAGAGCCGGGGTTTGAGGGAGTGAACATTTGGGCCACGTTGGCGTGCATCTCCACCCCCGCCATGGGCGCGCCAGTACCTCCACCTGCACCGGCGCTGGTCGTCGTCAGCACGCTGTCGTTGTAGCTGGTCAAGTAGTAAGCCCCGACCAGGACGATGTTGCCCTTGATCTTGTCGGGTGACACCCGTCCGGCATAAACGTCACCAAGCGACACGTACCGGCCTCCGGCTTTGTAGTTGCCAGGAGGGCCGAAGTAGTTGATCAGGGCAGCGCCGCTGCCATCGACCTGGAGGGGTTGCTTCCAGGTATCGCCCAAGGTCGCTTGCCCATCGGAAGACTGCAGGTCTGGCCCCGTCACGCCCTGGATCAGCCATGCGCGATAAGCAGCGAAGCCAAGCGGGTTGATGACTGAATCAGAGCATCCGCCGGCGGCCACACAAGCGGGCTGAACGAACATCGGGATCCGTCGCAGGACCCCATCGGTGTCCGGCTTGACATCAGTCGAGGCGAGGATGACGTTCGGATATGCCTGCTTGCAGGGAGCGTTCGGGTCGGAGCTCGCGTCCGCGCACCGGAACATCCGGAGGGGAACCTCGTCCACACCGCCTGCGCAGGGCGGCGGCTGGCTGCCCAGGCACTGGACCATCTTTCCGCTACCGGCCACCAGGTTGTCGCCGGCGTAACCGAGAATCACCGGAATCTTGCTGGCGGCCAGAGCCTTGGCGAAAACGGCGTCCGTCACCCGGTCGCGCTGGTCGGGGAAGCCGATGTCGAAGGCGACCACCGAGGCGCCATCGTTCTGCAGGACCTGCAGCACCTTCGCGTACACGTCGCGCGGGACCGGGTACCGCCCGATGTCCTTCAGGCTTTGGTCGTCGATGCCGACGATGATGACGTTGGGGTCGGGATTCGCCCCGGGGACGAAACGGTCCTCCGGGTGGACCGAGATGTTGATCAGGCAGGCCCCGACATGTGTGTCGCAAGCCACCTGCTGCGTGTAGAGCCAGTAGATGGTGCCGCTGAGGACAACCGCGAGGATCACCGCCACCGCGGTGCGGTACGTGTACCAGTAGCGGATGTAGCGGCCCACGGGCGCCCGGATCATAACCCGGTTGATGCAACGTCCTTCCCCCTTCAGGGCCGGGCGCGCGCACGGCCCAATTAGAAAATGGAAGGTGAGGGGTGGGGGTGGGTCGAGTTGGCACTACGATCGCGCGCATGGCAGTGCGTTGCGGGATTGCCGGCTGGATCGACAAGTCGCTGATCGACTCAAAGCTGTTTTATCCGATGACCGCCAAGACCTCAGAGGAGCGGCTCAACTTCTATGCGAGCCAATTCTCGCTGGTCGAAGTCGACTCGACGTACTACGGAATGCCCAAGCCTGAGAACTCTGAGCTGTGGGTCGCCCGCACGCCCGAACGCTTCACTTTCGACGTCAAATCGTTTTCGCTGTTCACCAACCACCCGACCAAGCCGATGGCCCTGCCCAAGGACATCCGCGACGAGCTCCCCGAAAAGCTGCGCGAGAAGAACATCTATCTCGAGCAGATGCCGGACGAGCTGATGGACGAGTCGTGGGAACGATTCCGGACCGCGCTAGAGCCCCTGCGCGCGGCGGGCAAGCTCGGCGCCGTCTTCTTTCAATTCCCGCCCTGGTTCCTGCCGTCGTCGCGCTCGCTCGCCTACATCGAGCAATGCCAGGAGCGCATGTTCGGATTCCAGATCGCGGTCGAGTTCCGCAAGCCCGAGTGGTTGGACGCGCGCCACCGCGATGGAACGCTGGCCTTCCTCCGCACTCGCGACATCCCGTTCGTCGCGGTAGACGTGCCGCCAGGCCATAAGTCGAGCATGCCCATGGAACATGAGGTGACGTCGAGTAATCTCGCTGTCATCCGCTTTCACGGCCGCAACCACGAGACGTGGGACCTCAAAGGTGCTCCGCCGAATCTGCGTTTTCGTTACGACTACAAGGACGAGGAGCTTGTGGAATGGGTGCCCCGCATCAAAGAGATGGAGCGCTCGGCCAAGCAGGTGCACGCGCTCATGAACAACAACTATTCGAACTATTCAGTCAAGAACGCGCAGCAGCTGGAGAAACTTTTGGCGGCCTGGCAGAAGTAGTCGTTAGATCTTCGGAAGGCCTGTTCCCCTGAGCTCAGGCGACGCGCGCCGCCTTATCTCACCCAGCGCATGGTCCATCAGGCCTCCGAACACGGGCTCGACCAGATGGGCGGCTCGGATCGGAAGCACCATCGCATCGCGGCGAGGAAACTGCGCGGTGCGGACGATCAAGTTGGCGACCCATGAGGCGGGGTATTGAGCGGCGGAACGCTCGACCTGGCCGAAGAACTCGGTGCCCGACGTCACGCCGGGATAGACGACGCACACCTTGACCCCCGTGCCTGAAAGCTCGCCGCGAAGCGCATGCGACAGACCGGCGATCGCATGCTTCGTCGCCGAGTACACCGCTGAATACGGCGCGGCTCGAAAGCCGACCACCGAGGCGATGTTGATGATCACGCCCCGCCGGCGGGCCAGCATCCAGGGCAGGACGGCCTGGGTCGTCGCGATCACTCCCTTCAGGTTGGTGGCTATGAGCTCATCGATCTTTTCCTCGGGCATCTGATGCAGGCGGCCAATCCAGCCGACGCCTGCGTTGTTGACGAGCACGTCGAGGCGTTCGTGCGTCCGCAATGTAGCCGCGATGAGCGCGCGTGCCTCACCATCCCGGCCGACGTCGAGGTGCCGGACGTTCACGTCGGGCGATCCAGCCTCGCGGCACCTCTGGGCCACCGCATCGAGTCGGTCCATGCGGCGGGCGCCGAGGTCGAGCTTTGCGCGGCGCTTGGCGAAGGCGACGGCGGTGGCCGCTCCGATGCCGCTGGAGGCCCCGGTGATCACCACCACCGCTCCCTTCAACCGCATGCACAAACCCTAGCGCCGGTCGGGCCTAGAATCGCGGGAGTGAGAGCTCTGACCTACCAGGCATCCGGCGACGTGAAGGTCATCGACGTTCCGAAGCCCGCGATCAAAGGTTCAGGCGAGGCCCTGCTCAAGGTGACGCTTGGCGCCGTGTGCGGCTCGGATCTGCACATCCTTCACGGCCACACCCCGATGAACCAGGGCGCAGTGCTTGGCCACGAGTTCGTCGGCGTGGTCGAAGAGGTCGGCTCGGAGGTCAAGCGGTTCAAGCCAGGTGACCGCGTCGTGTCGAGCTTTTTCACCTCGTGCGGTGTATGCGCTCTGTGCCGGAAAGGCTGGTTCAACCAGTGCGCCAGCAAAGGCACGTTCGGCCACGGCGAGTATTTCGGCAACCTTGGCGGCGGGCAGGCGGAGTACGTCGTCGTCCCACTCGCCGATCATTCGATGGAGCTCATCCCGCAAGGCATGACCGACGAGCAGGCGATCTTCGTCGGAGACATCCTGTCCACCGGTTTCTTCGGCGCCGAACGGGCCGAGATTAAACCCGGCGACGTCGTCGCTGTCGTTGGCGCCGGCCCTGTCGGCTTGATGGCCACCATGTGCGCTCAGCTTTTTGGCCCGTCCCGCGTGTTCGTCGTCGACATGGTCGACTCCCGGCTCGAGATCGCCATGGAACTCGGAGGCATCCCCGTCAACGCAAAACAGGTTCACCCAGTCGAGGCGATCCAGGGCCAGACGGGTGGCCTCGGGGCCGACTCCAGCATCGAGTGCGTGGGGCTGCTGACGGCTGTCGACACAGCGATCGAAAGTGTCCGCGGCGGCGGCACGATCTCGATGGTCGGCGTCCCGAGCGCGGTGATCGGTGACTTCCCGTACATGAAAATGTGGCTCAAGTCACTCACGTTCCGCGCCGGGTGGTGCAACGTCCAGGCGTACATGAGGCCTCTTTTGGACTTGATCGCCGCCGGGAGGCTGCACCCGGAAAAGATCATCAGCCACCGCATGAAGCTGGAGCAGGCCGAGGAGGCCTACCGCATCTTCGACGCGCGCGAGGCAACCAAGATCGTCCTCACGCCGTAGGGTGCCGATCTGAGTGGCGACGCGATTCGACGTGATCGTCCGGGCCGAGCTCTAGTTCGGCGTCGCCCCGGCCGCATCCAGCGCCATCAGGTAGCCCTTCGCCCGCTCGGTCAGCGGGTAGCGGTTCTCCAGCTCGTGAAACGCCGGCCCGTGATCGCTCTGCTCGAGATGGGCAAGCTCATGGACAATCAGATAGTCGAGGACCCAGTCCGGCAGCGACGCGGCGCGCCTGGCGATCCGGATGGCTCCGCTCGTGAAGGTGCAGCTTCCCCAGATGTGAGCCATTTCCACGAATCCGATCGACGTCCACTGCAGCTTGCCGCGGAAGTGGCGCTCGTTGAGCGTGCGCGCGCGCTCCGCCAGCCGGTGGTCGGAAGGCCGGGACCGCACGATGCGGCGCTCGAGGCGCTTGCGCATCGTCTCCGCCCACTGCTGGCGTTCGGACTGCGGCATCCAGGACGGGACGAGGAGCTCGAGCACGCCAGACCGAAGGCGGGCAGAGACGGTCCGCCGCCGTCGCTTCGAAGCGACGATGCGAACCGGCGGGCTGAACTGATTCGAATCGTGTTCCAAGACGTGATGCTCCGTTGTTGCTGGATCGGTTGCCGCGATTGTAGGCACTGCGCGGCTGCCGGGAAAACCCGGGTTGTTAACCGTCCCTTTGGTTAGCATGTGGCCCGCAAGACGTGCCTAGAAGCCTTGTCGTCGGAAATGGCAACGTGCTCGTCGGCTTCGATGCCAACTACTCGGTCCGCGACCTTTACTTTCCGCGCGTCGGGGATGCCAACCAGACGATGGGCAACATCTGCCGGACGGGCTTCTTCGTCGATGGCAAGTTCGCGTGGCTGGACGCTCCAGGGTGGGAACGCAATCTCGGCTACGCCGAGGACTCGCTGGTCAGCGATGTCACGCTCAAGCATTCCGGTCTGGGGATCACCGCCAAATTCGCGGACTACGTTGACCTGGCCCGCAACTGGTTCATCCGTAGTGTCGCAGTCGAGTCGATGGCCGGCTTCACCACCGGTCGGATTTTCTTCCACTACGACTGGTACATCGAAGGCTCGGACATCGGCAACACCGTCGCCTTCGATCCCCGGCACCGCGGGATCATCGCCTACAAGGGAAACCGCTACTTCTTGATCGGCGGCCAGTCCGGACCGGAATCCGGGATCAGCACATGGGCCAACGGCAAGAAGGGCAACGGGGCCGCCGGCACGTGGGTCGACGCCGAGGACGGAACGCTCGGCAGGAACCCCATCGAGCAGGGCTCGGTGGACTGCACAGTCGGATTTGATTTCGGTCCGGGCAAACCCGGCGAGGTGCGGACGCTGATCCATTGGGTCTGCATGGGCACGCGGCTCAGCGAGGTCACGACCTACGGCCAGGACCTGATCCTGAGCCGCGGGCCTGACACTTATCACGGAAGGACAGTCACCTACTGGCAGGTCTGGTCGGAGAAAGACCACCGCCACATCGACGAAGAGCTTGGTGCCGAAGTGACGCAGCTGTACCGCCGGAGCATCCTGACCGCGCGCACTCACGCCGACAACCACGGCGCGATCATCGCCTCGACCGACTTCGACATCACCAAGTTCGCACGCGACACCTATGCCTACGCCTGGCCGCGCGATGGCGCGCTCGTCGCCAACGCACTCGACCGAGCGGGCCACGAGGACATCACGCGCCAGTTCTTCCAGTTCTGCCAGCAGGCGCTGGTGGAAGAGGGATTCTTCCTCCACAAGTACACGCCCTATGGCCTGCCCGGGAGCTCGTGGCTTCCCTGGATCGACTCGAAGGGGAAGCGCACGCTGCCGATCCAGGAAGACGAGACGGGCCTGGTGCTCTGGGCGCTCTGGCAGCACTACCGGATCCACCGCAATCTCGACTTCGTCGTCGATCTTTATTCGACCCTCGTGGTGCCCGCCGCCGAATGGATGGTCTCGTACATGGACCAGAGGAACGGGCTGCTGATGCCTTCCTGGGACCTGTGGGAGGAGCGTTGGGGCGTCCACGCTTTCACCGTGGGCGCGGTGTGGGGTGGCCTGGATGCCGCGCGGAACTTTGCCGATCTCTTCGGCGACGTCTCGGCCTATGTTCGGTTCCGCGATGCGGCCGACCGGCTGAAGAAAGCGGCGGACACTCATTTGTACAGCTCGGAGCTGGGGCGCTTCGTGCGGCGAATCGCCGTGGAGGAGGACGGCACCCAGACCGTGGACATGATCCTCGACAGCGCGATCTACGGGCTCTGGCGCTTCGGGATGTACCCGCCCGACGACCAGAGGATCACATCCACGATGAACGCGATTCGCGATCAACTTGCGAACAAAGGCGCTGCCGGGGGAATCGCCAGGTACCAGGACGACTACTACATGAAAGTCGAGGCGGACACGAAGAAAGCTCCCGGGAACCCGTGGTTCATGTGCACGCTGTGGCTTGCGCAGTGGTGCATCGCCATCGCCAAGGACACCCACGACCTTAAGCCCGCGCGCGACGCGATCAACTGGGTCGTCGCACATCAGCTGCCGGGAGGACTGCTTTCGGAGCAGCTCGACCCCAATACAGGTGCGCCTGTTTCGGTGTCGCCTCTCACGTGGTCGCACGCTGAGCTGGTCGTCACGGTGGACGAGTTCTGCCGCAAGTCCGAGCGCGTTCGGCGCTCGGCGATTCCGGGCACCAACCCGCCGAAGCCGCGCACGCAATCCTCGTAGCGCGTAACGCTGCATTCCGCACCTTTGGCGCCAACGGGGTGTATTGGAGCTCGCAATTCCGCACTTTTGGCGCCAACGGGGCGTATCGCATCACAGGACTGCGCCCGTCTGGCGCCGTGCGCGTTGACAGGCTCCGAAGGTCGCACCGCAGCCGTTGGGCCCCGCTGTTAGAGGGGGATGTTTCCGTGCTTTCGCGGCGGGCGTTCGACGGTCTTGCGCAGGCAGAGTTGAAGGCCGCGCACCAACTCGCGCCTGGTTTGGCTCGGTTCGATGACGTCGTCGATATAGCCGCGCTCGGCCGCCACGTAGGGGTTGGCGAACCGCGCGGTGTACTCGGAGACGAGCTCCTTGCGCCGCGCCGCAGGATCCTTTGCGGTCGCCAGGTCCCGCTTGTAGATGATGTTCACCGCGGCATCCGGCCCCATGACCGCGATCTCCGCGGTCGGCCACGCCAGGTTGAGGTCGGCTCCCATCTGTTTGGGCGACATGACGCAGTAGGCGCCGCCGTAGTCCTTGCGCGTGATCACAGTCAGCTTCGGCACAGTCGCTTCCGCGTACGCATACAGAAGCTTGGCGCCGTGGCGGATGATCCCACCGTGCTCCTGGTCGCGCCCAGGCAGGTAGCCGGGGACGTCGACGAAGGAGATGATCGGTATGCCGAATGCATCGCAGAAGCGGATGAACCTCGCGGCTTTGACGGAAGCGTTGATGTCGATCGCACCCGCCAGCACTTTGGGCTGATTACCGACGATACCGACGACATGTCCGCCGAGACGCCCGAGGCCGACGATGATGTTGGGCGCGAAGAACGGCTGCACCTCGAAGAACTCGCGATTGTCTAGAACGCGCGAGACGAGCTCACGCATGTCGTAAGGCTTGTTCGGCGAAGCCGGAACGATTGTCTGCAGCTCAGGGTCGGCTCGCTCGAGGTCGTCTGTCGTGGGGACGAACGGCGGCCGCTCTCCGTTCGAGGACGGCAAGTACGAGAGAAGCTTCCGGACGCCTTCGGCGCACGCCTGCTCCGTCTGCGGCAAGAAATGCGCCACGCCCGACGTCGCGTTGTGCACGTCGCCGCCGCCCAATTCGTCAAACGAGACATCTTCGCCGGTGACGACGCGGATCACTTCCGGGCCCGTGATGAACATGTACCCCTGTCCCGCCACGATGAAGATGAAGTCTGTGATCGCGGGCGAATAGACGGCGCCGCCAGTGCACGGTCCGGCGATGACGCTGATTTGCGGTATCACGCCGGAAGAGCGCACGTTGCGCAAGAAGATGTCCGCGTAGCCCGCGAGCGCGACCACACCTTCCTGGATGCGTGCGCCGCCGGAATCATTGATGCCGATGATCGGCACGCGGTTGCGCAATGCGAGCTCCTGCACCTTCACGATCTTCTCCGCGGTGACCTCGCCAAGCGACCCGCCGAAGACCGTCGCGTCGTACGCGTAGACCGCGACCGGACGCCGATCGATCTCGCCAAATCCGGCGACCACGCCGTCGCCGGCGCGCCGCTTGTTGGCAGCCTCAGTTTCCGCATGCAGCGCCTGATAGCGGCGTTTGCGGTACTGGTTGATCTTCTGTTCCGAGACCGTGGTCTGGGGCCGGTGCGGCGCCTCGACGCCTTCGACGGTGGGAGTGGTCCGGCGGACTGGGGTGAGTGATTTGGGTCTCCTTGCTGCCATAGGGCATATCGTAGTTCCGTGCCCGAATACGGCCCTCCGCTCGATCTCGACCGCTCCGTGACCCTGCGTCAATTGCGAACTTTCAAGACGGTGGCCGACCTCAAGAGCTTCAGTCTCGCGGCGCAGCATCTGCGTCTCAGCCAGCCATCGGTCTCGTACCAGGTGAAGGAGCTGGAGGAAGCGCTCGGCCTGCCGCTGCTGGACCGGCTCGGTAAGAGCGTGCATCTGACTGAGGCCGGCTCGATCCTCTACTCCTACACCAGGCGGACCCTGGACGTCCTCGACGAAGCCGCGGTCGCGTTCGAGGAGATGCGCGGAATCAACCGGGGAAACCTCCGAGTGGGTGCGAGCACGACCGTGGGCATCTACCTGCTGCCCGCTGCCCTTGGTGCCTTCAAGAAGCTGCATCCCGGAATCGTCATCTCGCTCGAGATCGGGACTCGTGTTCGCGTCCAGGAGCAGGTCTTGCTCAACGAGCTCGACCTTGCGGTGGTCGGGCCGGCACTCAAGGATCCGGACCTCGCCATCCTTCCATTTGTGAGCGATGAGCTCGTTGTCGTCGCGCCTGCGGGCCACACGCTTGCCGGGCGCCGCGGACTCGCGCTCAAGGACCTCGAAAGCCAGCCTTTTGTGATGCGGGAGCCTGCGTCGGGAAGCCGCTGGTCGCTCGAAAAGGCGGCGCGCAAGGCAGGCGCGAAGCTGAACGTCGCCATGGAGCTCGGCTCGAACGGGGCGATCAAGCACGCCGTCGAGTCAGGCCTCGGGCTGGCCGTGATCTCGCGCTACGCCTGCGCGCTGGAGCTGTCAAGCCGGCGCCTGGTCGAGCTCGACATCAAGGGATTCCCGATCCGCCGCGACTGGCACATCGTCCATCTGCGCCGCCGCCGCCTTCCGGCCTCGGTGCTGGCCTTCATCGCGTTTCTGAAGGACACCAGCTGGCTCTCGCGCAATGGCGCGCCGGGCCGCGTCAGACCCCCAACCGATTGATCTCCCGGCTCGCCCGCGCGGCCGCACAGGTGCTGTCGCGGCCGGCACTGTGGTGGGTGATCGCTGCCGTGTTCTGGCTTCGGGTGGCGATCCTCAGCGCCTTGACGCCAAGGCGCCCGGACGCTGAGCTCATGTGGAGAGGCGCGCGTGCCTACCTGACAGATCCCGCTCACATGTACGACTCGGCCGCCGCTTACATCGCGCGACTGCACATCATTGCTCCGCCTGGTGGGCTCGAATCGTTCATCGGCCCGCCCCCGCTGGCGGCGCTGGCGGTTCCCATCGCGCTGCTGCCGATGAACGTGAGCGTCCAGGTCTGGACGTGCATCGATGCCGCCGCGATGTTGATTGCGCTGGCGTTGCTGTATCGGGTGCTCGCCGGTCGGCATCCTCTCGCGCGACCGGTCTTCTGGCTGGTGGCCGGCTACTTCCCGCCCCTGTTCGCCGACATCAGCGCCGGGCAGCGCGGTGGCGTCCTGCTGCTTGGTGCCATGGCCTCGATCTGGCTGGAGGCACGCCGTCCAACCCTTGCCGGCGTGGCCGGGGGTCTGGCCGCGGCCCTGAAGTACTACCCCGCCGCGATGGTGATCGGGGTGAGTCCCAAACACCGTGTCCGCTATGTTGCCGCGCTCTTCGCGGTGTTGGTGCTGGTGACGGTCGCAAGCTTCGTCCCTCTTGGCCTGAGCGGCGCCGTCTTTTACTACCAGCACGTGCTCGTGCCATCCCTCGCGTCGTACAACCCCGACTGCGCGTACGACTCTGTGCGCACTCTGTTCATGCGCACCATCGGCGGAGAGCAGTACGCCCAGCCGGCCGGCGCCGGCTACGTGCTGGTCACGTCCCCGCTGCACCTCCCCCAGGTGGCGCTCGCGCTTTCTTACTTGACCGCCATCGGCTTCGTTGGTGCTGCGGCTTGGGCGGCGTGGCGTAGCGGGTGGAATCCCGGCTACGGCATGTCTGTCGGTTTCGCGCTGGGCGCGCTCATTCCGAACGAGGTCTGGCCTTATCAATGGCTGCCGCTTCTGCCGCTGGTCCTGCTGCTGCTCGTTCGCGGCATCGAGCAGCGCAAGGTGAGGTTGCTTGTTTTGCTCGGAGTCTTCCTGCTCGGTTTCTACAGGCAGCCTTGCGATCTCATCTTCCCGAACCTCTGGACGCTCGCCGCGATCGGCATCTTCGTCTTGGGCGTGTGGGAAAATCGCCTTTTCCGCTCGGGCACGAGTTAGGGAGGGTGGGTATGGCACTCAACAATGAGGTCAGCTTCACGTGGATCGGCCACGGATCGTGGAAGGTCCGCAGCGCTAAGGGAAAGACTGTCTACATCGACCCTTGGGTCATGAACAACCCGGTGGCGCCGGACGCTCTGAAGAAAGTCGACGGCTGCGACCTCATGCTGATCACCCACGGTCATTTCGACCACGTCCATGACGCGCTCGAGATCGCGAAAGCGACCAAGCCCAAGATAGTGACCAACTACGAGATCGGCTCGTGGCTCGGCTCGAAAGGAATCGACGGCAGCACGATCACCGGCGCCAACCTGGGAGGGACCGTCGACGTTGACGGCATCAAGGTCACTCTCGTTCACGCCGAGCACAGCTGCGGCATCTCGGACGGCGACAAGATCGTTTACGGCGGGCAAGCATTGGGATTCGTGATCGAGTTCGAAAACGGATTCACGATCTATTTCGCAGGCGACACGGATGTGTTCGGAGACATGGCGCTCATCGCCGAGCTGAGCCAGTTCGACGTTGCGTTCTTGCCGATCGGCGACCTCTTCACGATGGGACCGCATCGAGCCGCCAAGGCGGTAGAGCTGCTCGGGGTCAAGACGGTGGTCCCCATGCACTTCGGCACGTTTCCTCCGCTGGTCGGCCGCCCCAAAGCCCTCCAGGAGCTTGTCGATCCTGGAGTTCGCGTGCTCGACATCAACCCGGGCGCCACCGTCTAACGTTCTACTCGGCGTAATGAGGGACATCATCGGGGCGCCCGCCGGCTGGCTGGCGCGCGCAATCCGAACCAAGAAGGTGTCGTCCCTCGAGGTCGTCCGGGCTCACCTCGAACACATCCACACAGTCAATCCCCGGCTCAACGCCGTGGTTTTCGCCACTGCCGAAAGTGCGCTGAAGCAAGCGCGAAGCGCGGATCGCAAGAACACCCGGAAAAACGTGGTCGGCCCTCTGCACGGCGTGCCCTTCACCGCCAAGGACATCTTCGACACTGAAGGCCTTCCGACCACCGCCGGCCTGCGCATGCTCAAGACCAACATCCCCGACCGCGACGCCACGGTCATCGCGCGCATGCGCGAGGCGGGCGCGATCCTCATCGGGAAGACGAACTGCCCGCCTGGCGGCGTCGGGGGCGACAGCTACAACGCGCTGCACGGCGGGACGCGCAACCCGTATGACATTGCCCGCTCTCCGGGAGCGAGCAGCAGCGGCGAGGCCGCGATCATCGCCGCCGGCGGATCGCCACTCGGGATCGGCAGCGACTCAGGAGGCAGCATTCGCATGCCTGCGCACTACTGCGGCATCGCCGCGTTGAAGCCGACGACCGGCCTGGTGCCCGGCACCGGAGCGTACGGGCTCGTGGGCGGCCTCACCGACCCCCGCAGCCAGGTCGGGCCGATGGCCCGCTTCGTCTCCGACCTCGCCCTCACCCTGCCGCTTTTGGTAGGGCCGGACGGGATCGATTCGGGCGTCGTCCCGGTGCCGCTGTCGAAGCGCACCCCGAAGCTCCGCGGTCTCAAGGTCGCGTGGTACGCCGACGACGGTCTGGCGAAGCCGACTCATGCCATCGCGAACGTCGTTCGGTCGGCGGCTCACGCGCTTGCCGAAGCGGGCTGCAACATGACCGAGGCGCGGCCGCCTTCTCTCCACGAGGCTCACCAGGTCACGCTCGGCTACTGGGGAGACAAGCGAATGAGCCACGATCGGCTGTTCCACCGGTGGGACGCGTTCCGCACCGCAATGCTCGGCTTCATGTCCGATTTCGACCTCATCGTGAGCCCGGTCGCGCCGGACATCGCTCCCCTGTACCGCGCTAGAGTCGAACCCGCTCACCAGTTCAGCTACACGATCCCGTACAGCCTTACCGGCAACCCCTGCGTAGTGGTCCGGGCGGGTACGTCTCCGGAGGGCCTGCCCATCGGCGTCCAGGTCGTAGCCCGAAACTGGCACGACGATGTTGCCCTTCGGGCCGCATATTCGATTGAGCGGGCGCTGGGCGGCTGGCGGCCTGCTAGCGTGGTCGGATGAAGTTCCGGTACTCGCGCTGGGACGGGTCCCAGAAGCTGGACGACCTCGACGCGGGCGACGTGCTCGACGCGCTCTCGGACGACCTGATGAACTACGGGGACCTGAATGCCGCTCTGCAGCGGTTGCTGCGCTGGGGCACGCCCAACATGCCGGGTCTCGAGCAGCTGCTGAAGCAGCTTCGCGAGGCGCGTGAGCGAGAGCTGGGCCGGTACAACCTCGACTCCACGGTCGAGCAGCTGCGCGAGCAAGTGCAGGAAGTGATCGACACAGAGCGGAGCGGGATCGATCGCAGGCTGAACGAAGCGGGGACTCCCGAAGCCTCGAAACTCATGGAGCGGATCGCGCGCCAGCGCAACGAGCAGCTCGACCGGCTGCCCGACGACCTGGGGGGTCGAGTCAAAGGCCTGCGCGATTACGAGTTCGTCGACGACGCAGCGCGGCAGAAGTTCGAGGAGCTCATGCAGCAGCTGCAGAAGCAGATGGTCGACCAGATGTTCCAGGGCATGAAAGGTTCGATCGAACAGATGCAGGGACAGGACCTGTCACGGGTGCGCGACATGGTGCGCGAGCTGAACAAGATGCTCGAGCAGCGCATGGAAGGCCGCACGCCTGATTTCAACGGCTTCATGGAGCGCTTCGGCGATATGTTTCCGCCGGGCATCAACAGCCTTGACGAGCTGCTCGAACACCTCCAGCGCCAGATGGCTCAGATGCAGTCGCTGTTCCAGAGCTTGAGCCCCGAGGCGCGCGAGGAGCTGCGCCAGATGATGGATGCGCTCCTCCAGGACGACTCGCTCCGGCTGGAGCTCGCGCGGCTGTCCGGCTTTATGCAGGCGATGATGCCGCCGTCGGAGCTGAGCGAGCGCTATCCGTTCTTCGGCGAAGACTCGCTGAGCATGGGCGAGGCCATGGGGCTGATGGAGCGCCTGCAGCAGATGGACAGGCTCGAGTCGCAGCTCGAGCGCGGCAGCTTCCGCCCGGATGATGTGGACCGATCGCTGGCGCAGGAGCTGCTCGGCAACGACGCGCGGCAGGCGCTGGACCAGCTGCGGAAGCTGACGGATGTGCTCGAGAAGGCCGGTTACGTCGAACGCAAAGGCCGGCGGATGGAGCTCACGCCGCGCGGCATGAGACGCATCGGCCAGTCAGCGCTGCGCGACATCTTCGATCAGCTGAAGAAGACACGCATGGGACAGCACCAGCTGCTTCGAGGCGGAATCGGAAACGATGCCTCCGACGAGCTCAAGGAATACGAGTACGGCGACCCGTTCCTGCTCGACTTGAAGGAGACCCTTTTCAACTCGCTGGTCCGCGAGGGGCCGAAGGTGCCGGTCAAGATGGCCCCGGCCGACTTCATCGTTCACCGCACTGAGCACGTGACCCAGGCGTCAACCGTGCTGATGATCGACATGAGCCGCTCGATGTTTCTGCGCGGTTGTTTTCTCGCCGCCAAGAAGGTCGCGATCGCGCTCGACTCGCTGATCCGCAGCCAGTACCCGAGGGACTCGCTCTACGTTGTTGGTTTTTCCAACTATGCGGTGGAGCTCAAGCCGCAGACGCTCCCCCAGCTGGCGCTGAACGATTACGTCTACGGAACCAACATGCAGCACGGGTTTCAGCTCGCCCGCTCGCTCCTGGCCAAGCATCGCGGAAACCGGCAGATCATCATGATCACCGACGGCGAGCCGACGGCTCACATCGCGGACAACGGGAAGGCTCAATTCGCATATCCGCCGACCTTCCAGACGATCCAGCAGACGCTGCGCGAGGTCAAGCGCTGCACGCGGGACCGCATTGTCATCAACACCTTCATGCTCGAGCGCGGCCCGTACCTGACCGAGTTCATCAACCAGATGACCCGCATCAACAAGGGACGGGCATTCTTCGTTTCGCCCGACCGGCTGGGCGAGTACATCCTCGTCGACTACGTGAGCGGAAAGCAGCGCCGGCGGGCAAGCAACCGCCGGGCCCGAATCGCGTAGAGACTCCATTTCCTCGCCGGGCGCGCGCAGGTCGCACCCCCTTATCATCGGAAGAGTGCCCGCCTGGACTAAACCGGTTACCGAACGCCGCAACGTCAGTCCGCCGGCGCTCTACGAGCACTCGATCCTTCGCGCCGAGGCGGTGATCGTGTCCACCGGCGCGCTGACCGCCGAGACGGGCAAGCACACCGGCCGGTCGCCGAAGGACAAGTTCTTCGTCAAGGAACCCACTAGCCAAGGCGCGATCTGGTGGCACCCCGGGAACCAGCCGATCGCGAGCGCCAAGTTCGACGCCCTCCTCGAACGGATGGAGGAGTGGTGCGCGACGCATGAGGTTTTCACGCAGGACGTCTTCGCGTGCGCCGACCACCGCCACCGGCTGCGCGTTCGAGTTGTCACCGAGCTCGCGTGGCACAGCCTGTTCGCACACAACCTTTTCATCAGGCCGAACGCGGATGAGCTCATGGCGTTCGAGCCGGATTTCACGGTCATCTCGTTGCCTTCCGTCAAGGCCGATCCGAAGGTCGACGGCACGCGCAGCGAGACCTTCATCCTCGTCAACCTTGGCAAGAGGATGGTGATCATCGGCGGGACCGGGTATGCCGGCGAGATTAAGAAGTCGATCTTCACCGCGCTCAACTACATCCTCCCGGCTAACGGAGTTTTTCCGATGCACTGCTCGGCGAACGTGGGCAGTGGAGGCTCCGACGTGGCGCTGTTCTTCGGGCTCAGCGGCACCGGCAAAACCACGCTCTCAGCCGACCCTTCGCGCCGGCTGATAGGTGACGACGAGCACGGATGGAGCGACACGGGGATCTTCAACTTCGAAGGCGGCTGCTATGCGAAGACCATCCACATTCGCAAGGAGTCGGAGCCGGAGATCTATGCGGCGACCGAGAGTTTCGGCACGATCCTGGAAAACGTGGTCTTCGACCCTCGTACACGAATCCCCGATTACGACTCAGATGCGAAGACGGAGAACACTCGCGCCGCCTATCCGGTCGACCTGATCCCCAACGCGGTTCTTTCCGGCACTGGACGGCACCCCAACAACGTGATCTTTCTCTCCGCGGACGCCTACGGCGTCCTTCCGCCGGTCGCCCGCCTCGACCACGACCAGATCCGCCACTATTTCTTGTCGGGGTACACGGCCAAGGTGGCGGGCACGGAGCGCGGCGTTATCGAGCCGGAGCCCATCTTCAGCACGTGTTTTGCCGCGCCGTTTCTCGTGCTGCCGCCGGAGCGGTACGCGGACATGCTCATCGACCGCGTCGACCGCCACAACGTGGACGTGTGGATGCTCAACACAGGCTGGGTGGGCGGGCCGTACGGAGTGGGGCAGCGGATGTCGATCGCACACACGCGCGCGATTGTGCGGGCGGTGGTCCAGGGCAAGCTGCACGGCGTAACGACTCACACGGACCCGGTGTTCGGTCTGCAGATCCCGGACCAGGTGCCCGACGTCCCGACCGAGGTCCTGGATCCACGGGCGACCTGGTCCGATCCTGAGGCTTACGACCGCCAGGCCAAGAAGCTGCGCACGATGTTCGAGGAGAACATCCAAATGATCGGCAAGAGCGCATCGACCGCCGGCTAATTGAAAGTCGCGATTGTGGGAAGCCGGCGCTTCTCCGAGCCGTCTCGAGTCAGCGACTACGTCAACTCTTTGCCGCCGCGTGCATCCATCATCACCGGCAGCGCGAGCGGGGTCGACGCCGTGGCGACCAAAGCGGCTCGGGCGAAAGGGATCGCCGTCCAGGTGATGCCGGCGAGCTTTGACGAGCTGGCCGACTCGAGCCGGTCGGCGGCGCGCAACCAGCGCTTGGTCGATGCATGCGACGTCCTCGTCGCGTTCTGGGATGGAAGCTCGCAGGGCACTCGCGCCACGGTGGAGCGGGCGCTGGACTCCGGCAAAGAGGTGCACGTATTCATCGGGCGAGTAGATTGAGGTCGTGCCTGTAGCGATAGCGGTCCGGGTAAGGCTGTTTGCGAGGCTGCGCGAACAGGCAGGTACCGAAACGGCGACGCTCGAGCTTCCAGCCGGCTCCACGGTCGCCGAGGTATACGAAGCGCTGCGGCGCAAGCACAGTGCTCTCGAGGCCGATCGCAGCGCGGTTCGCGCGGCGCTCAACCAGGAGTTCAAGGATTGGAGCGCCGAGGTGGCGGACGGCGATGAGGTGGCCTTCATCCCGCCGGTGAGCGGCGGGGCGCATGGCGTGGGCATCCTGTTCGAGCTCACGCCCGATCCGCTGGACGCGCGGCGAATGGAGGCGGCGGTCACGCACAAGGGTGCGGGCGCGATCTGCACTTTCACAGGGGTGGTCCGCGACAACTCTCGCGGCCACTCGGTCACGCATCTCGAGTACGAGGCCTATGCGGAAATGGCCATCGCTCAGATGCGCAGGATCGGCGACGAGATCGGCGAGCGCTGGCCGGAGGCACGCGTGGCGATGGCACACCGCACGGGCCAGCTCGATATCGGCGAGGCTTCAGTCGTCGTGTCGGTCTCGTGCGCTCATCGCGCGGAGGCGATCGCGGCGTGCAAGTGGGGGATCGACCGGCTCAAGGAGTCGGTGCCCATCTGGAAGAAAGAGCACGCAGCCGACGGCACCTACTGGATCGAAGGCGACGAGGCGAAAGCGGCACCCCAAACCTAACCAGCTCCGCGACCCCCAACCGGCGCTTCCCACCCCCCGGCTTCGCCGGTGAATCAATTCTTGACCCTTGCTACCGAAAGGCCGTCGCGGATCGGGATCACGACACTTTCGAGCCGCGGGTGCTTCGACACCCAATCGTTGTAGGCAGCGACGTTCCGCGCCTGCTGGGTCCTCGGCGTCACCACCTCGCCCTGACGTAACGCGTTGTCGGCCATCAGCAGGGCCCCCTCGTCCAGTCGGTCGAGGCATAGCTCAGCGACACGGCGCGTCACATCTTCAGAGGGAAACGAGTTCAGCAGGTCGATGAAACATGCGTCGAATCGCGCTTCGAGCTTCTGGAGACCTCCGACGGCGTCTTCCTCCAACACCAGTGCCTGTTTTCCCAAACCCGCCTCGGAGAAATTGGCTCGTGCCCGCTCAGCCCGTTTGTGGTCGACCTCAAACGTCGTCAGCGCGCCGCCGTCCGTGCCGCGCAACAGCCAGATTCCGCTGTAGCCGGTAGCGCTGCCCAGCTCCAGGACTCGTTTGGCGCCGGCGATCCTGACCAGCAGATACAACAACGCGCCTTCGTGCGCGTCGACGATAGGGATGTTCTCGGTATGCGCTTCCGCTTCCATGCGCGCAAGCACCGGGTCACGTGGAGGCAGGAGACCGTCGAGGTAGCCCTGCAGCTCATCGGTGACTTCGACCGTTCTCATTCCACTGACCCTAATCCTTCGCGAAGGAGTCCAGCAGGGGTTGCAGCGTGACGATGTAGGCGGACATGAGCTCGACTGCCGCGTCAAGCACGGCGTCGTCCAGCTGAGGCGCCGGCAAGGTCTCGTACAGCCGCGACCATCCACGGTCCCACGGCTCGAGCTCAGCGTGGGGCAGATCCGCCTTGATCTCGATCATGCGCGCGCGGAAGAATTCGAAGGCGGCCTGGTTCTCAGCCTGCGACCCCTCGAAGTGGAGACCGATCTCGAGGCGGCCGTCCCCGGTGTGGTGCCACGCCTCGTAATGAAACTCCGGGCGATCGTAGTGCAGTTTCATCAAACGGCCACGGCCGCGGCCGGTGTTGAGGCTTCTCATGGCCACCGGCAGCTTTGCCTTCACTCCCTTTCGCAGCCCGCTGAAGAAGTCCGCCGGCGCCAGGACTGCCGCGCTTGCCAACTCTCGGATTATGGCCTGCTACATTGCCATGAAGTGGGTTACGTCCCGACCGTCACCGAGAACGAAGGCGGCAACCGCGAGCGAACCTTCGACATTTACTCGCGGCTGCTGAAGGACCGGATCATCCTGATCGGCCGGCCGATCGACGACATCGTGGCGAACCTGGTCGTCGCGCAGCTCATGTACCTCTCGGCCGATGACCCGGAAAAAGAAATCCAGATCTACGTCAACTCGCCCGGCGGATCGGTCAGCTCAGGGTTTGCGATCTACGACACGATGCAGTACGTCCAGCCACCCATCTCGACGGTGTGCATCGGCCGGGCCGCGAGCTTCGGGACTGTCGTGCTGATGGCCGGCGCCAAAGGCCGCCGGTTCTCGCTTCCGAGCTCGAACATTCACATGCACCAGCCGCTGATCAGCGGCCGAGGCCTTCAGGGCCAGGCGAGTGACCTCGACATCCACGCGCGAGAGATCATTCGCATCCGCGGAGTGCTGAACGAGCTCATCGCCAAGCACACCGGCCAGCCCCTCGAGCGGGTCGAACGCGACACGGACCGGGACTTCTTCTTGACACCTCAAGAGGCTGTCGAGTACGGCCTTATCGACGGGATCATCCAGTCGACATCGGTGCCGGTTCTCGCCGCAACCAAGGGATAGTCGGTCGGGCCGGCGACATCGCTCGCCGAATGCATCGGCCTAGTCGGCCGGGCTTCGCTGATGCCTGCGTCGTCGCCTGCGCGCGTTCGGTCACGCATCTGACGCGATGCGCTCCCTCACGTGCTCGTCGTCTCCTTGGCACCGGCCGCCGAGGCCGCGCCTCGTCGAGCTGAGCCGCCTGCCCGACCGATCCCCGCCGCGCGAAGCAGTATCCAGCCGATCATCGGCACGCCGATCACAGTAGGAATCGGCACGGGCGTCAAGGCCGCGGCCGCGGCGCCTACTGAAAGCAAGAGCCAGTCGTACCACTCGGCTTCGCCCCAGATGGCTAGCGCGACCGCGACCAGCACCAAGTCGGCGGGCAGCGCGTGAGGGGCGGCCAGCACCCCGCCGGCGACCACGATGGCAGCAGCGCGCCGGAAATCGTCACGACGCCGGGAGGCCAGCAGAACGACAGCGACGATGGCGATCAACGCCAGGCCGACCTCCGCATACCTATCCCATCCCGGGGGAAACATCGTCCCGAAATGTGCAACGGCAACCTCGGGACCGCTTGGCTGCAGGGTGGTTCCCGCCGACCTAAGCCAGTCGAGCACCCAGCGCGGGTTGAGGGCCATGGTGGATGCCAGCAGCAACAGGCCGGCTGCGCCCCAGCCCACGATGACCCGCCACGTGCGGGTGACCAGGAGAGCGAGTGCGATAGGAAGAACCAGGTGCGGCTTGACCAGAGTCAGCCCGAGCGCACAACCCGCCAGGAAGGGTTTCGACCGCAGCGCGATCGCGGCGCCGATGCCTAGTGCGACGAGCCCGTCCAGCTGTGCGTTGAGCAGCATCAAGGCGGTCGGCACCGAGGCGAACGCGGGCAGAATCGCCGATGGAGGTCGCGGCCGGACAGCAAGGTAAAGCCCGAAAGCGAGGCAGGCCAGCTGGAAGAGGACCCAGAGCTTGCCGCCGAGTTCGGTCCCGAGGAGCTCGAACGGCACAGAGATGAACGCAACCCATGCCGGCGCCAGAAAGGGAAGGAAGCCTTGAACGCCGGGCGTCACCAGGCTTCGCCCACCGGTGACGTCGAGCTCGACTGGTCGCTGAACATCGAAGTCGTAGAGGTGGGTTGGATCGCTCACGATCAGCCGTCCACCGGTGGCGAAAGCCGGCCAGTCCGAGTTGATCACGTCGCTTTCGATCACGGGGTAGATGACGAAGGCGAGGGCGACCGCAAGCAAGGCAACCGATCCGCGCCAGCGCCACCCTGTCATGTCTCTACGTCAAGGCGCAGCGCCTGCATGACCGGACCGATCAGCCCGCCCTGGATCAGCAGTGAAAGCAGCACTACGCCATAAGCGACAGCCGAGACTCGGCTGTCCACCCCTGGGAGGCCGGCGACGGACAGCGCGAGTGCTACAGACAACGCGCCTCGCAGACCTGCCCAGTACGTCGCGTGCCTCCATCGCCACGGGATGGAGGCAGAACGGAGATCCGCGAGGCTGAGGAGGCCGTACACCGGAACCGCTCGAGTCACCAGCATGATCACGTAGGCGGCCACCACAAGTCCGGCGACCGGCAGCAGCGTCGTCGCCGGCAAGGCCGCTCCGACCAGGATGAAGAGCATCGCGTTGAAGACGAATGCCAGCAGGTTCCAGAACCCGAGAAGCTGCGGGCCGTGCAGCCGGCCCAGCCGAGCGCCATAACGCGCAACCACGATGCCGGCCGCGACAACGGCGACCACGCCGGAGGCATGGACGAGATCAGCGGCGAGGTAGCTGCCGTATGCGATGACGAGCGTCGCGAGGATTTCGAGCGGCGCATCTTCGGCGAACCGAAGCAGGGTGAGGCCGAGGAACCCGACCGCCAGACCGATCGCCGTACCGCCGACTATGAGCTCGACGAAGCGGACGGTTCCATCGCCAAAAGATGGTCCGCCGGTCAGGATGGTCGCCAGCACTGCTGAGAAGACCGCGACTCCAGTGCCGTCGTTGAAAAGGCTCTCGCCCTCGAGGATCGCCGCGAGTCCTGGCGGCGCCTTGAGCCGCCGCAAGAGCGCGATCACGGCGATGGGATCGGTGGCCGCGAGGATCGCGCCCAACAGAAACCCGCTTGCCCAGCTGAACCCAAGCAGAAGGTGAGTGAGTGCGCCGATCAGCAGTACTGTCATGGCCACTCCCACGGTCGCGAGCAGGCTTACAGGGAGGATGCGCCGCCTCAGCTCGTCGAGGTCCAGGGTCAGCGTCGCCTCGAAAATCAGACCGGGCACGAACGCGAGCAGGATCAGATTCCCACCGAGGCGCGGGAACTGGCCACCGGGCAGAAGCCCTACCGCGATACCTGCCGCGGCAAGCACCACGGGATAAGGCAGGAGGCGTGCGCGTTTCGAGACCAGCCCGAGCACCGTCGCGAGCGCCCCGACCAGAATCAGCAGGAGCAGAAAACGCTGTTCCGTTGTCACTGGAGATCAGAGCTCGATGGCCATGCCGTCGCGCGCTGCCTTCACCTCGGTTCCAATGCGCTGCGTCAGGTCGGCGGCGAGCTCCCAGGGGTGCGCGCGCCAGACAGTCATCCCGAAGTGCGTGAGGATCGCGAGGCGCGGCTTGGCCTCGCGGATGATCCGCTCCGCATCCTCCAGGCAGAGATGGGGCAGTTCGGCCCGGCACTGCATCAGCACGACATGGATCACCATCACGTCCGCCTTGTGCTGCTCGGCGATTCCGTCGTAGTAGGCGGAGTCGGTCACCCAACCCAGACGGTCCCCGAAACGGAAGCCATAGGTCTCGACCTGGTGCACGTGGCGTGGCGTCGTAGTGAAAGTAACGTCCTTCACCTTGTACGTTGTTTCGGGCTCGAGCCGGATGACCTCCTCCGGAAAGCGCCGGAGGTAGCTCAGGACAACAGGGTCGACATCGAGCGCGTCAGACGGACAGTACAGCCGGCCACGCCGCGCGAAACCGCCTTCAGTCATCGCCTCGACCATTACGTTGACGTCGCCCGCATGGTCGAGATGCCGGTGGCTGATCACTATCGCGTCGAGCTTCGTCAGGTCGACCTTGCGCTTGGCGTACTGCACTATCGCACCAGGACCTGGATCGAGGCTGAGGCGAGTGTTGCCGTCCTCGAGGTAGAGGCCGCCGGAGGCGGCCAGCTGCTTCGCGACCATGAACCGCGCCCCGGCCGTGCCCATAAAGGTGAGCTTCACGTCTGCGCGACCTCGCTGAGCGCCACCTCGGATTTCTCGCCGAAGTAGCGGTCGTACAACTCCGCGACCCGGTCGACGGTGTCGATCTCATCGACCGGTTTGTCGTCGCGGATGCGGACGATGCGCGGAAATCGCAGCGCGTAGCCGCTCCGGTGGCGAGCGGATCGCTGGATCGAGTCGAACGCGACCTCGAGGACGACTTCAGGCCGCACCAGGCGCACATGACCGTGATCTTCGATAGTGATTTCGAGAAAGCGTTTGGTCATCGTGGCAATCTCCGCGTCGGTCAGCCCGGTGTAAGCCTTGCCTACGTTGAACAGTCGACCGGTGGCGGTGTCCTTGACCGCGAACGTGTAATCCGAGAGCACGCCCTTGCGCTTGCCGTGGCCCCATTCGACCGCCGTCACGACGACGTCGAGAGTCGCCAGCGGCCGTTTCAACTTCAACCACGCGAGCCCGCGACGTCCAGGTGTGTAGGGGCTGAGCGGATCCTTCACCATGAGGCCTTCGTTGCCGCGTGCCCTCGTCTCGGCGAAGATTCTGTCGAGGTCGTCCGGGCCAGTCGACTCCTCGACCCGCGCCAGCAGAAACGGATGCTTTAGTGCGAGACCCTCCAGCAAACGGCGCCGGGTTTCGAGTGGCTCGTCAAGAAGCGTCCGGCCGTCGAGCCACAGCAGGTCGAAGATGACAAGCGCAACGGGAATCTCTTGACGGAGCTCGGCCGACACGATCTTGCGGCCCAGCCGTCGCTGCAGCTCGAAAAATCTCAGGACTCGGCCGTCGCGGTGCGCCAGCACCTCGCCATCGAACAGCACGTCGTGGCCGATCGCGGGCGCATTCTCACTCAGTTCGGGGAAAGCGCTGGTCGTCTCCTTGAGATCGCGCGAGAAGAGCTCAACCCGTTCGCCCTGCCGGTGGAGCTGGCAGCGCACTCCGTCGTACTTCTCCTCGGTCCACACGCTGGTCGCGCCCATTCGTTCGAAGGCTTCAGCCGGCGCCTCCACCGGGCTTGCGAGCATGAAGCGAACGGGCTGAAACAGGGTCAGCGTGGTGGTGTCGAACTGCTTGTGCTTGCAGCGGACGGCGGTCTCACCGATGTCGCCGGTGATGAGGTGGACTCGCTTGACCTGGGTGATGGGTATGCCGAATGCCTCAGCGATCGCTGCCTCGACCAGTCCTTCGCTCAGACCGATGCGCAGCTCGCCCGCGATAATCTTGATGAAGAAGCGGGCCGCTTCCGGGTCGAGGCGACGCAGCAGCAGCTCCAGGGGTTTCGCTTTCGATGCCCCACGCGCGGTGCGTATGGCTTCGAGCGCCTCCTCGATCTCTTG
>WNFI01264341.1_pt1 | contig 34959 bp, 28 predicted proteins | sample 5400471 | NCBI WGS metagenome assembly WNFI01 (sample SAMN13153348, study PRJNA577476) | soil metagenome | isolation source: 100 cm saprolite on Douglas fir-dominated hillslope | place: USA:California | collected 2013-09-17 | reverse complement strand
GGGCCTGCATGAACAGTTAGCGGGCTGGGCGACGGAACTGGATATCCATTTAGGCTTCAGAGGAGAAGAGCGAGCCTTTCAGAGCACACGCAGCACGCCCCTGGCTCGCACCTTTGTCAGCGCGTTGCGCGCAAGCGGCGTCCAGCCCACATTCAAGCTCAAAACTGGCACCTCTGATATGAACGTTGTGGGGCCCGTTTGGGGTGAGAACATCGTGGCCTATGGGCCTGGAGACTCGCGGCTGGACCACACACCACAGGAGCACATTGTCGTTGACGAGTACCTGCACGCCATCGACGTGTTGGAGAGCGTGCTGCGCGAACTGGCGCGGCCTGGAGGAACGGCGGTATGAACCGACTGACCATTCTTGACACCACCTTGCGCGAGGGCGAGCAGTTTACCGGGGCCTATTTTCGCCCGGAGCAGCGCCTGGCCATCGCGCGCCAGCTTGACGCTATCGGCGTGGGCATGATCGAAGTGCCTTCGCCTATCGCCTCGCCGGAGACACGCGGCGCGATCGAGCAACTCTGCGCGCTCAATCTGCGGGCACGCATCATCGCCCACGTGCGCTGCGTCGAGGCCGATGTGGTGGCCGCGCTGGAGACGCCTGTGGCCGGGCTGAACCTCTTCTACGGCACTTCAACGCAACTGCGCGAACATAGTCACGGACGCGACATCGCGCATATCTTGGCCGACACCTTGCCGTTGATCCGCCGCGTACGCGCTGCGGGTCGCTACGTGCGTTTCTCAGCCGAAGACGCCTTTCGCAGCGACCTGGTCGATCTGCTGACCGTCTTTGATGCCGTGGTCGAGGCTGGGGTTGAACGCATCGGCCTTCCGGATACCGTGGGCATCGCCAGGCCGCGCCAGGTGGAGCAGCTTGTACGGCTCTGCCGCGAGCGTTATCCCCAGGTGGGCATCGAGTTTCACGGCCATAACGATACCGGCAGCGCGCTGGCCAACACCATCGCGGCCCTGGACGGTGGCGCGGACTGCCTGGATGTCACTGTGCTGGGCATTGGTGAGCGCAACGGCATCGCACCGCTGAGCGGGCTGATCGCGCAACTCTACACCCATCATGGCGAACTTTTAGAGGGTTACGATCTGGGCCAGTTGGCCGCTCTCGACCACTATGTCGCGGACTGCTTGCACCTGCACATCCCGTTCAACATGCCGATCACCGCGCCCGGAGCCTTCACCCATCGCGCAGGCGTGCACACCAGAGCTGTGCTGAACAATCCGCGAGCCTACGAAGCGCTCAATCCTGGCGACTTCGGCCTGGACCGTCGGCTCGACATCGGCTCGCGTTACACCGGACGTCACGCCGTGGGCCAGCGCGCCAGCGAACTGGGCATGCACTTGAGCGACGATGAAATTGGGCTGCTCACCAACGCGCTCAAAGCCAGGGCCGAAGCCGGGGCGTTGAGCCATGATGAGGTCGATACGTTTATCCGCACATGGTACGTGCAATTGCGCGCGGGGGTGTCGGTTGAACTTGGGTAATGCAAGCTTGGTCGTCGCAGCGAGCAGGGCGGGCACAAGGGCCGCCCGTACTATGGACGGAAGATTTCGTTTGTAGATACCTTCCTCGCGTTATATGGGCATATAGATAGTGCTCATGTTCATTTAAGTCGATCATTTCGCCCTACGATCAAGCCCCGTCCATAGTACGGGTGGCCCTTGTGCCCGCCCCGGTGGGGCTGGGGTGGGGGCGTAGCCAATTTAAGAAAGCGAGAACACATCCATGGGAACGTTAACCGAAGAGATTTTTAGCCACAAGCTGGGGCGACCCGTTCACGAGGGCGAAACCGTCGTCGTTGAAGTTGATCACGTGATGAGCCATGATACCACCACGCCGCTGGCCATCGAGGCTTTTCACAAGCTGGGCGCGCAGACCGGTGGACAGGTTTTTGATCGCTCGCGCTCGCATCTGGTTTTTGACCATATTATCCCCGCATCGACCATCCAGGCGGCCAGCCTGCACCGCCAGACGCGTAACTTTGCCCGCGAGCAGGGTTTGGAGATTCTTCAGCAGGGTATCTGCCACCAGGTCATGCCGGAGATGGGCTTTATTACGCCGGGTTCGATCATTGTGGGCGCGGATAGTCACAGTTGCAGCTATGGCGCGTTCGGCGCTTTTGGCACAGGCATGGGTTCGACCGATATCGGTGTAGCTTACGCCACCGGACGCGCCTGGTTCCGCGTGCCCGCCACGATCAATGTCCATCTCACTGGCCAGTTGCAACCGGGCGTCTTCGCCAAAGATGTCACATTGGAAATGGTGCGCCGCGTGGGCGTGGATGGAGCCAATTATCGCGCCATCGAGTTTACCGGCGAGCTGGTCGAGAGCTTCTCCATCAGCGAACGCTTCACCTTCTGCAACATGGCGATTGAGATGGGTGGCAAGGCCGGGCTGGTCGCGGCTGATGAGAAAACACGCGAGTGGCTGAGCGGGCGCACCGATAGAGAGTATCCCATGCTCAGGGCACACGATCCGCACTACGAGCAGGTCTTCGCCATCGACGCCAGCAACCTGTCGCCGCTGGTCGCCTGCCCACCGGATGTGAACAATGTTGTGCCGGTCACAGAGGTTGAGTCGGTCAAGCTTGATCAAGTTTTTCTGGGTACGTGCACGAATGGACGCCTGGACGACCTGGCCATCGCGGCAAGCATCCTGAAAGGGCGCAAAGTACATCCTGAGACACGCATGGTGATCATTCCAGCCTCGCGCGAAATCCAGCTAGAGGCGCTGCGCCTGGGCTATATTGAGACGTTTATCGAGGCCGGAGCCTCGGTGGGCACGCCCGGCTGTGGACCATGCATCGGGCGGCACTTTGGCGTCCTGGCTCCCGGCGAACGCGCGTTGACCACCATGAACCGCAACTTCACCGGGCGCATGGGCGATCCCACAGCGGAGATTTACCTGGGCAGCCCCGCCACCGTGGCCGCCTCAGCGCTGACCGGGCATATCACCGACCCACGCGAGTATCTATAAGCGCTCCGCAGCAAGTGTTAACAATACATGTATGAAATACTAATACATGTGAATGTAGCGGCGCCCCTTGCGCGCGCCGCGTAGTACAATACAGAGGAGAAAAACCATGAGCCGAATCTGGAAGCTTGGCGACAATATCAACACCGACATTATCATTCCCGGGCGCTATAACGTCACCACCGACCGGGCGCAGTTAGCGAAACACTGTTTGTGCGAGGTCCTGCCGGAATTCGCGCAACAGGTGCAGGTGGGCGACGTGATCATGGCCGGGCACAACTTTGGCTGTGGCTCCTCGCGTGAGCACGCGCCATCGGCCATCCTGGGCTGTGGCACGCGTGTTGTCATCGCGCGCAGCTTCGCCCGTATCTTTTATCGCAACGCCGTCAACATTGGTCTGCCCGTGTTGGTCTGCGAAGAGGCTGTGCTGGCGAGCAGCGATGGTGATGCGATCGAGGTTGATCTGGAGCGTGGTGAGATCACCAATCTCACTACCGGACGGACCTTTCAATCCGAGCCGCTCGATCCCTTTGTAGCACGCATTGTGCAGGCAGGCGGCATTCTGGAATACATTCGTTTAGAAGGAACCTTACGATGATTTTTCGACATGGACACAATTGCGCGGACGGCCCACTGGTCTGCGTTATCCCCGGCGACGACGCGGCCCCAGAAGTCGTGCAGCCCACGGTTGAGCTGCTGCACGACCTGGTGCCGGGCATTCGCTTTCGCGAGGCACTGAGCGGGCGCGCGGCTGAGGAGAAGTACGGAGATCCCTTTCCCAAGGAGACGCGCCAGCTTATCAGCGCGGCTGACTGCACCGTCTTCGGCGCGAGTGGCGGGCCGAGCAGGCCGGTACTCTGGCATTTACGCTGGGGTATGCAGACGGCGGTCAACGTACGTCCCATCCGTTGGCAACAGGGCTATCGCAGCCCGCTGAGTCATCCTGAACGCGTCAATTATGTGATCGTGCGCGACAACCTTGAGGGTCTCTATCCGCCACGCGAGGGTGACTTGAGCGAACTGAGCTTGCTACCCAGCAGTCAGAGCTGGTATCTGCCGCCCAAAGCTGGCGAACAGGGCGCGTACTCTGTGCGCGTCTGCACCGACGAGCAGATCAGGCGCGTGGCGCAAACGGCCATTCATGTCGCCTACGAGCGCCAATCCATTGGCTCTCCTGGCCGTATCACGCTGGGTGCCAAATACTCGATTCAGCCGCGCACCGATGGACGCTTTCGTCAAATCGTGCGCGAAATGGTCGAGGCCAAAGCCGGGCTGACCTATCAGGAATTTCTGATCGACGATCTGGCCCGCCGCATGGTGGCCGAGCCGGAGACACTGGACGTGGTGGTGCTCAACAACGAACACGGCGATATCCTGGCCGACGTAGCTGCGGGCAGTATCGGCGGTCTGGGACTCGCTCCCAGTGTGTGTTATGGCGAAGACTATGCCTACTTCGAGCCAGTGCATGGGTCCGCGCCCGATCTGGCCGGGAAAAACGCGATCAATCCGACTGCTATGTTGCTCACTGGCGCGCTTCTGCTTGATTATCTGGGCTATATGCGCGAGAAGCAACAATTAGAAGACGCCATTGCCCGCGTTTACCGTCAGGGCCAAACATTGACCGTGGACCAGGGCGGCAGCGCGAGCACAGGCGAGTTTCTCGCGGCGGTACGTAAAGCATTGTAGCTTTTGCTAGAGAAAGAATGAGTAGCAGGCAATGGGGCAAGGAACAAAGAGAGATTGGGTTGCAGGGATTAGCGATACCGTCGAGCAGCATGTGCAGCGGGCTAAAGGCGAGGGAGCGACGATCGTCTGCGCGTCGGGCATTAGCCCATCGGGTCCGGTGCACCTGGGCAACTTGCGTGAAATCATGACCGTACACCTGGTCGTGGAAGAGCTGCGCGCGCGTGGTCGGCAGGTCGAGTATTTGCACTTCTGGGACGATTACGATCGCCTGCGCAAAATTCCAGCCGGGGTGGCGCCCGATTTTGCGCGCTACCTGGGCTATCCACTGGCCCCGGGCTGGACGCTATACGCGTCAGATCAAAGAGTCCCTGGCGCGGCGCGGCGAGATTTTCGATATCCTGGCAGCTCATCAGACGCGACAGGGGCAGCAGGAGACGGCAGATGAGCGCCGTTCCGCGTATTATCCGTACCGTGTGTATTGCGAGCAGTGTCAGCAGGATACCACGACCATCGCGCATTACGACGAGGCCAGCGCGACCATCGCCTATACCTGTCAGTCGTGTGGGCACGCAGGTGCGTTCTGCCTGGATGAGAAGGTCGCGGGCAAGCTGGTCTGGAAAGTGGACTGGCCCATGCGCTGGGCTGCCTGGCAGGTCGATTTTGAGCCAGCGGGCGAAGACCACGCCGCTCCCGGCAGCAGCTTTACCGTTGGCCATGAGCTTGTGCAGAAGATCTACCACTGGCTCCAGCCGTACTACGTCGGCTATGCTTTCGTCGGCATGGGTGGGCGCTCGAAGATCTCCAGTTCAGCGGGCACGACCGCCACGCTCGCCTCAGGCCTGGAGATTGTCGAGCCATGTGTTCTGCGCTGGCTCTATACGCGTCGCGCCTACAATCAGACTTTCGAGATCGACTATGGGCAGGGCCTGCTGCGTTTGTACGACGAGTGGGACGCCCTGGCGCGTCAGGTGCAGGCGGGCAAGGCCAACGAGGCAAATCAGAAAACCTACGCGCGTGCCGTGTTGCGCATCGCCTCGCAGTACGCTGGTACAACGCTACAGCGGGCCGATCTGGAGCCGCGCCTGACCTGCGCGCTGAACTGGATCGAGCGCTACCTGCCCGACGACGAACGCACGCAGATCCGCGCATCCTTTGACGAGGCAACCTATCAGCAGCTACCCGAACTGGATCGCGCCGGGATAGACTTGCTGGTCAAGCGTCTGGCTGATAACTGGAGCCTGGAAGCCTTGACCTCGCTAGTCTACAGCGTGCCCAAGCTCGTGCGCGGCCTTCCCAGCGACACGCCGCCCGACGACGAGTTGAAACGTGCCCAACGCTCGTTCTTCATCGCCATCTACCAACTGCTCTGCGGCACCGATACGGGACCACGCATCCCCACGCTGCTGCTCTCGCTGGGTCAGGAACGAGTGAAGGATCTGCTGGCAAAATAAATTATTCAGCGCGGCCATGTTGTTACTATTCTCAATTATGCCGTTCTGATTTGCGCCACCTCTTCCAGACCTAAAGCCTTGATTGCTCGTTCGCGCAGGACGAATTTTTGCACTTTGCCACTGCCCGTCATGGGATAGGACTCGACAAACTGGAAATAGCGCGGTATTTTCTGATGGCTGATTGCCCCTGTACAATACGCGCGCAGCTCTTCCTCTGTGACCTGCGTGCCTTCACTGGGCAAAACCACAGCCAGCAGTTCTTCGCCGAAGAATTTGTCGGGTACACCGAGCACCTGCACATCAGCAACTTTGGCGTGGCGAATCAGAAATTCTTCGATTTCGCGTGGGAAAAGATTCTCGCCGCCGCGAATGACCATGTCTTTGATGCGGCCCACAATATTGATATAGCCGCGCGCATCCATGGTTGCCAGATCACCGGTGTGTAACCAGCCCTCGCCATCAATGGCTTCCGCGCTTTTCTCTGGCATCTTGTAGTAGCCCTGCATGACAATCACACCCCGGCAGCAAATCTCGCCGCGCTCTCCCACCGGCACTACCTCGCCTGAGGCAGGGTCTATGATCTTCACATCGGTATGGGGATAGGGAATACCCACCGTCGTAGCTTTCAGCTCAAAGGGATCATCAGGCAGGGTCAACGTAATGGCGCCAGAATTTTCTGTCTGGCCAAAGGCGATCATCACATCAGCTCCCATGCGTTCCTTCACTTGCTCCATAAGCGCAACAGGAACTGGCGCGCCGGCGCAAACGACTCGCTCAAGCGCTGAAAAATCATACTTTGCGAAGTCAGGATGTTGCAACATGGCAATCAGCATGGTTGGCACCCCGCCGGTAAAGTTGCAGTGTTCACTACTGACGATCTGCATTGCCTTCAATGGATCGAAAGCCAGCAGTGGGTGAAGCGTCCCGGCGACATAGAGGGAGCCGAGATTGTATCCCATACAGCCAAAGACATGGAAGAACGGAACGGGTACACAGGCGCGAAAGTGCGTTTGCAGCTTCATCCGATGGATGAGAAACGCCGCGTCATTGAGCAGGCTGCGATGCGTCAGTAAGGCCCCTTTGGGGAAACCAGTCGTCCCAGAAGTATAGAGCATCATCGCTGGATCGGAGGGAGTGACCGAGGCTTGCCGCTCGCGCAGCGTATCGTTGCTAATCTGCGCGCCGTCCGCGACCATTTCAGCGAAGAGGGTAGGTCGCCAATCTGCGCGCTCTAGCAGACCAGCAGGAGGCGCGCCTATTAAGTTGACATAACGTAACATTGGCAAGCGCTCGCCGCTGACCACGCCATTTTTTGTGCCTGCAGTAGTTAGCGAGCGGACTGAGGCCAGGCAATCGTGGTCACGAATAGTTGCCATGAAGAACAGTGCCTGGATATCTCCCTGCCGCAAAATATACTCAAGCTCCGCGCCACGCAGTAGAGGGTTCATCGTCACCAGTACCAGGCCAGCCTTGGCGGCAGCCATCTGGATGAGCAGCCATTCAGGCACATTCGCGGCCCAGACGGCGATGTGCGCGCCCCTGGCCAGCCCCAGCGCCAGCAGGCCTTTAGCAACTGCTTGAGCGCGCTCGCGATACTCACGATATGTCCAGCGAAAATCGAGCGCACCGCCAAATTCAGGATAGCAGGAATACACTACCGCCTCCCGTTCAGGAAAGGTGGTAGCTTGACGATCTAAGAGGTCACCAATAGTCATTTCAAGGAGAGGTTCGCCAGCGCTGTCGGCCTGCCAGTAGGATAGGCCGTCGTTCGTCATGCCCATATATGCCCCCTGTAGGTTGCTAGAAGACAAATAACGTGAGGTTTGAATCAAGGCCAACAATATCATGCCATTTTACTCCCCATTTTGCAAGAGCCTGAGTTGTAGCATAGCGATCGCGCTGGCAGGGCGTAGAGAAAACGATGATTGTCGTTTTCTCTACGCCCTGCCAGCGCGATCGCATCACGACTTTTACTGGAGATGGCACTGGAGTGCGATCATGCCTGGATCAACCTCCATTCCTGATTGGCATTGCCGTTGCCCTGTGCCCATAGTTGCAGGATAGTGCCGTTCGATGTAGAGCCGTTGGTATCATCCAGCGCCAGCCCGCTATGCAGATTGATAATGTAGTCATAACCGTTGCCGGCAGGGACGAGGCTCCACTCCTGATTGGCATTGCCGTTGATTTGCGCCCATTGCTGCACAAGTGTACCGTTAGAGGTCGAACCGTTGGTATCATCAACTGCCAGCCCACTATGCAGGTTCACAATGTAGTTATAACCGCTACCGCCAGGTGTTGGCGTGGGAGTCGAGGTTGCTGTAGGTGTGGGCGTTTGGCTGTTCGCGGACCATTGGAACGTCACAGCCGCGCCTGCTGGCAGGGTATACGAAAATGCTTCGTTGTTCCACTCGACCTGGAAGGTATTGGTTCCTCCTCCATTGTAGACGACCAACACCTTTGAGCCGTTGGGATTTTGAAAGGCCACATCCTCGATATTGCCGGAGCCGAACGAGTTGGAAGCAACGCGATAGGCACCGGGCAGCACAAACTTACTGAACTGTCCTAATCCGTAGTAGTCCGAATTGTAGGTCACATTGCCGCTGTTCTGGTCGATTGAGACAACGCCGCGACACGTACTGCACGAGTTGGGACTGTTTACATGGGGATTGCCGTTCGGGTCAAGTGCCAGGCCCCAGCGCACCACGGTTTTGGCCCAGTTGCGCGCCGAGTTAATGCCCAGTTCCATGGTATTCTGAAACCCATTCGGCCAGTTCGCGGATGCACCTGAACCTTCCCAGGTTCCTCCCGAACACTCGGTTTCGTAAATGTCCTTGTTGGGAAAAGAACTCTGGAAACTGCTCATAGCGCTCGCGGAACCACCATAACAGTGCCATGCGGTCCCCGAAACATAGGAGGCAGCGGTCGAATTGTTCAGGATCGTGGTGGGATAGCCAGGATTATCCCAATTATGATCGTAGCCCAGGATTTGTGTCGTGAGATTATTCTGAGCTAAGGTCGGACCCAGGTTGTTGGCGATGAAGTTTGTCTCGTCGCTTGCTGACATCGGCATGGTGGGCATAAGGTTGTTGTTGCCCGGTTCATTCTGAGGCGTGACAGCATAAATCGGAATGCCCTGCGCTTTGTAAGCTTTGATGAAATCAGCAAAGTACTGGGCATAGACCTGGAAATCGCTGGCGTTCAGGTTTCCTTGCTCCAGGCTATCATTCGACTTCATCCAGGCAGGCGCGGTCCAGGGGGTCGCCATGATTTTCAGATTGGGGTTGAGTTGGAGTGCTTGCTGGAGGAGCGGAATAATATAGGCGGCATCATGAGAAATCGAGAAGTTGTTCAGGTTGGGATCACTCTGGCCGCTCGGCACATCATCATAGGTGTACTCGTTGAGCGCCAAATCAGAGCTTCCCATTGGTTGGCGCAAGAAGTCAAGGCCAATCCCGTTGTTGGGATTGAACAGGTTTGTCATCAACTGGTTGCGCTGGCTCTGGCTCATTTTGTTGTAAATCAACCAGGCAGACGAATCGGTAAGCGAGGCCCCGAAGCCTACCATTTGTTGATAGGTCTGCGTGTTGTTAACGGTGATGGGTGTGGAATTGGAGCCAACGTTTCCAAAGGTGAGGCTTGTCTGGGGGCTGAGGAGATTGGCCTGATCTGGTGTGGTCAGCCACACACTGACGCTCTCTCCGCTGGCCCTGGCTGGCGTGGCTAAATTGCCCTGAAGAACGACCACGCCCACCATGAGGCAACACAAAAGCAAAGGGAGCGCGAGCTTGAACAGCGAGGTTCTGGGTATGAGCCGGTACATACAGTCCTCCTAATGAGAGTAAACGGCATTGTTGTATGGGAAAACCCGTAGAAAGTTGTGAAGAAACGAGCAGATATCACCTCCTTTGGATACGTAGGCAGATAGAATCCATTTGAGTAAATATGCTATAAAGCTTAGTATAAGGATTAAATTAACTAATGTCAATGTATTTCGCGTATATTGTAGAGATAAAAATTCTTAATTGGTTATCAATATAGTATTGACATGTATTATTTTAACTATCATAATAAGTAATGGGTATTACATGTCCAGCGTTTGCGTGAAAAAGAGAAAATAGCATTCCTGTCATTGATAACCGCAGAACGTATAATTGATTGTTCGCATAAAATACGCTTTCTGCCAGAAGCGTCTCAGGAATAGCTTATCGCTTTTTCAGGAAGACATGAGGCAAGACAGAACTCTATGCTGATTCCGTCTTCCCTCTTTTTATCAAGGAGGATTCTATGTCTCGATGGACTTTAGGGTCAAAGCTAGCAACGGTTATCGTGCTGGCCGCTTTGCTATTAAGCACAGCACTATTTTTGCAAAGCTCACAGACGTCCTCAGCAGCGCCATCAACCGGGAGTGAAGCGAATGTATGGCTGACTACTGCTGATTTGCAACAGCATCTTGCTCAGCAAGGTAATGTTCAGTTTTCTACAGGCAATGCATCCGGAATCATCAATATTACGGTTGATGAGAACAAGACATACCAGCAGATGGATGGTTTTGGTGCGTCCCTTACTGACGGTTCAGCATGGCTCATGTATAATAAGATGAGCAAGGGGCAGCGGGATGAACTCATGAGGACGTTGTTTAGTCCGGACGGGGGCATTGGGTTGAGCTTTTTACGTCAACCTATGGGAGCCTCCGATCTAACATCACCCTCATCAGGCGAGTATTCGTATGATGATGTGCCAAAGGGACAAACCGACCCAAACCTCGCGCATTTCTCTATTGCGCACGACGAAGCATATATCATACCGCTTCTCAAGCAGGCTCTACAGCTTAACCCGAATCTCAAGATTATGGCGACGCCGTGGAGTCCTCCGGGCTGGATGAAGTCAACCGACTCAATGGAAGGCGGCACGCTTAATGCTGATGCATACGCGCCCTACGCGAACTATTTTGTGAAGTTTATTCAGGCGTATCAAGCTCAGGGTATTCCTGTGTACGCTGTGACGGTACAGAACGAGCCGCTCTATCAGCCTGTGGGCTATCCTGGCATGTCGATGCCCGCCGATCAGGAGGCGAACTTTATCGCGAATTATCTGGCACCAGCCTTTGCCCAAAACCACATTACCACGAAAATCCTCGGTTATGATCACAACTGGGATGTCCCCAGTTATCCTACCACCCTGCTGAGCAATGCGAGTACGAATGCAGCTCTCGCGGGAACGGCCTGGCACTGTTACGCGGGCGCGGTGGAGGCGCAGACGCAGGTCCAAAATGCCTATCCTGGCAAGGATACCTATGAAACAGAGTGCGCCGGCGGCCAGTGGGAGGGGAATAACGGCCTGGCTGGTACGATGAATCTGCTGGTTGGCGCGACACGTAACTGGGGCAAAACGGTGGTGCGTTGGGGTCTAGCGCTGGACCCCAACGGAGAGCCAAATCTGGGCACTGGCGCGTCATGCACGCAGTGCCGGGGTATCGTAACCATTGACCAGAACAATGGCAACGTGACATACAATGGCGATTACTATGGCTTGGGCCAGGCGAGTAAGTTTCTGATGCCTGGCGCGTCTCGTATTGACTCTAGCGCGGGTAGCAATGGAGTGACAGACGTTGCCTTTAAGAACCCAGACGGGTCAAAGGTGCTGGTCGTTTATAATGCAGCGGCCAATCAGCAGCGTTTTGACGTCCAGTGGGGCGGTCAATGGTTCGCTTATACGCTGCCCTCGGGCGCGGTCGCAACCTTCAAGTGGAGCGGAAGTCAAACTCCGGGCGGCGGTTCTAACGTCGTGGCCCTTGATCGTAGCAACTGGATTGCCTCAGCCTCGGCAACCGATAAGTATGGGGATGTTCCGGCCAACGCTATTGATGGCAATCCTACCACGCGTTGGGCCAGCGGAGAGGCGCAGTCACCTGGTTTATGGTTCCAGGTGAACATGATTCTCCCACAGCACATCAACGGTATCAGTATGGATGCTGGACTCAATGGTGGAGATTATCCACACGCGTACCTGGTCTTTGTCTCGCTCGATGGCGTGAATTGGGGGAAGAGCATCGCCAGTGGTGACGATACTAGCCAGGGAAGTGGTGGGTATGTGCGTGATAACCAGGTCATAAACATATCTTTCTCCACGCAGTTCGCCCGCGATATCAGGGTTGTTGATATTGGCAGCGCAGGCAACTGGTGGTCCCTCAACGAATTCAACGTGTATGGTGTGCCATCTGTGAATTCACATCCGCTTGACCGCAGTGGTTGGAGCGCCTCGGCCTCGGCAACTGATCCGTACGGGGATGTTCCGGCCAACGCGCTGGACGGTGTCTTCAGTACGCGCTGGTCAACCGGGCAGCCCCAGAGTCCTGGGATCAGTTTCCAGGTTGACATGGGGAAGGTGCAGAGTTTTAGCAGCATTGCCCTGGATTGCGGAGCCAGCGGGGGAGACTATCCACGCGGCTACCAGGTGTTTGTTTCTAACGATGGCAGCACCTGGTCGAATGCTATCGCGAGCGGCCAGGGAAGCGGTGACTACACGGTTATCACCTTTGCGAAACAGTCAGCCCGTTATATCAAGGTGGTGCTGACTGCCAGTACAGGAAGCTGGTGGTCCATTGATGAATTTTATGCATTCCCGTAAGTCTTGTCCTGGAGGTAACAGGGCTGATGATTTTACAGACATGATTCTCTCCTCATTTCGCGGGTGAGTTAAAGAAAAAGAGCCTCCCTGGCTCAACAAAAAGAATGGGTTTCATTCTTTTTGTTGAGCCAGGGAGGCTCTTTTATGTGTGCCCAGACCATGTGCCCTTTAAACGAGCAGCTCTTCGGAAGAGTGGACAGAGAAACTTTCCATCAATAATGAACCAGCACTTTCACCGGACGAATGCTTCCCGCAGCCAATTGCTCAAATGTTGAGATGAGTTCGTTGCGAGCTATCTGTAGCTCAAAGAGTTGCTCCAGGCATGTCTGGCGTTGCTGCACCTCGTGGAAATACCACGCGGCATGTTGGTGATAATCCCAGCCGTCGCTGGAGGCTACAAGCTGCAACTCTTTTTCGTGAAACGCGGAAGTGAGTGTCAGAGGCTCGATATTTCCATCAGCGGTGATGCAGATGCGCCCGTTTGCTTGCATGTGCTGCTGTAAAAGCGCAAAGGCCGCGTCACGGCTGGAGCATTCGAATGCCACTGCGTATGTTTCGCTTGCCAGAGCTATCTCCTGGGGATGCAGTACCCGGCGCGCGCCCAGTGCGCGGGCCAGCGCGTGCCGCTCCACACGCGGCTCAACCATATCAACATGAGCAACGCCATAAGCGCGCAGAATAAAAAGGGTCAGTAGCCCCATTGCTCCGGCTCCCGTGATGAGCGCCATTTCCTCTGGCCTGGGCGCGAGCTTGCGTACCCCTTTGGCGGCATCGCACGTCAAAATGGCCAGAATAGCAAGTGCATCAGAGATCCCATCCGGCGCAATAATGACCTTTGTTTCCGGTACAATAGCGTGAGTACGCTGCCCGTAGAAAGCCACAACACGATCTCCACGTTGGACCAACTGGACCGCAGAACCGCAAGCCAGCGCAATGCCGATGTTTTCATAACCCATGCTTGCCGGATAATGAACGGGACGGCCAGTGCGAGCGGTTCCGCAGTAGCGAGGTAGCTCACTGCCAATGCTGATGGCGCTCGTTTGCGTTTGCACCAATACATCGTGCGCCCCTGGCGCTGGCAGCTCCTCGGTAACCCATGTCAGGCATTTCGCTGCTGTGAGAGAGAGGTTTTCTGTGTAGAACTTTCCTCGCAAGCCGTTATTCATACGTCATCTCTTTTTGCGTTTGGTGGTGCGTCGCTACCCGCCAGGTTTGCCTGCACGGGCATAGCCAGCACATGATGCCGTATACCCAGTCCCAACTTCTGCCAGAAAGCCAGAGCCTGCTGATTATTGGCTAGCACTTCAAGCTGGATCTCGCACGCTCTATGCCTGGAAATCTCGGCAAAAGCTGTGCGAGCAAGTTCCTCTGCGTAACCACGCCTGCGAAATGGAGAGGCGATGTAGAGATCTTCAATGAAGCCGTGTGTTTGTTGAGTGAAAGGATTGGCACGCATCTGAAAACTCACAAAGCCGACAATGTGTTCGCCCGCCCAGGCCAGCCAGAAGAAATGTTGGCCAGCCAGCGCTGCTTGAGCAACTGCGGCAATCCAACGGACTACTGCATCTTGCGTGGTCGCTTGCGGATCGAGTTCGTAGTTGTAGTCATAAGCAAGCTGTTCGACGATGGGGATATCAGCAAGTGTAATGGGTCTTATCTCGATTGCCATAAAAATCTCCAAGATGAGCAAAGTGGTTGCCAGAACTATGTTTGCTGTAAAAGGGATACATAATTCTGGCAATGTTCTATACCGGGATTATGCTTGTTCGATAAAAGCCAGCCCCCTGTCTACACTCTCGCTGAAATCGGATGGATACTCATGATTCAGGCCAGCGCGGATCTCTAATTCGCAGGGCAGATCATGGGCTTGCATCATATCTACAACCCGGCGCGCAATCTCCAGGCAACGTACGTCTTCTTCGCCAGCGATAATATAGCCGCGTATGCCAGCAGGTTTCTGCGTTGCCAGCAGCGAGGATAATTCCTCAAGTTCGTCTTCACTTAAAAACGGGCCTAGCACGACAAAGCCCCGCGCCGCTATGAGCTGATGCAGTGTTAGCCAGATTGCCAGGCCGCCGCCTTTCGAGAAACCTCCCAGGATGATACGTGCTGTATCGATAACAAAACCTTGTTTTACCGCAGTCAGATACTCACCTACCTCGCGAATACCGCGCGCTCGATCATTCCAGACATACTTTCCCGGTTCACTGATCTGCATAGACTGAGGTACGGCCAGCAGCTAGCCACGTTCAGTAATCCCCTGCCACTTTTCGCTAGCATAGCGAGCATTGCCCATATTGCCATGCAACACCATCAACAAAGGCGACGTTGTACTCTGTTGATCCGGCAGAAAGACGAGTAACTCCGGATGCACACTGGCCTGGGCTTCGGCAAGACGTTGGCGACAAACTTCAACTAGTTCCTGAAATTCAGGGAATGGGCGTAACGCAACCAGGTCTTCATCCTCGACCAGCCAATCAGGAGCAAACCATAATCCCTGATCCAGCGCGGCACGGAAGAGTTGCAGTGCCTCCCCTTGTTTGCCGAGCAGGCTGGTCATACAGATGCGCCAGTAGAAACATGCGAGGAGATGATTGGGAAAGTTCGGCTGTTCCTGCTCTGCCAGGGCCAGTACTTTGGCAAACTCTTTGGTTTCATACAGTTTGAAAAGCTGTTTGTCGATATCATCGAATAGTGCTTCGCTCATATGTTGGTTCCGCCCTTTCTTGTTTGTATCATTTAATCAAAGAGCATAGTCTGGACAAGACTATTTCACCAGTTGGCTTGGGTACCACTGCTCCGCCAGGAAACGCCGGAAGTTTTGCTGGCGATCAGGTCCTTGCAGCCACGATTGCATGAGCCGTTTGCCGTATGGCTCAACGAGGCCAAAGCCCTCGTGGAAGGGTAGTTGCCAGAATGGCAAGTGGGGTTGTCGCATGTATGGCGCGAGATATGCCCGCAGCGCATCTTCAGATTGCCCTTCGCGCAGCATAAAGATGGCGTTTCCCCAAAGGCCATTCAGGGTATCGGTCGCTTGTTGGATCTTTGCCACATCGGCTCTATCCGCGACTATACCCAGTTCAGGATAAGCATATTCGGCCAGCCATGCCTCTAACTCGTGCGGAGAGAACAGCATCTCGCAAGCTGTTGTGGCTATCCCTTCGCCAATCACCGCTGCTGGGGTGAAGATCAGCCCGATCATCTCTTCTTGATAGCCCTGTTCCCGGTAGAGATGGTACTCTCTCAGTGTATAGGCTGTGTGATGCCCCGGATAGACTTCGTGGCATAGGGCATCCATCAGCACCTGTACATGCACGCCTCTCTGAATGCAATCATCAATATTGATCTCGACATGCGAACGATAGTTGCCCTGGTACCAGCACGCTCCACCAAACTCATCATCCATCTCTAACACTGGCGCGTCGATCCCTTCGTTCGCGGGAAGCTCAACGAGCGCCAAAGTGCGGCTGCGGATTTCGGCGAGCATACGCTCAACTATTCCAGGCACGAGCGCGCGTTTCTCGGCTGGGATGCTATGCTGCTTGCGCCACTGGTGCAAGCGATCCGCCAGTGTGCCTTTGCCGGGCAGCGCCTCTTGATACAGGGCAAGAGCTTCATCGAACTGTGTCTCTGGCGTCCAGACAAACGAGATATCAAACAGTCGGTGTAACTCCTCTGTCAAAGAGAACTGCTCACCATTAAGCTTGCGGCAAGTCATCTCCATCGCTCCAACCTGTTTGTTCAGATAGGCCGCGCGATGTTGATCAAAGCCCTGCTTATCCAGTGCGTCTAAAAGTGTTGTCGTCGCCCGCAGCAGGACAATTGGCTCCTGCTCAGGCTCGCTCTCTACCTGGGCCTTCCACTCTGGCGGCCCATAATAATAGTCCACATAGGGTAACTTTATATGCTTGTGAAAGACTTTATCGATGCGAAAGGCAAGCTGCACGTAGTCCTGATGCCACTGTTCAGTCATTATTCTCTCCCTCATAGAGAAATTGCGCATGTAGCGCGTATCCAATCATGATTTTTACTCTCGCAAATTTTCCGCGTGAGGATGCACCAGCCAGTAGCGTCCATGCTCACGCAGCATAAGCTGCTCATCGATCAGGTAACGGCGCAGGCTGGAAATGTCATCGTACGCTTGCTTCAAGATCGCGTTGACCTCCAGTTCGCTGTAGATCTGGCCCCAGGTAAACCTGTGTGCCAACTCTTCCAGGATGATGCGCCGTTTTGTGCGCTGCCTCGGAATAGTCGTCAATCTCTCTCCCTGGAAAAACGCATCAACTACCTGCTGACGGGCCTCCGTTTTCGTTAAGAGGCCAAGATGATCATCGGCGAAGCAGGTTTCGCGAATGTGGTGGATGCTCGCGGTATCCAGTGTGTAATAGCGATAGGCATTCTCGCGCCGCTCCTCGCGTATCAGCCCGCCATTCTTCAGAATTTGCAGGTGATGCGAAATGGTCTGCGGAGTCACGCCCAGCCGTTCCGCGATCTCCTGCCCATAGAGGGGTCGATCCTCTTCGGCCAGCAGAGACAGGATCAGCAGGCGCTTGGGATCAGAGAGCGCCAGGCCCAGCACGCGCAAGGTGGCCAGGTTCGGCGTGAAGTATTGCGGGTCCTCTGCGGTACGAATCTCCATCGCGTCGATGTCCGGTTGTTTCCAGCGCCGTGTATCCAACGGCTTCTCCCCAGGAGGGGACTTTTCTGGCAGGTCTTCCATCTGGTTATCTCCATGACTATGTCGATCAAATGATCGTTTGATTGTATGATAAACAGAATGGAAAGAATTGTCAAGTGGGGAACGTATGGGTATTTAAGGGTATGAAGATACAGTTCATGTGGTATGCTGAATAGAGCAGACGAAACAATGTGGTCCTCAATATCTCGCGAGAAAGAAGCATACATATGTTAGAAACATTTGTACCGATGCAAATCAAAACCAGTGGAGCTAGCATTCATTTGCTGAAAGGGGGATCGGGCTCTCCGCTTTTACTGCTGCATGGATATCCTCAGACGCATGTTATGTGGCATAAAATTGCGCCTCGCCTTGCTGAAACATTCACCGTCGTGCTCGCTGATCTGCGGGGTTACGGCGATAGCTCGAAGCCTGCGGGTGAGCCTGATCACGCGAACTATGCGAAGCGTGCCATGGCCCAGGATATGGTAGAAGTGATGAGCCAGCTTGGTTACGAGGAATTTGCTGTGGTTGGGCATGATCGAGGTGCTCGCGTTGCTCATCGCATGGCGCTTGATCATGCCCAGCGCGTCAAAAAAGCCGCCGTGTTGGATATCGCGCCCACATACAAGATGTACATGACCGCAGATAAAGAATTTGCGACCGTCTACTATCACTGGTTCTTCCTCATCCAACCTGCCGATCATCCTGAACGTTTACTTGCCGCGCAGCCAGAATACTATCTACGGAGTCGCCTGGAGCAGTGGGCGGGTGATCCTTCGGCCTTTACGCCAGAAGCGCTGGATGAGTACATTCGCTGCTTTCGTGATCCAGCGTGTATCCATGGGACGTGCGAAGATTACCGCGCCTCTGCTAGCATCGATTTGCAGCATGATGAGGCAGATATGCAGCAGAAAGTGCGCTGCCCTTTGCTCGTCTTGTGGGGAGAGAAAGGCTTTATCGAGCGCAAATACGATGTCCTGGCGACCTGGCGCGAACGCGCCGACCATGTGCAGGGACACGCCATCCCATCAGGGCACTTCCTCGCGGAAGAAGCGCCAGAAGAGACGTACACCGCGTTGCGAGCCTTTCTTGATAGTTGAGCATAGCTTTGATGGCAGTTTCTCCGTGGTAGGCGCGCATGTCATAGGGATATCCTTTCCTGATTGTTCTGCTTTGATTTTCACAGTTTAACATGACGAGCAAGAGGCATGCGTGCGAGGATGAATAGCCCCGCACGCATATTTATCGAGTGGAACCGTTGTCATGTACCAATCTTAGAGCACCGGTAGAGGTGGCACAGGTGGTACAGGTGGCGCCGATATGGGTGGTACAGGTGGGACCGATATGGGAGGCAACGGTGGCACAGGCGGGACCGGATTAGGCGCGGTTACTGGTGGCACAGGCGGGACCGGGTTAGGCGCGGTCACTGGTGGCGCGGGGGCCGGAAACGTGGAACCTGGTACCGGCACAACGGGCGCTGGCTGTACGGCAGCCATGGCTGCTGCACGTGAGAACCGTCCAAGAGCAGCGATTCTTACCAGCAAAATAACCACTGCGGCGCATCCCAGAACCTTCAGCATTCTGACAGCCGTAAATAGACTAAATTTCATGCGTGTATCCACCTTTCATCTACCATTATCATTTCTCTCTGTGAAGAGAGTTGGACGAGAAAAAGCGTTTCTCTATCTACTATAGACATATTTGCCAAAACGCTGATCTTATGAGTTTATGGGCACACTTTTGGGAATTGCTGTGTATAGATAAAGAGATGATATTGCGGATAGGCGCATTGAGCGTGACCATCTTTGCGGCTATCCTGAGTAGATTGGCAAAGATGGTCACGCTCAATGCAAGGTTCATCAAACAAAATGGTTTCAACCCTACGCAGCCACTCGTACCACAATCGCGGTAATATTATCGGGTCCACCGGCGGCGTTGGCTCTGGCGATCAGTTGCTGGACGCTCTCTTCGGGCTGGTAGGTTTCGACAATTTGCAACATCTCCTCATCTTTTACCAGGCCGCAGAGGCCATCGGTGCAGAGGATCAGGGCATCGCCCTCGGCAACCGTTTCCTCAAAGACATCTATCTCAACCTCCGCTTGTGTGCCCAGGGAACGGTAGATCACGTTGCGCTGCTCGTGGTGATTGGCTTGCTCAGGCGTGATTAACCCGGCGCGCACCATATCAGCAACCAGGGAGTGGTCTCGCGAGATCTGGCGAATCTGGCTCTCGTGAATCACATAGATGCGGCTATCGCCTACATTGGCCACGGTGAGGGTTTTTTCCTGGAGCACAGCGGCGATACAGGTTGTGCCCATACCCGCTTGGGGATCAGCAGTATTGGAACGAGCAAGATTTTCCTGATAGATGAGCGCGTTCGCCTGTTTGATAGCGTGGGTTAGCGAGGCTGCTCTCTCCTCGTTTTCAGCCTGATAATAAATCTCGCGCACCGTATTGACCGCCAGTTCACTGGCTCGATCCCCTTGCGCATGGCCGCCCATGCCATCGGCTACGACGAAGAGCGCGCCCTTATCTTGCAATATCTGCGGATCTTCAGGTAATACTGTAATCAGATTATCTTCATTAGCAGTACGTTTACAACCAATATCAGTGTGTTGGGCCACCTGCAAACGCAGAGGCGCGGTTAACAGCATAACGTCCAGGCTAGCGGGAGAGACTAAAGGGGTTTGATTGCCGAGCATATGCTTCAGGCGCGATAGTAATGTTTGGAGATGTTCTTTGATAGATGTGGTAATTAAATCATAGATGGTTGAGCCACAGAGACAGACCAGGCCCCAACTGCCCTCTTCGCGCAGGGCTTCGCGGCAGCAGGCGCGGAAGGTCGAAGCCATCTCAGCGGCATAGGCGCGGCGAAAATTCGCCGGGTAGGTCAGCAGCAAGAGACGATAACAGCGATCGGCCAGGGCAACCTGGCGGGGAGTGGAAACTGAAGCCATTAGAAACCTCCTTGTGATGGGGCCAGCACGTGCTTGCTCTGAGCAATCCGTAACAATTGGTCCAGGCGGCGAGACTCGGCCTCGGCTACGCGCAGTCCAAAATCGGTCAGGCGGTAGTAGCGGCGGCGTTCGTCATCCACTGCGGGATCGGGTCGCTCATCGGTTGTCGCGATCAGACCGCTTGTGAGCATGCGCCCGATCGAGCCGTAGAGCGTGCCCGGCCCCATACGCATGCTGCCCTCGGTGCGCTGAGACACTTCCTTCATAATGCCATAGCCATGCTTTTCCCCATCGGCCAGGGCCAGCAGAATGTGAAAGACCGCCGGAGTCAGGGGCAACATAGCTTCGGGTGCCTGTGCTTTTTCTTTCATCAACTCTTCCTCTCATAGATCTTTTACAGATAGAACATTCATGGATATATCCGTTAGTGATATAATAACAGAGAATAAGATTTGCTGTCAAGGCAGACAACCGGGCATGTTTCCCAAACTAGCGCGCCCATATTGCAAATTCGTGTGGAAGGTGAGCGGCCTCTTTCGCCAGTTGGCGAATTTGCACGAGGTGACGACTCCCCACGGCTAAAGCCGGGGGCTTCTCAGAGGCGCATCCTCTGAAGGCTCCGTCCGAGCCTGGGCCTTCTTTTTGCGTGGGATGCGGATTGGTTCTCCTGTGAGGCCAATCCGCAAGATCGCAAGAGCAGAGTTGTGGTCCCGGTCCAGTTCCGTGCCACAGGAGCAGGAATGCCACCGCTCATCGAGCGTCTTTGGCTCGATCGCACCACAACCGCTACAGATTTGGCTGGTATAGTTGGGATCAACGAGCAGCACGCGAGAACCAGCCTCTTCCGCTTTGTTCTGGCAATACTGCACGAATTGCGCCCATCCCGCATCTCGTATGGATTTATTCAGTCCTGACTTGCGACTTCCTCCATTGGGCAAATACAGCCCCGTCTCCTCATCCTTCTTGGGTTTGGCCCGTTTGCTCATATGCGCCGGAGCCAGTTTTTCAAACACGATGGTTTGATAGGCGGTGACGAGTTTTCTTGACTCTTTCTGCAGGAAATCTTTTCGCTGATTGCTCACTTTGCGATGGATCTTCCCAACCAATTTCCCTGCCTTCTTCCGACGCACAGAGCCACGTTTTTTGCGTGCTACCGCTTGTTGTGATCTCGCCAGTTTGGCTTGGGCTGCCCGGAGATAGCGGGGATTTTCAATGGTAGTCCCATCGGAAAGGGTCGCAAAGTGCAACAAACCAAGGTCAATGCCAACAGCTTCTTCTGACGGATGATAGACCACCGCTTGCTCTGTTTCACAAACAAGGATGATATACCACTGCTCCCCCTCCCTTTTAATGGTACAGGTTTTCTGCTCTCCGAGCATGGGGCGGGCCTTTTTCCCCTTTGGCATCTTGAGTTTGATCGTGCCAATCTTGGACAGGCACACCCGGTTATCTTCCGTCAGGGAGAAGCCCGATTGGGGATAGCAAAAGGAGTCAAAGTGATCCTTGCCCTTGAAGCGGGGATAGCCCGGAGTTTTGCCTTCCTTCACCCGACGAAAAAATCCGTCAAAAGCTTTCTTCACCCGGCGCAAGGTATCCTGCTGGACCTGAGAGTAGATCTCGCTGTATTCTTCTCGAAGCTCTTTGATCGCTGATAACTGGCCTGCTTGCTGCTCATAGGAGATGAAATGCGCACGGGTGAGTTGCTTGCGTGACTCCTCATCATAGAAGTTGGGGTGTCGTTTGACTGCTCTCTCATAGGCGTCGCGGCGCTCTTGCAAACTGGCATTGTAAAGCTCCCTAACGTGATCCAGGGTCCATTGCAGCTTTTCCGCTTGCTTTTTATTCGGATAGAGGCGGTATTTATACGCTTTGCGTGCGATCATCGGGCTTTTCCGCTTTCTCCTGCCGTTGAATATACTCTTGCAATGCTTGGACCACTTCCCCATTGAAGGATCGATGATGCTTTTTCGCAAGTTGCTTCATGGCCTCCGCTATCTCTTTTGGATAGCGGACATTGGTTGAGACTATTTCCTTTTCCATGTTACTATTCTACTACCATTTTAGTAGTATGTCAAGCATTCCGCCCAACCCCTGCCCCAAATAAGGAACGCCCCTTATATCCCTATGGCTGAAGCCGAGGGTTTTACGGGGCGGTTTGATAAACCGGCTAGTAGTTCCCAATCCACTAGCCGGTTTATCTCGTGCACGAGAAAGGTTCATTGCAGAACCTGAAAGAGTCACCTGACCCTGTGCTATTTTGTTGCGTCCCGTGAAGCCAGCAGATCAATTCTGCCAGTTGACGTTGATATACCCGGTACCGCTACAGGGAGCTGTGTAGCTGTGGTTGCTGCCGTTTTCCCATTGAACGCTCCCGTCAGCCCGAATGATCATAAACTTAAACTGCATGTTCCAGCAAGCAGGGACGCTGGCCATGATAAACCAGTTGGGATAATTGGGGTCGTTCAGTGGACCGATAGCCGTGGTCGTGGTCGTGCCCCAGTTGCCCAGTTCGTCGAATTGCCCGCTCAGATAGACATTATCGCCATAGTTGGTCGCGGGGGCGTTGTTAACTGTAAAGGTTACGGCCACCTGGGCCGCGCTGGAGATACGCGTCTGGTAGTTGTTGCTACAACTCGCGGTGCAGACCTGGACGTTGTCCATTCCCCCAACCACGTTCGGCACTGTGACGGTGATCGAGTGCGCGGACCAGCTATTGACGGTCGCGCTGGTGGTGCCAAATTTCACCGTGCCGGTGCTGCTGCCAAAGCCCTGACCGTCAATAATCACCTTGTCGCCAGGCTTGCTCAGATTGGGGCCAATGCTGCCAATTGACGGCGTGGCGTTCTCTCCGGCCGTATACTGCCAGACCGAGACCTGGTTGGCACCCAGGGTAAAGTTGCCGGCCGCGCCGTTACTGACATTGATCGCCGTGCCGCCGTGGAGCAGCGAACCCAGATAATCGTTGTACGAGCCATTGGGCAGGTCAGTGTTCAGACCTGAGATGGCATAACTGGACGAGCCTTTGTTCACTGCCACCAGGATCACGTTGTTATAGAACTGCCTCTCGTAGATAAAGACATCGTTGTTGACCCAACGCTGCTGATAGGTGCCATACGCCAGAGCAGGATTGCTGTGGCGCAGGGCCGACAGCGTTTTGATTTCGTTATAGGCCGTGGTGGTCGCAGAGAAGCTGTTCATCATTGGACGGTTATAGGGATCGCCACCGCCGCTGGTATCGTTGTGCAGATACTGCTCGGTGCCATAGTAGATGATCGGAATGCCAGGCGTAGTCAGGGTCGCGGCCAGAGCTTCGTGCAGGCGATCGTAGTTGTTGTTGAGCGTCAGGAAACGCGACATATCGTGGTTATCGACAAAAACCGCTTGATCGTTGAGCCAGGTAAAGTCACCCTCCTCTTTGCTGAGTACGCTATTCAGTTCGCTGGCCCCGTTGCCAGAGCCATAGACATCGCGCAGCGCGGCGTTCAGCGGAAAATTAAGCAAATTAATTCCGCTGCGATTGGCAAACTCCACAGCATAGTTGTAGGTTGGGTCGTTGATACTGCTCAGATACCACTCACCAACCATATAGTGTGGTCCCTGAGCCTCCACGCTATCGCTGAGCGTGCGATTCCAGCCGCCATCGGGACCAGGCATATGCTTAACCGCGTCCACGCGCACGCCATCGACGCCGTGGTTAAGGAACTGGGTCATGGCTCCCTTGAGATAGCTATCGACGCTATTATTCTCCTGAGCGAGGTCAGCAAGATCGGCGAGGTTATAATACTCGTCCTGGTAGAGGTTATTATAATCCGAGATCCCGCTGTTGTGGTGGAACCAGCCGTTGGGATCGTTATTATACGCGGCCTGGAACACTCCGTTCTTGTAGACGCTGCCATACTCGCCGGTGTCGTTGGGATTGGAGTGATTGGGCGCGAAATCGATAATCACTTTAATGCCATCATTGTGGGCCGTGCTGACCAGGGTATCGAAGTCGCTCCAGGTTCCCAGGTGTGGATCAATCTGATAGAAGTCGCGGGTGAGATCCAGAGCGCGGTGATTCCCATGCCCGCGAGATAGGGGATTTTCTGCGTCAGGCCTGCCAGGTCGCCTCCCCAATACAGTTTCCAGTTGCTTTTTGTACTATCATACAGGCCTGTATCACCCGCGGGATCGTTATTTGCGGAGTTGCCGTCAAAAAAGCGATCGAGCACCACCTGGTAGATCACATCAGGCTTAAAGTCGGCAGTGTTTGAGGCCACATTGGTCGCAGCCCGTGCATGCGGGACGAGATTGGGCTGTATGCCCATGGTAAAGAGGAGCGCGCCGAGAAAGAGTGCAGCGAGCAGAACGCGCATGATAAAAGAACGTTGGCGGGTGTATCTCATCATTGAAGACCTCCATGTCCGCGAAACTTGCCTGGAACAAGTATTACTACCGATTGCAAGAAATAGTGCCGAATGGCGCTATCCCTGTATACCAGCCATGTATCCAGGCAGAACAACAGTCATAACCTCTCCGCCAGCATCGGCAAAGAGCAGATTACACAATGCACATTTAGTTGGCCACGCTACCCAGGGCCAGGCCGGATTTAAAGTACCGTTGCACATAGAGGAAGACCAGCATCAACGGTATCGAGATCACGATTGAGGAGGCCGCGAAGATCCCCCAGGGTGTGCGGAAATTATCCTGCAAACTGAAAAGACCCAGAATAAAGGTCAGATTGCTGCCAGAGCTATTGGCATTTAATACCAGATTCGCCAGGGCAAACTCGTTCCAGCCAGTCGTGAAGGTGAAGAGGGCCGAGACAGCCAGGGCTGGCGAGGCCAGCGGCAGGACAATGCGCCAGAAGGCCTGGAACGGCGTAGCACCGTCCAGCATGGCGGCGTGCTCTAGCTCAATGGGTAGCGAATCGAGATAGCTTTTGGTATTCCAACAACAAAAGACCAGCGCCCCAGCCGAATAGATCAGGATCAGGCCCAGCAGATTGTTGAGCAGGTTCATGGCGTTCAGCAACAGGTAATAGGCGGGCAGGGCCAGCAGAGCGGGGAAGGCTTGCAAGGCCAGCAGGCCACGCAGCGTAAACTGGCGACCGGCGAAACGAAAGCGTGCCAGGGCATAGGCCCCAGTCGTCGAGCAGATCACGCCAAACACGGTAGTCAGGCCGCAAACCAGGATCGTATTGGCAATCCAGTTGAGCAGCGGCAACTGAGTAAACGCATACGTGTAGTTGTCAAAGGTGAAGTTGGCTGGCAGGAGATGCAAATCGGTAGTATAGAGGTTCTGAGCACCAGCAAATGAGGCCTGGATCACATAGTAAATGGGGAAGAGCGCAAACACCGCCATCACGACCAGGAACGCATAGATCCCAATCAGCGAGAGCGTAGCCCCCACGCGTGGCGCGCGGCGCGCGCGTATGATCCTGCGCGGCTGCACTTCCGCAAGTGGAATCGGCAGAGTTCTGACTTCGCCCATACTCTCAATCTTGATCTGCTTATTCATGCCGTTGCCTCTCTTCTTTCCCGCGACCCCAGGCCAAAACCAGATGCCATAAAGGTCATAGCCGCGAGGAGAATAAACAGCGTAATCGCAAAGGCCGCGATAAAGCCATAGTGCGGATTAGCCACCGTGGCACCGAGGATGTGGTTGTACATATAAACCATGACAAACTCGGTAGCACCAGGCTTGAGCGCACTGACAACCGGGCCGCCCTGGGTGATCAGATAGGCAGTGTTAAACATCTGAAAGGTAGTAATCGCGCTCAAGATAGTGGCTGGAACCAGGGCTGGTGTCAGCAGGGGCAGGGTGATCCGACGGAAATAGTGCCAGGGGCCAGCCCCATCCATGTGCGCGGCCTCGCGCAACTCGCTGGGGATACTTTGCAAGGCACCCAGGATCACAATCGTGAAAAAAGGATAGGTGAGCCAGATATTGACCACGATCACCGAAATAAAAGCCATCGTAGGATTGAGCAGCCAGGGAATACCAAATTTTGGCCCGAAGAAGACGCGCCCAATCTGATTGAAAGGGCCAAAGTCGTAGTGAAAGAGGAATTTCCAGATGAGGGCCGTAATGCCTGAGGGAGCAGCCCAGGGCAACAGGAGGATAATCCGCCAGAAAGGCAGACCTTTGACCCTGGGATTGTTGAGAGCCTGCGCGGTGAGCATGCCAAGCACCAGAAAACAGACAATGCAAATGACCACGTAGAGAAACGTTTGCCAGAGAACCGGGAAAAGATCGCTATTCAGGGAGAAGATTAACTGCTGATAGTTTCCCAGACCGATGGAATGATAGCTATCCGAGTTAAACTCTGAATAGTTCGTGGTCGAAAGGTAGAGCGTATAAAAAATGGGCCACAGGTTAATGACCGCGATCGTTCCCAGCATTGGGAGCAGAAAGAAAAAGATGGTCCGTCGTTTTATTCTCAACATCGGCGTTCCCCTTGTTGCTGAAGCCTTGCAGCAACATCATTGACCCCAAATTCGTCAAGGTTGTGCCTGGTCGTTTGCTAAATGGAGCGGGGCGCGATGGCCGCCGCTCCATTCAGCAGCACGTTTCTCACAGATTGGAGATTACCGCTAGGAGGTAATCTGCGCAATCCCCTTGGTAGCCGCCGCCTGCGCGTCACTCAGCGCTTTTTCAGGCGTCTGGCTGCCATTCCAAACAGAGGTCAGCGCGTCCTGTACGGGTGTCCAGAGAGCGGACATATAGGGAGTATTCGGCAACGCAACCCCAAGTTTCACCTGGGCCGCGTAACCGGCAACTGCGGGCAGAGCCTGCACAGCCGGATCATTGGCCGCGGCGCTGTTCGCCGGAATCTCGCCATCAGCCTGTGACATCGTGACCTGGTTGGTCTTGTTGGTATAGAACTTCATCAGATCGGCGACCAGGGCCGGATTCTTGGCAGTTTTGGCCATCCAGAGCGATTTCACACCGACGAAGGGTTTGGCCGGTGTGTTATTCGCAGTAACGATCGGCAGAGTCGCAAACCCAACGTTAATTTTACCGCCGGTCGCGTAGTCGGAATAGGACCAGGGACCGTTGATGATCACAGCAGCTTTGCCCTCGGTGAAAAGTGCGGAGGCTACGTCATAGCTCTGCTGCTTGGGCAGATACGGGCGGTAGGAGGCAATGTACTGCATCGCTGCCAAAGCCTGGGGCGTGTTCAGGTGGGCCTGGCCATCGGGAGTAACGTATGACGCGCCAAAGCCGTAGAACCAGGGAGCATTGTCATAGGGGTCCTCAGTGTTCCACACCACGCCATATTGGCCAGGATGGGCCTGGGCATAGCTTTTCTCGAAAGCGAGCATGTCATCGCTGGTCTTAGGCAGGTCGCTGGCCGAGACCAGGGCTTTGTTATACATCAGGGTAATCGCCTCAACCGCTTCGGGCACGCCGTAGACATGGCCATTGAAATTCAGGGCAGAGGCCGCGGCGGGACTGTAGTTCTGCTTGAGATAATCCTGCGTAATATACTGGTCCATGGGAGCGACCACTTTCCCCAGAGCCAGTTCGCCCAGGTTGTCGTCGGTGTAGGCGATGATGTCGGGACCGTTGCCAGCCTTGACCGCGGTCGTCGCTTTACTGGCGATCTGATCCTGGTGCACCAGGACGATCTTCACCTTGGGATGCAGTTTCGTATACTGATCGAAGATGGCCTGCTTGGCCTGCAAATAAGCTCCCTGCCATCCGTGCCAGATGGTGATGGTGCCGCTGTAATCAACGGTTGAGGCGTTGCTCGTGCCGCCGGTGCTCCCGCCACAGGCGGAGAGCAGCAGGATCGCGACCAGGGCCACGATTGGCCAGGTAGAGTGTACACGAGAGAAGGATGTCTGCTTCATAATCTCTATCCTCACTGATAAAAATACGAGGAATTCGCGGGGTACTTCCCGAATCTCCTTGCCAAAAACCTGGAACAAAACATTGTTCAGGTTAAACCAATTCTGCAAAAACGTCCCATTACGCAACAGCACGACGCAAAGCGCCGCTGCCAGGCGTCTATCACCTCCTTTAGACTTCTTTCGGATAAAATACAACTCCGCAAAGCGGGGTAAGGGTAATCTCGACCTGATGTGGGGACCTGCTTATGATGGGATTAGTACCAGTGGTCAGCACTGAGTATGCACGTTCGGGCAGCAGTGTTGCCGGGAAAGCCAGCGTCCGGATTTCATTACTCAGATTAAACATCACAAGCACATCACCCGTATCCAACTCCTGGCTAGTTCCGCGTGTCCTGAGATAGGCGTATGTTTGCTGCTCGGCGTCCAGGTGAACGGTGCGACGCTGGCCGCGCGCGAGAATCGGCAGCGAGGTGCGCATATACACCAGGGCTTGATAAAATGCCAGCAAGTCAAGATTCCAGTCTTCCTGACGCCAGGGCATATCTCGCCGTACCTCTGCGTCTCCCCCAAAAAGGCCGGCTGGATTGATACGTTGAGACATCCCAACCTCTGTCCCGTAATAGATGGTTGGCACCGGCTGTAGGGTAAACTGGCAGAGAGCCGCCAGCTTGAGCAGCTCAACGCGATCCCCGGCGACAAAGAGGAAGCGGTTCATGTCGTGGTTATCAAGAAAGCTGACCCGGCCCGCGCCCGCGGCCATATACTGTTCGTGCGCGGACAGAAACTGCTCAAATTTGCGCAGATCCCAGGCGCGCGCCCCAAAGGTGTAGCGCAGGGCCGCGGCCAGGTGGAAGTCCAGGATGCTATCCAATCTGCCGCGATAGCGCACCAGCGAGTCCGGCGTGTCGATCGCCTCCGCGATGGAGAAGGATTCGGGCTGGACCGCGCGCGTGGCGTGGCGGAACTCGGTCCAGAAGTCCATGCTCTGGCCGATGGAGTGGTCGATGCGAAAGCCATCGACGCCGCAATCGCGCAGCCAGTAGACGGCGCTCTCGATGATATGGTGGCGTGCGCCCTCGCTCTCAACCCGAAACGAAGGCATACTGGGCACGGTGTCTAGGAAGCTGCCATAGACGTCCGGCCACTGCTTGAAATAGAACCAGTCAAACGAAGGAGCCTGCCGATCGGCCTGCGCGGCGAGAAAGGCCGGGTGATGCCAGGAGACATGCGCAGGCACAAAGTCGAGCAGCACACGCATCCCCAGCGCGTGAGCCTCGTCTGTCAGAGCTTTGAGGTCCGCGTTGGTACCCAGGCGCGTATCGACGGTAAAGTAGTCCAGCGGATCATAACGGTGATAGGTCTCGGCCATGTGCAGCGGCGAAAGCCAGAGGCAGGTCACGCCCAGCTCGGCCAGGTAAGGCAGTGCGGCGCGCACTCCGTTCAACGTCCCGCCGTGCAGCGCCTGGGGATCTTCCTCCGGAGGAAAATTTCCATCGGCAGCGTCGGTGCGGAAGCGATCAAGGAAGATTTCATAGATCACCGCGTTTTGAATCCAGGCTGGCTGGCGCAGTTCCTCGTTCTCTTCGACAGTATAGGAAAAGGTCGTAAAGGCCCGTTCACCCGTAAAATGGAAGGCAAAGCCCTGTCCATCCTGCGCCCAGGTGTCCTGTTCGCCAGTTGCCTCGACACCAGGATGAGCAAGCCAGCCGGCTATGCGATAGCGTACCACGGTCCCGGCGGGCTGCGCGGGAAGGTAAGCCCGCCAGCGTGTCAGATAGCCGGCGTGAGCGTCCCACTCCAGGCGCGTCGCTTCCATTACCAGCGCCGCCGAGGAACTGGTAGGTCGGCTGCCATCGGTCGTATAAAACAGCACGGCGCGCTCGATAGCCATTCCCTCGAAACTGGGTGCGCTGAGCAGCCTGACGCGCGATAATCTCCGAGAAAGGGAGATGACCCGGAGCTGAGGCAATTTTATCGATACCCGCCTGCACCGTCTGTTCCGTCAACTCCGACAGGTTTGTCGCGCTCTCCGTGACTGGTTCAAATACTTCTGCCATGAATGGTATCCTTGCATATCTCTATGATTTTTTGTCCGTCAATTCCCGCGTACCCCGCTCAACTTCCACAAAGATCACCGCCCGCAAGCGCCGGTGCATGTCAAGCAACTGGTGCACCTCCTCGCGGCTCAGGACGCTAAAACGCTCGCGAATCGCCTGTTCAACTGCGGCCTGAGCCTGATCGCGTGTGGCCAGACCGGCAGAGGTCAGTGTCACGCGCTGCGAACGGCGGTCGGTGGAATCGGCGCAGCGCAAGATCAATCCTTCGCTCTCCAGGTAGTCCACCAGGCGCGTCACCGTGCTGCGTTCGCAAATCAGGCGCTCGCTTAAATCGGTCAGACGCCAACCCTCTTCCGTGTTGAGCAGCAGCAGGGCATTATATTGTATGGTATTCAGGTGAAACTGGCTCAGGATAAGCCGATCGGCATGGTCGAGTAGAAGAGCTAGTTCCTGAATCACACGGTAATCTTGGTACTCATCCATAGATGGTTGCTACCCTTTCGCAAGAGCATGGCCCGCGTGAGCCAGCTTCTATCTAAGACTGGATAAATTAGTTGCGTATTAAACTGTTGCGGAAATTACTGTTGCATATAGAAATATACATAGAAATTGATTAATTGTCAAGTGTCGTGGCTGACATTTTTATTGGACCTTGACAGGGTGGTTCCGCAATGGAGTATAATCCTCCCGATGCCTTTACTTCCCAGGCGAAAATGAAGAGTATCTTGTTTATCATGCGGAAGAAGAGAATCATCTTTGGATCTAAAGCAACCGTATGGAATCCTACCGTTCCAGCAGAACACGAATCTTCAACGCGATCTGGAGCGAGAGGCGCAATTCGGCGTCTTCCAGTGAGCGTCCCAGGATTTCTTCAATGCGGCCCAGGCGGTAGAGTAGCGAATTGCGGTGCAGATGCATGACGCGTGCTGTTTCGCAGAAATCGAGCAGGGTTTGTTCGCCGTAGAGTGGGAAGAGCAGGCGATAAATGCCCAGGCGGGCGAACGAGTGGAGCTTGCCCTCGCCAAAGAGCCGCCGCCCAATCTCTAGAGCCTGCTGCGCCTCGCGCCAGGCCTGCGGGATAGCCTGAACCTCTTTCGTGATTTGCCCGATGCCACCCGTATAGAAAGGCTCCTGGCGCGTGTGTTGGGGTTGCAGGCGCGCTTGCGTGCGTTCCAGGCTGCTGAGCAGTGATTGCTCATCGTGCGGATCGGTAGTATTGCCGCAGGGTAGGAGCGCCATGACCCGGCGTGGCTCGTGGATTACCCAGGCGTTCGGCCAGGTCCGTAGCAGCTCTTCGCGCAGGCGTTTGCCCCATTGCGTGTGGAGACCACTTGTGGTGTAGCTGGTTTCATCGGGCGCGAGTTCAAAGATCACCACAGCCTGGGGAACGCTCAGATCGTGTCCGAGCAGGCGCGCGCGCGCCTGGATCTCCTCAGTCTGTTGATAACTGCCCTGCACCACATCCATAAAGGCCTCGCTCTGGTAGCGGCTCTCAACCTTGCTGCGCTCGCGTTCGCGGGCGAATTCCAGGGAGAGGATCGGAGCGACCTGGCCCAGGAGCAGGCGTTCCAGGTAGTCAAAGTCACCCATTTCGCCGATCAGGGAGAGATAACCAACGATTTCATGAGGGATCTGAATTGGTACCATCACCTGGGCGAGGCCCTGTTGTTGCAGTGTCTCGTCGTCGAGAACGGCGGGCAAGGCCTGTGCTTCTTTGCCGGGCGGATCTGCTTGAAAGAGCCGCTCCTGATTCGTGTCCTGCAGGATAACCCATTTGTTACAAACCTGCGCTAGATGAGTACAAACGCCTTCGATGCCGGTTCCTTGAATGCTGAGTTGCATTAGCTGGTGCGAAATCTCGGTAGCCTGACGTTCGATTTCGCCGCGAAAACTGACCACAAAGGTAATCACGTCGCGTTCAATCTCTTCAAGAGGAGCGTTTGTAGGTAGGAGGATCAGGGGAAGATGAAGCTGGTCTGCGCTGGCCAGGGCCTCAGTGCCGAGGGCATCGAGCGATGAGGCCGCCACCGCAATCGCTGCCACGCGTTCGCGGTGCAGGCTTTTGATCAGATGGGGCAGTGTCTCATCCAGGCGGCGCAGCTGGGAAAGTCCGAGCAGGGCGAGTTCTCCCCCACGCACGCTTTCAAAGGCTGGAAGACGCGCGCGCATACGCATGGCCCAGGTGACTCGCCGCTCCAGACCCTCACCGCCCGCCGCCAGATGGGCATCACGCGAGACGAGGAGGGTCAGGATGTTGCGAACCGAGGCCGAAGATATTGGGGATGGAGAAGAACTCATCTCTATCGCTCTCGGAGAGTTTCGGGGCTAGCGTTGCCAGCCCAAAAGGAGAGCGCGGCTACTATCGCCGCGCTGCTGTGGCGGATGTGCCACTGCTTTTCATGGCCTTGCGCTTCAGCTCAGATTTTTTGGCTGAAACCCGATGTTTGCGCCAGGCGACGCGTTTTGTCTTGTTCATCTCGTGCTTCCTTTCTTTTTAGTTTTCCGACTCACTAGCCTCGTCGAAATTCACTTCGTTCATCTCTTCTTCTTCATCATTTCCGTCGTAGTACTCGTCATCTCCGGCCAGCTCATCGTCGTCATCGTGGTCGCGGCGGATAATACTATCCTTGATATAGGCTCGGATTGTCTCACCACCACCCTGTGAGGGGAAGCTAACCTTGCCGAACATGCTGGGATGTTGGTACTCTTCGCGAATGATCAGGCGCACCTGGCCGCGTTCCATAGACAGAATTGCGGCTACGTAACGGTTGCCACCTTCCATGAAATTAATCAGGCGGTTAGCCAGACGCGGCTCAATCTGTCCAACGTCCTCACCGACGCCGTTGCGCACCAGGATCGTATGTCCAATCTGATACAATTGGACGGTATCGCCGACCGATACTCGTGCTAGTATACTCGCTGGGGCGGGATTGATCAATGTTGTGGCCCCGGTTTTCCCGGTTTCTTCAATGAAGAGTTGGGGATCAATGCGTCCCGTTCCCAGATGAACCTGAGCGGGGCTTTCTTGTAGAAGCGCCAGGCGCTCCAGATTTTTTCTGGCAATCGTGTTTTTGGGACTGTAGATCAGGGTTTGCGCATAGGCTTCACGCGCTTCCCCATACTGTCCCAGTTCGCTGTAGGCTTTACCCATGCGATTACAGGCCTCAGCCTCACCGGGGAACAATTGCAGAATATTCTTGTTCGTATGCACTGCCTCTTCCCACTGGCTGGTTTGAGCTTGCTTGATTGCCAGATCGGTCCACTGTTTCTTCAGTTGCGCTTTCTCTTCGGCTGATTGTGCTTGTGTCATAAAACTTTCCTCTTTCAACTCCCTGCCATGGTTTTGCGCCTACACTGGCGCATATGTACTACCTGGGTTACGGCACATTATACCCCAACTGCGCAACCTTGCAAGGACCAGGACGTGGCTTTCTCAATGCGTACCTGCACAAGGTCGCCTGGCTGCAACTGCCGTGGCGCGTTTCCTCTGCTGCCGGGATGCTCTTCTGCTGTGGGTTGCGGGAAGAAAACCCATTTATTGGTGCGGTTGCGCCCTTTCCACTGCTGACGTCCGTGGCTGGTGTTGATTTCTTCAATCATCACCTCTTCAATTTTTCCGACCAGTTCCTGATTTAATTCGAGCGCGATGCGGGCCTGCACATCTTCCAGCGCGTGCAATCGGCGCTTTTTCTCCGCCAGGGGGATATCGTCATCCCAACGCGCCGCGACCGTACCGGGGCGCACCGAGTAAGCCGCGACATGCACCACGTCGAAGCGGATCTCTTCTAGCAGGTCCAGCGTGTGCTGGAACTCTTCCTCCGTCTCACCACAGAAGCCGACGATAATATCGGTCGAAAGCGAGATGCTGGGCCAGAGTTTGCGCACGCTTGTGATTTTTTCGCGGTATTCGTCCAGTGTATAGCCACGTTTCATGCGTTTCAGGCAGTTGTCATCGCCCGACTGGACAGGAATATTGAGATGTTCGCAGACCTTGGGCAGATGGGCCATGTGCTCGATCATGTTGTCGGTCATATGGCGTGGGTACGAGGTCATAAAACGGATGCGCTTCAGATCCTCGATCTCACTAAGATTGGCCATCAGGTGAGCCAGATCCGGCGTCTCCGGCAGGTCCAGCCCATACGCCTCGACGGTTTGGCCCAGCAGGGTCAGCTCTTTCGCGCCCTTCGCGACCAGCATGCTACCCTCGGCCACCAGTTCGTCTACCGGGCGACTGCGCTCGCGTCCACGCCGATACGGCACAATACAATAGGTGCAGACCTTATTGCAGCCCAGGACAATGGGCAACCAGGCGGTCGGGCTGGCCTGTGCCTGCTCAATATGCGTGGGATAGTGCGCGATGCGTTCGCCGGGCTTGGGGGTGATCGCCATAGGGAGGACCGTGCGTTTGCCCGTCAGAGGCAGATTAAAGGCCGCGATCGTCGGTTGAGTTGGCTCAGGGGCTATGCTCTCTTCGCCAGGTGGCAAAAACTCGACATCCAGGCAGCCAGCGCCAGAGATCGGTGTCCAGCGCTCCTCCAGGAAGTGCGGCAGAATATCGGCCTGCTCGACCTTCATGAACAGGTCAATATGCGGATAACGTTTGCTCAGCTCATCGATTGTCTTCTGATTGCCAATCATGCAGCCCATCAGTGCGACCAGCAAATCGTCGCGTT